>Ga0116164_10000145_pt1 | contig 68686 bp, 53 predicted proteins | sample AD_UKC109_MetaG_FD_89888 | JGI IMG/M metagenome (GOLD analysis project Ga0116164, IMG submission 89888) | Active sludge microbial communities of municipal wastewater-treating anaerobic digesters from Hong Kong - AD_UKC109_MetaG | ecosystem: Engineered > Bioreactor > Anaerobic > Digestate... | reverse complement strand
GGCCGCCAAGAAGCCGGCCGCCAAGAAACCGGCTGCCAAGAAACCGGCCGCGAAGAAACCGGCCGCCAAGAAACCGGCCGCCAAGAAACCGGCCGCCAAGAAACCGGCCGCGAAGAAACCGGCCGCCAAGAAACCGGCCGCCAAGAAACCGGCCGCCAAGAAACCGGCCGCCAAGAAACCGGCTGCCAAGAAACCGGCCGCCAAGAAACCGGCCGCGAAGAAGCCGGCCGCCAAGAAGCCGGCTGCCAAGAAACCGGCCGCCAAGAAACCGGCCGCCAAGAAACCGGTCGCCAAAAAAGCTCCGGTCAAAAAAGCCGCTCCGAAAAAGCCGGTGAAACAGGCCAAACCGAAGAAGGCGCCGAAGAAAGTCGCGAAGTAAAAAACGGATCATTCCGAAGTGAAGGGACAGGCGTTCCGGTCTGTCCCTTTTTCTTTTAACAACGCCTGGCGATTTGTGCGGGCGCCTGGTACGGCAGGCCGCCGGCGACGATCCACTTCACGTCGTTCATCGCCAGGTGGTAGGGAATGGCCGCGAAATCTTTCACGTCGAAAAAGACGATGTCCGCCCGGCGTCCCGGCAGCAGCGCGCCCGCCTGCCGGTGCCGGTCCAGCGCCCGCGCGGCGTTGTAGGTGATCGCCGCCAGCGCCTCGGGCACGGTCATGCGCAATTGGGTGCAGGCCAGCGTGAAGACCAGTTGCAGATTTTCCGTGTGACTCGAACCGGGATTGAAATCGGTCGACAACGCCACGCGACACCCGGCGTCGAGCAGCCGGCGCGCCGGCGCGTAGGTCGTCTGTCCGAGAAAGAGCGTCGTCGCCGGCAACAACGTCGCGGTCACGCCCGCGTCGGCCAGGGCGCGGATGCCCTCGTCGTCGATCGCCATCAGATGATCGGCGCTGACCGCGCCCGTTTCCGCGGCCAGTTGCGCGCCGCCCAAGGGCTTGAACTCGTCGGCGTGCAGCTTGGGCTTGAGCCCCAGTTCCCGGGCCGCCAGCAAGATGCGCCGCCCCTGATCGATGCTGAAAAATCCTTCCTCGACGAACACGTCGCAAAACTCGGCCAGCTTCTCGGCCGCGACCGCCGGCAGCATCTCGTGGATCACCAGGTTGGTGTACGCCTCGGCGTTGTCGCCGAACTCGGAGGGAATCGCGTGCGCGCCCATGAAGGTGGGGACGATCGTTTGCGGCGTGTGCTCCGCCGCGCTTTTGATCGCCCGCAACATGCGCAACTCGCCCTCGACGTTGAGCGCGTAACCGCTTTTCGCTTCGACCGTGGTCACGCCCAGCGCGAACATGCGCGCCAGATGTTTTTCCGTCGCGGCGATCAACTGTTCGAGGCTCGCCTGCCGGGCGTGGCGCGTGCTGGCGCGAATGCCGCCGCCGGCCGCGCTGATTTCCAGGTAGGTTTTGCCCGCCGCGCGCATGGCGAATTCGTCGTGGCGCGAGCCGACCCAGCACGGGTGCGTGTGCGGATCGATCAAGCCGGGCACGGCCACCGCGCCGCCGGCGTCCACGCGATGATCCACGTCCAGGTCGTCGGGCAGTTCACCGGCCGGTCCGGCGAAGGAAATCGTCTCGTCCTCGACAAGCAGCGCGGCGTTGTCCACCACGCCCAGGTCGGCCTCGGTCACGCCGATGCCGTCTTTGGCCGCCACGCCGGCCATCGTCGCCAACCGCCCGATGTGCGTCACCAGCAGTCGCATGATGTTCTCCTTGTCGCCATTAATATAAGATTAACACCGGCCGGACGAGGCCTCAAGCACAATTCGACCGCAGGCGGTCCGCGGCGAGTTGACAATTCGACTTTTCGAATATATATATATGCGCATACATCGATAAAGGGCGACGATGAAAAATTTGGCGAAAACGGCGGAGACGCTGAAACTGCTGGGCAACCAGACGCGACTGCGCATCCTGTGCCAATTGCTCGCCGGCGCCTGTTGCGTCAAGGACATCAGCGACGGCCTGTCGCTGCCGCAGGCTACCGTCAGCCAGCACCTGGCGTTGCTGCGCAACAACGAGATCGTCACCGCGACCCGGCAGGGGGCGCAGGTGTGCTATAGTTTGACCGATCCGAAAACGAAAAATATACTTTCGGCGTTGCATGCCGAAACCCGAGCAAGGAGGCCAAGATGCGCGAAGTGAACGACGGCAATTTCGAAGCCGAAATCCTGCAGAGCGAGATTCCCGCCCTGGTGGATTTCTGGGCGCCGTGGTGCGGGCCGTGCAAGATGATCACGCCGGTCCTGGAAGAACTGGCGACGCAGTACGAAGGCAAAATCAAGATCGTGAAAATGAACGTGGACGATTCGCCCAACACGCCCACCAAGTACGGCGTACGCGGCATTCCCACGCTGATCATGTTCCAGGGCGGTACCGAGGTGGACAAGATCGTCGGCGCCGCGCCCAAGGGCAAGCTCGAGGCCTTCCTGCAAAAGGTGCTGTAAAGTCAAATCCCCGTACCGCTGAGAAGGGTCGCTTTCCGGTGAAGGCGGCCCTTTTTGCGTGCCGGCGTCCGGGGCGAAATCTTGACGCTCCGCCGGCCCCGTGCTAGCGTGTGCCGCTCAGGAAAACGAAGTTTTTTTTGCGGGGAAACAATGGGATTCGGCGACAAAAGCAAGTGGTTGGCCGTGGGTGCGACGCTGTTGTTGTGCCTGTTGTCGGCCGGCGCCGTTTTCGCCGCGGAGGAAACCGCCGATTTTCATCAGGCCCGCGCCGAGGCCGCCTACCTGGCCGGCGATTACGCGCGCGCCTATCGCTTTTTCGAGTTGGCCCTGAGCGCCGATCCGTCGCGCACCTGGAACCTGCACCGGCAGGCGCTGTGCGCCGTTCACCTGGAACAATACGACAAGGCCGAGCCGTTGCTGCGGCAGGTGCTCACGCGGGCCGATGCGCGACCGGACGCGTACTTCGACCTGGGTTTGACTCTCTATCACCTGCGCCGCTACCGCGAAGCGTTGGTGCAGTTCACCCTGGCGCGGCAGAAGGGATCGACGATCGAGACGATCGATTACTACCGCGGCGCCTGCCTGGTGCGCACCGGCCAATACGAAGCGGCGCAGGAAGCGCTCGACGCGGCCTACCGGGCGCTGCCGGAAAAACGGGCGTCGATCGCCTACTACCAGGGCGCGTGCGCCTTCGCCGAGGAGCGCTACGGCGGCGCGATCGAGTATTGGAAAGAAGCCTACGCACTGAGCGAACCGGGGCCGTTCCGCACGAACATCGAACGGTTGCTGCGTCGCGCGCGCGAGGAACATCGCCGCACCCGGTTGTGGGACGCGACGGTCGTTTTCGGCGGCGCGTGGGATTCCAACGTCTTCTACGAGCCCGAGGAGTTCGAAGTGGCCGACCGTTCGGGCTTCTACTGGTTCGCCGCGGCCGACCTGGCGCTGTACGCCTTGCGCAGCCGCAACGGCGCGCTGGGCGTCGGTTATCGCTTTTACCAAAGCCTGCACGTGGACACGCGCGAGCAACTGCTCGACGATTACGACCTGACGCGCCACGGTCTGCGCCTGGAGGCGATGTCGCGTCTCGGGCAACAGTCGCCGCTGTTTTTGGGCGGCGAATACGAATGGGCGCGGGCGATGCTGGCCGGCGACAATTATCAAGAGAGCAATGCGATCCGTCCGTTTCTGCATTTGCGCGAGGGCGCGGCGGCGGCGACGCGTCTGGGCGTCGACGTGGAGTGGAAGAGCTTCGACGAGTATCCGTATCGCGACGCGCTGTACCTGTCGCCCGCGCTGACGCAGATTTTCTCCTTCTGGAACCAGACCGGGGCCGTGCTGCTGGAAGCGAGCTACGAAAACAACGATGCCGATTCCGACGACTACGACTATCGCGGCATCGGCGGTTTCGCCTCGCTGGAATTGCCGCTGGTCGGCTCGTTGACCATGCTCACCGGATTGCGCGTCCGCTACCTCGACTATCAACACAACGTCGAGGAGCGCATCGACCGCAAGTACGTGATCGACGCCGGGCTGCGCTACCACTTCACGGATTGGCTGTACTCGAGCCTCGGCTACCGCTTCCAGAACAACGTCAGCCTCGAAGAGTTCACCTACGAAAAGCACGTCTATCAGTTGGACATCGGCTTCGACTTCTAACTTCGCCGCCAGGTTTCGCCCGCGCAAACCGCCTTGCCGTCGCGCGCCAGACGCCGCAGGTGCTTGTCGATCATCACCCCTTCCCAAAAGCGCATGACCGGCGGCATGTACGGATGCCCGCGATAAAACGGGCTGGCGTCGACCATTTCGTCGAGGGTGCGCGGCGCATCAAGCAACTCGTGCACCAGACGGTCGCGTTGGAAAAAGATGTCGAGGTAGGCGCGCAGGCGCTCTTGGATGTCGGCGTCGATCAAGCCCTTGTGACTGGTCACCAACAGGCGCGGGCGCAGATCGATCAAGCGGCGGATGTCGGCGATGAATTGGTCGACGTCCGCTTCGGGGTGCCCGTACCAGGGGCCGAAGCCGGTGAGGTCGATGTCGAAGGTCAGCGCCAGGCCGTGATGCGGCTCGAAGAAGATGTAGTGGTCCTCCAGATGGCCCGGCGCGCGCAAGGCGGTGAGTTTGACGCGGCCGAAATCGAAAACGTGCAGGTCGTCGAAATGATCGTCGGCGGTCACGTTGCGAATGCCCATGTTCACGGTGACGAACCGTTTCCACATCGCCGCGAGTTCGCCCGGCGCGACCAGACGGTCGCCCATGGCGTCCAGCCGCCAGAAGAGGTCCGCGTGCTGGCGCGGACTGGTCAGACGTACGCCGGCGAAAATCCACAGGCCGCCGCAATGGTCCGGATGGCTGTGGCTGGCGATGACCCGGTCGGGCCGCCATTGGCGCGCGACCTCTTGCAGCAGGTCGATGCCCGCGCCCGCGTCGATGAGCGCCTCGACCTCGTCACGCACGACGAAGCAGTGGCTTTGCGGAAAACGACCGCCGTTGACCGCCGGCAGCAGATGCAGGCCGGGGACGATCGGGGTCAGCAGTTCGGAAAAATTCTTCATGAATCCGCGTTTCAGGTTCGGGGCGGGCGCGCTTGTTCCGCGAACATTTGTTCAAGCTGTTTGGGCAGGCGTTTGGATCCCGAGGCCAGCGAACGCGCCAACGACAAACCGACGAAGATGAAGGCGAAGTTGATGAAATCGGCTTCCTTGGTCAGCGTCTCGAAATCGGCGGTCCAGTTGAAGTAGATCAGCGCCAGGCCGCCGCCGATGCCCACGACGCCGCAGATCGAACCGAGCACGCCGTTGACGCTCGCGGGCGGACCGGCCAGCACGCGGATCGTCAAACCGCTGATCACGCCGATGAAGATCGCCGGCCAGCCCATGAAGCCCCATTGGGAAACCAGCCACGCCCAGCCGAAGGCGCACAGCGCGGCCAGCACCATTCCCACGGCGAAGGCCAGCGGCCGGCTGCCGCCCGCGGCTCGCGGGACGATCGGCGCGGCGCTGGCGAGCATTTCGCGATGCCCGACCAGACAATGCGGGCACTCGATGCTTCCATCGGGGATCTTTTTGTTGCAATAGGGACAGCGCAACGGCACCTCCAGGGTTGCTTATTAAAATATACACATCCGTCTTAAATGCGAAAGGGGCCCGCGCGGGACCCCTTTCGCGGTGGAAGCATGTTTATTCGTCGAGCATTTTCATAAAGAACAAGGGATCGTCGGTCGCCTCGACGAGGTTGCCGAACATGGCCGCCCAATCCAGCGCGCTGCCGACGGTCTGCAACGATTCGACCTCCAGCGTGTACCCTTCGAAGGTGGGGATGGGGATCTCTTCGAGCATGCTGCCCAGCAACGCGGGCATGAGCACTTCGACCAGCAAGGGCAACACGTCTTCGATGAAGCCTTCACCGATGTCGAAGACCGGCTCCTCGATCAGCTCGCTGTACATCTGGATGTCGCCGAAGGTGATCGAGATGCTCTGCTTGTCGGAGACGTCGATGTCCACCGAAATGAACATCGCCAGGTCGACTTTGGCGAACAGTTCCCATTCGCCGGCGGAGCGCTCGCACCACCACTCGAGGATGAAGTCGCCGACCTGCAATTCAGCCGGCAGGCCCTTTTCGAAGTTGAAGAGCATCACCGGCGGCAGCAACGGCCGCAGGCGAATCTCGACGGTCTTGTTCAGGCCGTACTCGGGGATCAGGCCCGGCATGAGCAGACCGAGCCAGGTGGTGGTCAGCTCGAAGCCGCTGATGCCCAACTGTTCCAGCGTTTCCTGATCGAGGTTCAGGCTCAGCAGGCCGCTGCGATGCGCGGCATGCAGAATCTGGTTGAGCAGATCGTCGCTGAACACCGCGCCGAAGCCGTAGGGCGTGGTCGTGCCGGGAATGTTCGGCGTGAGGGTCGGCGCCGGCGAACTGGTCATCAACGAGCCGGGCAGGTCGGGCGTGTTGGGTCCCACCGTCCACGAACCGTCGCCGTAGCTGGCCATCGCGTTGATCCAAATGGTGCCGCCGGTCGAATCGAAGGCGGTCAAGTCCGAGAAGTTGGCGTCGAAGGTGTAGGTGAAGTCGAGGATGTCGAACTCGAAAGACAGGCTCAGGTCGTTGAGCAGTTCCTCGATCAAAGGCGTTATCTCATCGATGATCATGTCTTCGATCATGCCGCCGAGGGTGTCGATGATCGTGTCCTCAAACAGATCGACCAGCCACTCGAGGATCTCGCCAAAGCCACTGCCGGAGATGTTCAAATCGAAGCCGCTGACGTTGATCACCGGGTTTCGGATCGTCACGTCCAGCGTGCCTTCGGTGTTCACGGCGATGTCCAAATCCATCTGGATGGTCAGGCTGCTCATGGTCAACGTGTAGTTGTTCGTTTCTTTTGTAATGCCGGTTGCCTTATCGCCGAGGCTGTAGGTGATCGTGCCCGCGCCCGCGACGTTCTGGGTTGAGGCGGTCAGGTGAATGCCGCCCAATTGCGGCGTCAGCTCGACGTCGACCGGATCGAAGTCGAGGCTGGTCAGGCGCGCGCTGGCCGAGGCGATCTGTACACCCCAAACCTCGAGCGTTTCGCTGAAGAGCGGATCGGGAATCATCGACATCAGCGTCGGGCGATACGCCTCGATCATTTCCTCGGCGATCAACTCGATGGAGTTCAACCCCGGTTCGTTGATGCGCGCGGCGATCGCGTTGGTCACTTCCGAGCCGTTGGGCAGGTAGACGCCGGCGTACATCATCGAGATCGTCGCCGTGCCCACGTTGTCGTAGGTGTCGACCGCTTCGATGATGAAGATGTTCAAGCCCAGGTTCAGACTCGCGGTGTAATTGAATTCGTGCGTGCTCTGGTTGTAGTAGCAGGGCGTCCCGTTGACGCGCACCACGGTCACCTGGCTGTGCTGGTCGATCGCCGTGCCGGTGATGACCTGCGAGACGCTTTGGGTGAACAGGCCGCGTTCGGGACTGGTGATCGTGACCACCGGGGGCAAGGCCTCGATCACGGTCAGGTCGGCGGTGTCGAACATCGAGGGATTGTCCACCGCCTTCGCGGTGATCGTGAAACTGCCGGCCACGTGCGCCGTGATTTCCAGACCGTCGATGTCGATGCCGGTCGAGGGCACCGAGGTCAGTTCCACGTTGCCGGGCAGCGGATTCAGGAATTCATCGACGATCGCCGCTTCGGCGGTCACCGTTTCCTCGACCGACACTTCGTCCGGATCCAGCACGAGGTTGACCGTAAACGGAGCGCCCGCGATGACCTCCACCGTGTCGGTGCCCGACACGTTCGTGCCCGCGGCCGTGCCGATGATCGTGATGTTGCCGGCGTAGGTCAGCGTGATGCGGTTGCCGTTGACCGTGGAACCCTGCGCCGGATCGGTCGTGTAGTAGACGGGAAATTCGATCTGGTTGTTGTTGCTGTCGTACACTGCTGCGTCGCAGGTGACGTCATCGCCGGCGTCCACTTCGTCGGGCGAGCAGGAAACGTCGACGCGACTGACCTGACCCGCGGGGAACACCACGACATTGTCGTCGTCGCTGATCGCCTGGCCGCCCCATTCGGAGGACGCGGTGACCGTGTACGTGCCGTCGTTGGCGAAGGTGATCGTGTTGCCGTTGATCGTGACGCCGCTGTCGGGCGAAACCGACAAGGTCACGTCGGCCTGGTTGGTCACGTCGTTGTTGTCCGCGTCGTACACCGCCCAGGAAACGATTGTGTCGCCGCCGACGGGAATGGTGTTGGCCGACAGCGTCAATTCGATGCGCGGCTGACCGGTCAACGTGGTGGAGAAGGTCACCGAATCCTGACCGGTGCGGTCGCCGGAAAATTCCGCGGTGAAGATCAGCTCATGGCCGCCCTCGACGACGTTGGGAATGTCGCCCCAGGCGCGTCCGTCGTCGGCGGAGTAGGCCAGGTAGTTCGTGACGTTCACGCCGTCCAATTCCAGGTTGTAGCTGGTCGGCGCCACGTAGCCTTTGCCTTCTTCGGCGAAGAGGATTTCCACCGGCACCTGGTAACCGAGAATGGTCTGACCATCCTGGGGCGATACGATTTCGACCAGTCCTTCGGTGATGTTGTCGTCATCGTCATCATCGTCGTCGTCGTCATCGTCGGGAGGAACGTAATCGTCATCATCGTCCGGTGTCGGCGTTCGCTGATCATCCGCGCTGTCGTCGCTGCCGCCACAACCGGCCAAGGCCATCATCAGAACGAGTAGGATGGCGAACGCTATGTGTAGATATCGAGACATACTTCCACTCCTTTTTGCCCCAAGTAATCGGACCAATTCCTCTCTTTCAGGGTAACGTATCCATGCGGATTTTACAATCTCCATCGTGTAACGACGTTGTCGCGAACACGTGCGCGACGGGCAAAAAAAAAGTTCGGCAAATTCATGATGGTACACGACTTCCGGCGGAGGGGGTCCGTCGGGGGCCCGCTTGGCGACGGCGCGGATCGTTACGGGGCGGGAGCCGGGGCTTCCTGTTCCTCCTCAGCCTCCGGTTCGGGAGTGAGGATGTTTTCCTCGGTCGGCGTGACGGTTATGCCCGCCGGCGCTTCCGGTTGGCTCGGCAGCGGCGCGACCCACCCGGCGTCGGTGTCGAAATGATATTGCCGGTCGCCCAACTTCAGCGACAGGTCGCGCAGGAAACCCTGTTTGACGGTCAGGTCGCCGTCGACGCACAACCCGGGCGCGAGTCCGCTCATTACCTTGACGCCGTTTTCCTCGGGGCTGGGGACCGGCGGCAGGATGAGTTTTTCATTGGCCGTCGTGTCGATGACCAGTTTGTAGCGATCGGAGAACAGCACCTTTTGCACGCCGGCGACTTTGCCCGAAAAGTGATACGTGCCGTCGACGTTCAGCCGCGTCGAGTAGTTGCTCATGCTGTAGAAGTGCGCCAGGGTCAGGGCGATCAACGCGAGGGCGATGATGAACGCGCTCAGGCAGCCGATCGAACCGGGGATGGTTTTGCGCGGCGGTTCGACCTCGGGCGCTTCCATCAACGGAACAACGTTGGGCTCAAGTGGTTCGTTCCGGGTCATCGTCATCCCCCTGTTCGCCTTCCGGTTCGTTGACCGAGGCGGGAATCTCCACCGGCGGCGGCACCTGAACCGTCGTCGGTGCGGTTTCCGGCTTCAGATCGATCGGCTTGGGACGCGGCGGCATCTCATCGACCGGCTCGGCGTCGAGGATCGGCCCGACGACCGGCGGCTGCGTCGGGGCTTGGGCGGCGCGTTGCTGTTCCCAGTAGTCGCGGATGTACTCCGGATCGCGGATGCCCCGGCCCTTGTGCGCGCACATCAGATCGTAGAGCATCGCCGTGGCCAGCATGGAAATCGGAGCGGTGACGAACACGCCGACGAAACAAACCAGGAAGCCGGCGAAGTTGAACAGCCCGACGATCACCATGAACAGGAAGATTTCCCAGCCGAAGCCCTCGACCAGAGATTTGGATTTGACGAAGCTTTGCCAGATGTCGCGTTCGCCGTCGACGATGACGTACCAGATGAAAATGTACCAGATGGAGAAGACGATCGCGCCGACGAGGCATAACAAAACGCCGCCGAACATGATCACCGTGAACAGCAGGTAAGTGGCCAGGGTGATGCCGAATAGCTTGAAGCCGTCGAACAGGCCGTTGAGTTCGATTTTTTCGTTGCGTGCGATCTTCAGAAACTGATATGAGAGACCGGCCAGCAACGGCCCGGTGACGATCAACGAGCCCATCGGCACCGCGCTCGCCCCCATGAGAATCAGGAAATAAACCAGGAAGTTGATGAACACGGCGCTGTCGGAAAAGAACAGCCGCCAACCGCGCCGGAGCAACTCTACCGCCGGAATGCCGTCGTTGAGGTCGAGATCTTCATAGGGGAGACCCTTGAGTTGCTCGTACATACCAAACCTCCGTGAATTGGGGTCACCATATCATGTTATTTCGGAACGAGGGAAGTAGTTTTAATACTTGCCTCCCGCATTGGGAATAGGTAGGCTGACATAACGTTTCAGCTTGTAGGATGTTCGAAAACAAATCGCGGGTCGTTTGTTGCCTCCCCCCAGACGACGCAATGGAGCCGTCAGCGCAAGGAGTAGGTAGATGTCCGCATTTAAATTACTCTTCGCTCTTTTTCTCGTCATTTTTCTCGTCGGCGCAATGATCTATTTGTGGCCGGTTATTCAACTGGCCTGGCGGGCGATCAAGCGCACGCGGCAAAAAAGCGTCGAACTGTTGAACGAAGAAGATCCCGAGACCTCCAATTACGTGCCCAATTACGAAGAATCCCTGAATCTCGCTCCGGAGCCCAAACCGCAACACCAGGAAGAGCCTAGGGCGGAAAAACCGCCCGAACCGAAGGTCGAGCAATTTTCGGAAGTCTTGCTGGACGCTTCGGTCACCCGGCACTTGTACCGGCATATCGTCGGCCTGCGCCAAAGCGAACCCGTGTTGGTCGAGCGCCGTCCCTACACGGATGTCATGATCGAATATGCCACCTTCCGCTCGATGATCGACGAGAAGGTGTTCATGGTTTTGCAGATCAAGGACCAGCTCAAAGGCTATTTCGAATACACCAAGGGCGAGCTGGGCATTCCGCTGTGCCGCGACAGCGTGACCGCCATGCGCAAAGCCCTGCTGGCCGAGGAGGAAACCTTCGTGCGCCTCGCGCCGTCGGCCGAAAATCGCCTGAAGATGGAAGAACGCATCCGGCAGGATCGCTGGAGCAAATCGAAAAACACGCTGCTGCGCTGGTACCAGTTCCAGCCCCTGCGCATGCTGGGGAAAATCGACCAGACGATCATGCGCATTCCCTGGGAAGACGACCGCCTGATGCACTACAACCAGACCGTCGACGCTTATTTCGGTCGCGACGCCAAGGACATTTTGTTCATGCTGCGCTTCGACCTGCGCCTGACCATCGACGGGCTGCACGGCGGCTGGCGCTACCTGCTGTATTATCCCTTCGGACCGCTCGGCCGCTTCCATCTGCGCAACGCCTTGAAAACGATGTGAGCCGCGTCGCCGCCGGCCATCGAAGAGAATCGACCGATTCGTCCATCTGGTATTCACATTATAAAAATCTTGAACGAGCGCAAAGATTCCCCTATTAAAAGAAGCGCCGGTTCGCGGCACTCTCGTGAAGAAGGGACCCGTGATGAAGCGTACTTGTTTGATCATGCTGGGGTTGTTGCTCTTTGTTTTTACGCAGTTCGTTTCGGCCGACGAGAGTTTGAGTTTGCTGGGCGATCTGCTGGAAAATTCGCCCGTGTGCGACGCGAACTACGGCAACCGGATGCCCGCGGGCATGACCCTGCCGTCCTCCTTCGACTGGCGCAACTCGATTCTCCCCGACGACCATCCGCTGGCCAACCTGGGCCGGGCGAATTATATCTCGCCGGCGCAGAACCAGAACCGTCCCGTCGTGTGCGGCAGTTGCTGGATCTTCGCGCCGCTCAACGCCATCGAGGCGCGCTACGCGATCATGTACGCCTATCCCACGCCGCAACTGAACCTGTCGGAGCAGGAGGTGCTCTCGTGCAATCCGAGCAACGGCGACTGCACGGTGGGCAGCGAAAAGGACAGCCACGTCATCACCTACAACTACCTGTTCGACCAGGGCGTCGTGACCGAAACGTGTTTTCCCTACGAAGCCGACGACACGATCTCCTGCGACGAGCGCTGCACCACCGCCGACGAGCCGGTCTACAAAAGCAAGTGCTACAAGAAGGTGACCGGCTGGACGTGGGCCAACGGCGAACCGGTCGTCGACGACGAGCTTATCAAACAGGAAGTGTACCTCAACGGCCCGGTGATCACCGCGGTGCATTCAGGCACGCACTTCGAGGCCGTCGTCGGCTGGGACGACGCGACCGGCAAGTGGATTTTGCAAAACAGCCTGGACGATCCGTCCTGGGAATACATCGGGTACGGCGTGAACCGCATCGGGTGGGAAACGGTGGCCATCTACCCGGTGCCCGATCCGGCGCACCCGGAATATTGCCTGGGTTGCCGCGTCGGCGGCGTCTGCTACGAGGACGGCGAACTCAATCCCGCCAATGAATGCCTGCAATGCAACGTGGGTAATACGCGCATCGCCTGGTCCTACGTCGAAGGCTCGTGCAACGACGGCTCGCGCTGCACGATCGACGACGCCTGCCAATTCGGCGTGTGCGTGGGCACGGCCTATACCTGCGACGACGGACGCTTCTGCACCGGCGTGGAATCATGCGACGAGGACGGCGGCTGCCAAAAGGGCGAGGATCCGTGCCCGGCCGGCTATCTGTGCAACGAGGACGAGGACGCCTGCGTGCAGGTGTGCGGCGCCCAAGAATCGGCCAAACAGGCGTTGGCGTATCTGCTGACCCTGATGGGCGGCGTCGTACTGCTCAAACGCAAGCGGCCATAAGGCGCTCAGTCGTACCGATATACTAGTTTTTTTATTATTAATTACTTGAATGATGGTCGTGTATCCCTTATTAATTGGGCAAAGGTTTATTGCAAGCTCAATCGCAGGCCGGATCGCCGACTGAACGGCAGTTCGCTGTGGGATTTTTATGCGACCTTCGATTGAAAATTGCTTTGTCGTCCTTTTGACCACCCGGACGCTCTCCGTTCATTTTCCCGCTTCAGCAGTAAAAATGCCGATGTTTCCGTCCAAGGATGCGGTCCGTAAACGTCACGCCAAACCAAATGGGAGGGACCTGAGATGAAGTGTGTCGGTATGGGAATCCTGGGAATTGTTGTTATTTTCATTTGTTCACTTGCGGCCTATGCGCAGGACGAAGAACTGGCGATGAGTCTTTGGGAAGAGTCGCTCGACGCCGCGCCCGTGTGTCCGCAAAATTACGGCCACCAACTGCCGGCGGGCCGGGATGTGCCCGCTTCCTTCGACTGGCGCAATGCCGTGTTGCCGGATTGGCATCCGCTGCACAACCTGAACGGCGGCAATTTCATCACGCCGGCGCAGAACCAAAACAGCCCGCAAGCGTGCAGCAGTTGTTGGATTTTCGCGCCATTCAATTCGGTGGAGGCGCGCTTCGCCATGAGATACGCCTGGAACAATCCGACGCTCGATTTGGCCGAACAGGAAGTACTTTCCTGCAATGGAGGAATTGGTGATTGTGTCGTGGAAAAAGAGAAAAACAAAGATGCGCCGTCCATCGCCTATAATTATTTGAGTGATACCGGCGTGGTCCGCGAATCGTGTTTTCCTTATCAGGCCGATGATACGGTTTTGTGCAACGAGAGGTGCACCACTCCGAATGAACCGGTTTATAAAATCGGATGTTTTAAAAGGGTGACCGGATGGAAGGATGGTAACGGGGTATTGGTTTTAAATAACGATGACCTAAAAGAAGAAGTGTATCTCAATGGTCCGGTGTATACGTTGACTCGTAACGGAAATCACTTTCAAGCGGTCATCGGATGGGATGCTAATGGATGGATTATGCAGAACAGCGGGAATGATCCTTCCTGGGATTATATACTGTATAATTTTCAGGGTGTTGGAACGTGTACAGTGGCGCTGTATATTGTGCCCGATCCGACCCATCCCAACTATTGTGACGGCTGCCGTATCGGCTTTGATTGCTACGAGGACGGTGATCTGAATCCGAACAATCATTGCGAAGTGTGCGACGTTTCCACATCGCGCATCTTCTGGTCCTACAACGAGCGCGACTGCACCGACGGCTCGAAATGCACGCTCAACGACACCTGCCACAACGGCGTATGCGTGGGCACGCCGCGCGATTGCGACGACGGGTTGTTCTGCACCGGCGTGGAAACCTGTGACGACGCTCTCGGCTGTCTGGAAGGCACGCCGCCGTGCCCCGACGGCTATCTCTGCGACGAAAACAACGACGAGTGCGACAAGGTGTGCGGCGCCGAGGAATCGGCCAAACAGGCGTTGGTGTACCTGCTGACCCTGATGGGCGGCGTCGTGCTGCTCAAGCGCAAGAAGAGCTAATCGTTTACGTGTCGAGGCAAGCCGGCGGTCGCAAGGCCGCCGGTTTTCGTTTAAAGGACAGGCGCGGCCGGCAGCCGTCCCGCGTTCCGCGCGGCGAGGGCGGCCAGCACCAGTTCGCGCTGGTAGGGTTTTAACGGCGGCAGGTCATCGGCGGTAAAGCGGCCCACGCCGTCGACCTCGACGCTGGGGTGAAACTCTCCGCCGGTCAGGCGCGCCAGGTAGACCACCTCGAAGTGCGGCGCGACCTCCAGGGTGAGAACCTTGAGCGGCGCGAGCACCTCGACGGTGAGCGTCGTTTCCTCATGCACTTCGCGCACCAGCGCCCGTGCCGGATCCTCCCCGCGCTTGAGCCAGCCGCCGGGCAACGACCAGTTGAACTTCTGACGATAGGTGTGGTGGAACAAAACGACCTTGCCGGCGTCGTCGAAGATCACCGCGACCACGCCGACCAGAAACGCCGGATTGACCAGGCGCAATATCCACCGTTGCAGCGCGGGCCAGCGGCCGCAAATTTTCCACACGCGCAACAGCAGGCGCGCCACGCTACTCCCTCACGCGCAGGGGCAGCACGACCTCGGCCATTTCGTTGACGAAGGTTTCCGCGTCCTCAACGTTGGTCAGGATGACCTCGACCTGTTGGCTCACCTCGGCCGGGTCGATCAGCCCGATGCCGACCTCGCTGAGCAGTTGCAGCGAATTCTCGATGGTGTCCAGCCGCGCCTCGATGGTCTTGCTGCGCTGCATGAGATCCTGGTAGACCTTCTGGCGTTTCTCCAGCAGTTGCCGGTTCGACTGCAGCACCTCGCGCTGCGTCGGATCGTTCGCCAGGGCGATCTCGCGGTTGAGCTGGGCGATCTTCTCCGGGTAGTTGGTCTGTTGCCAGCGCGTGTACTGCACGATGCGCTGATGCAGCAACAGCAGATCGAGGAAGCTGTGCCGCAGCCGGTCGACCTGCCCGACGCTGGCGGTCAGCCCGGCGGCGAAGTGCAGGTTGGAATCCAGGTCGCGTTTCATCCGCTCGGCGATGTCCCAGATTTTCACGTAGCGCATCCGCGCGCGAATCGGCAGTTTGCGTATGCGAAATTGCGGCATGTCGCTGCGATCCAACGCGCCGCGCACCAGCAGGTACAGCGCTTCGCCCGCCAGCACGAACCAGCCGATGTTGTCCACCGGCGCCGTCGCCGTGGCCAGAGCGCCGGCGACCAGGTACAGCAGGTTGAACCGGTTCACCCACGGATGCAGGTAGAAACTTTTAATCCACTTCACCGAACGAACCTCCGCTCTTTGCGCGTCATCCTACCAGCCGCGCGGGGGCAAATGCAAAAGCGCGAGGCGCCATATGTTTGCCTATCGGTGCCGCCGGTCGGGAATATTGACGGTCGATTGTCGCAGTAACCCTCATCCCCGCGAGTCCACGTTGATCGCTTTTACCCTCTCCCGGTGGGAGAGGGTCGGGCGCAGCCCGGGGTGAGGGCGAAAAATCGGGGACGTGATTCCTTCGTGTCCCCGTATTTTTTTTAGCCGACAAGGCGCCTACTGATTTCTGACCTTCACTTCATCCGGAATCGATATCCGAATGGTGTCGGTGATGCTCATACGGTCCAGGGTTACCTTGACGTTGTCGTCCAAATCGACGCGAACCGGCTGGTCGAGCCGCACCTGGATGGTGCCGCCGTCCAGGCGGACGGTGCTGTCGGCCGCGTAGGCCGGCGTCACAATGGCGTTGTAGAATGAGCCAGCCGCGTTGAGCAGCAAGCCGATGGCGATCAACAAAAGCAACAGTTTGGTGGTTTTGTCCGACATGGGGAACTCCTATGGTTTGGGGTTTGAATATCCGCGATCGTATGCGGACAGTCTGCCACGAACCGGCGGTCGACGGCAAACCGGATGCAAAGATAACCAACCGGCGCGCGGCGGATGAAATTTTTTGCGACCCCTTGAAAAAAAGTTAAGCATCAAGCACTGTTAGCCCGCGTCGTCCGGGGGGCGGCGGCCCGGGTCGGCCTGTGTTGACAGGACCGGCTTGGATGTTAATATCAGGCGCAAATCGATACAGCGTGGGGTGTGGCACATGCCTGGTGATTTCCTGCCGATCTTCTTTTATTTGTTGCTGGTTATCGCGATCGCCGCCGGCGGCATCGTGGGGCTTTCGCGCCTGATCGGGCCGCGCAAGGACACCGCCGAAAAACTCAGTCCCTACGAGTGCGGCGTGCCTCTGGTCGGCGACGCCCGCGGCAAATTCCCGATGAAGTATTACGTCATCGGCATGCTGTTCATCCTCTTCGACATCGAGGTCGTCTTTTTCTATCCCTGGGCGGTTATCTTTAAGGACCTCAACAAAGACTTCGGCCTGTTCGGCCTGGCGGAGATGGTCGTCTTCGTGCTCATTTTGCTCGTCGGCTACCTCTACGTCTGGCGCAAGGGAGCGTTGGAATGGGAATAGAGCAAAAAATCCCCGACGGCGTACTGACCACCACCGTCGATAGCCTGGTCAATTGGGCGCGCACTTACTCGACCTGGCCGGTCTCCTTCGGCCTCGCTTGTTGCGCCTTTGAAATGATGGGCGCGGCCATGGCCCACTACGATATCTCGCGCTTCGGCATGGAGATTTTCCGCGCCAGCCCGCGCCAGGCCGATTTGATGATCGTCGCGGGCACGCTGACCAAAAAAATGGCCCCGGTGCTGCGCAAGGTTTACGACCAGATGCCCGAACCCAAGTGGGTGCTGGCCATGGGCGCCTGTGCGAGCACGGGCGGCATTTTCCAGAGCTACGCGGTGGTGCAGGGGGTGGACAAAATCGTGCCGGTCGACGTGTACGTACCCGGTTGTCCGCCGCGGCCCGAGGCGCTGCTGTACGGCATCCTCGAGTTGCTCGACAAAAAAGTGAAACACGACTCGATCAAGAAACGCGCGTGAGGCGGCGATGAGCGAACAACGCATCACCAACGAAGAGTTGAAAGTCAAACTGGCCGACCTGCTGCCCGGCGCGACGGTCACGTCCGATCTGGCCGGCATGCCGGTGATCGCCGTGGTCAACGACGCCTACGTCGCCGCGATCAAGACGCTGCGCGACGAACCGTCGCTGCAGTTCGCCATTCTCAGCGATCTGACCGGCGTGCATTACCCGAACGATCCGCAGCCCTTCGAGGTCGTCGTGCACCTGACCTCGATGCACCTGGCGCGGCAGATTCGCGTCAAGGTGCGCGCCGTCGGCGATCCGCCGACCGTGCCCAGCCTCGCGGCCTTCTGGCAGGCGGCCAACTGGCACGAACGCGAAGCCTTGGACATGCTGGGCATCGTCTTCGCCGGACACCCCGACCCGCGGCGCATCTTCCTGGAAGAGGACGCCGACTTTCATCCGTTGCGCAAAGAGTTCCCCACCCGGGGTTATGAGGATTAGGCATGGCCGAATCACGCTACATGACCTTGAACATGGGCCCGCAGCATCCGTCGACCCACGGCGTGTTGCGCATCGTGCTGGAACTGGACGGCGAACGGGTCGTGGCGGCCAAACCGGTGATCGGCTACCTGCACCGCGGCATCGAGAAACTGGCCGAAGGGCTGACTTATCACCAGATTCTGCCGCTGACCGACCGCCTCGACTACACCGCCTGCATGAACTGCAACCTCGGCTACACCTGGGCCGTCGAGCGCCTGCTGGGCATCGAGGACGAAATCCCCGCGCGCGCCGCGACGATCCGCATCATCATGGCCGAGCTCAGCCGCATCGGCGGGCATTTGATCTGGCTCGGTTCGCACGCGGGCGATATGGGCGCGACGACCGTGTTCATCTACGCTTTCCGCGAGCGCGAATGGATCTACGAGCTGTTCGAGGACGTGTGCGGCCAGCGCATGACCGTCTCCTATCCGCGCGTCGGCGGCGTCAGCCAGGATCTGCCCGCCGGGTGGATCGATAATTGCCGCGCCTTCTGTAAAAAAATGCCCCAGTGTGTCGACGAGTACGAGCGGCTGCTGACCAACAACCGCATCTGGCAGGCGCGCACCAAGAACGTCGGCGTGCTCAGCGAGGCGGACGTTTACGAGTGGGGCCTGACCGGCCCGATGGCGCGCGGCAGCGGCGTCGAGTACGACGTGCGGCGCGTGCTGCCCTACGGCGGTTACGAAAACTACGATTTCCTGATTCCGCTGGGCGAAACCGGCGACACCTACGACCGCTACCTGGTGCGCATGCAGGAGATGCGGCAGAGCGTGCGGATCGTCGAGCAGGCGCTCGATCGTCTGGAAGAGGGGCCGATCCTGGCCGACATCCCGCGCATCGCGCCGCCGCCCAAGGTCGACGTGGGCACGAAGATCGAAGCGTTGATCCATCACTTCCACCTCGTGCTGGAAGGGTTCGATACGCCCCAAGGCGAAATCTACTTCCCCTCGGAAGCGCCCAAGGGCGAGTTGGGATTTTACCTGGTCAGCGACGGCGGCCCCAAGCCGTACCGGATGAAAATCCGCGTGCCCAGTTTTTCGAATCTGCAGAGCATGGTGCGCATGGCGCCGGGCCGTTACCTGGCCGACATGGTCACGCTGGTCGGCACGATCGACATCTGTCTGGCCGACGTGGACAAGTAAACGCGCATGGAAGAACTGAGCCTGCACATTCTGGAACTGGCCGAAAACAGCCTGCGGGCGGGCGCGTCGTTGATCGAGATCGTCGTCGAGGAGGATCGCTCGTTCAACCGGCTGACGATCGAGGTGACCGACGACGGCAAGGGCATTTCGCCCTCGGCCGTCGCGCGGTTTTCGCGGCCCGAGGCCGCCGGCGGCGACACCGACGAACTGGGCCTGGGCCTGTCGTTGTTCGTGCGCAGCTGCCGCGAGGCCGACGGCCGGGTGATCATCGAGAACCGGCCCGAAGGCGGCACGTTCCTGCGCGGCGACATGCGGCTGGATCACCCGGACCGCAAGCCGCTGGGCGACCTGACCGAAGCGGTGATCTCGCTGATCATGGGCGCGCCCGAGGTCGAGTGGGTGTACCGCTACGAGCGCATCGGCGTGGACGGTTCGCTGGTGCGGCGCGAGGTCGATACGCGGCCGATCCGGCGGCGCATCGGCGAACTGACCCTCGCGCACCCGGAAGTGATTCGGGATATCCGCCGCACCTTGCGCGGCGAAAACGGCGACGCATAAACGCGCCCGCGACGTTCGCGGGCAACGGGAGAGGCAACGGTGTTGATTAGCTTGCTCATCGCCCTGGCCAAAATCCTGGTGGTGATGGTCCTGTTCCTGGTCGCCACCGCCTGGAACACGCTGTTCGAGCGGCGGGTGGTCGCTCCGATCCAAAACCGCGTGGGACCCAACCGTGCGGGCCCCTTCGGTCTGCTGCAGCCGATCGCCGACGCGGTCAAGCTCTTCTTTAAGGAAGACATCGTCACCGACCGGGCCGAGAAGTTTTTGTACTACCTCGCGCCGATCATCTCGGTGTCCACCGCGCTGTTGTTCGTCGCCATGGTGCCCTTCGGGCCGGAAGTGCCCTCGTTTTTGAGCACCGACAACCCGGCCTGGAGCAAGTTCTCGATGGCCGACCTGAACGTGGCGGTGCTCTTCGTGTTCGCCATCAGCTCGATCGCCGTGTACAGCGTGCTGCTGGGCGGCTGGGCGGGCAACAGCAAGTACTCGCTGCTGGGCGGCATGCGCGCCGGCGCGCAGATGATCTCCTACGAGATCGCCATGGGGTTGTCGATCATGCCGGTGATCATGAGCGCGTCGAGCCTGAGCCTGCATGAGATCGTCGTGGCGCAGCACGACGTGTGGAACGTCTTCCGCCTGCCCTGGGGGCCGGTCGGTTTCGTCATTTTCCTGATGGCGATGCTCGCCGAATCCAACCGCGCGCCCTTCGACATGGTCGAGGCCGAGCAGGAGTTGGTCGGCGGCTATCACACCGAGTACAGCTCGATGAAGTTCGGCGCGTTCTTCGTCGCCGAGTACGGCAACCTGATCACGATCAGCGCGTTGATCGTCACCTTCTACCTCGGCGGTTGGCAGGGACTGCCCTTCGTCGACGTGGGGATTCCCGCGTGGCTGGCCCCCTGGTTGGGGATCGTCTGGTTCGGCATCAAGACGATCCTCCTGGTCGCCGCGTTGATCTGGATCCGCTGGACCTTCCCCCGGCCGCGCTACGACCAGTTGATGGGCTACGGTTGGAAGGTCTTTTTCCCGATCGCCCTGGGCAACCTGTTCGTCGCCGGGGTGTTGATCTACCTGGGCCAGCGTTTCGGCATCGGCTATTTCGGATAAGGGAGTGCGCCGTTGAAAGGGTTAGCGAAATTTTTCCTCACCGACTTGCTCACGGGCCTGGCGACCACGTTCAAGTACTACTTTAAAAAGCCCGTGACCTACCAGTATCCGGAAGTGCGCCGGCCCATCGCGCCTCGCTACCGCGGCCGGCACCGGCTGGTGACCAACGACGACGGTTCGCTGCGCTGCGTGGCCTGCGGGCTGTGCGCGGCGGTCTGCCCGTCGCATTGCATTTTCATCGAACCCGGCGAGAAGCCCGACGGCACGCGTTGGCCCGAGGTCTATGAGATCGAAGTTGGCCGCTGCGTCTACTGCGGCTTCTGCGCCGAGGTCTGCCCCTTCGACGCGATCGTGCTCACCCAGGAGCACGAACTGGCCGAGCTCGACAAGCGCAAGCTGCTCTACGACAAAAACGCCCTGCGCGACAAGGCGCAAGGCGAGGAGAAGGCGGGATGATCGCGTATCACCTCATCTACATTTTCTTCGGGCTGGGCGTGCTGGCCGGCGGCGTGAACGTCGTGGCCCAGAAGAATCCGGTCAACAGCGCCATCAGCCTGTTGTTCACCTTCATGTGCGTGGCGGCGCTGTACATCCTGCACGGATCGCCGTTTCTGGCGATGATCCAGATCATCGTCTACGCCGGTGCGATTCTGATTCTGGTGGTCTTCACCATCATGCTGCTGGCGCTGCGCGAACCGGGGCAGGGGCTCGGGAAATTCTGGACGATGCCGCAGAAGCTCGCCGCGTTGATCGTCGGCGTGGCCCTGGCCGTCGAACTGGTGATCGTCGCCGTGCAGGGCTTGGGCAGTCTGGCCGCGCCCGCCGGCGCGAGCCTGGCCGAGATCGCGTCGCCCGCAACGCTGGGCAAGGCGCTGTTCAGCAAATACCTGCTGCCCTTCGAAGTGGCCAGCGTGCTGTTGCTGGTGGCCATCGTCGGCGCGGTGGTGCTGACCCGGCGGCCGCACGGCACGGCGGCGGCGATCGACGCCCCGCACGCCGACGAGACGATCGAGCCGCCCGCCGGCGACGAGCAAGGAGGTCAGGCATGATTCCCGTCAGCTATCCGTTGTTGATCGGCGCGCTGCTGTTTTCCATCGGCGCCTTCGGCGTGCTGGTGCGGCGCAACGCGATCATCATGTTCATGTGCATCGAGCTGATGCTCAACGCGGTGAACCTCACGCTGATCGGCCTGTCGGGCCATTTGCAGGTCGTCGACGGACCGATCTTCGTCATGTTCATCATGGCCGTCGCCGCGGCCGAAGCCGCCGTCGGCCTCGCGATCTTCATCGCCCTGTACCGGCGCAAAGCGACCATCGACGTCGCCAACTTCAACATCCTCAAAGGCTAGGGAGCGCCCGATGGGAGATTGGCTGTTTCTGATTCCGCTGCTGCCGCTGATCGGCGTGATCCTCAACGGCCTGGTCAGCGTCAAATCGTGGCCGCACAACGAAAGGCTGACCGGCGTGATCGGCTCGCTCACCGTGCTGGGCAGTTTCCTGCTGGGCCTGTTCGCGTTCTTCGAACTGCTGGGCATGCCGGCCGAATCGCGGCGGTTGGTCAACGAGCTATACACCTGGATCGCCGCCGGTCCGCTGGAAGTGAAATTCTCTTTCGCCTTCGATCAACTGTCGGCGGTGATGGTGCTGGTCGTGAGCGGCGTGGGCTTTTTGATTCACGTCTACTCGATCGGCTACATGCACGGCGATCGGGGCTTCCGCCGCTTCTTCACGTACATGAACCTGTTCGTGTTCGCCATGTTGCTGTTGGTGCTCGGCGACAACTTCCTGCTGATGTTCATCGGTTGGGAGGGCGTCGGGCTTTGTTCCTATCTGCTGATCGGCTACTTCTACGAGAAGAAGAGCGCGGCCGACGCCGGGAAGAAGGCCTTCGTCGTCAATCGCATCGGCGACTTCGGTTTCCTGCTGGCGATGTTCATGGTCTTCTACAACTTCGGCACGCTGGAATTCGAGGGCGTCGCCAAGCAGGCCGCCACCGCCGGCTCCGGCGTGATCCTGACGATCTGCCTGCTGTTGTTCCTGGGCGCGACCGGCAAGAGCGCGCAGATTCCGCTGTACTTCTGGCTGCCCGACGCGATGGAAGGCCCGACCCCGGTCAGCGCGTTGATCCACGCCGCGACGATGGTCACCGCCGGCGTCTATATGATCGCCCGTTCGCATTTTCTGTTCGACCTCGCGCCGCTGGCGCAGGCGGTGGTCGTCACCGTCGGCTGCCTGACGGCCTTTTACGCCGCGACGATCGCCTTCGCGCAGCGCGACATCAAGCGCATCCTGGCCTACTCGACGATCAGCCAGCTCGGCTACATGTTCGTGGGCGTGGGCATCGGCGCGTACGCGGCCGGCGTGTTCCACCTGATGACCCACGCGTTCTTCAAGGCGCTGCTCTTCCTCGGCGCGGGCTCGGTGATGCACGCGCTGCAGGGCGAACTGGACGTCTACAAAATGGGCGGACTGAAAAAGTACATGCCCGCGACCTTCTGGACGTTCCTCATCGCCACGCTGGCCATCAGCGGTCTGCCGCCGCTGTCCGGCTTTTTCTCGAAAGATGAAATTCTGTGGAAGGCCTTCTCCACGCACCTGGCCGGCGTGCCGACCGCGTGGAACATCGCCATTTACGGCCTGGGTTTGCTCACCGCCGGCATGACCGCCTTCTACATGTTCCGCGCCGTGTTCCTCGCCTTCTTCGGCGAAAGCCGCATGGACCCCGAGGTCGAAGCGCACGTGCATGAAAGCCCCAAGACGATGACCCTGCCGTTGCTGATTCTGGCGCTGCTGAGCGTCGGCGGCGGGTTGATCGGCATTCCGCACGTCCTGGGCGGCGGCGCGCATTTTGAAAAATGGCTCGAACCGCTGGTGGCTCACGGCGCGCACGGCGGCGCTCATCACGCGCCGGCGTCGCTGGAGATGGGCTTGATGGCCGCCTCGGTGAGCGTGGCCGCGCTGGGCATCTTCCTGGCCTGGCTGTTCTATCGCAAAAAGACCGAGGTGCCCGCCGGCTTCGTGGCGCGGCATCCCAAGCTGCACCGCACGGTGTTCAATAAGTATTACGTCGACGAGTTCAACGAACGGGCCGTGATCAATCCGCTCAAGCGCGTGTCGACCAACTTCCTGTGGGGTTTCGTCGACACCTGGATCATCGACGGCGCGGTCAACGGCACGGCCTGGCTGGCCAAGGCCGCCGGGCGGACGTTCGCCAGGCTGCAAACCGGCCGCGTGTACGGCTACGCGCTGACGATTTTAATCGGCGCGGTGCTGGTCGTCGGCTTCGTCCTGTTGCGTGGATAAACCGAGAGGGGAAACGCTCCGATGTCGTTTCGATTGATTAGTCTGGTGATTTTTCTGCCGGCGATTTTCGCGGGGTTGCTGTTGTTTGTGCCGCGCGAAAAGGAGGAACTGCTGCGGCGGCTGGCGCTGATCGGTTCGCTGATCGTGTTCGTGCTCAGCCTGCCGTTGTACTTCCTCTACAAGCCCGCGACCGCGCTGTGGCTGCTGGAAAAACCGATCGAGTGGATTCCCGCGTGGGGCGTGCGTTACGCGGTGGGCGTGGACGGCATCAGCCTGTTTTTGGTGCTGCTGACGACCTTCCTCACGCCGCTGTGCATCCTGGCCTCGTGGCGTTACATCACCGATCGCGTCAAAGCCTACCTGATCAGCTTCCTGCTGCTGGAAGCGGCGATGATCGGCACCTTCTGCGCGCTGGACGTGTTCATCTTCTATCTGTTCTGGGAAACGATGCTCGTGCCGATGTATTTGATCATCGGCGTCTGGGGCGGGCCGCGCCGCATTTACGCCGCGGTGAAATTCTTCCTGTACACCATGGTCGGCTCGGTGCTGATGCTCGTGGCGATCATGGTCACCTACTTCCAATTGCCCGTCGCCGAACGCGGCTTCGACCTGTTCAATTGGTATCAGGCGGGCGTGGCGCCGCATTTGCAAATCTGGTGCTTCCTCGCCTTCGCGCTGGCCTTCGCGATCAAGGTGCCGATGTTCCCCTTCCACACCTGGCTGCCCGACGCGCACGTCGAAGCGCCCACCGCCGGTTCGGTGATCCTCGCCGGCGTGCTGCTGAAGATGGGCACTTACGGCTTCGTGCGTTTCGCCATGCCGCTGTATCCGGAAGCGGCGCAAACGCTGGCCCCGCTGCTGGCGGCGCTGGCGGTGATCGGCATCGTCTACGGCGCGCTGGTCGCCATGGTGCAAAAGGACGTGAAAAAACTCGTCGCCTACAGCTCGGTCAGCCACCTGGGTTTCGTCATGCTCGGCCTGTTCGCCTTCAACGCGCAGGGCGCGGCGGGCGGCGTGTTGCAGATGGTCAACCACGGGTTGTCCACCGGCGCGCTCTTCCTTTTGGTCGGCGTGCTCTACGAGCGCCGGCACACGCGGATGATCGCCGATTTCGGCGGCATCGCCCGCGTGATGCCCGCCTTCGCGACGATCTTCATGATCACCACGCTTTCCTCGATCGGTCTGCCGGGCACCAACGGTTTCATCGGCGAGTTCCTCGTGCTCATCGGCGCGTTCGAACATCACCGCGCGCTGACCGTCGTGGCCACCAGCGGGGTGATTCTCGCCGCGTGCTACATGCTCTGGATGGTGCAGCGGGTTTTCTTCGGCGCGGTCAAGCACGAGGCGAATCGGAACTTGCCCGACCTGAACAAGCGCGAGTGGGCGTACCTGCTGCCGATCATGGTGTTCATCTTCTGGATCGGCTTCTACCCGCAGACGTTCCTGCGCAAGATGGAGCCGAGTATCGATCACTGGCTGACGCAAATGAACTTCACCGCGACCGCGCGGGTCGAAAGCGCGCTGCCGTCCGCAGCGGAGCGCGAGATCGGCGCCGGTCCGGATTTCGTCGTCGAGTAGGAGGTTGCGACCGATGACCGACATGGCCTTCAACCTGTTTTCACCGCCGATCCTGATCCTCTACGGCATGGTCATGGTGCTGCTGGTCGAGATTCTCGCCCCGCGTCAGACGGCCCGCCAGGTGCGCCGCCTGTCGCCGACCCTCGCGCTGCTCACGCTGCTGATCACGCTGATCTTCATCGCGCTGCGCTGGAACGGCGCGACCGCCGCCGAGGGTTTCGCGGGGATGATCGTGCTGGATCGCTTCGCGCTGTTCGCCATGGGCGTGCTGTGCACGGCCGGCGCGCTGAGCGTGCTGTCGGCGTGGAACTACCTGACGACCGTCGACGAGGACCACGGCGAATATTACGTGCTGCTGCTGGGTGCGGTGTTCGGCGGTATGGTCATGGTCGGCGCGGCCGACCTGCTGATGATCTTCATCGGTCTGGAGATCATGTCCATCAGCCTGTATGTGCTCTGCGGTTTCCTGCGCCGCCGCGACGAATCGGGCGAAAGCGCGTTGAAGTATTTCCTGCTGGGCGCGTTCGCGACCGGCTTTTTGCTCTACGGCGTGGCGCTGCTGTTCGGCGCGACCGGCTCGACGCACCTGGCCGACATCGCCGGCGCGGAAAAATCGACGCTGCTGTTGGCCGGCATGGCGCTGCTGTTGGTCGGCTTCGGTTTCAAGATCGCCGCGTTCCCCTTCCACGTGTGGACGCCCGACGTTTACCAGGGCGCGCCCGGACCGGTCAGCGGCTTCATGGCCGCGGCGGTTAAAGCGGCCGCCTTCGCCACGTTGTTGCGGGTGCTGGTCGTCGCGCTCGAACCGTTGCGCGTCGAGTGGGCTTACGTGCTGTATTATGTGGCCATCGCCACGATGGTTTTCGGCAACATCGCCGCGCTGGTGCAGAATCACCTCAAACGGTTGCTGGCTTATTCGTCGATCGCCCACGCGGGCTACCTGCTGGTCGGCGTGGTCGCGATGATCCGCCAGGAGCAGGCCGGGGCGGGCGCGGTGTTGTTCTACCTGTTGGCTTACACGCTGATGACCGTCGGCGCCTTCGCGATCGTCGCGCACCTGTCGCGTCGCGAGGCCGACGCGGACAACCTCGACGGCTACCGCGGTCTCGCCCGTCGGCATCCGTGGCTGGCCGCCTGCCTGACGATCTTCCTCATCTCGCTCGCGGGCATTCCGCCGCTGATCGGCTTCCCCGGAAAATTCGCGCTGTTCTCGGCCGCGGTGAAAGCCAACCTGATCGACCTGGTCGTCATCGGCGTGCTCACCAGCGCGCTGTCGGTTTACTATTACATCCGGGTGGTCTACCTGATGTACATGACCGAAGCGGCCGAAGGCGCGCCGGCCGTCGAGGCGTCCGCGCTCGATTGGCCCGGCCGGGTGGCGCTGGCGGTGACCGGCGTGCTAACCTTGCTGCTGGGCATCGCTCCGGGCCGTCTGCTGGAACTGGCCGGCCAGGGCGCGGCGATGCTGTTGGGCCTGTAACCGCGCGCAAATTTTCGCGACATCATTTTCGGGGAGGGAAGATCCATGTCACGTTTTCTGTTTTTGCTGACCGTATTGACGGCCTTGGTGATGGCGTTTTCGTTGGGCGTCGCCTGCTCGTGCGACGATGACGACGATGACGACGACGATGACGACGATGATGATGACGACGACGATGACAGCATGATCGGCGACGACGACGATAACGACGACGATACGGGCGTCGACGACGACGATGACGATGACGACGATGATGACGACGACGATGTCGATCCGGCCTGCAATACCGAGGAACTGTGCTTCGGCACGTTCAACACCGAATTGATCGACGCGTCGAACATGCAGGAACTGGCGCAGGCCTACAACGGTTTCATCTTCTGTCTCAACGAAGCCGACGGCTGCACCAGCGTGTATTTCTCCTGCCTGGAAGGATGCGGCAGCAACACCGAATGCATCGCCGCCTGTGACGGCAACTACTTCAACTGCGTCGAGGGCGTCTGCAACTGGGACGGTTACTGTTTGTCGGAATGCTACGCCGGGTACGACCTGTGCGCCGCCGGTTGCGACGGCCTGACCGACTACGCCTGCCAGCGCGGGTGCTGGTTGGCCTACACCAATTGCGTACCCGATTGTTTTTAACGTATAACGACGGCCACACCATAGGGCGTCGCGAAGACGCCCTTTTTGTCGGAGGTGAAACGAAAAGGGGGATGACTACATGGCCTGGAAAATGGGTGAAGACATGATTTATCAACCGGTTATTCCGAAAAAAATCCGCACCAAAAAGCGGCAGATCCTCAAAACGAAGATTCGCTCGCTGGTGCCGGAAAAAGGGATGAAAGTCTCTTCACTGGTCGAGGCCATGAAGGGCATGTCGATTCAGGCGCGCAACATCGGGCGCTGCGCGGAAGTGATCGACGGCATCTATTCCGATAAAAAACGGCCCACCGTGCTGCTGGGCCTGGCCGGTCCGCTGATTGCCGCGGGTCTGCGCAACGTCATTCGCGAGCTGGTCGCCGGCGGCTACGTCGACGCGATTGTGTCGACCGGCGCGATTTTGTACCAGGACATTTACCAGGCGCGCGGCTTCGCGCATTACAAGGGTTCGCCCAACGCCGACGACGTCGAGCTGCGCGATTTGTACATCGACCGCATCTACGACACCTACGTCGACGAGGAAAAGTTCTGGGACACCGACATCTGGGTCGGCAAGCAGGCCGACAAGCTGCCGCGCCGCAACTATTCGAGCCGCCAGTTTCTCGATTACCTCGGCTCGGTGCTCACCGACGAAAATTCCATCGTGCGCACCTGTCACAAATGCGGCGTGCCGATCTTCGCGCCCGCGCTCAACGACAGCTCGATCGGCATCGGCCTGACCGAACACCGGCACCGCATGCATCAGTTGGGACAGGAGCCGATCCACATCGATTCGATCCAGGACAATTACGAGTTGACGCAGTTGGTCGTCAAGTCGCGCAAGACCGCGGCGATCTACGTGGCCGGCGGCGTGCCGAAAAATTACATCAACGACGCGGTGGTTATGGGCTACATCTTCAAGCTGGAGCGCGGCCACGATTACGCGCTGCAGGTGACCACGGCGGTGACCGCCGACGGTGGTTTGAGTTCGAGCACGCTGGCCGAAGCGCAAAGCTGGGGCAAGGTCGACCGCAAGGCGCGCTACGCGATGGCCTGGGTCGAGCCCAGCGTCGCCCTGTCGCTGTTGGCCGCTTACGCCTTCGACAAATACCCCCGGCGCGAGCCGCTTCAAATGACCTGGGAAGGCGAAATGCTGACCAGGATTCAGTACCCGAAAACGAAAAAGTAGCCCGCTCCTTCAACGGGAAAAACGAGGTCGTCCTTCGCGGACGACCTTTTTTTTGTCGTCGTAATCGGATTGTTATGTGTCTCGTTTTTCACCCTCACCCCGGGCTACGCCCGACCCTCTCCCCCAGGAGAGGGTAAGAAGCGGAAAATCACGGGACACGTAACGAGTACATGTCCCGGATTTTCAAAACTCCCTTCTCCCTGTGGGAGAAGGGGCGGGGATGAGGGCTGCTGAAAAACACGGAAAATCATTTTCTCGTTTTCGCCGGATCGTCGTCCTTCGCGGACGACCTTTTTTTTGTCGTCGCGTTGCGTGTATAACCGAAAGTAGAAACCGTTTCCCTCAACCCGGAGTCGATGATGTTGACGATCGTGGTCGTTGTGTTGCTGATGCTGGCCGTATCCTTTTTCTGTTCGTTGGGCGAAGCCGCGCTGTATGCCGTGCCGCCGGCGCGCGTCGAGGCCTTGCGCGCGCAGGGCTCGAAGTCGGGCGCGCGCCTGTCGCACCTGCGCGACCGCATCGAGCAGCCGATCACGGCGATATTGTTTTTGAACACCTTCGCCAACACGATGGGCGCGGCGATCGCCGGCGCGCTGGTCGGCGCCTTGTTCAGCCCGGATTACGTGCTGCCGTTTTCCGCCGTCCTGACCATCATCGTGCTCATGTTCGCCGAGATCGTTCCCAAGTCGCTGGGCGTCGGCTATAGCCGGAAAGTCGCGCCGCTGTTGTCCTGGCCGATTCAGGCGCTGGTTTACGTGTCCTGGCCCTTCGTGCGTTTCGGCGAGGCGCTGGCCAAACTGATGACGCCTCGCAAGGACAAGAGCGGACCGAGCGAAGAGGAGATCATCGCCCTGGCGCGCCTGGGCGTGCGCGGCGGCAAGATCCTGCCCGAGGAAGGGTGGTGGATCAAAAACATGCTGCGTCTCAACGACGTCACCGCCGACGAAATGATGACCCCGCGTCCGGTGATGACCACGCTGGTCGGCACGCGCCGCGTCGGCGAACTGGAGACGGAAATTCCCTCGCTGCAGCACAGCCGCATCCCGGTGACCTCCGAGGACGGCCCGGACCATATCCTCGGGTTCGTGCTGCGCCGCGAGCTGGTCGACGCCTGCGTCACCGGCAACAAGGACATGCGCGTCGAGGAACTGGCGCACAAAACCCTGTTCGTGCCCGCGGCCACGCGCGGTCATCACCTGCTGTCGTTCTTCATCGAAAACAAAACGCACCTGGCGATCGTCGTCGACGAGTACGGCGGCACGATGGGCCTGGTCACGTTGGAGGACGTGATCGAAACGATGCTGGGCACGCAGATCGTCGACGAGTTCGATCCGCATCCGGATATGCGCGAGTACGCGCGCCTGCGCGCCGCCGCGAAAATCGACAAAGCGGGGGAATGACCATGGCGCGCGCCGTGTCCGCGCCGCGCCGGTTGCTGGCGGCGTTGTTGATCGTCGCGGCGCTCGGTTACGCCTACGCGGCGCTGACGCATCAAGCGGCCGTGGCCACGCCCGACGAGGCCGCGACGCTGGCGCGCGTTTTCGCCTTCGCCATGCACACGCTGCAGGGCGCGCCGGATCCGAGCGTCGATCTGCCGCTGCACGTGCCGCCGACCTTTTTGCGTTTCATGGCCAAGCTGTTGTTGTACGGCGCCCATCGCCACGGCGTGTTGCTGGCGATGTGGATCGTCTTCGCGCTGGCGTTGTTGTCGGCGACGTACGTGCTCGGCCGGCATTTCGGCGGGCCGTGGGCCGGTTTGTTCGCGGCGGCGTTGGTCGCCGGGGCCGCGCCGCTGACGACCTTCACCGCGCATCTCACGCTCGATCTGCCGTTGGCCATGGCCGTCGCCTGGGCCAACCTGACGCTGGTGCAGGCGCAGGGCATGCGGCGTATCGGACCGACGATCGTGTTCGGTTGTCTCGCCGCGCTGGCCTGCCTGGCGAAAGGCTACGCGCCGGTCTACCTGTTTTTTCCCGCGTTCACCGCGCTGTTTTTCGGCGGGCCGGTGGGCGACTTCAACAAACGCGGTTACCACAATCCGTTGCTGAACGCGGGCATCGCGGCGGCGTTTGCGGCGCTGGCGATATCCTGGTGGTACGGCGGGGCGTTGGGTGAACTGACGCAATCGCTCACCGTGCAATTGCACGCGGCCAAGACGGCGGCGCCGCTGCACATCGCGCGCGACGTGCTCGGCCCGTGGACGACGCTGCTGTTGCTGATGGGCGCGAGCCTCGCCTGGTTCTATCGCCGCTCGCTGCCGGGGATGTTCGAGTTGTTCGTCTGGATGCTCGTGCCCGCGTTCATGTTCGTATCCGCCTCGGCGGCGTACGATAAATTCCTCTTGCCGGTGTTGCCCGCCGCGGCCGCGCCGCTGGGCGTGTTGCTCGCGCGCCGCTTCGCCGACGAAACGCGCCGGACGAAAATTCTGCGCGCGGCGTTGCTTGCGCTGTTGCTGGCCATGGCGCTGTGGCAGCCGGGCCTGACGCTGCGTTTGCAGGAACGCGCGCCGGCCGCGCAACGGTTGCTCGCCGACGAGGCGAATTTGCGCGCGCCGTTGGTCGAGGCGTTGAACGCGGGCGCGCAACGGATCGTCATCGTCGATCGCGGCGGGCATCGGCAGGCGCCGGCCGGGTGGCTCGCCTATCGCTGGTTCACGCAATTCCAGCGGGTGCACATCGTCGCCGCCGACGCCGACACGGAACATGAAACGTCCGTGGCCCGCGCGCTCGACGAGGCGTTGCCGGCCGCCGACGTGTTGATCGAAGTGACCGACGAGAATGAATCTTCCGGGGTGCACGAAGGCTTCGCCTTGGTGTATCATGCCGCTCACGCGTGGCCCGCCGGGGTCAGCGGAATCGAATTGTGGCGCGCCGATGCTGCGAGGGTTGCGCCATCGCCATAAGTCATTAAAGTGACCGCTGGAGGTGATGCATGAAAACCCGCCTGGCGCTGCCTTTGCTGCTTTTGCTGCTGCTGGTCGCGTTCGCCTGGGCGCAGGACGAACCGCCCGCCGAAACGACGCCCGCTCCCGAAACCACGCCCGCTCCCGCAGGCATGCCCGCGCCGCCGCCGGCCAAACCGACCGCCGAACAACTCGAGGTCGTCTGCCCGATCACCGGCGAAAAAACCGCCGCCTGGGAAATCACCGCGTTTTTCTCCACGGGCGTGGACACCGATTTTTGCTACATCGGCGCGTCCGAGACCTACTACCAGAAGATGATCTCCACCTGTGCGTCGACCGGCTACACCGGCTACCGCGAGGATTTTCCGCCCGAGCTGGAAAGCCTGCCGCCCAAGGTGGTCAAGAACATCAAGAAGAAGCTGCCCAAGATGTTCAACCTGGAAAAGCTCGAGCCCTGGGATCGCTACGCGGTTCTGGCGCAGATCTACATCTGGCGCGGCAAGAAGAACAAGGACATCGCCAACGCCTACCTGCGCGCGACCTACACCATGCGCGGCCTGGCCCTGGGCGCCGAGGAGCGCAAGGAGGAAATCTATCTGCGCGAGCAGGCGATCTACTACCTGGATCGCGCGGCGCGCAAGGCCGAGTTTCCGCTGCCCGAACTGCCGCAGGTGAAGTATCTGCTCGGCGAGCTGAACCGCCGCAACGGTCACTTCCGCAAGGCGATCGCGTTGTTTGACGATGTCGGGAAAATGAAGAACCGCCCCGAGTGGATCGACGAAATGGTCATCCGCCAGAAGGCGAAGGCGCTGGCCTACGACAATTCCTGATCACTCCGCGCCATCAGCGCGAACACGCCCCAGCCAAGGTATTCACGCGTGTACTCGGCGTAGCGTTTCGGCTCCCGGGTCAGTTGGGCTCGAACCTCTTTGGCGAAGTCGTCGTCGGGATTCGCCTTGAGCCAGCGACGCATGGTGAACCACTTGGCCGCCTCGTACCGATCCCAGCCTTCCCGGTCGGCCAGAACCATTTCCACCAGGTCGTAGCCGAGGTCGCCGAAAGACGCGATCAGTTCCGGAAGCGGGAGAAAGTCGGCGATCGAACCGGCGCCGCATCCCTCGGCCACGTCTTGTGTCGGCGGCAACCGCAGCCAGTAAGGCTCGCCGATGAGGATGATTCCCTCGGCGCTCAGACTCTTGGCCAGCAGCTCGATGGCGCCGGCGACTCCCCCGCCGATCCACGTGGCGCCGACACAGGCGGCCACCTCGACCTTTTCGTCGGCGACGTAGCCGGCGGCGTCGCCGTGGATGAATTCGACCCGATCGGCGACGCCGAGTTCTTCGGCCCGGAGTTTCGCTTGCGCGGAGAACAATCGGCTCATGTCGACGCCGACGCCGCCGATGCCGTAATCGCGGGCCCAGGTGCACAACATCTCGCCCGAACCGCTGCCGAGGTCGAGCAGGCGAGTCCCCGGTTCCAGGCGCAACGCCGCGCCGAGAGCGGCATACTTTTGCGGGGTGAACGGGTTATGGATGCGGTGAGCGCTTTCGGTAATGGTGAAGATCCGTGGGATGTCCAAGGCAATAACTCCCTTTACATAATAATCAACAATTCCCGGTCACTCCGAGAAAAACTCCTCCGCGCCCGGCGTGAAGGTCGTGTAGGAATTTTCCGACTCCCACAGCCGCACGCGCACGACGCGCACGTTGCCGTCGTTGAGGCGCGCAACCAGTTGCTCGCAAATCACCCGCGCCATGTTTTCGCACGAGGGATTGACCGTCTCGAAGGGAAAGACCTCGTTAAGGTACTTGTGGTCGAACTGCTCGAGCACCTCGTCGACCGTCTGCTTGAGCACCTTGAAGTCGATGACCATGCCCAGCGCGTCGAGGATCTGCGCGGTGACGGTCACCTCGACCTTCCAGTTGTGGCCGTGCAGCGCTTCGCATTTGCCCTGGTACCCGCGCAGGTTGTGCGCCGCCGAAAAGGTGCGCACCACGCTCACTTCGTGCATTCGTCGTTCTCCTTGCCGGTCGAAAACCAAAACAGCTTGCCCAGAAACAAGCCGAAAAATCCGAAAAAGTGCCGTTTGCGCGGCAGCGCCCGCCAGATGCGCCACAACCGCCGCGGCGAACAATAAAACGCCAGATGCACCCGGCGCGTCAAGGCCTTCATGCGCGCGGGCGGCACCTCGGACAGATGCAGCGGCGGATCGTCGTAATCGCAACGCGCCGGATCGTACCCGTCGGTCTTGCCCTGCGCCGTCGCCATCGTCCACAACTCGGTGCCCGGAAAGACGTTCACGTGGTTGAAGGTGGCGAAGTGCAGCTTGCTGCGCACGGCGAAGTCCGTCGTCCGCCGCACTTCGTCCTCGGTTTCGCTGGGAAAGCCGAGCATGAAAAAGCCCTGCGTGACGATGCCGCGCCGCTGCGTGTGGTCGATAATCGCGCGCAGCTTGTCGAGGTCGACGTTCTTCCGCAGCATTGCCTGCAGGCGCGGCGACGCCGTTTCGATGCCGTAGGGAATCTTGAAACACCCGGCGGCGGCGAGTTTGTCGATCAACTCGTTGTCCATGCGGTCGGCGCGCAGGCCGGCGGGGAAGGTGATCGCGATGTTCAGCTGGCGTTGGATGATCCCGTCGCAGATCGCCTCGGCGCGATCGAGGTCGAGGTTGAACGCGTCGTCGACGAAGTGGATTTCGCGCACGCCGTGTTCGCGCACCAGCGCTTCGACTTCGCCGACCACCGCCGCCGCCGAACGCGTGCGGTACTGATGGCCGAAGATGCACTGGCAGAAAACGCAGTGGTACGGGCAGCCGCGGCTGGTGAGCACGGAGAAATATTCGCGGTGTTTGTACATGTAGCCGTGACGCGGACGGCGATGATACAGCGGGAAGTCGGCCAGGTCCCACGCGGGCAACGGCAGCGCGTCCAGATCCTCGATGCGTTCGGGCGCCGGAATCTCGCCGTGCCCCGGATAGCCCACGCCCGGCAGCGCCGGCCGCGTTTCGCCGCGCGCCCAGGCGGCGAGCAGTCGCTCCAACGCGACCTCGCCCTCGCCGAGCACGACGGCATCGACGTGCGCCAGGGCCATGACCTCGTCGGTGTTGCTGTTGGCGTAGGGCCCGCCCACGACGATCTTCGTGTCCGGCAGCGCCTCGGCCGTCATGGCGACGGCGCGACGCAGCACGTCGGCTTCGAGGATCACCGCCGAAAAGCCGATCACCTCCGGCGGATCGCGACGCAGCGTTTCCAGGTGCGGGGCGAAGGGCTCCATGCGCGCGCGCAGATCCAGCAGGCGCACGTCGTGGCCGGCGCGACGCAACACCGCGCCCATGGTCAGCAGTCCCAGGGGAGGGGCGACCTGATAATTCTTTTGCCCTTTGAACAGGGTGGTCAGCAGCACCTGGGCCACGCCTTACTCCGTGCGGTTGGGCCGCCAGAGTAGGGCGGGCGCGGCGGGCCTGTCAAGCAAGCGCGCTATTTGAGCACCTTCTTGGCCACCTCGGCGAGGATGTCGTCGGTCTTCACGCCCTCGGCTTCGCCTTCGAACGACAGCAGCAGGCGGTGGCGCAGACAGATGTGCATCACCTCGCGCACGTCGTCGAGCGACACGCTGTAGCGGCCGTCCATCAGCGCGCCGACGCGGGCCGTGCGCATCAAGGCCTGGCCGCCGCGCGGGCTGGCGCCGAAGCGGATGTACTTTTTGACCGTGTCGCCGGCCAGTTCCGACTCGGGGTGCGTGGCCAGAATCAGCTTGCCGATCGCCTCGCGCACGTGGTCGGGCACGGGCATTTCGGCGGCCAGACGCTGCGCGTTGAGAATCTGCTGGGTATCCATCACGCGCGCGGCCTGCGGCGCGGCGACGCCGGTGGTCTGTTCGAGGATTTTGTTCAACTCGGCGAGCTGCGGATAGTTGATGAAAATCTTGGTCAGGAAGCGGTCGACCTGCGCTTCGGGCAGCGGGTAGGTGCCTTCCATCTCGATCGGGTTCTGCGTGGCGATGACGAAAAACGGCAGCTCCAGGTCGTAGGTCGTGCCGGCCACCGACACCTGCCGCTCCTGCATCGCCTGCAGCAGCGCCGACTGCGTCTTGGGCGTGGCGCGGTTGACCTCGTCGGCCAGGATGATCTGCGCGAAGATCGGCCCTTTCTGGAACTGGAAGGTCTTATGCCCCGACGCGTCCTCGACGATCATGTTCGTGCCCAGGATGTCGGTGGGCATCAGGTCGGGCGTGAACTGGATGCGGCTGGTTTTGAGCGCGAAGACCTGACCGAGGGTCTGGACCAACAGCGTCTTGCCCAGGCCGGGCACGCCTTCGATCAACGCATGGCCGTCGGCGAAAATGGTGCGCAGCAGATCGCGCACGACCGTTTGCTGGCCGACGATCACCTTGCCGATTTGCTCGCCGAGCTGCTTGTATTGCTGCGCAAACTCAGCCACGCGAGCCTTGTAGTCCGTCATTGCTGCCTTCCTCCTTTTAGCTGCGCCGGATGATGATCGCCACGAGCATCATCCCCAGGGCAACGTACAATAAATAGTTCCACAACGCCTTGCGCTGCGGGTATTCCATTTCCGGTTCGGCGAACATGTCCTGCGGCTGCGGATTGAATTTCCCGCGGCCGATCGTCGCGACCTTGCTCAGCAGCGCGCGGTCGGGCTGCGTGGCCACGAACTCGCGCGGCGGGGTCAGGTGCACCTGGCCGATGCCCTGCGCGCGCGCCAACGCGCCGCCTTGCGGCTCGACGCGCAACGAGTGCGTGCCGAAGTCGCCGACCTCGAACGTCCCCTCGTAACCGCCGGCGCGCACTTGCGAGAGCGACACTTCCAACGGTTCGTTGTCCTCGTTCTCGCCGCCCTCGGGCCGCGTGATGTGCACCACGAGGTTCAGGTCGTTGACGAAATTGCCGTACTGGTCGGTGACGTCCACCGCCAGGCGCGCCTTGTCGTCCTCGGTGTCGGCGGTGATGCGATAATTGCGCAGCGCCAGGTCGGCCAGCGTGCCGCGCACGAGCTTGGTCATCAGCGGACCGTACTGGTTCCAGTTGCGCCACTTGGTCGCCCACTTGCCGCCCGAGTCGGTGGCCAACACCGACACGCGCCCGAGGCCGTAGCGCCAGCGCACCAGCAGCGGTTCGTTGCGATCGGCGGTGACGAACACCTCGCTCGTCGGCTTGGGCTCGGAGCTGTTGTAGCCGACGAGCTCGGGAATCGCCTGCAGATTGAGCCCTTCGAGCAGGTCGCCTTTTTTGAGCAGCTTCGGCTTGATCTTCTTTTCCACGACGTTGGTCTTGGCGATCGTCTTGGTCTCTTCGAGGAAGATGCGCGGGATCTGCGTGAAGTCTTCCGTGTAGTAGAAGCGGCCGTGCCCGACCTCGGCGATCTTGTGCAGGTGTTTGCGGTCCGACTCCTGCCCCAGCGCCACGGTCGAAATGGTGATCTTCTTGCTGGCCATCCACTGGACGACGTGACCCCACTGGTCGAAGGTCGTGATCGAAATGCCGTCCGAGAGCAGGATGATGTGCTTGACCTTGGCCTTGTCGTCCTTGAGTTTCTTATACGCCTCGCTCACCGCCGGGTAGATCGACGTGCCGCCGTCCACGCCGAAGGTGCGCAGGCGCTGCTTCATCTTTTCCTTGTTCTCTTCCTTGCCGACCTTCTGCAGCGGGATCGCCCAGCGCGGGAAGTCGTCGAAGAGAATCACGCCCAGCCGGCTGCGTTCGTTGAGCAGGTCGATGGTGTCGGACGCCGCCTGGATCGCCATGGCGAACTTGCGCTGGCGGGCCATCGAGGCCGACTTGTCGATGACCAGAATCAGCGTCACCGGGTTGGGTTCGGTCTTCTTCTTTTCCTTGAACACGACGGGCATCATGCGCTTGATGGGCAGCTTCTCTTTCTTCTTGCCCAGGTCGCCGCTGTTGGGCCCGCCGATGACCAGCACGCCGCCGCCCCCGGTTTTCGCGTATTCCAGCAGCGTTTCCTGCTGCCGGTCGGAAAGCTGTTTGTACTTGAGGTCGGAGAGAATCACCTCGTCGTAGCCCAGCAGCGAACCCAGCGAGGTGGGGATCTTGTCGCCGGTGGCCACGTTGACGCTCAGGCCCGCGTCGTTGAGCGCCTCGACCAGCGCGAGGTCGGCGTCGACGTTGTCGCCGAACAGGATCACGCGCGGGCGCGCCGCGATGCGGATGGTCGCCGCGAGGCGGTTGTTGTCGGGATGCTGATCGTCCGCCGCGTCGATCTGCGCCGCGAAGGTCGCCGCGTTGATGCCGCTGACGGTCGATTCGGCTTCGAAGGCGTTGCGGCCCGGCGCGATGTCCACCGTTTCGTTGAACACCGACTTGCCGCCCTGGGTGATGTGCAGCCGCGCGGCGGTGGCGAAGTTGGCCACGACGACCACGCCGACCTTCACCCGCTCGCCGGGGCGCGCCGCGGCCGGAATGTCGATCGACTCGATGTACAGGTCGCGATCGTCGCGCGTGTCGAGCATCAGCGTGGACAGTTCGACGCCGTGTGCGGCGGCCAGCGAGGCCTCGGCGGCCAGGTCGCCGGCGGTCTGGTTGCCGTCGGTCAGCAGCACCGCGCGGCGGGTGATGTTCTCCGGAAACAGGTCGATGGCCGCGTGCAGCGCGCGCTCCAGGTGCGAACCGGGTTTTTGCTCGGGCCGCTGGATCGGCGGGGCGCCCGCGCCGGTGTTGGTCAGCACCTCGGGATCGCGGCCGAAGACGATCGTGCGCACGAACTCGGTTGCGGCCAGATCGTACGCCTGCGCGACCCACCGTTGCGCGCGCTCGAATTCGCCGTCGGGAATCGAAGCGGAGCCGTCGACGAGCATCACCACGCCCAGTTTCTTTTCCTGCTTGGTGTAGCTGAGCCCGGCGGTCGACACGGCCAGCAGCGAGAGGGTGCCCAGCGTGACCGCGACCAGCAAAAAGCGCTGGCGGCCGGGCATCATCAGCCGACTGCCGCGCGCCAGGAGCACCAGCGCGACGCCCGCGGCGAGCACGAACAGCGCCAGCCCCACCACTTTGAACGTGGCGACCGAGAAAGACAGTCCGTTTATCGCATCAAGAAAGCTTGCCATTTAAGAACAACACCATGTCCAGGGCGGCCAAGAGCAGCGCCGCCAGAATCAGCCAGGGCGCGATCCGCTCGATCCCGCCGCGGCCGTCTTCGTTATCGAACGCCGGCAACGCGCCGGCCTGGGTGACGGTCAAATCGGATTCCTTATCGTCCAGCAGGCTCGCCGCGAACACGCGCAGCGCGCCGGCGTCGGCATATGTATAGAAGCCGGGCATCTCCGGCCGGTACAGCGCGCGCCCGCCGCGCACGGCCACCGGAATTTTGTTTTCCAGCGGATCGACCAGCACGACGCGCTCGCGCCCCTCGGTGACGGTCAGATCGACGCGGTCGCCGATGCGGTGGCCGGTGTCGATCTCACCCTCGGGCTTGCGCGAGAAGATGTGCACCACGTTGTGGATGAAAATCGGGAAGGCGCTCTGCAGCGGCAGGTCGGTCTTGGCCAGGTCGAAGCCGACGCCCAGCAGGAACGTTTCGCCGCGCGGCCGCAACAGCATCAACGCGCCGTCGAAGTGGCCCATGAGCACCACGTCGTCCTTGGCCGGCTTGAGGATGCGCGCCTCGTCGATCTGCAGCGTGTCCATCACCACGTGGCGCAGCAGCGGGTGCCCTTCGGCCCAGCCGGTCATCGCCGGTTTCTTCTTCGTGCTCATCACCGCGAAGGGACCGCCGGGCGCGGGGTTGAAATACATCGCGCTGCACACCGGCTCCTGCGGCGGCGTGAAGCGGTCGAAGATCACCACGTCGGCGGCCGACGACAGCCCGTGGCGGTATTCCTCGGGCCGCACGCTGACCATATCGATTTCCGGATTGAGCGCCAGCGCGTTGTAGAGGAACAGGTTCTTGTTCGTGACCAGCACGACCTTGGATTTGCGCGTGGGCGGCACGAAGGCGAAGGCGGCGTTGTCGCTGGCCAGCGCGTCGTGCGCGCCGTCGGCGAACTGCACCTTGCGCAGCAGCGCGGTGACTTTGCCGAAGGTGTTGAAGGGCAGACCGACGACCTGGTTGTGCGTTTCGCCCGGGCCCAGGTCGACGCGGTTGATGGTGATCGTGTTTTCGGGCGTGAAGATCGCCAGTTCGGCCGACACCGGCGCGTCGGCGAAGTTGGTCACGCGCAGCAGGGCGTCGTGCGCCTCGGTGAGGTTGAGGGTTTTGCGCACGTCGAAGGAAGTCAGCGCCAGGTTGGGCAGCGTCTGCCCCACGCCGATCACGCCCAGTTGTACGTTCTCGGCTTCCGGCGCAACGACCGTCTCGGGTTTGTCGGTCAGCACGTAGAGATGCCTGGTGTCGTTCGCGCCCACGCCGGCGTAGGCGAAACTGGACAACGCGTAGTCGATCGCCTCGGCGATCTTGGGCCGCGTGCCCGACGGCTTGAGCTTGGTCAGCGCCTGCTTGAGTTCTTCCTGGTTGCCGGTGAAGGGCGTGAGGGCGTCGATCTCCGCGGCGGCGGAGACGATCATCGCCCGGTCGCTTTCGCGCAGCGTGCTGATCATCCGCCAGGCGTCGCGTTCGGCCAGACGCAGGCGCGAGGGGCCGTCGCCGTGCGCGGCCATCGACTCGCTGGCGTCGAAGATCAGCACCACCCACCGCCGCTGGAACGAGTCGGCCGGCGGGCGCGGATCAACCAGGGCGAGGCACAGCAGCAGAATCAGCAGCAGTTGCAGCAGCAGGCTGATCAGTTCCTTCCACAGCGAACGGCGCGAGCCCATGACCTTCTGCCAGATCAGCGTCGAACTGACCGCGCGGCCGCGGCGGGCCATGCGCAGCAGATAGATGAGGATCACGGCGGCGGCCAACGCGCCGTAGAGGATGCCGAAGGTGCTCCAACTGATGCCGTTGGCGATCATTTGACGAACTGCCCCTGCCGAAAAACGTTGAGAATCATGTCTTCAAACGGAATCGAGGTATGCGCGTACAGGTAGTGGCAGTGCAACCCGTGGCAGGTGTTGCGCAGCCGGTCGAGGTACGCGTTGTATTCGGTTTCGTAGCGGCGTAGCGCGCGATTGGAAATCGTCACCTGGTGCCGCTTGCCGGTTTCGCTGTCGGCCATAAGCACCGTGCCGCGCCACTTGGGCTTGGCTTCGTACTCGTGATGCAGGCACACCGCCGACAGGTCGAAGCCGCCGCTGTACACGCCCTTGAGCGCACGTTCGTAGCCGGCCTCGTCCCAGAAATCCGAGACGATCACCACCAGGCCCTTGGTGCGCGTTTTAGCGGTGAAGGTCGCCAGCGCCTTGAGCATGTCGGTGGTCGGCGTCGGCTCGAGCTTCTCCAGAAAGTCGAAGACCTTCATGATCTGCCCCTTGCCGCGCAGCATCGGCAGCTCGGGCAGCAGCTCGGGCCCGAAGGGGTTGATCGCGATCGAGTCGAGATTATTCAGCGCCACGTAGGCCAGCGCGGCGACGACCTTCTTGCCGTAATCGAATTTGCTCGGGTGACCGAAGTCCATCGACTTGGAGGTGTCCAGCAGGAAGTAGACGTTCAGGTTTTCTTCCTCGTGGAACAGCTTGGTGACCAGTTGCTCGACGCGCGCGTAGAGATTCCAGTCCAGGTAGCGCGGATCGTCGCCGGGCGCGTAATCGCGGTAGTCGGCGAACTCCATGCCCCAACCGATTTTCTTCGAGCGCGACTGGGCCTGCGTTTTGCCGTGAAAGAGCTTCTTGGACAGCAAATACAGGTATTCCAGTTTCTTCAGAAACTCGTCGTCGAACAGTTTGCCCATGGTCTCCGTCACTCGTTAAGCATCGATCGCCGGTTAAGCGTTACGGCCGACGATGCGTGGTTCATCCCCGCTCCGTCAGCGAAGCGTGCTGCTTGCCTTTTTGACTTTCGGCGGCGCCGAAGGCAGGTCGGCGCCCGGTTCCGGTATGGCGGGCGGGGTGAGTTGTCCGTCCTGTTGATTGGGCGTCGATGCGCCCGCGGGCCCCAGCGCCGCGGGATTGATCGACTGCAGGTAACGTTGCACGTACGAGCGGATCGACAAGGGGATCGTCGCATCGTTGATCAACTGCAACGCTTCTTGTTTGTAGGAATTGTAAATCTGGCCGTAGGTCTGCATTGCATTGGGATCGGCGTCCTCGAGGATCTGCACCGACGATTGGCCTTCGCCGATCTGCCCCTGCACCGCGTCCTTCTGCCGGTTGTTGGCCAGTTCCTCGTGCTTGACCTTGATCGCGCCGCGGAAGGTGCCGCCGCCGCGTCCGGCCCGGCTGCCGCCGAAGTTGCCCTGCTCGACCTGATCGCCCATTTGCATGTTCATCTTCAATTCGTTTTGCATCTCGGGCGTCATTTTGACCATCCGCCATTCGGCGTCCTCGGGCACCTGCTGACCCTGGTCGGCGCTGAGCACCTTCACCTTGCCGGGCTGCTGGCCACGCTGTTGGGCCCGCTGTTTGTTGACTTCCTGTTTCTTCTGCGCCACCCGGCCCAGGTGCTTGGCGTACTCGCTGAGAAACTCGTTGAACGCCTGCTTCTGCGCGCCCTGCGTGGCGTTGCGGAAGGCGCCCTGCGCGTCGTTGTCGGTGGAGCCTTGCGCGGCGAAACCCGATTGCATGCTCATTACGCTGGCCGCGGCCAGGCCCTCGCCGGCGTTCTTCTCGATTTTTTCCATGTACTCTTCGACGTTCTGGATATTCGGATCCTCGTCGAAGAGGTATTCGTCGAGCTGCGAGAAGGCCATGGCCATCGAGGAATCGATTTCCGCGTCCACGTCGCCCATGGCCCGCAGGTCGCTCAGGTGCAGTTCGTTGTCGAAACGCACCGCCGGCAGACCGTCCAACGCCAGCACTTCCTGCCGGCGCGCGCCCGCCGCGTCGCGGGTCATGTCCTCACGATAGATGGTTTCGGGCAGTTCCGGTTCTTCTTGCGGGAGCGCCGCCATTGCCGCCTGCGCCCGTTCGCGCAGTTCGGCCAGGCGCTGACGCCACGAGCCGAACAGGCCCTGCAGGCCGCGCACCGCCGGCAGCATCATCGTGTTGGGCGGCAGGTCGCGCAGGCCGTCGTCGGCCAGTTCTTCGGGAATCTGCAGGGTGTCGATCACCGATTTCGGCGGTTCTTTCTGCATCCAGGCGGCGAGGTTGAGCGCCGCGACCACGTAGATCAGCGGCAGCAAAAAGGCGAGGGTGGCCAGGCGTTTGCCGTTGCCCGGCGTCCACAGCGGGAAGTGCCGTTTGACGTCGACCCGCTCGGCCTGCTCGCGCGCGTCGGCGACGGCCAGGGCCATCAGCGGCGTTTGCGTGTCGCGGGCGGAAAATTCCAGCGCGTTGGTCAGGCGATCTTTCAGATCGGCGCGCAGGTCGATCTGCCGGGCAAGGCGTTGCCGCGACAGTCCGAGCAGACCGTAGACGACGCACGCCACCAGCGTCAGCACGCCGGTTACGATTAAAAGGACAGTCCACAGGCCGTAGGCTTGGGGAACGAATTGTTGCAGCACGATGGTGACCGCGGCCAGCGCGGCCCAAATCGGTAGGGCATACGAAAAGAGCCAAAGCGTCCTGACTAGGAATTCACGCAGGCGGGCTTGAGAAACTTTGCGTATGACTTCATGCAATTCCGCCATCTACCATCCTGTAAATAAAGCCGGCCTGCCCCCACGCAGGCGCCAAGTTTGACATAGTTTTCACGCTCAAGTCAATCATCCGCTAGAATATAAGACCGATTTCGCCGTTTGCTTGATTTTCCACGATTTTTCCGGTAGGTAGCTCCCGGACGGGCAAAACAATTGTTGTTCGCCGTCGCGACCCTTGCTAGGATAGCCGCATGAAACATCTCGCTTTGATTTTCGCGATAATCCTGTCGTTGCTCGTCGCGGCCTGTGAAAAGCCGTTGGAACAGACGGTCGACGATCTGAAAAGCGCCGATGCGCAGGTGCGCCAAAAGGCGATCGATCGCCTGAGCGCCGAGGGCGAACAACTGGCGCCGCGCCTGGCCAGTTCCCTGTCCACCAACGACGACACCGAGCGCGACGCGCTGTTTAGCATCCTGCGCCGCCAGGGCGAAAAGGCGCTGCCGGAGATGCTCGATAAGATCGGCTACGTCTTCCGCGACAAAAAAACGCGCGAAGGCTTCACCGAGTATTTCCGCAGTCAGGGCGACAAGGGCTATCAGGCGCTGCTCGACGAGTTGATGAAAACGGCCGAGCAGGAAGCGGGCGAGGCCACCGGCAGCGGCTCGATGGTCAAGCTGGCGGCGCTGCACCACCGTTTCGAGTCGCTGAGCCTGATTCTGGAAAGCCTCGACAACAACGTCAACGTCGGGCGCGTGCCCGAATTGCTCAAACATTCGCACGGGCCGGTGCGCACACGCGCGGCTTATCTGCTGTGCACGAAAAACTGGCAGCCCTCCGGCGATCCCGACGTGGCGATGATCTATTACACGCATCTGGTGGGCGCGCTGGCCTGTCCCAACGTCAGCGAGCCGGTGCAGGACGCCGGGCGGATGGCCGCCGCGAATTTCAAACTGTTTTTGGAAACCGAAGCCAAATATCCCGCCGGCGCCGACGCCCGTTACCAGGTGCTGGCCGCGGCGGGCACCGACGAAGTCGCGCGCTACCTGTACGATCAGGCGCGCGCCACGCCCAACGAGTTTTTGCTCTACAATTATTTCCTCGTGCTGCACAACATGCAGACCGACCTGGCCGAAAAGTTGTCCGCCAAATTGCTGGCCGATCCGAAATTGGGCAAATCGTTGCGCGCGTTGGATCCGCGATTGTAAACAAGCATTTATTAACCAAACGAAAAATAAAGCAATTTCGTTTTATTTGGATAAAACGCTTGTGTATTTTTTCCCCGATGCCGATATGGATTTCAATTGATAATCGTTTATTTTTTCGGGGAGAAAAATGAAGAGAGCAGCAAAACTAAGCGCGGTACTGTTTTTGTTGGTGATGACGTTATTTGTCGTCGGCATGGCCGGTTGCGACGATGACGACGACGATGATCAGGACCGCACCGCCATGGATGACGACACGACGGACGATGACGACGATGATTTCGTCCCGCCGGACGGTGACGACGATGATGACACCACCGATGACGATACGGTCGATGACGATACGGTCGATGACGACACCACCGATGATGACACCACCGATGATGATACGGCCGATGACGACACAACCGATGATGATACGGCCGATGATGATACGGCCGATGACGACACCACCGATGACGACACAACCGATGATGACACCACCGATGACGATACGACCGACGACGACACAACCGATGATGATACGGCCGACGATGATACGGCCGACGATGATACGGCCGACGACGACACAACCGATGACGACACAACCGATGATGATACGACCGATGATGATACGGCCGACGACGATACGGCCGATGACGACACGGCTGACGACGACATAATGGATGTGGGAATCGCCGCCGGCGGCCGCCCGGCTTCGAACGGCCATCAAACCAGGCTTGCGCCGAACGACACGGTGTATACGTTGGCCGCGGAGGATCGCTTCCTGAGGCTGTTTTACCAGACCGACAAAGCGGTGAATGTTGAGACCATCGCCTTTGACTATATCGATCAGCCGGCACTGGCGATCGATGACGAAGGTTACATGCATATCGCTTATTCAAACGTCTCCGACATCATCTATGTCAACAACATCAGCGGTAATTGGGAAAGCGAAACGGTGGCGTCGCCCGGTTACCAGATGGGCCGGATCGACATTGCCGTGGATTCGACGGGCCTGGTTTACGTCATGTACTCGGATGGCGACACCAATGAATTGATCTGTGCCGACAACGGCGGCGGCGGGTGGAATTTGACCGCGGTGGCAACGATCGGTTGGTTCGGCGCCCGGGTGTCCGCGCAAATCGACAGCGCCGACAATCTGCATATCTTCTACCTTGACGATACCGCCGAACGCATGAAATACGCCACCTTCACCGAAAAGGGCTGGAACGTCGAAACGCTCGACGACGCGGTCCGCGTGTTGGGCTACCCGGACATGATGCTGGACGGGAACGATCACGCCCACATCAGCTATTGCGACTACGACAACTACGATTTGAAATACGGCAGCAACGCCACGGGCTCCTGGGTCTACGAAACGGTGGACTCCACCTATGGCCGCGGATTCTTCTCCGCGATCGCCGTGACGCCCACCGGCGAGGCGTATATCGCTTACGGCGATAATCCCAACCAAGACATGATGCAGGCGACCAATGAAGCCGGCAGTTGGGCCATCTCCACGCTGGATTCCGAGTGCGATTTGTGGATCTGCGATATCGCCCTGGACGCCGACGGCCACCCGTATGCGACCTATCTCAACCAATTCAACTTCAGCCTGATGGTGGCCAACAACGGCACGCTGGATTATCTGTCGCCGGCCGGTTATGCCCGTGACAATTTCAAATTCCTGATCGACGCCGACGGTCACCGTCACCTGACCTATGCGATAACCGGCATCGATTCGGGCGTGATGTACGCCAACGACCTCGTCGACGCCCATACGGTGGAAGTCGTCGACGACACCGTCGATGAAGATCGGGCCAATCCGACCATGGCGCTGACCTCCACCGGCAAGGCGTTTATTCTGTACTACGATTACGACAATACGCTGGTGAAGTTGGCGAGCAACGCCTCGGGAAGCTGGTCGAGCGAGACGGTCGCCACCGATGCCAATCTCTACACCAAAATGGCGATTGCGGTGGATTCCAACGACGAACCGCTGTTCGCCTATTATGATGCCAATAACTTCAACGTGGTTTTCGGTACGCACCAGACCGGCTCGTGGCTCTACGACGAATTCGACGGCGCGCAGTCGCCCGCTCTGGCGGTGGACGGCGACGATGCGATTCATCTGATCTATCAGGACCGGTCGTCGTACAAGTTGAACTACACCACCAACGCCTCGGGCGATTGGGTAACCGAAATCGTCGATAATGACGCCGCGACCGGATACAACAACGCCATCGCCTTGGATGCCGACGGCTACGTGCACATCGCCTACAACAACGGCGCCACCGATTCTCTGAATTATGCGACCAACGCCTCGGGCAGTTGGGTGCTGAGCGTCGTCGACGACGCCGTCAACGGGGCGAGCGCCATCGACCTGATCCTCGACGGCGACGGCAAGGCGCACATCAGCTATAACGACAGTTACGATTATGTAATTCACTACGCGACGAACATGAGCGGTTCCTGGGAGGCGTTTACAATCTGCGATATCAACTCCGACTCGACCTCGGGGATCGCCCTGGACGCCGACGGATTCATCCACGAGCTCTTCACCAACGGCGGCACACTGTACGAATTCATCTTCCCCGCCGGAATGGCGGCGGCCGGCAAATAAACGACGGCATTAACGAAAACGGCCCGCAGTCGAATCGATCGCGGGCCGTTTTTTTATTAAAAGGAGAATTTATTCTTCGGAGGTCATGCGCAGACCCAGGCCCAGGCCGAGGTTCAGCCGGACGAAAAACGCGCTGTTGAACGCGTCGGGCAGTTCCTCGATCGTCTTCGAGCCGTTTTCCCAATCCGAGACGATCGGCTGGCCCTGCCAACCCAGCGTCAGGCTTTCCACCGTCAGCAACGCCCCGCTGCTGCGCTTGGGCATGCCGCTGTACATGTCCACCCGCAAGCCGGCTTCGAGGATCATGCCGGTTTGCACGATCTCCTCCTCGCCCCGGCGCGGCATATTGTCCCAGCCCAACGTCGCCAACTGGCCGTCGACGGTCAGGGTCTGCTTCGCGTAGCCGATGCCCATCACGGGGAAAATCTGCACCAGGCGGTTGTCGACGATCGCCGTGCCCCACCGCGCCAGAATCTCATACCCTTCCAGCGAAGCGTCCACCGCGGCGCCGCCGGTTTCCTGCTCCCAGAAGCCGCCGGCGAAGGCGAAGAAGAAATCGCGGGTCGACACGAAGGCCAGCTCGAAGTTCCAATCGTCGATCCGCTCGCTGAACGGATCGGTGCCGCCCGCCGCCAGTTTGCTGTTCAAGCGGCCGAAATCGTAGGACCGCAGCGCTTTGCCCGCCGACAGGTACACGCCCACGTCGATGCCGATCTCCTCGATGTCGCCGAAGCGCTTCTCGAAGGGGCTGGGCTCGTCTTCCTGGCTTTCGGCCGCCAGAACCGGCGCGGCCAGCAACAACAGTATGATGATCGTAATCGACAGTCTGCGCATATCCATCCTCCTGAATATGAATACCCCGATCCTAGCCAGCCGGGCGGGTCGGAATCAAGGCATCTGTTTAAAAAACACCGCCGAAGGTGAATTTTGTCTCCTGTGAAAAGGAAACGAATCCGCGTTCGTCGCCGGCTTCCGCCAATCTTGTTGAACGGTCTAGATCGGCGAAATGAGACAAGATGTCAATAATCAACCATGCAGCGAAAAGTGTATACGATTTTTCGGCCGTTCGAACGGCTCGTTAAACGAAAAACGGCGGTGATTTTCCGCCGTTTGGATACACCTATCGTGTTTGGTGGGGAGAGGGCCTGATTTGAAAGGAGCCGCTTAGCTCGCCTTCGATTCCCGGATCACCTGCTCAAAAAAGGGCCGGACCTCGGCAGGCAGCGTCGCCGTCCGACGATACGCGATCGGCTCGTTGACAATTTCCAACGTGAAATTGCCGGCCTTGCCGTTGCGCATGCGGATACGGTGTTTGCGCTTGGGATCCTCGATTTCCTTTTTCAAGGCGATGCAGGTGCGGTAGTAGGCAAACAGCCTACGCCCGAAGGGTGTGGAGAATTTGTCGAAGCAACGATTGCGGCTGACCCGCTCGGTCGCTCCCAACTCCAACAACTTTCGCAGTTCGTTTGCCAATGGCTCTTTCATAGGTGCAGATGTTTTCAGTGCCATACCATTTCTCGCTACAACCCAACACAGCGCGCGGAAATATAACAGAAAAAAAAGGGCTATTCAAGGCTTTTCTATTGCTAAGTACCGTGACCAAAAAAGTTTTTCGCCGATCATTGCCCAAACGGACGGTTCACGGTATGGTGATTTTCCCGCATCAAACGGAGTCGGAAATTGACGAAGCGCGCGAAGGTTGGCGGTCTGTTTGTATTTTTATTCATCCTGATCGCGACGTTGCTTGTGCTGCGTTTCGGGCGCCAAGTTCTGTCGCCGCGAACCCTGCAACCCGGCCCGGCGACCTTCAACGCGGTGCGCTCGGTGCACTCGTTGCGCGCCGAAGCGCCGGCGGGCGTCGACGCTTGGCCGCAGGTCGCGCCGCTCAACGACGCAATGCCTCTGCCCAATGGCTTTCTGCTGGCCGGCGAGGGGGGGCTCGCCCTGGCCGATGCGCGCGCGGTGACCGTCTTTCACCAGGGCGCGGGGCTGCCCGTTTCGCATTTACTGCGTTTATTGAGAACGACCGAGGGTGTGTACGCTCTGGCGGTCGAGGGGCTACTCAAGCTTGAACATCCGCTCGAACCGCATAATTATCAACTGGAAGTAACCCTCATTCGCCCGGCCGGCGCGGTGCGCTTCGTCGACGGCGCGGTCATCGACGATCATCCGGTGCTCCTCGATGAGCAGGGGCGGTTGCTGACTTTTGTTGAGAAAAAATTTCAATTACTCGCCGAGTTGCCCCCGGATCCGCGAGCGCGCCTCGGTGTGTTGCACGACATGCCGCTGATCGTCTCCGGCGGGAGCGTCTTCCTCGTGCGCGACGGCGCCGCCAAACGCGTTCACCAACTGCCCGCGCCTCACGAAACGGCGACCGCGCTGGTCTTCGTCGATGACCGCGCGCTGATCGGCTCGATGAACGGCCTGCTGGCGGCCACCGAATACGGCATGACTTCTTTATTGAACGATATCGCCGTCAGCGCCGTGGCGCGTTTCGGCGAACGAATGGTGCTCGGCGGCGTGCACGGCGAACTGCTTGACGATGCCGGCGCAACGCTGGCCGCGTGCCCTTCGGCCGTCCGTCGCCTGCTTGTGGACGGTCAACGGCTGTTGATCGTCGCCGCCGACGGTCTGTATCAATGGGACGGCGCGCACGATCCCACGCCGGCGACGCCCAACGAATTGCTGCGCCCCTGGCCCGAGGGCTACGTCACGGCCCTGCTGCCGCTGCCCGATGGCCGGGTGCTGGTCGGCACGCTCAATCGCGGCCTGGTCGCTTTCGATCCGGCGACCGCCACGACCGGCGCGGCGCGGCTGAGCGACTTCGGCGTCAATCGGATCGTCGCCGACGACGCGGGTTATTGGGTCGCCACGACCAACGGACTGGCCCGCCTGGACGATGCGCTGGCCGAGCGTCGTTGGTTGAAGCTCGCCGACGGCCTGCCCGGGCGCAACATCGCGGCGGTGCTCGCCACCGACAAGGGCCTGTTTCTGGCCGGCAACGCGGGCCTGGGCCGTCTGAGCGCCGCCGGTCTGCAGGCCATCGACGCTTTCCACGGCCTGGCGGGCAATCATTTATATTGTCTGGCCGCCGACGATCGCGGCAATCTCCTCGCCGGCGGGCTGGCCGGACTGAGCCTGCTGGGCGGTTCCGAAGGTCTTACCGTCACCAAAATATTCACCGCCGCGCAGGGCCTGCCGCACAACTGGATCAACGCGGTGCTGCGCGCGGAAAACGGCTGGTGGGTGGGAACCTACGGGGGCGGAGTGGGTGTCCTAACCGATGAAGGCGCCTGGCGGGGCGCGCCGGACACCGCTTCCTGGTCGGTTAATGTTAATTGTGCCGCCGCCCTTGGCTCGCTGACGGTTTTTGGTACATTGGAAAACGCACTGGCGCTCGGTCGTGATTCCCGGCGGATGATCTCCTTCGCCGCCGGTTTGCCCTCGCGCAACGTCACCGCCCTGGCGGTCGCCGGCGGAACGTTGTGGGTCGGCACCGATCACGGTCTGGCGCGCCTGGATGCATCCGTTCTGGACTCCGCTCTACATTAGGGGAGGTTCTCGTGAAACGTTCCGCGATTCTGTGGTGGGGAATCGTGTTGTTGCTGATCGCCGTTCCGGCCTGGGCCGACACCGGCCGGCTGAGCGCGGGCGATACCGGTCGCGCCGACATGATCAGCCTCGAGCGGATGGAAGTGCGCGTGCGCGTCGACCACGGTCAGGCGCAGGTGGCGATCATGCAGGTCTTCGCCAGCCACTCGCCGCGCCTGCTCGAGGGCCGCTACTCGATGATCATCCCCGAAACCGCCGACATCTCCGGCTTCGCCGTGTGGGACGGTCCGGTGCGCATCCCCGGCGTGATCATGGAACGGGCGCGCGCCAAGCAGCTTTTCGAGGAAATCGAACGCGCCGCGCTCGATCCCGGCCTGCTGGAAAGCGACGACGAGCCCAGCGTGGTCAACGAGTTCACCGCGCGCATTTTTCCCCTGCCGCCCTACGGCGCCAAACGCCTGGAGATGACTTACGCGGTGCCCGCGCCGATCGAACGCGGCCGCCTGGATTTCACGCTGCCCCTCAAGCCCGACGAGGGCGCAGTGCAGACCGCGAAGCATTTTTCCTTCGACGTGTTTTTCGCCGCCGGCCTGCCGGTGACCGACATCGTCTTTCACGGCGCGCACCTCGTGCCCGCGTCGATCGAGCGCAACGAACAGGGCTTCACCGCGCACTACGAAGCCGCGAACGTCGAGATCGACGAAGACCTGTCCTTCACCGCCGAGCTGCAACTGCCCGACACGCAACTCGATGTCGTCGCCTTCCGCGACGTCGAGCACGTCGATTGGAACATTTCGCCCACCGGCGGACATTATCAGGATACGACCGGCTACTTCTTCGCCCGGATGCTTTTCGCCCCGCGCGAATCGCCGACCGTCGGCCGACGCAACGTGATCTTCGTGGTCGACGGCAGCCTCTCGATGCTCGGCGAAAAACTCGCGCGGACCGTCGAACTGCTCGATGAATTGTCCGCCCGCCTGCGCTCCACCGACCGCGCGAGCGTGCTGCTGGCCAATCTGCAGACCGAGGCCATGCCCGGCGGACCACAACCGGCGACGGCCGCTCATCGCGCGGCGATGGAGAAATTCCTGCGCGAGCGGCGGCTGGCCGGCGGCATCGACCTGGTCGGCGCGCTGGATGCGGCGGGCGAACTGCTCGCGCCCGAAGCGGCCAACGTCGTCGTGCTGCTTTCCGACGGCTACCCCACGCACGGCGAGTTGCGCCCGTTGCGCATCGTCGACGCGGTGAAACAATCGAAGCTGCGCCGAGCCAACGCGCGCCTGTTCGCCGTGGGCGTGGGCGACGACGCCAACCGCACGCTGCTGACCGACCTCGCGCGCGAACTCGACGGCAACTACGCCTGGTGCGCCGACACCGCCGACACCGTCGCGCTGGCCGAAACCGTCGCCGCGCGCATGGCCGCCTCGGTGATGCGCGACGTGCAACTGCTCTTCGGCGAGCCCGCGCGCATCGTCGACGCCTATCCGACCCAACTGCCGCCGACCTTCGCGGGCAGCGAAGCGGTGGTCGTCGGCCGTTATAACCAGCCCGGGCCGATGTCCTTGACGCTGCGCTATCGTCCGGACGATCAGCCGGTGCAAACCAAAACCCTCACCGTCGACCTGCCGGAAAAAGCGACCGACCACGAACTCATCCGTCGGCGCTGGGCCAAGGCGCGCGTCGATTACCTGCTCGAACGCATCCGCCGCGAGGGCGAAAAACAGGAGTGGATCGACGAGATCATCGCGCTCTCCAAGCGCTTCACCTTCGTCACGCCCTACACCAGTTTTCTCGCCGCGCCGCGCGCGTTGCTGCGCCCGCGCGTGATCCGCCCCGGCGACCCGCTGTTGCGCGTGCGCGTCGATCAGCCCGTGGCCGCCGTCACCGCCGCGTTCCCCTGGGGCGACGTGCTGCCGCTGACCTTCCTGCGTGACGAGGACGTCTGGCAGGTGCGCTTCCTCGCCCCGCCGGGTTACCCCGACGGCGAATACGCGTGCCGGCTGATTCTGCGCGACCGCGACGGCCGGCAGTACGTCGAGCGCAAGAACTTCGTGCTCGACGGCGTCGCCCCGACCGTCAAATCGGCGATGCAAACCGTCTGGCGCGCGGGCGAGCGCGTGCGCGTGGCCGTGACCGCCGATGGCGACACCCGCCGCCTGCTGGCGCGGCTGCCGTTCTCCGCTTCGACCGCGTTGCGTTGGGACCCCCAGGCCAAGGCGAGCGTCGGCTACCTCGATCTGCCCGCCGGCGCGCCGCCCGGACCGACGCGGCTGGAGGTCTACGCGGAGGACTTCGCCCACAACGTCAGCCGCACGCTGATCGACGTGGAGGTGCGCCATGAATAAACGCCGCCTGCTGCTTGCCGGTTTGACGATCTGCGGCGCGCTCGTGCTGGCCGCCGCGTTGGGTTGGATCTTCGCGGGCGAACCGGTCGCCTGGAGCGCGCCGGGCTTGCCCGGCAGCGCCCAGCGCATCGCCGCCTTCCCCGAACTGGTGCGCCTCTCGCAAATCGATTACCGCCCCGCCGGCCAGGGCCTGCCCGCCTTGCCCTTCGCGGTCAAACGCGGCGCCAACACGGTTGTCGCGCCCGACATCGAACAACAAACGCTGCTCAACGCGCCGACCTTCGTGCCGCGTCCGCCCGCCGACATCGTCGCCGCGTACGGCGGCAAATCGACGTTGAGCGCGCCGGAACGCGAAGCGCTGGTCGCGGCGTATCTCGACCTGGGCCGCGTGGACGACGCCGTCGCCGTGCGCGCCGCCGTGGTTGCCGCCGCCGGTGACGACCTGGACGCGCGTGATGTGTTGATCGCGTTGCTGGACGAACAAAACCGCATCGACGCTTGCCTCGCGGCGATCGACGAGGCCTTCACCGTGCTGCTCGCCCAGGGCACGCGCGAAACCGATGCGCGCCGTCGCGACAAACTCATCGAACGCGCGCGCGCCTTGCTGCTGCAGCGCGAACGCGTCCGCCAACGCGGTCTGCGCCCCGAGGTCGCCGCCGAAACCGACCTGCGGTTGATCGACGCTTTCACGCAGCGCCCCGACCTGCTGCTCGACTACGCCGACCGCCTGCTGAGCGCCGAACGCTACGCGGATGTCATCGCCCAGGTGCAGCCGCGCATCGAGCGTTACCAGGTCGATCGCGTCCGACTGTGGGAGAAGGTCGAGCAGGCCTATGATCGACTCGGCCGTCTCGGCGAAGCCGCGTCGGCGGTGGCGGCGGACTCGACGTTCAACGACGATTCGTCGCTTTGTGAAGCGTATGTGCGTCTGCTGCGCCAAGCCAAATTGTTCGATGCGCGCCGTGCCGAAGCGTTCGACCGCCTGGCCGCTCATCCCACGGCCGCCACGTTGCGCGATGCGGTGCGCTTGGAGATCTACCGTTGGCGCAACGACCTGGCCCGCGAAACGTTGGAAAAATACCTGCCGCGGATCGGCGCGGACGCCGACGCCGATACGTTAATCGATTTAAGCAAGCTGGCTGACGACGCCGGTCTGTACTCCGCCGCCGCTTCGCTGGCGCTCAACGCCGCGCTGCTGCGGGACGATCCGGCAACCTGGCTCGCCGCCGCCCGCCGGCTCGATCGCGCGCCCACCGTCGTCGCCTGGCCGCTGGATCCGGGCGCCGGCTCCGCCTTCGCGTTGCATTTCGTCGATCGCGGCCCGGGCGTGTTCGGCGGACTGGTTTCACTGGGCGCCAACCGCATGGGCGCGCGCGGCGCGATGCAAGCCATGAACGACACCGCCGCCCGGCTGGAAAACCGCCGCCTCGCGTTGCGCCTGGCCTTGAGCGCGAGCGAAAAATCGCGCGACGCGCACCAGGCGTATCTGGCCGACGATTTCGCCAAAGGGTTGCTGGTTCGGCTCGCGCGGGCCGATCGAATCGACCGGCTGGCGCGCGCGCAGCTCGAACGCTTCGGCGCGGATCATCCGGACGCCTGCTGGATTTTGCAGTGGCACGCCGACGCCGCCGCCGTGCGCAAAGACGACGAAGCGCGCATCGCCGCGTTGCAAAAGGCGCTCAGCGAAGGCCATCGCCTCGGGCAGATCGCCGCGGCCGATCGCGCCGAACGCAATCTCGAAGATCTGCTGATGCGCAAAAAGCGCTATGCCGACGTGCTGGCGCTCAAGTGGCAGCGCGTGCAGGCGCGGCCCGACGACGAGCAGGCGATCGAGGTCCTGTTGTCCTTCGCCGAACGCTACCGGCTGTTCGCCGACGCCGAGCGCGCCTATCGTCTGGCCATCGAGCGCTTCGACCGCCGCGCCTGGTCCGACAAATTCGCGCGCTGGCTGTTGCGTAAAAAGCGCCGTGCCGATTTCCAGACCCACGTCGAGGAAACGGCGAAAAAACTCGGCCCCTCCGAACTGGCGAGTTTCTTGACGACGCACGTGCACTATTCCTCCAGCGACAGCGCGGCCAATTTGTTTTACGAAAAGGTGTACCTGATCGCGCTGGAACGCTTCCCGACCAACCGTGCGTTCGCCGGCCGGCTGCTGGATTTCTACGAGCGCATCGGCTTCGATACGCGCCACCCCAACGAGGAGTATCAGAACAAATTCCTCGATCTGGGGTTGCGTTTCTTCGCCCTGAACGCGTCCTGGCCCGATCGTCTGCTGGCGCGCCTGGGTCAGCGCGGCATGCTCGACGGCCTGGCCGCCAAGCTCGAACAAAGCGCACCGCTGGATCTGGCCGCGACGTATTTATGGACGCGCGTGCAGCAATACGCCGCGCGTTTCGAGGCCGCACTGCCCGGTTATGCGGCGCTTGACGAATACTGGCCGCGCTCGACGCAGGCCACCGCGACGCTGGCGACGCTGGCGCGCAGTTTGTCCGACAGCTTCACCGTGCGCGATCCGGCGTTGGCCGCGCAGGCCGCGCAGGCGCAGGGACGGTTGGCGGCGCGGGCGCCGTTGAACACCGAGTTGCCGACGGTGCAGGGCGAGATCTGGCTCGCCGCCGGTCAGCCGCGGGAAGCGGCGCGCACCTGGGAGGGCATCGTCGCGGCCGGCCCCGGCGAGTCCGATCGTTGGCTGCAACTGGCGACGCTGTACTGGGATTATTATCTGCCCGAGCAGGCGATGGGCACGCTGCGTCAGGCGCGCGAGGTGTTGGGGAAGAGCGACCTGCACGCCAAGGAGATGGCCTATCTGCTCGAAGACGAGGGTAAGATCGACGCGGCGGTCGCCGAGCTGATCAAGGTCGTGCTCGGCGACGAAATGAACCGCTGGGAAGCGACCGTGCGCCTGCGCACTCTGGTGCGCGCGAAAAAGACGACGCAGTTGAAAATCGACGTCGCCTTCGAAAAGCGCCTGCGACGGCCGGAGGCGCGCGGCGCGGACGGCGCGACCTATCTGCAATGGCTGCGCGACCAGGGGCGGGCGGCCGAGGCCCGCGCCATCGCCTTGCGCCTGCTGCCGGTCTTCGCCGACGCGGTTTACGCCGAAAGCGCCTACGACATGTACGCGCAGTACGGCGACGATGACGGCATGAAGGCGTGTCTGGATCGCCTGCTGGTCGTCAGCAACCGCGACGCGGCGATTCTGTGGCGGCTCGTCGCCTGGCACCAAAACCGCAAGGAAACGGCCGAAGCCGACAAGCTGGTCGAGGAGATCGTCGCCCGTCCGGACACGCCGACCGGCCGGCGCGCGGCCTACAACTCCGCCGCGTATTACTACTGGAATTCCAAACGGACCGAGCGGGCGCTGGAATACTATCGCCTGCTGGCCGAGAACGAGCAGGGCGAGACGGCCAACCTCAACGCCTGGATCGTCTACGCGCAACGGTGTCGCGAGGCCGGGCAGCCGCGCCGGGCGCTCGAAGCGCTGGAAACGTTGCGTCGCGGCAAGCCGCTGGAGACGAGCCTGATCGGGGCAATGGCCGCCGCCTACGCGGCCGTGCCCGACACCGAGGGATTGGCCGCGCTGTATCGGCAGGCGCTCAAGGATCTGCGCGAAGCGTCGCTGGACGGCGAAACCAGAAGAGAGACCGAGGTGGCCTTCCGCCGGCATTTGATCGAGGCCGAAACGACGTTGGGTCGTTCGCGCGACGCCGTCGAGCAGCACATCCTGATCGTCAACCGGCTCGCGCCCGATCGCGAAGCCGTGCTGGCCGCGCATGGCTACGCCGTGCGCCACAACCAGTTGCCGCCGCTGCTGTCCTACTACGAACGCGAGGCGCAACGCGCGCACAAGGATTTCCGCTGGCAGCAGGTGCTGGCCACGCTGTACGAGGCCGAGGGGCGCTACGCCGAAGCGGGCGCGATGCTCGACCGCGCGGCGGCCAACGCGCCGCAACGCAACGAACTGCTCGAACAGCGCGCGCTGGTGCTGATCAAGGCGGGCGATTTCGACGGCGCGGTGGAGGTCTACCGCACGCTCGCCGCCCGGCGGTTGAGCGCGACCGATTATCAACTGCGCATCGCCGAGGTGCTCTACCAGGCCGGCCGGTCCGCCGAGGCCGAAGCGTGGCTGGCGCAGATTTTCGCGGCCGAGCAAATTCACCATTATCGGTTGATCGAAGCGGCGAAGCTGGCCGAACGTTTTCATCGTCCGGCGACCGGCCGACTGTACGCCGATCGGGCGATCGCCATGGTTGCCAAGGATCCGGTCAAGCACGGCCTGACCGACGAACTGCTCACCCTGTGGCTGCGCGCGCAACTGGCCGACCACGGCGTGACTGCGGCGCTCAATGAAATGCGCACCCTGCGCGGGCGAATCTGGAACGTCTACACCACCGCGCATCCGGTCAGCCGCTATGGTCTCAAGAATAATCTCAATCAGATCGATCGCCTGTTGCAGGGCTGGTTCAGCGCCTGGCTGGCCGACAACGCCACCGTCGCGCAGCGTGACGAGGCGCTGGGGCCGTTGAGCGAAATGTACGCGGCGGCTTTCGACGACGCCACCGACAACTTTAAAAACGTGTATCAAAAGGTGCGCGCGGCCGCGGTGCGCGCGCAACTGCCGTCGTTGGCCGAGGATCTGAGCCGGCGCTATCTGCGTCGCCTCAACACCGGCCGCGACTATAAAAATTCCTATTGGCAGACGCTTTCGGCGGTGAAGGTCGAACTCCAGCGGCAGGTGCGTTACCTGCCGGCCGACGAAGTGGCGCTCGGCGCCGCGTTGATCGACGGACTCGAGGGCAATCATCAGGACGAAATCGACGCCTACCGCGCCGTGCTGTTGCGCGCGGCCGGCGATCCGGTCGGCGAGAAGGACATTTTATACAAACTTTACCGCCGCGATTCGTTCCCCAAGAACCTGATGGTTGCCGACGAAGTTTACGCGCGCTATTTCGACCTGGTGTCGGCCGGTGAACTGCGCCTGATGGCTTCCGGCGCGTGCCCGCGGCCGGGCATGCTCGCGACGTACCTGGCGCGACGCGGCCAAACGGAGCTGACGGCGACCGCGCTGACCTCGCATTTTTCGTTCAAGGGACCGCGCTGGCTGCTGGCGAAAAAGGCGCGGCTGTATGCGGCCGATCCGCGGTTCAAGCAACAGACGCGCGCGACGTACGACGAGCTGCTCGGTCTGCCGCTGCAAATCGACGAGCTGCTCAAGCGGCCGGACAACGCGGTGACCGCTCCCGATCGCGTGTGGACGCACTACGCGCATCAGTACGGCGCGTGGCTGGCCGGGCAGGACGACAAGCGGGCCGCCGAGTTGCTCTTCGCGCAGGTCGAGCGGCAGCCGATCAACGCGAATGCGTATGTGCTGATCGCCCAGGCGTGGGATCACGCGCGCGAGTTCGATACGGCCGAAGCGTTCCTCGAACGCGCGGCGATGGTGGGCGGTGAAAAGGACATGTTGCTCATCGCCCGGGCGCGGCACGAAGCGGCGCAGGGCCGGCGGGCCAAGGCGATCGAAGCGCTCGACGGGCTGCTGGCGCGGCCGGTGACGCTGTATGACCTGCGCGAAAATTACATTCCGCTGATGCGCGAAATCGGCGCGGGCGAAGAAGCGGTGTCGCGCTGGCGCGACGTTTACCGCAAGCAGATGGACACGCTGTCCCGGTACAGCCGGCGCGAGGAATTCGTCGAACTGATCGTTTACGCCCAAACGCAGATCGGTACGGACGACGCACTGGACATGGCGCGCGAACTGCTCGCCGCTCCGGTGTTCCGGGCCGACGATCTGCAGATGCTCTACAACGAGGATCGTCTGCCCGCGCGGTTGCAGCCGTGGTTGTGGTCGCTGGCCTTGTCGCGGGCGACCAACGATCCGCGCGTCACGATTTATCAAAAACGCTCGTTCGGCGAATCGGCGCTGAGCGTGGGCCTGTCGCACGACGACGAGGCGCTGGCCCGCCGCGCGCTGACGATGCTCGAGCAGGCCGCGCCGCGCGAGTTCGCCGATGACAGCGGCATGATCGCGCAACGCGTGCGGGTGGCGCTGCGCTGGGACGACGCCGAGCGCGCGGAGAAGATCGCGATCGAGTACGCGACGACGGGCTATCCCAACGCCCGGGAAGTCGAAAACGTGTACGGCGTCTTCGAACGCGGCAAGCGCCTCGACTGCGCCGACCGGTTGTGGATCGCCTATTACGCGCGGCGGCGCGGCGAGAATCTCGCCGGGGTCGAGGAACGGGAAAAGGCGCTGGGCGCGTACTTGCGCCTGCGGCAGGAAACGCCCGCGCGGCGTTTGTTGACCGAGTTGACCGAACTGGCGGGCGAGGACGAAACGCGGTTGTCGACCTTGTCGGCGATCGCGCGCGAGGGCGGATGGACCGACGAGGCGTTGCGTCTGGCGCGGCAGGCGGTCGCTTTGTTCCCGCACGGCGCGAAAGCGCGGCGCAGCCTGACGCTCGCGCTATTGGCGGCGGAGCGGGCCGACGAGGCCGGCCGCGAGTTGGCGCAGGCGTACGCCGAGAACGTTCATTCGCTTTCGTCGCTGCGCACGGTGGGCGAACAGGCCGCGTCGATCGCCGAGCGCGTCGGTGAAAAAGACTGGCTGCGCGCGGCCGAGGCGCTGCCGCAACCGTTGCGCGCATTGATGAGCGCGTACGTGTTTTTGCAGCGGGAGAAGGGCGGCAAGGCGCTGGCGGCGTTGGCCGAACTGCGCGAGCCGCTGCGCTATCCGGCCGAGGTGTACAAGTTGCGCGCCCGCGCCGCGCGGCTGGACGGGGATCGCGCCGCCGAGGCGTCCGCCTTGCGCGCGTACCTGCCCTACGCGCCGGAGGATCGTCATGCGGCGCTGCGGCTGGCGTCGGTGGACGAGGGCATGAAACCGGAGGCGTTGCTGCTGCGGCTGCAAGCGCACGGGTATCCGATCGCCTTCTGGCGACTGACCGAACCGTTGGCCGGCGCGAGCGGCCGCGAGGGGCTCGATTCCTGGTGGAACGGTCTGGAGCCGGACTACCGCGCCGATCTGGCCGAGGCCGTGTGCAACGCGTTCGTCAAGCTGGATCGTCCGCAGGCCGCGCTGGACGGCGGCGAGGCCGCGTTGCGCGTGTTGGGCGACAAAGCGCCCGGACGCTTGCGGCGGCTGGTCGCCAAACTGGATAAGCAAGTGACCCGGTTGCGCGAATCGCAGCCCGTGCGGTTCGTGCCGAACGAAAACCTCGTGCAGTAGGTGATGTGATGCGACGTGTATGGATGATCGTGATCGCGGCGGCGTTGGTGACCGGCTCGCTGTTGGTTTCGGCGGCGCTTTCACGCGAACCCTTGGCGGCGTTGGTGCCCGGCGAACCGCTGGTGGCCGTCGTCGCGCCCGACCTGCCGGCCCTGGCGGCGCACGTGCGGCAACTGCCGGCGGCCGAGGCGTATCTGCAAAGCCGCGCCCATGACGCCTACCAGGATTCGAAGCTCGGCCTCAAGCTGGCCGATCGCGCCAAGCGCCTGAGCAAGGTCGCGGGGATGGACCTGACCCTGGCGACGTTGCTGCAACACGCCGGTTCGGAAACCGTGCTGGCCATCTACGACATCGGCGAGCTGTCGTTCCTGCTGTTGGTGCGCATGTCGCCGGCCGAGCAGGCCAAGCTGGCTTTCGTCGAGCGGCAGGCCGATTTCACCGAGCGCGTGTACGAGGGCCGCACCTATCGCGCGAAGATCGACCTCGACGCCGATCTGGCCTTCGTTTTTTACCAGCAGGACGATCTGCTGATGGTCGCCAACCGCGTGGACCTGATCGAACAGGCGCTGCAGGCGCAGGCCAAACCGACCTCGTTGCCGCGGCTGGTCGACGCCGAGCGTTACCGCAAGCTGCTGGCCATGCAGCCGGCGGCGGGCGAGGCCGACGCGCTGCTTTGGCTGGACATGGCCGCGCTGCGCGACGACCGCTACTTCCGTTCGTATTGGGCGTGGCGGAATTTCGACGAGCTGCAGCCGCTCGCGGCCGCGCTGGTCGGCTTCGACTGCGACGGCAAAGCGATGCACGAACACCGCGCGTTGTTGGGAGCCGTTCCCCAGGCGCCGGCGGCCGGTCCGGCCTATGACGGTCCGGGCATGGTTTCGTACGTCGCGGTGGACGGCGACGTGGAAAAGACGCTCGGCGCCCACCTGGGCTGGCCGCTGACCGGCGCGGGGCTGGCCGACTCGACGGCCGCGCGCGTGCTGGTCGCCGAGCCCTATCGCGAAGCGGAAACCGGCATGGTGCGCCTGCGCCTGGGCGCGGTGGTCGCCGTGCCCGACGTCCAGCCGGCGGCGTTGTTGCAACAGGCGGCCGATCACACGCGCCGGGCGATGCCGCATCTGCCCGCGTCCTTCGCGCCGCAAAACGACAACGGCGTGACGTCGCTGCGCCTTGCGCCGGAGCTGGCCGGCGCCTACGCGGCGCGGCGCGACGGCTTGCTGTTTCTCGCCAACGACCGCGCGCTGTTGGATCGCCTGCGCAACGCGACCAAGCCCGGCGGCGCGACGATGCGCGAAACGTTGCGCGTGGACGGCGAGGCGGCGAACCTGCTGGCCGAGTATCTGCGCCAGGCGGGACAAATGAACGCCGCGCAGGGCGTGGGCGCGACCTTCACCGTCGAAACGCTGCCGCTGCTGCTGGAGGCGGTCGGCAGATTCGACCGGATGAACGCCGCCACGCAGGCGCACGCCGACGGTTGGCTGCAGGAGACGACATGGCGATGAAGCGAACGTTGATCGCGGCGTTGTTGTTGCTGCTGGTGGCCGCCGCGACGGCCCGGGCGCTGACGGTGATGCCGGTGCATCGGTGGTTCATCTATGACGTGAACGGCAAGATGATCGAGCAGGGCGGGGCGTACGACGAACGCGAGGCCGCCGCGCTGGCCGTGTTCGGGCCGGGCTCGACGCTCAAACCGTTCGTGCTGGCCGCGGCGGTCGCCGGCGGGCTCGATCCGCAAACGAAGTACACGTGCAAGCCGTTCCCGCTGACCGTTCCCGCCGAGCAACGTTGCTGGCTGGCCGCCGGGCACGGGCCGGTCGACCTGGCGCCGGCGCTGGCGAACTCCTGCTCGGCCTACACGCGCTGGGCGGGCAGGTACGTGGACGCCGATCGCTACCGCAAGCTGCTGGTCGATCTGGGTTTCGGCGAACGGCTGCCGGCGAAGGACACCTTCCGCGCGCTGGGCATCGAGGCCTGGATGGGCGCGGCCAAGGGCATCGCCGTCACCGCCGACGATCTGGCGCGGGCGTACCTGACGGCCTTCGCCGAACCGCCGAAAATTCGTCTGGCCGGCCGGGCGGCGATCCGGCGGGGGTTGATCGAATGCTGTCTGACCGGCACGGGCAAGACGGCGCGCCGCTCGAGTCCGATGCTTTCGATCATGGGCAAAACCGGCACCGGGCACACGCTCGACGGGCGGCAGCTCGGGGTGTTCGTCGGCCTGACGCCGGTGGACAAGCCGACCCACGCGATCGTCATGCTCGTGCGCGACAACGACGGCATGATGGCCGCGCAGATGGGCGGCGACCGGCTGACGACGTGGTTGAATCGGCCCGGTCGCTGAGCGTCTCGCTTGACAAGCCGGCCGGCCGATCGTACGGTTTTTCGACATTCCAATCATGGGTGACAAGCGATGAGCGAGCCGAAAAGTCCGGTTAAACGCCTGCTCGCCGACGGCGAGGAGAAATTCCAGGACATGGTCAATGAACTGGTGAGCAACCCGCGCTTCGCCGAGGCGCTGGGCAAGGCGCTGAAAAGCGGCGCGCGCACCAAAAGCAAGATCGACCGCAACCTACAGACCGCGCTGCACCTGGCGCACGTGCCGACCAAGGCCGATTACGAGGAGCTGGTGCAGAAGGTGACCGGTCTGGGCCACGAGGTTTCCAAGCTGGAAAAGCGCCTGGACAAGATCCTGGTGCGGCTGGAGGCGCTGGCCGACGCGGCGAACAAGCGCTAACGCGATCAACGCGAGGAGGGCGTCGTGACGCGGAAAATCGCATTCGTCAACGAAAAGGGCGGCAGTTGCAAAACGACCTTGTCGGTCAACACGGCGGCGTACCTGGCCGCCAAGGGCGAGAAGGTCCTGTTGATCGACATGGATCCGCAGGGGCAAGTCGGCAAGTCGCTGGGCTTCGACGTGGCCGCGGCCGAGCCGACGATCTTCGAGGTGCTCACCGACGCGAACGTCGCCGCGCGCGACGCGGTGTACGGCACCGAGATCGCCAACCTCGACGTGATCCTGGCCAACAAGCTGTTGGTCGATTTTCCGGTCATCGCCGCGGTCGACGACGATCGCGTGATGAAGCTCAAGGACAAGCTCGACAAGCTGCGCGGCTACGACTACATCATCGTCGACAGCCCGCCGTCGCTGGGCCTGATCACGCTCAACATCATGCTCGCGGTGAAGGAAATCATCATCCCGGTCAGCCTGACCTACCTGGCGCTGGACGGGTGCAGCGAAATCGACGAGACGGTCACCAACGTGCGCGACACCTACGGCAAGAAAGACCTGAAAATCACGCTGGTCGTGCCCACGCTCTACCGCCGCACGAATCTGGCCGACGCGATCCTGGCCAAGCTGCGCGACTTCTACGGCGAGCGCGTGGCGAAAACCGTGGTCGGTTACAACGTGGCCGTCGACGAGGCGCAGAGCTTCGGGCGCACGATCTGGGATTACAAACCGCGCAGCCACGGCGCGCAGATGCTCGCGGCGCTGGCCGAGGAAATTCGCAAACTGTCCTGAACGATTATTTTAGCGATAGCGTCGCCACGGCCTGCCGGAGGCCGTCGAGCGCCCGTGCGGCCAGGCGGTCGGCCGGACAGGCCTCGCGCAGCGGATCGGGGTCGGCGAGCAGGCGATCCATTTTCTCCGCCAGCGCCTTGGGCCATTGGTCGTCCAGCGGCGTGAGCCACCGTTCGAGGTTGAACTGGTGCACCAGGCTGTTGACCTTGGGCGCGTAGTCGAGCGCGACCAGCGGCGTGCGCATGCGGCAGGCGAACAGCAGCGGGTGCATGCGGAAGGAGATCAGCGCGCGCAGCCGGCCGATGAGGCCCATCAGCGTGCGGGCGGGCAGCAGACGCGTGTCCAGCAGATAATACGGACCTTGACCCAGGCGCGAGAGCACCTGCCGGGCGACGATTTCATCTTCGGGCAGCATCGTGGGAATCAGCACCGTGGCCAGCCCGCGTTGGGCGAGGCGATGGGCTTCGGCGGCCAGCGCGGCGACCATCGCTTCGACGCGCGATCGCTGCGGGCGGTAGAGGTCGGCCATCTTGAACCAGGCGCAGGGCACGATGCCGACCACCGGTTGATCCGGCGGCAGGCCGGCGACGCGCCACGCGGCTTCGACGGCGTCCGCGTCGGCCGGTTGCAGCAAATGCGCGGTGTCTTCGCAGACCTTCACCGTGCGCGGAACGTTGGCCCCGGCCAGCACCTCGGCCGAATGCGCGTCGCGCACGATCAGCGGGCCGGGACCGGCGACGGCGCGGCGGGTCAACACCCGGCCCGGCAGCGAATCCAACGGCCCGGCGCCGACGTTGACGAAGCCCGCGTTGATGCCGCGTTTGTGCGCGTAGCGGATCGGCGCGAGCACGCCCGCCAGCGTGCGCAGCGACAGGTCGTGAATCCAATGCCCGCCGGCGTACCACAGGGCGTCCAGCTCGTCGATCTGCCGCTTGAGCAGCGGCCAGCCGCGGTTGAGCCAATGCCACCAGCGCAAACGGCGCGCCTGCGGCGAGTCGAGCGCCAGGTGATGCAGCAGTTCGTCGATTTTTTGTTCGTCGTTTTCCGGCAGGTGTTTCGCTTCCCAACCGGCGGGACCGAGGGTGATCATCGTCAGGCGCGAGCCGGGCGGTAGCAGTGGGCGGACGGCCCCGACGAAGGCGCGCCAGATGGCCTCGTCGCCGAAATTGCCGCACCGGTACAAGCCGAGCAAGCCGATGGTCAGCGGTCGCCGTCGATCGTTCATGCGCCTTCCGTCAAGGTGGTTACCCCCGATCGTAGAAAGAGCGGGGCGGAAAAGCAAACGGTTACTGCCGGGGGCCCAGCAGCGCTTCGGCAATGACCTCGGCCAGCAGGACGTGGCCGTACTTGGTCAGGTGCATGCGCGAGTCGATGAACAGGAAGCGCTCGCGGAATTGATAGAACACCGGGTTCGGGTCGACCAGCAGGGCTTCGTTTTCTTTGGCGAGGCGGCGCAGTTCTTCGTAAAAAGGCAGCAGTTCCTCGCGCCGGCGTTGATCCTTGGTCCATGTTTCGGGCAGGTGATAAACCGCAACGTACGAAGGCTCGAGCACCAGCACCGGCCGCGCGTTGTATTGGCGGCACAGGGCCAACGCGCGCGTGTAAAGAACGGTGAATTTTTTAATCGGCCAGCGCAGGTTGTTGGCCACGCTGTCGAAAATCACGACGCCCGGTTTGTAGACCTTCAGATCACGTTCCAGGCGGTCGAGGATGTAATCCATATTGCGCGCGCACACGCCCAGGTTGATCATTTCGGTCGCGGCGTTGTCTTCGGCGCGCATGATGGCCTGAAGGACCATCGGCCAGGAGTGTTCCCAATTTTGTTCGAACGGGAATCCGGCCGTGCTCGAGCCGCCGTAACACAGGATGCGCGGCGTTTCCGCCCGGCCCGGCGGCTCGCTGGCCGTCGGTGCGGGTTTGGCGAACTGGAAGAACAAAACGATGCTTAAAAACACGGCCAGCGGCGTGAGAATCGCGAAGAGCAGCGGAAAGAACAGCGGATGCTTCGCCCAGGAGCGCCGGCGCAAGACGCGCAACGCCAAAGGCAGCAAGCGGGCCAGGGCGATGCTGACGATGACGAAAACGACGACCAGTGCTTTGATCAAAAACCGCGAAGAGAAGATCGGCGAGAGAAAATCGAGAAAGACGTAGTGAAAATAAAAAACGGTGAACACCAGCAGGGCGTCGAGCGTGAACAGGAAAATCAGCAACGGCCGCGCGAACTCCCGCAGCCAGCGAGTCAGTTTCCCGGTGACGAGCAGCAACCAAAACAACAGTGCCGCGAGTCCGGCGGCGAGCAACGCCATAAACGGCAGCGAGAAGACGATCGTCCGCCAGTACGAACGCGGCGCCTTGCCGCGGTCGGAGAGGACCACCTCGCGTACGTGCACGCGGTCGAACAGGCGGATACTGCCGGCCGGGGTCAGGGCGATTTCGAAATCGCCGCTCATTTGCGGCAGCGGCGGGTAGGCGATGTTTTCGTCGTCGAGCACGATCTGGATGCCGTCGTTGTCTTTCACGAACTTCAGCTTGCCGCCTTCGCCGGGCCGCAGGTTCGGCAGCGGTTTCTTTTCGCTCACCATCCCGTCGTTGTAGGCCAGCAGCGCGTGATCGTAATCCGGCGAACGACTCAGGCGCAATATGACCGCATTGTCTTCCACCTTGTTGATCACGAAATGCAGTACTTCGCCCGGCTCGATGGAATAATTCAATTCGACGCTGCGCCAGTCTTTTGCCTTGGGCAGGTTCAGCCGGGCGTTGTTGTACGACAGCGAATATTCGTTGAGCGGCGGGTAGTACAACAGGCCGTCGTTGGAGGTTTGCGGTCGAAAGACGAAATCGGCGAACAGGATCGACAACAGGGCGAAGAAAAACACGAAGATCAGCGCCAGGAAAGCCAGGCGTTTGATCCGGAGAATTTCCGCGAAGATTTTCGTTTTGATGGCCGAATCACTCCGTCGGTACGTGGGCGACGATCGCCGCCGATTCATCGATCTGCATGTTGCGCGCGACGATCGGTCGCGGCGTACTCGGGCTTGGCGGATAGAACATGATATCATAAAAGCCGGCCGGCATCTTCACCGCAAATTGTCCCGCCGGATTCAGAATCGTATCCAGGTTGTGCCCCTGGCCGGAGGTGATGCGCACCCGCCAGCCGGTGGCGATTGTCTCGCCGCGATACGCCGTGCCGCTCAGCTCGTACAGATCGACGATCACGTTGTAGGTCATATCCGCGTACACGCCCAGGTTCGGCACGGTCAAATACCGGCCGGCGACCTGGCGCGCCAGCAGATCCCAGTACTTGTTCACCTTCAGATTGTATTCGCCCGGCGCCAGATCCAGCGAGTACGCACCGCCCGATTCGATCTGCCGGCAGCGCTGCCGGTCGTAGCAAGAGGATCCCAGCGACGCGGTCGGGTCGGCGCAGACCCGCATGTAGCTCAACGGATTGCCGTCCTGATCCTGCATCACGCCGTCGAGCACCACGGCGGCGTCGAGGGCGAAGGTCATCAGGTCGCTGCCGCCGATCACCACGTCGCTGTGCGAGGTCAGCGCCGCGCCCATGTCGTGGGGCGGCACGAGGTGGATGTAATAGGCGCCCGGCCGTAGCGAGAGCGTCCCCGTGCCGGCCTCGATCGTCGTGGACGACATCGGCCCCATATCGCCTTCCGGCACGACCTCGACGTCGAAATCGACCGTCTCCCCGCCGAGGGTGACGGTCACGTCGATGATCTCGTAATCGAATTGATGATCGAAGGTGGTGTCGCCCGCGACGATCGTGCTGCCGACGAAATACACGCCTTCCCGCGGCAGTTGCGGATACGCGCCGCTGAAGTCCGAGAGCATGATGATGTATTCGCCCGGCTGCAGATGGACCGCATAGTTGCCGTCCGCGTCGGTGGTCGCGCCGGCCTGGGCGATCATGTGGTTGGCCAGCAGGTGGGGGCTGATCGAAATGTTGGGCATCGGCGAACCGTCGCGGTCGGTGATTTGACCGGACAGAACGTAGCCGCCGTTCAAGGTCAGCGGCAACGTCTGGTCGCCCGTGAACGCGTATTGCTCGGTGTACAACGGGGCCAGTTCCGGATTGTCCGACGCCACCGCCGACACCGAGTACGTGTTGGCGTACAGCGGCATGGAGTAATCGCCGTTGACGTCGGTGCGCACCGAACCGACCTGTGTGAAATCTTCGTAGGGGAACACCTGAACGCCCACGTTGTCCACCGGACCGTCGTCGGCGCTGTTCACCGTGCCGCTCAGGGTGAAATACTCCAGGTCGAAGTCGAAACTTTCGTCGTCGGCGAACGCATGAGCGTCCAGAAGTTTGATCGTCTCCATCGGCGCGGCGTCGTTGGCCGGACCGTTGTTGGACATCATCAGATTGCCCGTTCCCGGCAGCACCGGCAGCACGAAAAAGCCGTTGGTCAGCGTCGTTGTGGAAAACAATCCGCCCGAACGGTAAATGCCCAAATCGCTCAGCGGCACGCCGTCCGGATCATAAACGAATCCGTCGATCATCGCGTAAGCCGCGTAATCGTCGACGGCCGTGTACAGCGCCGTAAAGGAGAACGTGCGCGGGCCTTGTCTGATTTTCAGGTCGTGCAAGCCGCCGGCGATGCCCGAAGGCGCCGCGGCGGTGATCACCGTTTCCGAAACGATCTGGACGTTCGTCAGTTCGAAGTCGTCCAGGTAGAGCTTGTCGATGTGGTCGGTGAATTGCGTGCCGGCGATGGTCACGGGCACGGCGTAGAAATTGTGGCCGGAGTCGGGCGTGATCGACTCGACCGTGGGCTCCATCGTGTCGTCGTCGGCGGTGTCGTCATCGATGGTGTCGTCGTCGATGGTGTCGTCGTCGATGGTGTCGTCGTCGATGGTGTCGTCGTCGATGGTGTCGTCGTCGATGGTGTCGTCGTCGATGGTGTCG
>Ga0116164_10000144_pt1 | contig 68871 bp, 61 predicted proteins | sample AD_UKC109_MetaG_FD_89888 | JGI IMG/M metagenome (GOLD analysis project Ga0116164, IMG submission 89888) | Active sludge microbial communities of municipal wastewater-treating anaerobic digesters from Hong Kong - AD_UKC109_MetaG | ecosystem: Engineered > Bioreactor > Anaerobic > Digestate... | reverse complement strand
GTGCACGGTGTCCGATGGGGCGCTACGCAAATACCTAGAAAGGGTGAAGAACGAGGCGCTGACCATACGCGAACAAATAGCGTTTACCAAGAAATACGAGGAAATAGGGGGAATGGATCCCAACTGGCAGGACATCTCCGGGCTCTTCACATCGCTCCCGCTCCCGGAAGGAACCGAGAAACCGAGATCCTGCAAAGGTATCCTAGTCTATGCAGACCCCATGCTGAAGCAGGTCTTCATCACCCTCCTTGACAACTCCCTCCGTCATGGCCAGACCGTGACCAAGATAACCCTCAGGTGCGGGGAAACGGATGCCGGCCTTTTGGTATATTGGGAAGACAACGGCATAGGCATCCCCGAAAGCGATAAGGAACGTATCTTCGAGCGGGGATATGGGACCAATACGGGGCTCGGCCTTTTCCTCGCCAAGGAGATACTCGAGATCACTGGCATCTCGTTCAGGGAGACCGGGATTCCCGGGAAGGGCGCCAGATTCGAATTCCTGGTGCCCAAGGGCCAATATCGCATGGTTGATAATGCCCCTGGTCGATGACATCCACCATTTTCATCAGACTTGTGTTGCACGGCGGTGTCAAACGCGAAGCGCGACGATAAAACTTATCTACATCTTGGGACATCTTTTCCACATGTACAATTCCTTGTCTCGATTGGTCTCTGCCTTCGGTGTCGCCGGGCACGAGGAGGATGTTAGAAAGGTCATACTGGACGAAGGGTCTTTTTCCGATTACCGCGTGGACAAGATAGGAAATCTAATATGTAGGAATACCTATGATGACTCCGCCCCCTCAGTTCTTCTCGACGCCCATATGGATGAGGTGGGGTTCATTGTCAGGTACATCGATGATGCGGGTATGATCTATGTGAATGCCGTTGGGGGAATAGATTCCCGCGCGCTGATAGGAAAAGAACTTCTGATCAGAGGCGAGGAGGACCTCGTTGGCATCGTCGCCAACATTCCGCCCCATATGTCAAAGGACAACAAGGTGCCTGGAGTCTCCGAGCTACAGGTCGATACAGGACTGACCAAGGAGGAGTTGCAGGACATTGTGAGGATCGGCACCCCTATCGGATATGTGCCGCACATGGAGCGGCTGGGCGGAACGGCGGTGTCAGGGAAGGCTTTTGACAATAGGGTGGGCTGCCTGGCCCTATGCGAACTCTCCAAGAGACTAGGGGACAAACGCAATGTGACATACCTTTTCTCAACACAGGAAGAGGTGGGGACAAGGGGAGCCACGGTGGCCCTTAAGGATATCTCCCCGGACATCGCCATATGCGTCGACGCCACCCAGGGGGACATGCACTTCATAGACTCGCCTATTACAAGGAGCCTTGGGAGCGGGGCTATAATCGGGACCGGACCTAACATAGATCCCGGGGTCTTCAGATGGTTGGTGAATTCTGCAAGATCGTCAGGAGTCCCATACACCACCAAGGCGTACCCTGCCCCTACGCCCACCAATTTAAGAAGCATGCAGCTATTGGCGGGAGGGGTGGTCTCCGGCCTCGTGGCGATCCCTTGCAGATATATGCATAGTCCTAGTGAAGTCGTTGATGTCAATGACATCATTTCTGTCATTTCCCTTCTGGAACGTTTTATCGATGATGTCGATGATGTCATCAGGGGGGATTTTTGATGTCATTGGGGGAACTGTCTTGCCTCAGAGGAATATCTGGACAAGAAAAAGAGGTCAGATCCTACATTATAAGGGAGATAGAGGGTCATTGCGAGGACATACGGACAGACAGCATTGGAAACCTCTACGCAAAGAGTGGTGGGGACAGCAAATCGAGAATTGGGCTCTTCGCCCACATGGACGAGGTCGGCATGATGGTCACCAGAATCGATGGACACCTGCTACACTTCGACCCGGTCGGAGGCATTAATCCCGTGCTGCTGCCAGGCACAAAGGTAAGGATAGGGGAGAACGCGACTCCCGGCGTCGTAGGATGCCCCCCCAAACATCTTCAGAAGAAGGGAGAGGGAGAACTGAGCATCCCTCTGGAAGACCTCAGGATAGACGTGGGCGATTTTGTTGAAGAGATTGAAATCGGTGACATGGTGACATTTGACACAGAATACAGGGAAAGGTCGGGCGTGGCCAAGGGCAAGGCATTTGATGACAGGATAGGATGTCAATGCCTCATAGACATCATCAAGAAAGGCGTAGACGCCGATTGCACGTTCGTCTTCACCGTTCAGGAAGAGGCGGGACTGAGGGGGGCACAGGTCGCATCGCAGAACGTTGATATCGATTATGGCATGGCTTGCGAGGGCACCTTTGCCCTGGACCAGCCCGGGGTTCCGGACTATGATAAGATGCCAATGATGGGACACGGCCCTGTGATAACCATAGCGGACAGGAGCGTGATATCCAGCAGGGAGATGGTCGATGCCATGGCCTCCGTGGCCGGGACGTTCGGGATACCCTACCAGTTCAAGCGACCTTTCGCCGGTGGGACGGATGCCGGGATGGTGCATCTCTCCGGATTTGGGGTTCCGAGCTGCGTGGTCTCAAACCCGTGCAGATACATTCATTCCCCCTGCGCCATGGCAAGGCTCGAGGACCTAAATATGATGTCAAAGCTTATCTATGAATCGATTGGCAGGATCTCGGAGGGGATATGATGGAGGAACTACTGGAAAGATTATGTAAGGCCAAGGGTGTCTCCGGAAATGAGCGGGAGGTGGCAAAGATCCTTGAGGAGGAGCTTGCCCCGTTCGTTGAGAAGACTTGGAAAGACAATTTTGGAAACCTCATCTTTGAGAGTGGAGGCAACGGCCCCGCGGTGGTTATCGTGGCCCATATGGATGAGATAGGCGGTATGGTAAAGCATGTGGACAAGGAAGGGTTCCTTTATTTTGTCGACATAGGCTCCAACAACCCGCAACAGCTCGTTGGCAGCAGGGTGCTTGTTGGCGAAGGGTTGCCAGGGGTGATACAGACAAAGAAGAAAGGGAAAGACCTTAAGGTGGAGGACCTCTATATCGATGCCGGGGCGGGTGGCCCTGATGAACTCAAAGAGCTCGGTATAGGGCCCGGGACACTTATCGTCAGGGGCCCTTCATACGACAGATTGATGGGTCAGAGAAGAATCTCAAAATCCTTCGACAACAGGGCGGGGGTGTGTGTGATGGCAGAGACCATGAAAAGGGCGGCGGACACCGGTTGCCGCCTCATCGCCGCCGCGTCCTGTCAGGAAGAGGTCGGTGTCAGGGGGGCGAAGGTGCTCTCGAACTACATTGAGGCAGACTATGTATTTGCCCTTGATGTCACCTTTGCCGTCGACACGCCGCAGAGATCCTCAGACAGGGACATGAACACCTGCCTGGGCAAGGGGCCCGCAATAACGCTCAAGGACGACCACTATCTCATGCGTCCAGACGTTAGGAGATTCGTCGAGGGCGTTGCGGAGAGGCACGGCATACCGCTGCAATATGACATTTCCACCGGAGGCACAGATGCCGGTCCCCTGTACGTGTCCAAGGGCGTGTCGGTGACCGTGCCTATACTTATTCCATTGAGGTATATGCACACCAGCAGCGAGGTCCTCGACCTAGGGGACCTGGAACAGTGCGTAAGGTTGCTACTGGGATTGATAGAGGAAATAGATTCCCATGCCAAAAAATAAGGTACAGGACTTCTTCAGCAGGAAGAACGTAGCATCATTGGTGGACATAGACGGGGAACTCTATGTGTCAAAGAAGTATGTGATAGGGGACGCGACGATCGAGTGGGACATGCTGAAAAAGTGCTTTGAGCGGGGAGTCAGGGTGCCAAGGCCCATCAAGATCGACGATGGGACCATATTGATGGAATATGTGGACGGGAGCCCCTTGTCGGACAGGAAGTGTCTCTCGTCAGACCAATGCAGGGGCATCGCAGAATGGCTTCATGAATTCCATGCCGCACTTCCCGGGATGAAGAGGGGGGACGCGATGCTAAGGAACTTCTTGGAGCATGAGGAAAAAATATACGGCATCGACTTTGAGGAGGCGGGTGCCGGCGATCAGCTCGAGGACGTTTCAATGCTGTGCGCCTCGATCCTTACGGAGAGCCCCATCTTCGAAGCGAGCAAGATAATGTGCGCAAGGAAGATAGTGGGCATCTATTCGATGTTGTCAGGGACGGATGTGCATGACAGATGCGTGGATTTGATAGGAAGGGACCTTTTCGCCATATACAGGAGATGGAGGGACCATAGGGGCAGAAAAGATAAAAATCTCCTTCAGTGGACGGCGTTTTACAAAACTGTTTTATAACAATGGAGAGAATAAGCATTATGAAGGTCTTCCCCAAATTCAAACTATGGCTGGAAAACGACAAAGGACAATTCCTTATCGGAGAGGGGACCTTCAAATTGCTAAAAGACATAGAAGACACCGGTTCATTGTCCGACGCTGCCAAAAAAAGCAATATCTCTTATGCCCATGCTTGGAAGAAGATCAGGAAGGTTGAGAAGATCCTTAACAAGACACTGGTCGAAAGGACTAGGGGGGGTGTCGGCGGCGGCCATTCACAGCTTGCCGATGAGGGCAAGGAACTTCTTGATAAATTCATGAAGACCAGAGAGATATTATCTGCTTCATTGAAAGACGAATAAACGCTTCTATCATATCATGGATTCAGCGCCGTTGCCCGTATCAGATATATTTATAAGCCGAGCTCAAAAGTGATTCCATGAGCCATTGCAAGACAAGAATGCCATTCATCTCTCTAGTGACTTTTCTGCTGATTTCCATTATACTCGTCTCAGGATGCCTGTCCCAACAGACAGAGGTAGATGGCATTGTCACCCTTTCGTTCTCGGTAACGCATTCACATGGATACGGTACCATAACGATAAATGGCGTTGAATACGGAGATGGAGATTCCGTCGAACTTGAGCCTGGAAACTATTCGGTCGTTGGGGTCGCTGCATCTGACAGCACATTCCTAAATTGGAAAAAGGAGGGCGATATCAGCTTTACAATGCCCACTTCCTCATCGACCTTCATTGAGATAGACGGTGATGGCACCCTCATCATGGTCCAGACGGAGAGGGAAACCTTCAGGGATCCTACGACCATACCTCTTCAAGAGCTAGGGACCTCCACCTTCGAGGAGTCCGAGATAGACCGTCTAGGGATATACAAGACCATGGAAGAGCCTTTTGATTTCTGCAATGGAATCGGTGCCAAGGTCGTGAACATAGCCGAATATGAGACCTTTTTCGTGTATTACCTGCCAGAGGGTTGGGAAGACCTCGAGGAGAAGAAGGTCATGGTGTTGCTTCATGACTCTGACGAATGCGCGTATTCCAGGATACAGGGCCTGTATGAGAGTGCCGAGAAATACTCGTTCGCTATCGTTTCCCTGCAGTGGGGTTGGAGACCGATGAAGAACGGTGATTACAAATACTTGGACCAGGATGTGCTCTACGATGCGTCCATAATGGCCCTTCGTTATCTTGAAGAACGATATGATATCGATGAGGACGACGTTGCATGGAACGGATACGGCAGGAGTGGCGGCGTGTCGATCGCTCAAGCCTATTACGATGTGGAGAAGAACGGCTGGTTCAGCCTCTTTATGGAGATATCGGGTGGTCTCGACACCAGTGTCTCCATGGTGGACGACCTCATAGAAGGCGCCTACGGCGAAAGCCCCATAGAAGGTAAGTCCTTCTACCTCTGGTGCGGTACCGCGGACAATGGAGGCCTGACATGCGAGGACATGACACTGGACTGTGATCTGCTCGTGGGGATGGGGGCTGTTGTGGATTATTTCGATATCGGCCAGGACATGGATAAGACGTACTGGAACAACACCCCGGAGTCGCAGGAACACGCAATAGAGCTTTGGCTAAATATAATATAACAAAAAAACTATTATGTGAGCCCGCCAATCATAAACTGTGTATAAACATTTCTTGGCCTGTGTCGACGGTTCCTACGACAGCGAGGTCGCTGCAAAGTACGCCATGGAAATGGCGAGGGAAGCAAAAGCGAAGCTCTCGATCCTCACTGTGATAGACAGTAGGAATCCAGAAGGTGAGATGTCCCTCGAGAGACTTAAAAGAATCTCCGAGAGAAGGGGCATCAAACCGATCTTCGTGCGGGAGGAAGGAGACCAGCTAAAGAGGACCGCGTCCTTTGCGGAAGCGAACGGTGTGGATGCCATAGTGGCATCGTCCGGCGGCAAGGTAAAGGTAAGCGGTGTTTTCCCAGACAACTTCTCCCAGCGGTTGATCACCAGCATCGACAAGACGGTCTTCATAATCAAGTCTGTCAAGGCCAGCACGGGCAGGTCCCACAAGAAGGTGCTCTGCCCGATACAGAGCGCCACCCAATCCGTCACTGAAAGGGTGGAGGCGCTCTCTCTCATCGCCAGGACGTACGATTGCCCGATATCCCTGTTCAGATGCCACAAGACAAGACCTGACGAGTATCTGGACTCGGATCAAAAGACCCTCATATACGATGAGATGAGGGAATACCTCTCTGACATGAAGGGGAGGCTTGACGCCGAGAACGTCAGAACGTATCTGAACATGAGGATGTGCCCCTCCATCAAGGAGGAGATACTCAATTACATCGAGAGGAACAACTACGACCTTCTTTTTCTCAGGGTAACACCGGGAAGATTTCCTTCATTCGCCAGGAAGGACTTCTCCATGGAGATCATGAAGGACTCAGAGTGCAATGTGATATTGTGGAAACCAAAGGGAGCGTGAATCCTTGGAGATCCATAGGCTGGAAGCAAACGAGGTATATGACGAAATAGGTACCACCGAAAGGGGCCTCTCAGAAAGCGAGGCGATACGGAGACTGGAAAGGTTCGGAAGGAACGAGATACAGAGGAAGGAGACAACGCCCCTCTGGAAGAAGTTCCTAAAACAGCTTACGAACTTTTTCGCAATATTGTTGTGGGTGGCCTCCATTATGGCGTTTCTTGGTGAGATGCTGTCACCCGGGGAAGGCATGCTGAACCTTGGGATGGCGCTTGTCGCCGTGGTACTGATAAATGGGACCTTCACGTTCTACCAGGAATACAAGGCCGAAAAGGCCGTAGAGGCGCTTCAGAACATGATGGCCTTCACCGCCGTTGTCATTCGGGACGGGAAGGAACGGGAGATACCCTCTGCCGAGATAGTGCCAGGCGACCTTGTGAAGCTGGCCGAAGGGAACAGGGTCCCCGCGGACGCCCGCCTTCTGGAGGCCTATGAACTGAAGGTCAACAACTCGATCCTTACAGGGGAGTCGCGCCCGAGCAAGAGGAACTCTAATGTGTCTGACGATGACCTCATAGAGTCCGAGAACGTGGTCTTTTCGGGGACCACCGTCGTCTCCGGGAGCGGGTTGGGGGCCGTCTACGCCACGGGCTCGTCCACAGAGTTCGGCAGGATAGCGGACCTCACGTCCGAGATAAGGGAAACGCTCACACCCCTCCAAAAGGAGATATCGAAGTTCATCAAGGTGATATCTGCGATAGCGATAATGCTGGGTATAGTCTTCTTCTCGACCGGGCTGTTGATAGGCAACTCGTTCTGGGTGTCCTTCATATTCGCGATAGGCATAATAGTCGCCAATGTGCCCGAAGGCCTGTTGCCCACGGTAACGTTGACGCTGTCGCTTGGAAGCCAGAGGATGGCCAGGAGAAACGCGTTGATAAAGTCCCTCAATTCCGTCGAAACCCTTGGCTCGACCACCGTGATATGCACTGACAAGACAGGCACTCTCACGCAGAATCAGATGACAGTGAGGGCAATGTATGCCAACGGCAGGCGCTACTCCGTGACTGGCGGCGGATATGAACCCGTAGGCGGGATAATGGATGGTAATGATGAGATACCTATAGAAAAAGAGGGTTCTATAGACAGACTGATCAAATGCTGCAGCCTATGCAACGATTCCACGATCACCAACGAGGAAGGCCTGTGGGGCATAATAGGCGACCCCACCGAGGGCGCTATGAAGGTGCTCGCGGCCAAGGTAATGGACACGGACATGCTGGATGATAAAAACAAAAGGGCGTTTCAGGTGCCATTCGACTCGGACAGGAAGAGGATGAGCGTGGTCGTCAAGACGGACCAAGGCACAATATGTTATGTCAAGGGGGCCCCGGAGTCCATCTTGGAACGTTCGACGAACATCATGCTGGACGGACGGACCGTTCCTCTGGACGACAGGACAAGAAAGGAAATTGAGACCGAGGCCCAAGAGTTCTCCGACCAGGCCCTGCGTGTGATCGCCCTGTCCTACAAGGTCATCGATACGGAAAAGGAGAACTACGACAAGGAGGATCTGGAGAACGGGCTCGTGTTCCTGGGCCTTGTCGGGATGATAGACCCTCCAAGGACGGAGGTTCGAGAGGCAATAGAGAAATGCAAGACGGCAGGGATCAAAATAATCATAATCACCGGCGACAATCCCCAGACCGCCCAGGCGATAGCCAAGGCCACGGGCGTGGTTGAGGGGGACTCCTGCGTGGCCGTCACAGGAAAGGAGCTAAACGCCATGGGCGATGACGAGCTTAAGGAAGTCCTTGGCCAGAGCGAAGTGATATTCGCAAGGACCACGCCAGAACACAAGATGAGGATAGTCACGGCCCTCAGGGAGATGGACGAGGTCGTGGCAGTGACCGGTGACGGGGTCAACGACGCCCCCGCCCTCAAGGCCGCCGACATAGGTGTTGCAATGGGGGTGTCTGGCACCGATGTCGCTAAAGAGGCTGCCGACATGATACTGGTCGACGACAACTTCGCCTCCATCGTCAACGCCATCGAGGAGGGCAGGGCGGTCTTTGCAAACATCAGGAAGTTCATATCCTACATACTCACCTCCAACATACCGGAGATCGTTCCGTACATCGTGTACGTGCTTGCTGGCGTGCCCCTGCCGCTTACGGTCATCCAGATACTCACGGTGGACCTGGGGACCGATCTTGCCCCTGCCATTGCCATAGGTGCGGAGCCCCCGGAACCTGGGGTGATGGAACAGAAACCACGCTCAAGGACCGAGCGACTGCTGAAAAAGAACACCCTGTTGCGCTCCTATGGATTCGTGGGGCCCATCGAGGCCGCTGCCGGCCTCATCGCATTCTTCTGGCTGCTTCAGCAGGGCGGATGGACAGGGGGCGACCTTCCCGCATCGGACCTCCTTTACCAGAAGGCGACGACCATCTGCCTGACCGCAATAATCGTCTGCCAGATAGCCAACGTCTTCGTTATTAGAAGTCCGAGACTGTCAATATTCAGGCAGGGGTTCTTCTCGAACAAGAAGATCATAGTCGGGATAATAGTGGAGATAGTGCTGATAATGCTGTTCGTCTACGTCCCCCCTATACAGGCGATACTCGGCACCCAGGCCCTAGGATTCAAGGAATGGCTGTTCCTCGTGCCCTTCGCCGTGTTCCTCTTCGTGGCAGAAGAGTTCAGGAAGTACATGCTCAGGAAAAGGGAAGGGATCGTTTAGATATGTCGTGTTTCTAATGTCCCAAATCGAATAACTATAAATACGTGGCAATGTTTGATTTATCAATGAGAATGCGACCTATTGCACTGTTGGTGCTGGCATCCTTGTTCCTTTTCTCCATGATGCCACAGACCGTCTCGGCCTACGATACCCTGACGGACATGGAGATAAAGGTGGACCCCGCCAGCCTCGAGATGCAGCTGGGGGATACCGCATCGCTACAGGTGACCATCGTCATCATCCATTCCAACTGCCCCCTTGAGATAGACGACACGGAGATAGTTCTGCCTGACTTCCTCTCCATCGCCGGCGAGACCGAGTGGCAGAAAACCGAAAGCAACGTCTTTGAGAAGGTCCTGTCGCTGGAAGCGGTCGCAGAGGGTTCGGGTTATATAAAGATAATAAGGGACTGTCCCAGGTACGGTATCTTGGAGAAAATGGTCCCCGTTCTGGTCGGGGAAGGCACGCTTCCCGGCATGACAGGCGAGGGAAGTCCGCCCGAATTTGAATGGTCGGCCGTCAAGAACATGACGCTCACGGAGGCCGCGGAATACTATGGCGTCAAGGTCGCAGACGTCGTGTCAAGGCTTGGTCTCAACGATGTGGAGAACCTGACGCTGGTCCAGATAAAGAAGCTGTACGACATACCGAACGAACAGTTCCAGACCGTCCTGGAGGACCTCTACAATGAAAGCTACCAGACGCCCGATGAAGGGAAGACCATAGACACAGAGATATATCAGAAAGATTACGTGTTCTTTTTGCTGTTGGCGGTCTCATTCTTGATATTCCTCCTAAAAAGGTACAATGCCAGGTACCTCACCCTACTCTTCGCCCTCTTGTACTTCGGATTCTATCAGGAGGGGTGCATGTGCCACATTGGGGCCATAGGCAACATATTCTTAAGAAACATAACGATCATCAAGCTTCACTGGTTGCTGCTGGTCCTTGTTCCCATCGTCTTCAGTCTGTTGTTCGGCAGGGTGTTCTGCGGATGGGTGTGCTTCTTTGGCGCCCTCCAGCAGTTTATATACGAAGTGAGAAAAAGGGCGTTCCCAAAGATGAAAAGGTACGACCTTCCCTTATATGCGCACTATTTCAAGTTCCCGGTATTGTTGATATTCATATATTATGCATACATGCTATCGATACCGCTCTTCTGCGACTATGATCCGTTCATATACATCTTCACGCTGTCGTTCGCCCTTGATGTGCTCGGCATTCTGACGATAGCGCTCGTCGTGTCCTCGTTCTTTATAGAAAGGCCTTTCTGCAGGTATGTATGTCCCCTCGGCGCCCTGTTGTGGCTGACAGAAAAGGTGCCCCTGTACAGGGTGAAGGTGGACAGGGAGAAATGCGTCTCCTGCAATCTCTGCAACCGGGTCTGTCCCATGAACAAGGACATACCAAAAGACCAGGGAGAGTGCATCTGTTGCGGGGAATGTATCAGGAAGTGTAGAAAAGGACTGCTCAAATACAGATTTCATTAAAAAAGAGAAAATTGATATCAGTCCGAACGTATCATGACCAACATCATCTTATATGGTGTGAGAGCCTCTAGGGCATGGGGTTCGTTGGCAGGCATTATGGTCATCTGCCCTCCATCAAGCTCAATTGATTCTCCGCTTATCGTGATGCGGACCTTGCCGTCTATGATGTAGACCAGCGCATCGTATGGCGCCGTGTGCTCACTCAGACCCTCGCCCTCATCGAAGGAAAATACCGTCACTGTGCCGGCCTTTTTTTGAAGTATGGTCCTGCTTACCACGCTGCCGTCCTGATAGTCGACAAGCGAGGAGAGTCCGCTGACCCTCGACATGAGCTCTTCATTTTCGTTTTCCTTGTTGTATTCCAATTCCATCACCTAGTTCAGCAATTCCTTCATGTCATGCTCAACATTCGTGTTAAGCTTGATTCCGAAGGCGTTTACAAGAACATTTAAGACATCCTCCGACAGGAACGCCGGGAGCCGCGGGCCGAGCATTATATTTTTTACGCCAAGATGCAGGAGAGACAGGAGGACCAGAACCGCCTTTTGTTCGTACCATGCTATGTTGTATGAGATAGGTAGCAGATTTATGTCATTGAGACCCAGTGCCTCAGCAAGTTTCAGCGCGACGACCACCAACGAGTAGGAATCGTTGCATTGCCCGGCATCGAGCACCCTGGGTATGCCCTCTATGTTCCCAAGGCCCAGCTTGTTGTACCTATACTTCGCGCATCCGGCGGTAAGTATGATCGTGTCTTTAGGAAGGGCCTTTGCAAACTCTGTGTAATATGACCTCTCCTTGTGTCTGCCGTCGCAACCGGCCATGACAACGAATCTTTTGATCTTGCCATCCTTGACGGCCGTGAGGACCTTATCGGCAACGGAGAGGACAGCAGCATGGGCAAACCCCGTCCATATGGTGCCATCCTCCAATTGCCTTGGGGGCTTGCTGTTCCTCGCAAGCTCTATGATCTTGCTGAAGTCCTTTGCCCCATCGACCGCGTCTATGTGTTCCACGCCCACATATCCAGCGGCGCCCGTTGTGAATATCCTATCCGAGTATGTCCCTTTCGGTCCTACAATGCAGTTGGTGGTCATGAGGATGGGTCCATTGAAACTTTCGAACTCCTCTCTCTGCCTGTGCCAGGGCCCGCCGTAGTTCCCGACAAGATTATCATATTTCTTGAAGGCGGGATAAGCGTTCGCAGGCATCATCTCGCCGTGGGTGTATATGTCTACTCCGGTTCCCCTAGTCTGTTCCAAAAGTTCGTGAAGGTCCTTGAGATCGTGCCCGCTGACAAGTATGCCCGGATTGCTCCTTGTGCCTATAAAAACCTGCGTCGGCTCTGGGTTGCCGTATGTCTCCGTGTGCGCCCGATCAAGCAAGGACATTGCCTCAACGCCATGCCTCCCGCACTCAAGCGCCAACGATATCAACTCATCCATGGAAAGGTTCCGCAACGTGGAATCAAGGGCGAGATAGATGAACTTCGCAATCGAGTCTTCATGATATCCCAACATTTCTGCGTGATAGGCATATGCCGCGAGTCCCTTGACGCCATAGGTGATCAATTCTATCAATGACCTGATGTTTTCGTCGCTTTCGGAAAGAACGCCCACATCAGTGGACATGAGCTCATCCAGGCTTAAGGTAGCGGCGTATGGGGGGTTGGGCCTTTCCAGACCCTTTGCTATAGAGTCCCTCAACTCCACCGTCTTGACAATTCTGGCCTTCAGACCCTCCGAATCAAAGTTGGTGTTGGTCAGGGTCGCAAAAAGGGATTCCATGACGAATGTGTCCATTTCCCTATTTTCATCAGAGTGCATGTTTCTGTAATGGGCCAGGCCCTTCAAAGCAAATATCAGCTTGTCCTGTATATCTGCCGTCTGCTCAGTCTTCCCACATGCACCAGTCTTGGTGCACCCCTCTCCATTGAGTGCCTCTTCACATTGGTAGCAAAACATGTTTTTCTATCTCCATGATATCTTTATTATACTTAGTATACTAACGATACCTTTAAATAATAGAAAGTATCCAAATGTATATCATGAAGGGATGCACGGTTTACAAGACCCTGTCCATAATCGGAAAGAAGTGGACACTTCTCATACTTCTGGAACTTTACAAGGGTAAAGATGAGGAAAAACAGTTCAATCATCTAAAAAAACACGTTGAAGGAATAACTCCAAAGGTATTATCAGAGAGATTGAGTGAACTGGAATTTGAAGGCCTGGTCAACAGACGGGTCGATGACGACCGAATCCCTGTTCGTTGCCTTTACTCCCTGACAGAAAGCGGCAAGGAGCTTATCAAGGTCCTTCAGGACATAAAGGGGTGGGGGCTTAAATGGAAGTTCGAAAACGACGAATGTATGACGACGCAGTGCAAGAGATGCGTCCTATAGGGGCATGGACAAGAACATATGGAAGTGATAAACATTGAAAGAGTACAATAGAGAGTATCCCATGTTCTCGTTGTGTGGACTTAACTGCGGACTCTGCCCACGCCACCATACAGAAGGGAGTTCAAGATGCCCCGGGTGCGGCGGAGAAGATTTCCATTTGAAACATCCCGCCTGCTCTGTCATTACATGCAACAGACATCATGATAATGTTGAATATTGTTTCCAATGTTCTTCTTTTCCCTGCGAAAGATATGAAAATGTGAGTAAATCGGATTCCTTTATCTCCTATCGGAACGTGTTGTCCGACTTTGAGAAGGCGAGGGGGGATGGAATAGAGAGATACAGGGCGGAACTAGCTGAAAAAATAGAGATTCTTGTGTTTCTGATCGACAATTATAATGACGGAAGAAGAAAATCCTTCTACTGCAACGCCGTCAACATGTTGAGATTGGATGATGTCAGAGAAATAGTGTGTGAGATAAGAAAGAACGTCAGTGATCCGGGCATGGATATTAAACGCAAAACTGAATATGTTGTCCTGTTGTTCGAGGCGAAAGCGAAGAAAAAGAACATTGAACTAAAACTGAGAAAATAGCTGTTCATTGCCGTAACGGCCTGGACATGTATGGCCCGTCCCTCTCGTAACCGTGCTTGCGGTAGTACTCCCTTACCCCGATGCCGGATATGATGGCCATCTTTTTCATGTCATAGTCCTCGATAGCTATCCTCTCCGCTTCCTTAAGCAGCTTGTTCCCATAACCCCTGTGCTGCCACCATGCCCCGTCCGACATGCCTATTGGCACCATGGGACCATAAACGTGAAGTTCCCTGATAAGGCCTGTCCTGTCCGTTATCTCTTTCCTGAACACATGCTGTCCCGGAGACCTCAGCCTAATGAATCCTATCAGGGCGTCGTTCTTGACGTCCTCAAAGCTGAGGAATTCCTCCGTGCCCCCCGATGCCTCATAGGCCCTTCTTATCAGCTCTACATCCTCTTCCCTGGGATCTATGCCATCCTTGTAGCATCTCTGTCCTATCTCCCTGCACCTGATGCACTTGCAGCTCTTTCCCCTCCTCTTCATCTCGTCCTCGACCATCTGCCCCATGTTGGACCTCATCACGCCGGCGGCGATCCTATTGGTGGGGATATCCCTCTGTATGCGCATGGTCCTTGCCCATTCCGGCATCAGGGACTTTGCCTTCACCAGCAGCTCCACAGTCTCCTCGGTGGTGTATGGAGTGTAGACTCCTTTCTTATAGTCATTATAGAGCTCCGTGTTCTCCAGGACGAGGCAGGTATAGAACTTGACCATATCGGGCCTGTACGAGGGATCTTCAAATATCCTCTCGAACGCCCTTAGGTCCCTCTCGGGGTCGGATCCCGGAAGGCCGGGCATCATGTGGTAGTTTATCTTGAAGGCCTGGTCCTTGAGGAAGGCCGTGGCCTCCTTCACGTCCTTTGTCGTGTGCCCCCGTTTCACCCTGGCGTATATATAATCGTAAACCGTCTGCACGCCGAGTTCCACCCTCGTTCCGCCGTATGATAGCATGCGGTCTATGTGGGGGGCCATGGCCCAGTCCGGTCTTGTCTCGAATGTCATGCCTATGCATCTGTTGTCCGCCGTCTCGTTGGCCTCCTGGGCCTGTTCAATCAGCAAGGGACGGCGCCCCAGAAGCGCGGCCGCCTCTTCGCTGCATGTCCCCCCCTCTGTCGGGAACAGGCAATCGTGCACATCATCCGAAGGCACGCCCCTGTCATGCAGATTCATCGCGCTGAGGCATTCCCTTACAAAGTATTCCTGATAATCGAGGTCCTGTGACGGAAAGGTCCCTCCCATAACTATGAGTTCTATCTTGTCGGTAGGATGTCCTACCGCCTGCAGTTGTTCTATCCTTCTGTACACCTGAAGAAATGGATGGAAGTTGTTCTGTATCGCGCGCATGGCCGCCGGTTCATGCCCTGTGTAGGACTGTGGAACGTCCTGTTCAGGGCCGCCAGGGCAATAGGTGCACTTGCCATGCGGGCAGGGAGCTGGGCGCGTCATGACGGCGATCACCGCCACGCCCGACATCGTTCTCATGGGTTTTCTCTGCAGGAAATGAAGGGCTTTCCCGATGTGGGAGATGATGTCCGAGTTTGAGGGTATCCTGTCCAGTTCGTACTTCTTCGCGACCCTGACCTTCTCCCTTTGAAGGGAGTTCTTATCAACGATGACGCCCGTATCTATCAGGGAGGAAATCTCATCCAATGCGTCCTTGAGGCCGCCCATTGTCTCACGACCGGAGGGAAAGATAAGCGATCGCGTTGACTATAACGGAATATGGTATAAAGAACAATGCTACCATTGGCGCGATTATGAATGTGTATGCAGGGAAATAGCTCACTGAGAAATAGAGGGCCGCGCCAGTCGGCACGAACACTATGGCCAACGGGACTATATACGCTATCATCGAATAGAGGGGATGTTTCAGGGTTGCTCTCATGCTGAGCATCACGTTCTTGCCTATCAGGCTTCCGTCCACTATGCTGGATGCTATCGTGTAGTTCCAGAGATATCCAAGAACAAAGGGTATCGCTATGTAATATTTTCCGTAAGTGGATGCGAGATAATATGCAATAAGCATGAGTATCGCAAAGGGTATCAACGAAAAGGCGAATCCGTTCGCCCCCCTTCTTCCGCCGATATCGAAGGATATGTTCCCTCTCTTGAGTCCGTCGACTATCATTCCGGATATCGCACATATCGCATATAGCACAAAGATGACATATACGATAAAGCTGATGAGGAACAGGTTGTACCATATGCCCAGTATGTTCTCAAGGGTCTGGTAGGACGTTAGGGAGTAGTATTGTGATATGTCCCTTATCTCAAAGGCGGGCAGCGTTGTGAAATTGAATATCAAGGAGACACCTACGATGAAGATCGTGGGAATGAACATCGGGGAGAGTATCTTTAGGAAGCTTTCCATGTATACGTCCCATGACATTCCATATATCTGTGAGATCGTGGGTTTCTGCAATATTTCCGCCTCATTATTAAATTAAAATATTAGTATATATGTATTTTTTCTTACAATATCTATTTAAATAACTTTTCGAGAGTATTTTTTGGTATTAATGAAAGTAATCACTACCTTTTTGGGCATGATTTTGCTGGACGATGATGGCAAGATAATCTCGACAATAGACTTCCCAAGGAATCCCGACGAAATATCAGAGGTACTCTTCCAGATCGACCAGGGCAATCTTCCGGGCCAGCTTGAAGCTCTTAGGACCATGGACATCTCGCATTGCGACAGTGCCAGCATTGCGGAGAATCTCGGATGCAGATTGATGTCTGTTGAGGATAGGGAATGGTTGATGAGTACATTGGATAAAAATAGCCTGATGGGGGGAGAAGGCATGGCAAAGCTAAAAAGGGATGCCGCCATGTCGCTCGTCAGGAAACAGATGAACATAGCCTCCTCGTCAAAGGACCTCTCCGTCTCACAGGCCATCAACGCCGTGGACGAACTGGACCAGACGATGAATCTCTTCACTGAGAGGTTGGTGGAGTGGTACGGTATACATTTCCCAGAGCTTGAGAGGATTGTGACAGACAACGTCAAGTACTGCGAGCTTATCGAGAGATACGGATTCAGAGAGGATATAGATGGGGACGATGAAATAACTAGGGCCGCAAAGGACAGTATCGGCGCACAGATGTCCTCCGAGGATATGGAGGAGATAAGGAAGCTGGCACGGTCCGCACTGCAACTCGGCAAGATACGAGAGGAATACTCCAAATATATAGAGGAGAACGTTGCCATTTTGGCCCCGAACATGACACAGCTCGTGGGGCCATTGATAACGGCTAGGCTCATATCATTGGCCGGCGGGCTTAGGAATCTGGCCCAGAAACCGGCATCCACCATCCAGATGCTGGGCGCGGAGAAGGCCTTGTTCAGACACCTCAAGACGGGGGCCAAGCCTCCAAAGCACGGTATCATATTCCAACACCCTGAGATACATAACGCCAAACCGTGGCATCGGGGCAAGATAGCCAGGACGCTGGCGTCGGAACTTGCCATTGCGGCGAGGGTCGATTACAATTCCGGCGGGATGGTGGCCGAATCGCTTTCCAAGAAGATCGAGGACAGGATCGTGGAAATCAAGGAGAAGTATCCATATCCTCCAAGGGCCAAATCAAGGAAGAAGGGGGGAAGGAAAAGATGAAAGAGATCTTTCACAATGTCTTCAGGGATGAGCAAGGCATCCTGACACGGAATCTCGTGAAGGGTGTCAGGGTGTACGGCGAGAAGCTTGTCGATCACCAGGGAGAGGAGTACAGGGTGTGGAATCCCTACAGGTCGAAGCTGGCCTCTGCCATCATGTGCGGACTTGAGAGCTTGCCGATCGACCAGGACAGCAAGGTCCTGTATCTCGGTTCCGCAACCGGCACTACGGTGTCGCATGTGTCTGACATAGCAACAAGGGGCACCATCTATTGCGTTGAGTTCGCCCCGAGGTCCATGAGGGACTTCCTACCCCTTGCCGAGGCCAGGGACAACATCATCCCCATACTGGGAAACGCCAAGGACCCGCAGCAGTACGCGCCCTTGCTAGAGACCGTAGACCTCATATACCAGGATGTCGCGCAGGTGGAACAAGCTGAGATACTGCTCAGGAATCTCCCCTTCCTAAAGAGGGGCGGTTATGTGATGCTTTGCATCAAGGCCAGGAGCATCGATGTCACCAAGGACCCCGAGAAGGTGTTCCGGCAGGAGATCTCAAAGCTCAGGGAAAGGGTGGATATAAGAGGCTCTATAGACATATCGAACTACGAGAAGGACCATTCATTTGTCGTGGGGGTCAAAACCTAGTATGGTTTCCCTTAATCATGTTCAGAAGGCCTCATGTTCTTCCATCGGTCGTCCGCGTTATAAAAACGAGAATGGCAAAAGGTGAACATTGCATATGGATAGCATATCACTGACTATCGTGGCATTGTCCATAATCGTGCTTCTCTATCTTTCAGCTTGGTTTTCAAGGGCCGAGACGGCGCTTACCCTCACAACATCGGCACAAATAGCGTCGATGTCGGAGGCGGGGATAAACGTGTCCCATCTGATCTATGTTAAAAAAGATCTCAACAGGGCGATTGTCGCCATCCTGATAGGCAACAACGTGGTCAATGTGATGCTGTCCGCACTTACGGCGTTGGTGGCAAACGCGTTCTTTAGAGTATGGGGCGTGACCGTGGCTGTTGGAATTCTCACCTTTGTGTTGATAGTCTTCGGTGAGATAACACCAAAATCCCATGCTGTGATGTCCCATGAGCGCGTGGCGGTGAAGAACTCCCACAAGCTATATGTCCTGCTCCGTGTTCTTGGGCCGGTGATATCCTTTCTAATGATGTTGTCGGACTATGTTCTCCGCGCAGCCGGTGAAAGGGTGGAAAGAAACCGCATGTTGTTCTCCGATGACGCCATAAAGGACCTGGCCACCCTCGGTGAACAGGAAGGTGCCATCAAACCTATCGAAAAAGACATCATTCACAATGTCTTCTCCTTTGGCGACCTGAAGATCCGTGACATCATGTTGCCGATAGAGAAGGTTGTCACTGTGAAGGACAATACAGATATCGAAAAGGCCAAACAGGCCGTTATCGACCACGGTTACACAAGGATCCCCGTTGAGGATGTAAGTGGTGACATAATAGGCGTCATGTACAGCAAGGACATACTCGCTGCAGTGGAAGGGGCCGCCAGGGAATGGATGCGCGAACCGTTCTACATCCCCGAATCGGAAGACATCACGACGGTCTTTGATCAGATGAAAAGGGACAGGGTCCATATAGGCATCGTACGCGACAAAGACTTTCGCGTCATCGGGATTGTAACGCTGGAAGACATAATCGAGGAACTGGTCGGCAGCATACGCGACGAGTTCTATGAACAGCACAAAGGATAAGGCATGTCTATGGATCATCTATGATGTCAGGTGTACTTTCCACGCCCGAAACCCAAAACGCTATCGCAATGAGGACAATAGTACATGACCTCCTGTTTTAGTAGCCCCGCGCCCTTCGTTTTTATAAGTATGTTATCAAGATCCAGCTCTCCCTTGCAGAATGGACAGACCGGCATGTGGATACTATGTCATTCCACTATATATAATGCCCCTTTACCACATTGAACAGCCCATACTATCAAAGATCCAATTTCAACTGCCTGAACCTTCCCACGGTCTTCCATGACCTCCTAACAAAGAAGGGCATTTCCTCGCCGCTCTCGTCAATGAACTCGAGAAACCTGCAGGTGGCCGGGTCGCTGGGATAACCGCTGCCGATGCTGACGCCCCATCTCTCCTGTGAGAGCTCATCGAGATGAGAGATCGCGGAATCCCGGTTCACCTTTGCGACTATGGATGCCGCGGAAACGCAGGGAAAGGTCTCATCCGCCTTGTGTCTTGCTATGACCTCCCGGCATACAAGAAAGGATGTAAGCTCCCGGGCCAGCCTATCTTCATTGACATCGAAACAGTCGATGAACACATCCTCGTCCCTGTGGTCCAGTCCTGATATCGACTTCGCCGCCATTTCCATCTCTATCTGATTCAGACTCATTTTTGATCTCAGCGAATCGATTTCCCTGGCATCGGTCCGGACAATGGAAATGTCACAGCACGCCACTATCGACTGATACAGGCACTTCCTGCGTCCGGGGCTTAGCCTCTTAGAGTCCCGAACGCCGATGTCGGCCAGCGCTTCATCGTCCCATGACTTCACGGCAGCGACAACCAAGGGGCCCAGGACCGGGCCCCTCCCGGCCTCGTCCACGCCTATCATAACGGGGCCTCCGGATCTATCTCCAAAAGAGAATCGACTATCAGGTCCGGGGCGGGGGCGTCAATTGGAGCGTCATTCCTGCCATTTACCCCCGTGGTCACCAGGATGGACCCGATCTTTGCGTTAGCTGCCCCGGCCATGTCCGTGTCGTATCTGTCACCTATCATGAACACATGCCGGTTGTCGATGCCAAGAAGTGATAAAGAGCGGGTAAATATGGGAAAAAACGGCTTTCCCATGACGATGGGCGCGGTCCCGGACGCGGCCTCGATGGAGGCCACCAGCGCTCCTGCTCCCGGCACAAGCCCCTCGGGCATGGGAAACGTCCTGTCCGTGTTCGTCGCGATGAACTGCGCGCCCGACCTTATCGCCAGGGTGGCCCTCCTCATCTTGTCGTATGTGAAGCTCCAGTCAAGCCCCACGACAACGTGGTCCGGTCTTTCATCCACAATTCTCATCCCACGCAAGGACAATGTCTCTCTCAGCCCCTCCTCGCCTATGACCATGACATCCCTGCCGCGCCTTGTTTTGGCGATGAAGTCCGCAGCGACCATTGAGGAGGTGACTATAGAAGAGGAGGATATATCAACGCCCATCCTCGAGATGTCGGAGGAGATCTCCTGCTGCGTGCGGGTGGAGTTGTTGGTCACAAGAAGGAAAGGTATGCTCCTCTCCTGCAGATTCGTCAGGAATGCAATGGCCCCCGGCACCGGCCTGTCGCCTATCCGTATCACTCCATCGATATCTATAAGATATCCGGGGTCCATCTTCAGCCCTCACTTGTCGACGATGCCGTTCTCCGTCACCATGAAGAGCGCCTCTCCCTCTGGCAACGATGGCGAGTCCACCAACCTGGCTATTCTCTGACCCTGCTTGCTCTTCCTAAGGTACAGCCTGAGCGTGGCGGAATGGCCAAGCACATGGCCCCCCACAGGCCTTGTAGGGTCTCCAAAGAATGCATCGGGTTTGGCAGATACCTGGTTCGTGACAAAGACACAGGAATCGTAAAGATTCGCTATCTTGTGAAGCTGTCTGAGGTGCATGCCAAGTTTCTGCTGCCTCTCGGCCAGCGTTCCCCTGCCAACGAACTCTGCCCTGAACATCGAAGTGAGTGAATCGACTATAAGAAGACGGCATCCGTTGTTCTCAAAGAGTTCCTCGGCCCTCTCGGCCAAAAGGATCTGATGGCTTGAATTGAACGCCCTTGCGACATTTATGTTCCTGAGGGCCTCCTTGGGATCCATCTCCAGATGGGTGGCGATCTGCATTATCCTTTCCGGCCTGAAGGTGTTCTCCGTGTCTATGAAGACCGCACATGCATCCAATCCCCCACTTTCCTTGGGCAACTGGACGGTAACGGCCAACTGATGTGCGATCTGTGACTTGCCGCTTCCAAACTCCCCGAACGCCTCGATGATGGCCTGGGTCTCGAATCCCCCGCCTATCAACGCGTCAAGCTTTTCGCTTCCAGAGGTTATGTGGCCGATCATCTGCCTCTTCTCATATACCTCCTCACCAGATATGAAACCGCCGACATCGGCGGCCTTCCTTGCCGAGGCGATAATCTTGGCCCCGGTGGCTTCCGTCACCTCCGCGACATCGCGGAGCTCCATGGGTGATGAAACGGCGATGGACTCTATCGTGGTGAAGCCTGCCGACTTCAACTTCTCGGCCGTGACCGGACCCACCCCGGGAAGGTCCTCTATGTTCTTTATCTCCTCACTCATATGATCTTCTCCTAAAACATCTGCAATAATCTATAAGCCTCATCCACGTCATCGATCGAATCTGCGGAACGGGCGAAAAACTCCACCCTGTCCCCGTTCGAGAACGTTCTGGCCACAATGCTGTACTCGCACCCCTCATCAAGCCCCTCATCGTGACAATATCCAGTGACGATCGACGTGCCGTCATCCAGTCTTACCATGTTGTAGTCCCTTACCTGTGTCACATGTCTCGCTATGCCGTGTAAATTCACGATCCTTTCGGGTGCTAGCTCCTTCAGGGATATCCTCGGCGGCGATGTCAGTTCGTCAAGTGTCGGGTATTCCTCCTTTGAGGCGGTGACGGATTTTGCCCTTATGTTCTCTCCTTCCATGGTACCGACATAGTGTATGAGATCTCCCGGGGAGAACGTCTGTTCATCGGTAAGTATCACAAGCTCCCCCTCTTTTGAGCTCGCCTTGATGGCCCCGTCCTTGACCTCCGCCACCCTGGCAAGACCCGTTGGTCCCGGAGAGTACTGCTCTATGTCAGGCAGTCTTGGCATAAGCCTCCCTGACCTGCCCAAACTGATCTCCACGCCGTCCAGGCCCTCACGGGCCCTGCAACCTTCAATGACTACCACGGTCCCCTCGGGTATCGACTGTATGGCCTTGGCCTTGTCGTCCCAAAGCGAGACCCTGCAGGTTCCAGAGCCGTCGTCAAGCTCCATCGATGTAACAATCCCTAAGCTTCCGTCATCCCTTTCGAACGACCTGGTATCGAAGACCCTGTTGACGGTGCCGCATACCGTGAAGAACTGCATATCTGAAGTGATATCCGATACCTTCACCTCGGAATCTATCGTCGGAAGAGAAAGGCCGTCTATGTCTGGATTCAGGTCAAGCCTCGTGTAGGAGTTCGTCTGTATCTCTATGCCGTTGAGGCCCCGCCTGGAATAGCAGTTTTCCACCTCTATTATGTCGCCCACGGAGACATGAGCCATTTTGTCTGCATTCTCGTTCCATAGGGACACCCTTACCTGACCCGTATTATCCTTAAGGAACAACGAACAGACCTTGAAGCTCCTGCCGTCCCTCTCGTATTCCCTCACATCGGACACGCTGGCCACGGAACCTACTATCTTCAGGTCCCCCGTATCTTCCTTAAGGAAACCGATCTCAACCCTCTCGGGCCTTCGCTCCTTGACATCTATGATCTCATCGCTTGGTTCAATGTTCCCTCTTCTCTGAAGAGTAAGTTCCAATCGGTCATTGAGGCCCTTCTTGGCAAACCCAGCGATTATGCTGACAACATCCCCCACCTTGATGCCAGCCGCATCGTCCACCTTCTCGTCCCAAAGAACCAAAGGTATCGAGCCAGACTCGTCGGCTATCTCCAGACGCTGCACCTTACCGTTCATGCCAGAGGTCTTTCTGACGAATTCCTTGGGTTCCGAGATCCTTGTGACCTTCCCGACCAGGTCTATGTTAATCGTGCCTTCGATTATGTCCGATACCTTGATGCGGATGTCGGACGGCTTGTTGGAAAGTTCGATGCCGAGCTCGGAGGCCAGTATGGTTATGGCCCCTTCCCTGGTCAGCAATCCCTGAAATTCCCTGACCTTGCTCTTTACCCTCGACTCGAAGTCTTCCCTGCTTATCTTTTCCTCAAAGGGAGAATAATCGTCAGTCATTTTATCACATCTCTATGGCATCATATGGACATACCTGGGCGCAGACGCCACAGTTGGCGCACAACAGGTCATCGATCTCTGCCTTCTTCTCATCGGCATTGAACAGCATCGCTGGGCAACCGAGCTGGTTTATGCATATCTTGCATCCCTTGCACTTTTCCTTATCTACCCGGTATCCCGTTTCGCCGCGCTTTGTTTTTTCGATCAGTACGCACGGCCTCTTGGAGACTATCACTGCCGGGCCCTCGTGCTCATTTGCCTTGATTATGGCCTTTTCCGTGGCCTCGAGGTCGAATGGGTCGACCTCCTGGGTGAACGTCCCCAGTGCCTTGCACAGCTTGACAAGGTCTATCATTGGTGCCGGGTCCATGGTCGCGTTCAGGCCGCTTCCTGGATTCGGTTGATGGCCGGTCATCGCGGTTGTCCTGTTATCGAGTATCACAACAGTGATGTTGTGGCGATTGTAAACAGCATCTACCATGGGCGGCAGTCCCGTGTGGAAGAACGTTGAATCGCCTATGGTGGCGATTATCTCCTTGTTCCCGGCAGCGGCAAATCCGCATGATATGCCGATACTGCTGCCCATGCAGAATGTGGAATCCACTGCATTTAGAGGCGGCATCATACCAAGGGTGTAGCAGCCTATATCGCTAGGTTTTATCCAGTCCTTGGAGGTCTTTTTGATACAGTAGAAAGCGGCCCTGTGTGGACACCCCGGGCAAAGCATCGGCGGTCTGGGCGGAAGGTCGAGACCGAGTTCTCCCTCCTCTTTTGCCTCCGTTCTCAGGCCGAATGCCCTTGAAATGCCGTCGGTGACTATGGATGTGTTCAGTTCACCGACCCTCGGAATGTAGTCCTTGCCCACGATCTCCACCTCTACGCCGTTGTCGAATGCCAAGGTCTTCAACTGGTCCTCGAGTATGGGTTCCATCTCCTCAACGACCAAGACCCTTTCCTTGTCGCTGATGAAGTCGAGAAGGATCTTTTTAGGCAAGGGATGCAAGGTACCCAGTTTGAAAAGGGATATCTCGCCGCCAAGCTTGCCCAAGGCCTCCTTCACATAGGCGTATGATATGCCACTTCCCACAATGCCCCAATTTCCGGAGCCCTCGACAGAGTTGTAACCGCTCTTCTCGAAGACCTCCCTTGTCCTCTCGATCTTCTCTAGCAGTTCCGGATGGAGCTTTCTTGCATGGGCCGGTATCGTCACCCGATGGGTAACATCCCGCTTGAAGTCTGGTCCCTCGTTCTTTTCCCGTACATCACCTGTCTCCACGTCCGCCCTGCAATGACAGGTCCTCGTCGTGGGCCTCAGCATGATGGGAAGGCCCAATTCCTCGGAAAGGTCAAAGGCATCCTTGGTCATCTCGTACGCCTCTTGCGGCGATGAGGGTTCCAGTGTGGGGAGATTGGCAAGAAGGGAATAATATCTGTTGTCCTGTTCGTTCTGCGATGAATGACAGTATGGATCGTCGGCCGATACTATGACCAGGCCTCCTTCCACACCTGCGTACGTAAGTGTCATCAGGGCGTCGGAGGCTACGTTGAGGCCAACATGTTTCATCGTGGTCATTGCCCTGAGACCGGACCAACTTGTCCCTATGCATACCTCTAGCGCGACCTTTTCGTTGGTCGAATACTCCATGAAGATCCCATGTTCCTTCGCGTGCCTGGCCACATAGCTTGGAATCTCGGAGGATGGCGTGCCAGGATAGGCGGCCACTACGCTGACGCCCGCCTCTATGGCCGCTCTCCCTATCGCCTCGTTGCCCATCATTAATTGTTTCATGAAATCCCCCATTGAAATGATGAATTAAAAAGGATATAAAGGTTTTCTCGAGTGTTGTCTAGAGCATTGCTCAGATCCTGTAACCTATCATTCCCAATATTTCCTTTCTCTCCGCTTTCTGTTCCTCCGACTCCAAGGCGTCTGCGGCAGTGCCATCAACAGCGCCGACGACGAATCTGCCCAGGTCCGTCGTGCCGACCACCACCTGAAGGGGATTCTCCGAAGCGGCATAGATGCTGCATACAGAGGGATATTCCTTCACGGCGTTAAGGACGTTTATCGGGAAGGCCTCCCGCATCATTATCACGAAAACATGCCCGGCCCCTATTTCCAGGCAGGCCTTGGCAGCCATCGATTTCAATTCATCGTCGTTGCCCTCCGCCCTGACAAGCTTCGGCTTTGCCTCGTTCATGGCAATCCCGAACTTGATAGAGGGGGTCGTTGTCTTAAGTTTCACGGCCAGGTCCTCAACAGTGAATATCGAGAAGTTGCCCTGGCCGATGATGCATTCCACGCCAGGGTCTTTTTCTATGTCTATTGCCTTGAAATCCATGATGAGAATAGGTACTGCGAATTAATAAATCCTTTGTGGACCCAATACGTCCGCCCCTTAATAATTATTATAATAAAATAATACAGGCAAAAAAGTAGATGAAAATCTACTGTGTTAATTGCACTGGTAGATCCTATCATGATTGGGCACGCAGTAGTGTTTAAGTATTTCCTCTTGGGCCCTTTCCTCGGTAATCTCACCGCTCTCCAGACGATTGAAGATATCTTCCCACTTTGTTTTTTTCATGATAGTCACTCCATAGAAAACTTTCAAGAAGCTTTAATAAATCTTATCGTGACAAAAAAGGATATTTAAACATTTCTATTTATATTTATAAATATCCTTTCTGCGCTTCTAAGGATCTTCCTATCGTTCTCGAACGACAGGAGTTCCATCGCCTCGGGAACCGGAAGAAATGTGTAACTATCGAAGATATGCTCAAGATGCACATCGTTGTCCTTGGCCACGCTCAGATAATAATAGACGTCCTTGGTAAACGGGCCGTGCATGTCACTGGCACTGTACCTGGTCTTGCCAATGTATGCCATCAACCTTTGGGAGCATATGCCTGACTCCTCGCAGACCTCCCTCATGGCGGCCTCGGAAAAGAACTCCATGCTGTCCACCCCTCCCTTGGGGAGCACCCAGGTCTTTTCATCCGCTCTCCGCAGGAGAAGCACCGTGTCCTTATAAAAGACCGTGCAACCTGCAGAGACCCTGTGATTCTCTACAGGCTCTGGAAGCGACAGTATGTTGCAGGACCTGAGAGCGGACCTTGCCATATCTGGAGAATATAGTTCAGTAGGGCAAAGATTCACTGCGCCCTCTGGCATTTTCATCTCATCGCCCGAAACAAATACCTCCAGTCCCCTCTCCATGTACCTTTTGATGGCGGAGACGATCTCACGTTCCTTCTCCACCAATAAGACATCAAGGCCCTCAAATGAATAGGATTGTAGGATGTCTATGTAGTTCGCCGCCATAGGGGAATTGAGAACTACGAGATCTATCCTGCACCCCCTCTTCATGAACAGGAGGGCTGAGAGAAAATCCCTATAGTTCCTTACGATGGCGCATGCAGACCCTTGGACACCGTAGGGAAGGCCTCCAGGTCCCTTGAAACGCTCACACAGAACATATGCCCTCCCCTTTATGACCTCTATGCCTATGTTCATCTCATGATTTTCAAGGTCCACCGTGCCCCCGCATCCGCATATCGCATCTCCTATAGAACAGTTGATCTCTATGGAGGTCATCGGGAACTCCTTTGTCAGCCGTTGTGATGTGACCCTGAAAGTTGCAGGCCGGTGCTCGTTGTACAGCGCCAGTGCCTCCCTCCTTATATCGGCCAGGTCGGCCCTGATCTCAGTTGCCGGCGAGAACGAGACTATGCCAAAGGCCTTTGACAGGCAGTCCGTGGCCCTGCTATCTGAGGTATGGAGGATAAGCCTCCCCTGAACAATCTCCAGACCGTTGTGATCGACACGGTCTTGAAAGAGGCCTCTTTTGATGTTGTCCCTCAGCGCCTGCAACCATCGCCTGCGGGTCTGTTCTGATTTAAGACCGATTTCGGAATAACGGAGGATATAACAATTCACGATGTTTTTTTTACATTGTTACATTTAAATATTTTCTAAAAATTTATATATATGAGAAATAGCATTCTATTTAAAATAAAATCCTTGTTTTGGTGAGGAAATGAACAAAGAAGACCTTTATAGATTACTGACGCAGGAAGGATACTGCGAAGACAGGATAAATGAACTGATCAAAGAGAAGAGGGAGATCATCGGCCCGCATATCACAGAAGAGGGGCTATATGCCATCATCGCTGCGGAACATGGTATCAGAGAAACGATAGAGGAACCAAGATTGAGCCTAGAGGACATACAGCCAGGTCTCTCGAACATATCACTATTGCTCAAGGTCATAAAGGTCTACGAAGAAAAGGAGTTCAAGAAGGGGGACAGGACAGGAAAGAGACAATCCATACTGTTGGGGGACAGGACAGGAAAGATATTTCTTACCCTCTGGGACAAGGAGACGGAACAGTATGCGAAAAAGTTTCATAATGGCAACGTCGTCAGGCTTTTGGACGTGTCATCCATCCAAGGACCGTCAGGTCCACAACTAAAACTTGGATTCAAGGGAAGGGTGGTCGTCGAGGATGAGAACAAGTACCGGGACCTCTTCGCGTATGAGGGCAAGAAATATGTCAGGAAGAGGCTTGATGAGATAGACAAAGACGATAGATCCATAGAGGTCAGGGGCACGGTGTCCAACATATATAGATTGACGGTCTACGACTCGTGCCCAGAATGCAATAGAGGCCTTGTCAAGACCACGAACAACTATTATTATTGCGAGCATTGCAAGACAAGGACCATGCCTAACAAGGCAATGGTCCTGGAGATAGGGATAGATGATGGATATGGTCATGTAAGGGCCATCCTGTTCAGTGACAGTGCAGCCGAACTGGTCGATGAGAGCCCGGATACGGTCGCACGTGTGCTTCAGGAGTATATCGATGCGGGATTCAACCCCAAGAACGTTGGCCTTGAGTATATGATGGAGAACAAGTCCGGGTTGATGGGGAAGGAAGTTCTCATAGCGGGTTCTGTGAACGAGGATGAGTTCAAGGGACTTGTAATAAATGTGTTCGATGTAAAACCCATAGACCTTGAATATGAAACCAAGATGATATTCAAGAAACTGGAGGATGAGTTCAATGATTAGATCGGCGGCGGTGGAGAGAAGCATCTCAGAGATAATGGAAGATGACGATTACATAAGCGTGGTCGGCACGGTCGTGTCGAACGATCCACGGGAATACACCCTTCTGCTGGATGATGGGACCGGACAGGTCATCGCCTTTGTGGAAAGGCTTTTCGACATAGGAAAGGTCGTGAGGGTAATAGGCCGGCCCTTTGAGAACGGGAAGGGCATCAACGTAGATATCATCCAGGACTTCTCCAGTGTCAACATCTCGTTGTACAATGACCTTAGGAAATGGGAGGCCATGAGATGAAAAGGAGATTTCCTGCAAAGCGGATGTATCTGTCCGAGATCAACGAAGGTTTCTTCATAAAGAACGAGGGGGACTTCGAGCCCAACTACCTTCTCTCTCCCTTTGGCGAGAAGGTATACAGGGCAAAGATAGTCGGTACGATAGTTGCAGGGCCGTACCACAGCGACGACAACTCCTATGCAAGGGCCCTGATCGATGACACAACGGCCGTCATCTGGGTCTCGGCGTTCAGGGAGAGGGCATCCCTATTCAAAAACGTCAAGAGGGGGGACATCGTCCAGATCATAGGCAGGCCGCACGAATGGCAGGACACAAAACAGCTGACGGCGGAGGCCATGGCCTGTGTGGAACCGCCGTTCATGATACTGGCAAGGGCCGAGACCTTACTTCGATATCTGAGATTCGTTAAGGAATCCTCAGATGCCAGGAATCTTCTCAATGAGGTCGGAGATGTCAGGAACGCCGTTGAGGAGGCCGAAGAGAGGGGCATAGACCCAGAGACGATATACGGGCTTGACGAGCTCAGCTATCATCTCGACAAACAGATGGAGGAGACCATTGACATACAAAAGCTTGAAATGGTCAAGAGAAAAATAATTGATACCCTGCAGATGATACAGGATAACGAAGGGGCCGACCTGGATGTTCTTATCGCTGAGCTTGATCCAGAGTTCACCGCCGCAGAAGTCGAGGAAGGTGTGAAGTCGCTTCTGGGCATAGGCGATATCTTCGAACCGAGCGTGGGCAGGTACATGATAGCCTGAAACGGAGGGTTCTCCCTGCTACAACATGAAGACACCCTCACGGCCTCCCAGCTTAAGCTTTTGGATCTTTATGGGCATCAACCATATATGACCGAGAGGGAAATGGCCAGAATCGTCGGATTCAAATACTACAACTATGTATCGACCGTGAAAAACAGTATCCTAGAGAAGAAAGGTTACCTTGCAGGGCCCTATTATTATGTGGATTTCAGAAGGATCAGCAAGAATGTGGCGAAAAGACTTATAGTCTTCACCATGTTCGAAAAGACCTACAGTTACGACTTCATAGTGAGACTGCTCAAAAACATCGAATCCTGGAGCTTTTTTTATCCCCTTCAAGAGAGCACCTTCAACGAGATGATGATAGGGATATACTCCACGGATAACAAGAAGGTCATTAGGGTATTCGAATTTCTAAAGGAACGGGGCGTATTGCACTATTATTCCATATACGAGCTGGAGGGCAATTTCCAGACCCACAATCCGCTTTTCTTCGATGGAACTGCCGAGACGGATTATCTTCCTGAAAAGATCGGGTTTAAAGAGGAATATGCAGAAGGGCCTTTTGAGAGGCATGACGAGGGGCCCATGAAGCTTTCAACACTGGACACCAGATTGTTAATGTACCTGCAATCCGGATTCATGAAAAGTGAACTCTCAAAGATAATGAAGCATAATGCCAAGATCGTCGACGAAGAAGGAGATCATCCATATGTCTGGGGCTACAACGCTTGGAGGTATTCCTATGAGAAGCTATTGAAAAAAAGAATCATAGAAAAGTTCTATTTAGTATACCCAATGCCAAAGCATCTGTGCTCGTACTTCTTCACCATAATCAAGGGAAAGGACCATGAATCGACCATGAAGCTCTCCGCCAACATAGGTTCCAATGCCAGGATACTGCGGTCTGGGGGAATCGTCAAATCGCTCAATCCCGAGGATGAGGGCACGTATTACTGGTGCGCCCATATCAGGAGTCATCCATTGTTCATGCACAGGATATCCACCATGTTGGAGTTGCCGGAGGTCGATTCAAAGTTGATATACTACTGCAGGTCTGTCTCCAATCATGACAACATCAGGTATCATGTGCCATACATGAACTATTATCTGGAACAGAGCATCTCCCTGGAAAAGAAATATTATGACAATTCCAACATGACCATTCATTATGACTATGACGCATATCTTGAGGAGATAAGGAAAATATTGGAAGAATGATCATGCTTCTGTATGTTTAAGATACTCGTCTATGTCTATTTCCGTCAACTCGGGGAAAAGCTTCTCAACCACAAGGGTCTTGGTGGTCTTCGGTACTGACTCAAAGAAGGTGTCCATGCTCTTCCCGGCCGTGCTAACGACCAACTGTGGTGGATTCGTTGTGAACAGGTCCCTGAAAAGTTTCTTCTTGATTCTCTCGAACAGGCTCTTCTTCCCTAAGCCATATCCTATCAGGATGTTAAGTCTCTTTTTTTTGCAACTCTCGGTCATCCTCTCAAGATTCTTCATTGCCCTGGTATAGTATTTGGGCAGCTTGGAGAAGTTCCAGTAAAATCGAACTCTTATGTCGTTCTTCTTGAGGAACTCTATGAAATCAGGGTTCTCGTACACGGTCGACTCTATTTCTATCACTGGTGTCAGTTCCTCGTAGCTCCTCGTCTGCATGGCGTTCAATGTTAGGGCCAAGAAGGAGAATTCATCTATATCATGATCTACCATGACCCATTTCACCATCTTGCAAAAAACGATGGATGTGGCATCATAGGCATCTATGTATGAGCAGTTGATTTTGTCCGCATATTTTCTGATACCATGTGGTATGAGTAGGAAATGATCTATTTTCCCCTGTGCGCCTTCTTTGCTCATAGAAGAACATTATTGTTTAAATTAATAAAGCTTTTTAAATGGATAGACACCCACCCCTTTATTTCCTGTGGAATGGAATATAAAAATTCTAATAAAATATCATAATTTTTATCGTATAAAAATTGGTTATGAACTGTATGCTCACTTCATAAATATAAATTTTTCTACTATCGTTATATTTCGATAAAAAAATTGTCGAAAAACGTGAATTATCACAAAAATTGTTCCAGTGGAAATAAAGGGCGGGGTCAAATTTAATATTGATATTATATGATAACAAATGTTAACTATTGCTAATATTCCAGTGGAAATAAAGGGGATATAGAAACGTATAAAAGGCACTGTTTCCAGTGGAGTTAGGTGCATCAATGAAGAACCAGAAAAGTTTAGACAGCCTATTCGACAAGTTACTTAGCACGGAGCGAATATTGACTAACAAGGAAGTACTGAGACACTCTTACACACCGGAACAGCTACCACACCGACAGCATCAGATCGAGGAGCTCGCATCTATCCTGGTATCTGCGTTCAAGGGAGAGACCCCATCCAACATCTTCGTATACGGGAAGACAGGCACCGGAAAGACAGCTGTGGTGAAGTATGTGGGCAAGGCCATAGTCAAGAAGATCGGAGGCAACTACTTCTCCAAGCCTTTTCAGGGTTCTAAGCCGAATCCGGATTTCGCTACGTCTTCGTCATACGATTATTCTGTCTGGTTCATCTATATGAACTGCGAGGTCGTGGATACACAGTATAGATTGCTGGCGAAACTGGGCGAATACTTTGGGCAATCCATTCCGTTGACGGGTTGGCCAACGGATAAGGTGTACGACACATTCTTTTCGGCCCTTGATCAGAGAAAGAGACTGGTGGTCATAATTCTTGATGAGATAGACAAGCTGCTTAGGAAGGGCAGTGATGAAGTTCTTTACAATCTTACACGAATAAATTCTGATCTCACCAATGCCAGGGTGAGCATAATAGGTATTACCAATGATTTGAACTTCATAGAATTCCTTGATCCCAGGGTCAGGAGCTCCCTGGGCGAGGAGGAGATAGTCTTTCCTCCCTATGATGCCGTGCAGCTCCAGGATATCCTGACCCAGAGAGCGAAGATGGCATGCAGTCAGCTTGATATAATCGAACCCGGCGTGATACCCCTTTGTTCCGCGTTCGCGGCGCAGGAGCATGGCGACGCGAGAAGGGCCCTGGACCTTTTCAGGGTCGCAGGCGAGCTCGCGGAAAGGGAAAGAGGGAACAAGATATCCGAAAAGCATGTCAGGGAGGCCAAGGAGAGGATAGAACAGGACAGGATAGTCGAGGTCGTGAAGACGTTGCCGACCCAGTCCAAGCTCGTGCTATACTCTTGTATTCTCTTGGAGAAGTACGAACCTTCTGGCATCTCGACTGGTGAGGTCTACAATGTTTACAAGGACCTATGTAGACTATCGAATAGTGAGATATTGACCCAGCGCAGGATATCTGACATAATCTCGGAGCTTGATATGCTGGGGATCCTGAACGCCAAGGTTGTGAGCAAGGGGCGCTACGGGAGGACAAAAGAGATTCATATGGGCGTTCCAATTGCACAGATCAAGAGGGTTATGGAATCGGATAGGAAGATAGAGAGGGTGGCGACTTACGTACCGCCCATACAGCACAAATTGTATTGATGGTCTTATAATGGTCGCTGTAAGTTCGGTCAAAGCGAATCTCCCAGGTAGATTTATAGATAATGGGATAATCTTGACAGAGGAGGCATATGTCAAGTTTCTGGAGGACACTGTTCCAGACGACCTGATAGCCGAGTTCATAGAGAATCTTAGTCAGAATCAGATCCATATCGTCACCAAGGATGAATACGAGGACTTCTTTTATCCAAGGATAGAGCAACAAAACGGCCCTGAGGAAAGAGACGATACCCGCATCGCTGGACCCAAGAAGTCCGTATCATCTAAATATTATTTCTCTAAGGAAATTGAACCAGACATCAAGATCATCAGGGACGTGGCGGGCAAGAGCGATTCGGAAGGCTCCTTTGAGGATTTTTTGGCCCTGTTCAAGGACAGGTACAAGCGCCTGTCGCGCATATTCAAGGAACACACGGAGATGAGGGACTACATCTCGATAAAGAACGCCAAAGACATGGAACTCAAGTCCCAGGTGAAGATCGTTGGCCTGGTGTCCGAGAAGAGCATAACAAAGAATGGAAACATATTGCTAGACATTGAAGACCTAAGCGGCCAGATACGCGCCATAATTCTAGGCAGCAAGGACAGGCTGAGGGAAAGGGCCAACTATATAATGCGCGATGAGATAATAGGTATCAGCGGCATGCTCGGCGAGGACGTGATCTTTGTCAACGATTTCCAATTCCCTGACGTCTCGCTGGGTAGGCCTGTAAATCATGCGGAGGAGGACATAAATGCCATATTCACCTCCGATACCCACATTGGCAGCAACGAGTTCGCTGAGAAGTCTTTTTTGAGATTCATCAAATGGCTCAGGCAGGACACCGGCAACGAGAAACAGAGGGAGCTGGCGTCCAGGGTGAAGTATCTTGTGATAGGGGGCGATGTTGTAGATGGTGTGGGAATATACCCAAATCAGCAGAACGAACTTAAGATAACCGATATTCATAAACAATATGCCGAGACCGCCAGACTTCTCTCGTTTGTGCCGGAATGGATCGAGATTTTGATTCTGCCGGGAAACCATGATGCAACCCGTAGTGGGAATCCACAGTTGCCTATACCAAAGGCCTTTGCCTACGACCTGTATAACATGGGCAATGTTCACATGCTTTCCAACCCGTCTTTCTTTTCGCTTCATGATGTCAAGAGCCTCGTGTATCACGGCGACTCGCTTTTCGATTTCTTCTCCCAGATCCCCGGATTTACATTGGAGGACCCTGTGAAACCCATGACCGAGATGCTTAGGAAGCGGCATTTGGCGCCGAATTATGGGATGGGAACGCAGATAGTCCCAGAGCCGTCCGATTTCCTATGCATCGACGAGCCCCCGGACATCTTCCATACCGGGCACACGCACATCAATGGCAAGGGCATATACCGCGGGGTCACGATGCTCAATTCCGGAGGGTGGCAGCATCAGACCGGCTTCCAGAGGCTGAGGAACATCAAGCCCGATGTGGCAAGGGTGCCGATAGTGAATCTGAAGTCCCTCAATACCGTAGTGGTTAGTTTTGGTGATTGAATGGAACAGGATTATGGAACATACTTCACGATGTTGGAACAGGAGCTTGAGGTCGTCCATTCGGTTGCCAAGGCCGCTCGTGCGTTGGGGCTTGATCCAAAGATGGAGGTAGAGGTACCATTGGCAAAGGACATGGCAAGCAGGGTTGAGAGCCTTGTGGGACCGGCCGGCATTGCCGTGGTCATAAGGGAGCTTGATGAGAGCGGGATATCAAGGGAAAGCGTAGCCTTGAAGGTCGCAGCCCGCATATGTCAGGGCGAGTTCGAGAAGATGGACAAGTCGGCGGCTGCGGAGCAGGCCGTACGGTCCGCATTGGCAGTGCTCACTGAAGGCATAGTGTCCGCGCCCCTTGAGGGCATCGCTAGCGTCAAGATACGTGAGAATCGTGATGGAAGCAAGCATCTGGCCATCTACTTCGCCGGCCCCATACGTTCCGCGGGAGGCACGGCAGCCGCTTTGGCGGTGCTGATAGCTGACTATGTGAGACAAAAGCTGCATCTTGACAGATACAAGGCGACTCCCGACGAGATGGAGAGATTCATAGAGGAGGCCGACCTTTACAACAGAAACGTCAGATTGCAGTACAAGCCCTCCCCCGACGAGATCAGGCTCGCCCTCGGCAAGATAGGCGTTGAGGTGACGGGCGAGGCCACCGACAACATTGAGATAACGGGACACAGGGACCTTGACAGGATAGAGACCAACAAGCTCAGGGGGGGCGCCATGTTGGCCCTCTGCGAGGGCGTGCTGCAAAAGTCCGCAAAGATATTGAAGATTACCAAGAAGAACTCCATCGAAGGGTGGGAATGGCTCGAGAACGTCGGGTTCAACAAGAAAACCAGCGTGTCGGAGGAGAATCGCATCGCGCCGAACTGGAAGTACCTCGCGGACATCATAGCAGGAAGACCGATATTCTCGCATCCCATGGCCCGGGGCGGCTTCAGGATACGTTACGGAAGGTCGAGGAACACGGGACTGGCCGGTTGGGGGATACATCCCGCGACCATGTACATCGTGGATTCGTTCCTGGCCATAGGCACCCAGATGAAGACCGAGAGGCCCGGAAAGGCGAACGTTACGGCCCCCGTGGATTCGATCGAGGGACCTATAGTAAAGCTCAAGGACGGCAGCGTCGTACGCGTTGAGACATCGGAGCAGGCAAGGGACCTCGTGGACAGGGTGGACGAGATCCTGTTCCTGGGCGATGCCCTCATAGGCTATGGCGAGTTCCTGGAGAACAACCAGCCCCTTCTGCCGTCTGGGTATGTGGAGGAATGGTGGGTACAGGAACTGGAAGCCGCCGGGGGCGGCAAGAAGTATTCCAGGTACATTGACAACCCGTTCGATGTTGGAGAGAAGGACGCGTTGAAGATATCCGAGGAACTGAACATCCCACTGCATCCGACATTTGTCTATCACTGGGAGGACATCAATCTTGAAGAGCTCAAGGCGCTTGTCCAATGGCGCGGGGACGGCGTGTTGGAGAAGGGAAGGCTCGTGCTGAAGAAGTCGGCGGAAAAGGACCTGTTGGAGAGGATATGCATTCCCCACACGGTTGACAGGGACAGGATAATAATAGACTCTGAGACGTTCAGGAGGTGTACAGACCCCACTAGATTCGACAGCGTTTATCCCCTCGTTTCCAAGGAAGGGAAAGAAGAGCGGGAGCTTGTGCTGGAAATCGTCAGCAAGACCATCGGAATCAAGATCAGGCAAAAGTGCCCGTACACCGTGGGGGGCAGGATGGGAAGGCCCGAGAAGGCCAAGGAGAGAATAATGTCGCCAATGGTCCACGGCCTTTTCCCTGTAGGTTCCGCCGGAGGGAACACAAGGTCGATCGTAAAGGCCATGGGCAACAACTACATCAGGGTCGAGGTGGCCAACAGGTACTGTGAATCATGCAGGTCTAGGTCATACACATTAAGGTGCCCAAAATGCAACGAGGTCACGAAGCTCTATGCCGCATGCACCAACAGAAGATGTAAGAAGAACGGACAGAAATATTTTGGGGGGGCTGCCGGGGTTTGCGACTCTTGTGGGCAAAATCTTTCACTTTACTCTTATCACGACATTGACATCAAGTCCGAGATGGAACGCGCTATGGCTGGGCTGGGGGTGGAACTGCCAAAGGAGGTGAAGGGAGTGATAGGCATGATATCCTCCGACAAGTTCCCCGAGCCTTTGGAGAAGGCGATACTCAGGGCCGCAAACGGCGTTTCCGTGTTCAAGGACGGGACGATGAGATTCGATGCCACCGATGTGCCTCTGACACATTTCATACCGAGGGAAATAAATATCGATGTGAAGGCCCTCCTTCGCATGGGTTACTCAAAGGACATATACGGCAACAGGCTCGTGGACGATGAACAGGTAGTGGAACTGAAGGTCCAGGACATCGTCCTTGCCGATACCGCCGCGGACTACATGATCCGTTGTTGCAACTTCATAGACGACCTTTTGGAGAAGTTCTACGGAATGCCGAGATTCTATAACGTCAATGAACGCGCCGACCTGTATGGCAAGCTGGTGATAGGGCTTGCACCACACACGTCTGCCGGCGTTCTAGGCAGGATAATAGGATATACAAAGGCCAAGGTTGGGTATGCACATCCCTTCTTCCATGCTGCTAAGAGGAGGAACTGCGATGGCGACGAGGATGCCATAATGTTGCTAATGGACGCCATGATCAACTTTTCAAGGCATTTTCTGCCGGAGCATCGTGGGGGCAAGATGGACGCGCCGTTGGTCCTGACAACGAGGATAGACCCGGAGGAGATCGACAAGGAGGTCCACAATCTCGACATCTCGGTAAGGTACCCGATAGAGTTCTACGAAAGGACACAGGAGTTCATACATCCATCCCAGATCGCTCTGCCGACGGTGTCGGACAGGCTGGGGAGCGACAAGGCGTTCCAAGACCTGCATTACACGATGCCCACCAGGGACATATCGGACGGTCCGGAGTTCTCGGCCTACAAGACATTGGGTGCCATGACCGACAAGATAGAGTCGCAGTTGGAATTGGCGAGAAAGCTGAGGGCCGTCGACATGGACGACACCGCCCAGAGGGTCATAGTCTCGCACTTCATTCCAGACCTGATAGGCAATCTCAGGTCTTTTTTCAAACAGACGTTCCGTTGTGTTGGATGCAACACCATATACCGGAGGATCCCGCTTTCTGGCAGGTGTACGAAGTGCCACGGCGGGAGGCTTGTCCTCACCGTTACCAAGGGGTCTGTCGAGAAATACCTTCAGGTCAGCAAGGACATCGTGAGACGATACGACATAGATCCGTACATAGCCCAGAGGATAGATATCATAGAGAAGGAACTGGATTCCGTCTTCAAGGAAAGGGTCCAACAGATGACATTGGCGGATTTTGCTCCTTGACCTTTCTTTGATGAATATTGTTCTAGTTTTTAATCTATAATGACACTATTTGTCGTTTATTTTCCTTTTTCACGGGACATGGGCTAGAGAATGCGGATAATGGTCCCCGAACATCCCTCCCCGTCCATCTTTTTACATTTCAATTGATTATAATAAATATTTATAATCATTTTCAAAATTTATATTATTATTTCTTAGAAAAGTTAATTAAGGAGTACATATGTTATTATATATTGGTGGTGGGTTGAGAGTTAACAGGACGCTTGGTACTAGTGTCCCACCGGAAATTGAGAAACAGATTGAGATGTTGGTTAAAAAGGGATACTATAAGACCAAATCGGATTTCTTATATCAAGCCGTGCTTGAGAAATTGAAGAACGAAAGAGAGTTGCTTTAGGGGATATCATTTGCATATTCTTTTTTAACTTCTCTATTTTTTATCAGGCCTATTTTGCACCTCGTTCGCTTTGAAAAGATTTTTATGCGGGTCCGAGAAATCAATATTGGTGTTTTTCTATGAAGGTCCACAGCAAGAGGATAGTCTTACCCAAGACCAACGAGCTTGACATTATAAATATCACGGACAGGGTGCAGATGGAGGTCGAAGAGGCCGGAGTGAGGGAGGGCATGGCCAACATCTTCGTTGTGGGGTCGACGGGAGCCGCCACGATCATGGAGTACGAACCCGGCCTGGTCAACGACATGAAGAACGTGCTCGAGAGACTGGTTCCGAGGGACATGGAGTACGACCATCACAGGATGTGGCGCGATGGCAATGGCCACTCACACATACGCTCTGCCATATTGGGTCCTTCCATATCGGTCCCGATAACCGGGGGAGCCTTGTATCTGGGCACATGGCAACAGATCGTCTACATAGAGCTAGATAACAAACCCAGGGAGCGCGCCCTTAAGATATCCGTGTTGGGTGAGTGATATGGCGGTTCGTCTGCGCAAGGAGGACTGCGTATTCGTGGTCATAGACGTCCAGGAGAGATTCATGCCAGTATTGGACAGGAAGGACACGCTATTGAGCAACATCAAGAAGCTCGTGATGGCCTCTTCCGAGTTCGACATCCCGCTGATGGTGACGGAACAATATCCGGAAGGTCTCGGAAGGACCGTTGAGGACATCGATATGCTGCTGGGCAAGCACGATTACATCAAGAAGGACTCTTTTTCATGTTTCAAGAACGATGAGTTCAGAAAGGCATTGTCAGAGAAAGGCAGGGGACAACTGGTGCTGAGCGGCATCGAGGCCCAGGTGTGCGTCACCCAGACAGCCCTCGACGGATTGGGTGGAGGATACGAGGTATTTATCGCGGCGGACGCCATAGACTCAAGAAAACCCTTGGACCGGGAGATCTCCATAGGGCGGATGAGGCAGGCAGGTGCGGTGATTGAGGCCACGGAGTCCATACTCTTCTACATGCTCGAAAGACATACGGACGAGAAGTTCAAGAATCTGCAATGGATCGTAAAATCATTTTGATTCCTTTTTTAGTTGATTGTTGATGTCTCCCTCGCTACGGGGGAAATTGAAATGAAAAGACTTATATACTCTATTTCGTGACATGTCAAAAAATAACATGTCTATATATGACATGTCAAAAGTGATAACATGATAAATGGCAAGAGGTTGCTTCAGTTCTATATCCTATGGACAACAAATAAGGAACCGAAGTGCGGGTACGATATAATGAAGGAACTTGAGGACTTCTTCATCATCAAGGGGGTCTCGCAGGCGGTCATATACCTCAATCTGAGAGGCCTTGAATCCAAAGACGTATTGAAGGGCACCAAGGGATCCAGGAACAAGACGATATATTCCTTGACCAAGCGCGGAGAGGACCTCCTACTGGAGGAAACGAAGATGATGAGAGAGTACATACTGAAGTTCAAGGACATCATCAACTATGTGATGGATAGAGAAGATGGAGTTGTAGGATAATGAAAAATCCACTCAAGTCTTTGGCAACGGTCTGTGAAGCAAGGCCGTATACGGTAATAGCCATAATCTTGGCCGTCACCATACTGTTCTCGACAGGCATCCCTCTCATAGAGCAGGATGTGGACATGGAGTCATATCTCCCGGAGGACAACGAGGCGCTTCAGGCAACGATGACGCTTTACGACATATACGGCAGTCAGTCATACGAGAACATCCTGGTTCGGGGGGACGTTACGAGCCTGGAGGGAATCCTTACTATACTAGAATTGCAGGAGACGATCGCCAACGAGCCAAGTTTCGAGGATTATGTTCTGTCAGTAACGACATACGTAGATTATCTTGTCAGTGCTGGGTTCATATCCTCCGACATAGATGAGACGACGGCTGCAACGATTCAACAGATTCTTGCTGCAGACGCGGCGTCCGACTCGCCCCAGTTCATTGGCCGGGTGGTCAGCGCCGATATGCAGAACACGCTCGTGACCGTTCAGATAGAGGGAGACTACAATGAGGAGGGCGTGTCTGATAACATAGAGAGATTGATGGGAATAGTATCGGAGTTCTCCGAGACCGACAATGGGTTCACGGCGGGCATATACGGCGACCACTCGTCGGCCCATGAAATGATGAACTCGATGAATCGCGACAACAAATATCTTGCCACTGGAGCCGTATTGTTCATACTTTTGGTACTTTTCCTTATATTTAGGAAACTGTCCGACACCCTTTTCCCGTATTTGACGATAGCGGTCGCCATGGTCTGGCTACTTGGGGTAATGGGATATGCTGGAATACCATTCACGATGCCCCTTGTGGCCTTGATACCGCTGCTGCTGGGCATCTGCATAAACTATGCTATTCACATCATGTTCAGGTACCGTGAGGAGAGGAGGAACGGCAGGGATGTCTATGAGGGCATAAAGGCGTGTGTCGGCAATACCGGCACCGCCGTCTTCGTTTCGGCCCTGACGACCGTCATCGGGTTCTCATCGTTCCTACTGTCCGAACTTGTGCCTATGACACAGTTCGGTTACCTTGCCATGCTGGGAATAATATTTGCCTTTATCCTAGTAGTGACATTACTGCCCTCCCTGATGACGATACGTGACAGGAAGGCCAAGAATGATCCATCCAAGTTTGTGGTCCTGGGCGGCGGCGTTGCCACGTTCTTGGAGAAGTATGTGATGTCAGGCATACGGCATAGAAAGGCCCTTTTGTCAGTGGCGGCAGTGATTACGCTGGTTTCTTTGGCCGCCTCTACACAAGTTGACACGGCCATGAACTGGAACGACATGATGCCCGACGATACCGATACCATGAAGGTATCTGCAGAGATCTCCGAGCTCTTTGGCACGAGCGACACCTCTAATAAGATATTCATACTTGTCGAAGGCGATGTGTTGTCTCCTGATGTCATGGCAGAGGTCTATGAACTTGAGAACAATATCAGGGCGATTGATCTGCTGAACGTGGACGGTGACCCGATAATTCCATCCACCTACTCTGTAAGCACATATGTTGACGTTATCCTTGCTGTGAACGGAGGCGAGATGCCGGCCACCCGGGACGAGGCAAAACAGATCGTACAGGCCCTGGCAATGGACGCAAGCACCCAGACGACCATCGGTCAGTTCATGGTCATCAATCCCTTGTCAGAGTACTACAATTCGTTGAGCATCGTCTACGTTGATGCAAATGTGCTCTCAGACAGCGATATCGAGTCCGTAGTCAGTGAGATAGAGGGATTCTATTCAGAGGACAGCGATGTCTCCTACCGGTCAGCGGGCGCATTGGTCATCATGGCCGATATCATGGGCAACATGATGGACACGCAGGTGAAGACCACAATCGCCGCAATGATACTGTGTTTCCTAACAGTGGCGATAATCATGCGCTCGGCCATCTATGGGCTTCTCTCAATTTTGACCGTGGGGCTTTCAATATCTTGGGAATTCCTTCTCCTGTATGTGGCCGGATGGCAGTTCGATCTTTTCACCATAATGATATCCGCGATGATCGTGGGTCTCGGGATCGACTTCTCTGTGCATATCATCGAAAGGTTCCGTGAAGAGATCTCTAATGGCAGGAGGGCCAACGAGGCGATAGAGGTAGTCATAGCGAACGTGGGCAAGGCGCTTCTTACAGCGACAATCACGACCGCGGGCGCCTTCTTCATAGTCAGCATGTCGACGATGCCCATAATATTCAGGTTCGGGGTCATCGCGGGAATGGTTCTGATATTCTCGTTCCTGGTGGCGTTGTTCGTCCTGCCGCCGGTCCTGGTATGGATCACTGAGAGGAAGGAAATGGGGGCCGCAACGGCCTCCTGATCTTTTTATTTTTAAAGAAAACGAATCGGCCCCTTTGTGGAACATTTCAATTGTTCTTCGACGGGGCATCTCCTTTTTCATGATTTTCACAGGCCCTCCAATTTTGCCGTTCCGCTGGCACAAGACAGATGAGAATATAAGATTTATTCGTAAGTTATATAAACTATAATCAATTTATAACATCTCATGAAGCGAATTGCTTTGTCATTGATATTGTTCATTGCCCTGTTTTGCGGTTGCATCTCGGGGGAAGATGAGGAAACGGAACTCACCATCTATGCCTACGACAGCTTCGTTGCCGATTGGGGCATAGGACCAATAGTGATTCCGTTATTTGAGGAAAAGTATGGTGTCAAGGTGAACATCATCTCAATCGGCAGTTCCGGGGACATGATATCCAGGGCCATCGCGGAAAGCGACGACCCGCAGGCCGACATCCTTCTTGGAATAAACGATCTCCAGATGTATATGGCATTCTCAAACGACCTGTTGGAGAGCTATCGCCCCGAAGGATACAACTCCATCCCTGAAGCGCTGGTCATGGACGACGAATGGAGGCTTACACCCTTCGATTACGGTTACATGGCTATAATATACGATTCCGAGGTCATTATGGACCCGCCAACTTCCTTTGAAGACCTGAAGGATCCGGCATGGAAGGACATGCTGATAGTGGAGGATCCAAGGACCTCATCTCCGGGACTCTCGTTCCTGTTATGGACGATAGCCGCGTACGGCGATGGGTTCGATAAGTACTGGGAGGAGATATCGGACAGCATCCTTACTGTAGCGCCGAGCTGGAGTACCGCATATTACGGCATGTTCATAGAGGGGGAGGCCCCGATGGTCGTCAGCTATTCCACCAGCCCAGCATATCATCTCGAGTACGAGGACACCGACAGGTACAAGGGCGTCATTTTCGAGGAGGGCGGCTTCCTTCAGATAGAGGGCGCCGGCATTGTCAAGGGGGCCAAGAATTCCGACCTGGCGAAGAAGTTCATCGACTTCATGCTCTCCGATGAGTTCCAGAGCGAAGTGGCACTGACGCAGTTCATGATGCCCGTGAACCAGGACATTGAGTTACCCGACTCCTATCTTCAGATAGTGGAGGTCACAGACACGCTGTTGCCACTTGACAGAAGCCTTTTGGAAACAGAGCTTGAGACATGGACGGATCGGTGGTTAGAGGCCATAGGATGAACATTTCCGTGAAGCGCGGTCGCTGGGCCCTGTTGGGCCTGCCGGCCGTCTTCTTATTGGCCTTCGTGGTAGTGCCCTTGCTGATGGTCCTGTACATGGGATTTTCCAGGGAGGGAGGAATATCGTTGGCCACGTTCCTTGACATATTCGGCAGTGGATATTATCGCGGGGTCATGTTGTTCTCGTTCGAGCAGGCGCTGGCATCGGTATTGGTCACGCTTGTCCTTGGCCTGCCCGGGGCGTACATCCTGTCGCATTACGACTTCAGAGGGAAGGACCAGGTGTTGGCCCTGTCCACCGTGCCTTTTGTGCTGCCGTCTGTGTTGGTGGTCCTAGGCTTTGTGATATTTTTCGGGAACACCGGCATCCTCAACGATTTCCTAAGAGACACGTTCAATGTCGGCGGGGTCCCTTTCAGGATCCTCTATAGCTGGAAGGCCATAATCCTGGCGCATGCGTTCTACAACATCCCCCTGGTGTTCCGATACGTCTCTTCGATATGGGCGAACATCGATGATAGCCTTCTGGAAGCGGCGAGAAATCTAGGGGCTTCGAGGTTGAGGACGCTCAGGGACATAGAACTGCCATACCTCTCTCAGGCAATCCTTTCCTGTTCGCTTTTGGTGTTCATATATTCGTTTACCTCATTTGCCATAGTACTGGCCCTGGGCGGAGCCCGGTACACCACTATGGAGGTAACCATCTACACCGTGACCAATTTATATGGTTCCTTTGAGCTTGCCGGGGCGCTTTCGATCTTGCAGATGGCGTTCCTTCTCATTGTGGTGTTTCTTTATTACCGGACGGACAGGGGGCACAGCGTGGGCGGACGAAAGACGAAAAGAGCACTGTCGTCCATGTCATTGACACACAAATCCATGACGGCCCTGTACGCCTTCGTGGTCTCTGTGCTCTTGATGGGGCCCATACTCTCGATATTGTACTCTTCCATAAGGACGAGGACCGGAGGCGTTGCCGGATACACTCTTGAATGGTTCAGGGAGATATTCGAGAGAGGGACCGAGAGTTTCATAGGGGCCTCGCCGCTTGAGTCCATCGGCAACTCGCTTTTCATCGCCCTCTTTGCGATGGTGATATCCGTGACGTTCGCCATTCTTCTCTCATACTACGGCGTCAACAGAAGGGGGGGAAGGGTGACAGGCATATTGGTGATGGTCCCCCTGTGCATATCCACCATAACATTGGCGCTGGGATACGTCTTCATAGGGAACAGGATCTCGATCGATATCTCGCTCCTGGCCATAATACTGATACACTCCGTTATATCATTTCCCCTGTCCTTCCGAGCCATATCAAACTCCCTTTCAAAGGTGGACCCAGCCCTGATAGAGGCATCCCAGAACATTGGCGCATCAAGGTTCAGGACCTTCCTCTCCATAGATCTTCCACTGATAAGGGGAGGAATCATAGCGGCAGGCGTCTTGTCCTTTGCCATATCCCTGGGCGAGCTTGCAGCCGCGTATATGCTCTACGGTGGACGGTACACCACGATACCGATACATATCTATAGATTCATCGGCGGTTACAGATTCGGTCCCGCCGCCGCACTGGGCGTCATGCTGATGGCGGTCTCTGCCATTGGATTTCTCATGATAGATAGGGCCGGCGCAAAGATACGGTTCTAGATAAGGAAAATTATTATTATGTATAGTTGACTTACTTAGTGAAAGGGGGAACTTCCAATAAAACCTCCGTGCTTGATGGTTGGAGAGAGAATACTGCCCGCAATAAGGCAGAAGGTCGCAAAGATACTGGTGAATAACAGGGGATACTCCCAGAACCGGGCAGCGGAGCTCTTGGGAATCACGCAGGCCATGGTCTCAAAGTATCTCTCGAGGCCGGAAAAGCCGCTCGAGAGGGAACTGGACAGGGAGCTTGACGGTCTCGCCATTAGGCTTGCCGATGTGCTGGACGCCCCTGGCGAGTCCACCAAGGCCCTTTGCAGGGCATGTCTTTCATTGAGGGAGTCCTCACGCCTGTGTCCTATGCACAGGGAACTGGGCGCGGATGCGGACTGCCATGCCTGCCAAAATCTCAGGGGGGACGACAATCCGAGGAATATGGTCCTCCATGCCATGGAAAGGGCGATCAAACTGCTGGTCGGCGAGAACATCGCAAGGCTGATACCCGAGGTCAGGACAAATCTCGCGATGTGCGTTCAGGCCCCATCCGGACCTCACGACGTCGCGTCGATACCCGGAAGGCTTATTGTGGTCCGCGGCAACGTGATGAGCCCCACGGCCCCGGAGTTCAACGCCTCAAGGCACACGACAAATCTGTTGTTGAGAATCAACGAGCTACAGCCGGACATAAGGTCAATAATGAACATCAGCTACAACGATGAGGTGCTCGGGGCGTGCAGGGCCTTGAATTTTAAGGAAAAATTATTATTTAGGAAGGACGGGAAGTTAATAATAGACTCATTAGACCCGGACGTGGATTTTTTGATAGATAAAGGGGCCTTTGGTATCGAACCTTGTATATACCTCGTTGGCAGGGACGCCCTCGGCGTTTCAAACAAGGCTATAGGAATCAACAGGGTTTTGTCAGGTAGAAGCGCATGATAGAGCTAATTGATATTGTTCTTCTTCTGTTTGTGGCAAAGGTCCTTGGAGAGATCTTTTCAAAATTCAACATTTCCACAGTGGTCGCAGAGATTCTCACAGGCATCTGTCTCGGACCCTTTTTGCTCGGCATCGTATCGCCGACCGATGCCTTCGATGTGCTTGCGGAGCTGGGGCTTCTGATGATGATGCTTTATGTTGGACTGACCAGCAAGTTCACAGACCTGTCCAGAAGCAAGTTCGCATCTGCCACGATAGGTTCGCTGGGCGTCTTGGTCAGCTTTGCGCTTGGATTCATGTTCTGTTACCTGTTTGGTTTTGGCGTCGTGGAATCCGTGTTCCTCGGGATACTCCTCTCCAACACATCGATAGAGGTCGTCTCTGGGATAATCATCAACGAGAACACACAGGACACCGGCCCCGTCCTGATAGGATCGGCCCTTGCGGACGACTTCATCGCCATATACCTCATCGGCGTCCTTTCGGCCATCACGACGACCGGGGCCCTGAACGTCTCGTCCTTCGTATTCATAACGCTCAAGGTCGTGCTCTTCGTGGCGGGCGTCCTCTACCTTTCTGAGAAGGTCCTCGTAAAGGACATCTTCAAACTCGTCAGCATGAGATTTTTCAGAAGCGATTACCAGATGCTCTCAGTGATGTTCATTCTGACCTTCTTCTTTGCCCTGGTGGCCAATTTCCTGGGCCTTCATGAGATTATCGGTGCATATCTCGCCGGCCTTGTAATTGGCAGGGTCAGGGAAGTCAAGGACCCGATGCTCAACGTACAGATAACCCTCAATGAGAACATCGACCACCTCGGCGTCTACCTCAAGTCCATATTCATGCCCTTTTTTTTCATTTCCATAGGCCTTAGCTTCAGTCCTGTAAGCGGCATCAACTGGCTCTTCGTCTTGTTGATAGCCATCGCGGCCTTTGGCGGCAAGATAGTGGGGTGCGGCATAGGCGCCCATCTGTCGGGCTTCAACAAGAACCATGCCATCCTGATAGGCATCGGCATGTGCGGTAGGGGTTCTTTGGAGCTGGCCCTGGTGAACTACGGTTACGAGAGGGGCGTGATAGGGGGGGAGATATTCACGACCATCATCATAGTCGCGCTCCTGACCATAGTGCTGACGCCTATCCTGTTCAAGTGGGGACTTTCACACTTAGATTTCAACGGCGGGCAATGATTACATCCACCTGTTGAGCGTATTTTGGGATAGCATCATCGAAATTTTGTACATCGTGCTTCTTGGAATGTCAATCTCAGAACATGCGGCATCGACGGCCTCTGCCTCGCTTTCAAATTTGTCCACCAGCGTGGCCCCTCCGACGCCCCTTCTCATCTCTCCGGAACCGAATGGCACAGAGCTTCCGGGCCTTGGCGAAAACAGAACGAGGCATGCCGCCTGAACACCTTCCCGCACAAGGAGTTCACAGGCTCCCAGCCTGCTGGAATAATAGGAACCCCCTTCTCTCATGGCCTGGTCGGAGACGCCGCTATACGTCTCGTGCTCATGAACGTACAACGGCTCCTTCTCACCCGTTGTCCATATGCTGTCGGGGAGCCATCTTTCGACGATCTCGAACTGCCATGGCTTGCCGAAGGCCAGGACGACATAGTCGTTGCCTAGATAGTTGTTATGGTATAGGGAGGTCTCGTTCATCACTGGAAGGTGTTTCACCTTGTCTATGAGATGCCTTGAACAGACGGAATAGACCGTTGTCTTTGCCCATCTGGAGGGCATTGGCCTCTGCGGCTTTCCGAGGTTCCCGGTGGCGATGAGCCTTGATATGTAATCTATCTCTGCATTGTTCTCGTAGGCCTTGACTATGGCCTGTTCGTAGCCCAATCCCATCTCCATGGCCTCTATGATGAAGAGCGGTATCTCGGGGTCACCAAAGACCTCGAGCGTGCTCAGCGGCCCGATATTTCCAAAGGCCCTCTCCACGCCGCTGAAAAAGAATTTGTCCCTTGACGGTTCAGAGAGCTCCGCCTCCACACCCATGGGGGTCTGGGATATTACCATCTTCTTGAATCCTTCATCGATCTCGATGGGTACGCTGCTGCCGACATATGGGCTGAAGATGTTGGAGAGCCTGTAGAATACATGCTCCCGGCCGTCCTCGAATCTGACGTTCGGAGAATAGTCGTTGCTCAATACCGAGGCGTATATGGTGTCGTTCGGATAACGCTCCCACCCGATGTTGAGACCATTGGACTTCCCGCTGATGATATCCCTTGAGATCACGCCATCCTCGAATTTAAGCTCGATGGAAGACAGCACGGGGCATGGCGAGATGCCACACATGGACCTTCCCTTGCACACGACACACTTATTGCGCGATATTCCGTTGGAAGGGCCGGTGTCAAGTTCCACGCTACAGACCTCATGCTCCTCTATCGTTATCTTGGATGACATATCTTGGAATAGCTATTCTCCATTAAAAGATTTATCTTAATTGAATATTTGAGAATGATTAAAAACGCTTTTATATGACGAGATTACAATAAATTATTGGCCTTACATAGCAGGAGAATCATCCATGAGAAGAAAGAAGTTCAAGAAACATGAGATATGTCTATTGATCGATGCCATCATCCATGACGAGCATGCCGTTGAAGTTATCTACGACGGCGCCAGAGCGCCCTGGGCCCTGAAGTACCTGAAGGATGATGACGACAAGGCGGTCGGCATAACATTACTCTTCGAGAGGCTGTACATGGCAAATCATCTGGCCATGGACTATGATGAGAGGGCTGGGTGGAAGTCATCGCCCTTCGAGATCCCCATGATAGACATGAGGTATCTCCTTGACAGTACGGAGTGGAGGCAACTGGAGGGCCTTGAGCTCTTGCAGCTCCTTTTGGACCTGAAGGACGCCCTGTTCAGCGAGAACAACATCTTCTGCTTTGCCAGCGACAACGACCTGGAGCAGCTGAACGCGCTCATTATATACTATTACTCAAAGTACCTTAGGGAGTATATTGATAAAAATGGTTGATGCCCCCAGGATAGGCGCCCATGTCTCGATTTCGGGGGGCGTGGGCAATGCCATCGGAAGACAGAAGGATGTGGGAGGCAACTGCGGTCAGATATTCGTGTCTTCCCCGCGGTCCTGGACCGTGAAGGACCAACCCGGAGAGGAGATCGAGAGATTCAAGAGGCTTCGTGAGGAAGAGGGCCAGATACCCTACGCCGCGCATGCAAAATATCTTGTGAATCTGGGTTCCCCCAACGGCAGGACCCGGGGCAACTCGATCGAGGCGCTTCAGAAAGAGATGGACGTGGCGTCGTCCCTTGGGATAGAGTACGTGGTCTTCCATCCGGGCGCCCATACTGGCGGCGTAGACAGGAATGATGGCATGAGGAATGTTTCCCAGGCCTTAGAAGGCCTTGAGATACACAAAGGACTGAGGCTTCTTTTGGAGAACACGTCTGGTCGCGGCAACACTCTGGGCAGGAACTTCGCCGAACTCAGGACAATGATAGAGGGCTCGGGACAGGGCTTTGAGAGGCTGGGTGTGTGTTTTGATACATGTCATGGCTTTTGCGCCGGTTATCCTATTCATGAATCAGATGGCTTGGACTCAACGCTGCGGGAGCTTGAGGGTGAGATAGGCCGGAAGAATCTGCACCTCGTACATCTCAACGATTCGAAACACCCTTTCGGGTCAACCCTTCATGAGCATCAGGACATCGGCATGGGGCACATAGGAGAAGAAGCGTTCAGGAGAATGTTGGGACATGAGATGTTTAGAAGCGTGCCAATGGTCCTGGAAACTCCGGAATCCCCGGAAAGGGGATACAGGTGGAACATATCGAAGGTAAGGAAGCTGATGGGCCTTTGACGGCAACAGTTTCTTAACTGCCGGCACGTAACCTGTATAATATCAAGGGAGATTGCCACTAGGCAGGAAGCGACGACAATGACTTTGAATGTGGAGCAGATAAATTTGGATAAACAAGAGTTCCTCTCTTTCTTGGAGGGGACGTTGGCACCTCTTGACCAGTTAAGGGACAACACGGACGTCCTGATACTTCCAGAAGAAACGGATAGGGGCGCAAAACTGAATCCGAACACAGTGGACATCTGCACCAGACTTATATCAAGGGGCGTCTCAGCCAAGATGCTTGCCGGGGATACTTTCGAGGTCTCCTCCGAGAGGGACGGCATCAAGACCCTTCCAACACTTTACACGCTGAATCATGAGAAGGACGATGTCATAACGGCGGTCCTGGGCGAGTGGATACTGAAGAACACGCCCGAGGACTTCGAGATAGTGTTCAGTTTCATCGTTGAGGAGAAGGGAGCCTTTCTCAAGAACTCCATTTCTGGAACATTGGACGAAATTGCCATGATATTGGCCGATGAACCCTGAATATGACCCACGGATAGGGCTTCTTGTGGAATTAGAAACTGTTATATCGAATCTTTTATGTCAGGGCATTTGTTGAAATGCCTTTTCAAAATAGAATTATAAAATAAAGAAAAGGTAGAGCAAGTTCAAGATACTAGCTCTATCTCAATACTCACGCCTTCGGGTACCCTTACCCTCATGACCTGCTTCATTGCTCTTTCTTCGGCATCTACTTCAATGAGTCTCTTGTGGATTCTCATTTCCCAACGCTCCCAGGTAGCCGTGCCCTCTCCGTCTGGGGACTTCCTCACAGGAACCCTCAGCTTCTTCGTCGGCAGCGGGATCGGACCGGCCATGTTCACTCCGGTCCTCTCGGCGATCTTCTTCACCTGGTCGCAAACTTCGTCAAGTTTTTCTGGGTGGGTGCCTGCGAGTCTTATACGTGCTCTTTGCATTGCTATACCCCCCGGTTAGGCCAGTGGTCTATTGCTGGCCGCCTTTGTGTATAGCGATGCACATACCTGCAGCAACTGTCGTACCCATGTCACGGATGGCGAATCTTCCCATTTCTGGGATTTCCTTGTAGTTCTCAAGCACCATTGGCTTTGTTGGCCTAAGCTCTACGATGGCAGCGTCACCGGACTTCAGGAACTTGGGGTTCTCCTCTGCGACACCGCCGGTCTTCTTGTCAAGCTTTGCGACAAGCTGTTCGAATGTACAGGCTATCTGTGCGGTGTAGCAGTGGAACACGGGCGTGTAACCTGCTGTTATGGCAGTAGGGTGCGTAAGCACTGCGATCTGGGCCCTGAAGGTGTCCTTGGGGGTGATGACTGACGGGGGCTTGCTGACGTCACCGACTACGTCTCCTCTCCTTATGTCCTTCTTTCCTATGCCCCTGACGTTGAAGCCCACGTTGTCTCCGGGCTCGGCCGTCTTGAGCTGTTCGTGGTGCATTTCAATGGTCTTGACCTCGCCAGTGACCGGCTTTCCGAGGATCGTTGAGGCGGGTTCGAATATGACCTTCTCTCCAACCTTCAGAACACCTGTCTCTACCCTTCCTACTGGAACGGTACCGACACCGGTTATGGTGAAGACATCCTGCACTGGAAGCCTGAGGGGTTTGTCCACCGGCTTCTTTGGCTCTGACAGTTCATCTATTGCCTGCAGTAGGGTCTTTCCCTTGTACCAGCCCATGTTGGGTGAACTGTTGGTAAGGTTGTCACCCTCGAAAGCGGATATTGGTATAAATGGTGTCTCATCAGGCTTGAATCCGACGACCCTGATAAGCTTTCCAACAGCGTCCTTCATCTCATTGTACTTCTCTTCCTTGTAGTTGACTACATCCATCTTGTTGATGGCCACTATCAACTGGGTGATACCCAATGTCCTAGCGAGGAAGACGTGTTCCTTCGTCTGTGGCATGATACCGTCATTGGCGGCGACGATCAAAACGGCCGCGTCTGCCTGTGAGGCTCCGGTGATCATATTCTTGACGAAGTCCCTGTGTCCTGGACAGTCCACAATGGTGACGTACTTTGAGTCCGTCTCGAACTTCTTGTGGGCCAAGTCAATGGTCACTCCTCTCTCACGCTCCTCCTTGAGATTGTCCATGACCCATGCGAACTTGAAGGTCTTTCCCTTCTCTCCCATGTCCTCGAACTTCTTGATGACGGCTTCTCGGATGTCGCCATGCTGTAAAAGCATCTGCCCGATCGTTGTAGATTTACCGTGGTCTACATGACCTATAAAAGCTACGTTTAAATGTGGTTTCTCTTTAGCCATTTACATACTCCTCCTAATATCGAGTAGTTCTCATTAAAGCTTGCGCTTTTTAAATTTTTCTACCTCTACGATATCAACGAAATTATTAATCCCTATGGATGGCTCATCTTATCGATATCGCAATGATACTTCTTGAAATCAATCCTTTTAAATATTTTATGTAGACTTTGAGGTGAAAAAGCCCGATTTCACTGTTAAATTAATATATAATAAAGCAACACGGATTTTTCACGGGAGACATGTCGGATAGATTTTTTAAATGTCACACCTCATGGAACATGATGTTGAGGCGCGTGTCTGTCATTGCGGTCCTTTCATTGTTGCTAATCTATTTCATCGGTAGTGTGGCCTCCACACCTGAGGAAGGATATGAGCTGTATGAGAAGACATCCTACGCTTGGCAGGACCCTGCCGATGAGGATGGCATCAATCTTTGTTATAGGTCCATCCTTCTTGCGCAGATGGACCTCTCTTTGGCCGATCCCGAACTGCAGTCGCTCGCGCTCGATTATTTTCATGAGATACTATCAAGGCAGACCGGGTCTGGGGAGATAATGCGCTACAGGGACGGGGGCACCGTGAATTCTAAGCTAATGACGGGACTGGGAGCATGGGCGCTCTCTTTGGCCTATGCCTACACCGGCGACGATGCCTATGCCGAGGCCGCAAGGCTGGCTGCCGATTATCTCATCGTGGAGATGGACGAGTGGGAGGACACATATCCCTCCGAGTGTGATGATCCGAGGTGCGAACTGGCCAGGAACGGAGGCGACAACTCGTCTGCGCTGACATCATATTGCTGGACAAGCCCGAACGACCTGGGCCTGGTGGCCTTGGGCATTGGTGCAGTGGTGTATTATGGGGCGGGGGGCGATGAATACTATGATTACTGCTGCAAGCTCGCCGATGCGCTCTATGACATGCAGCTCGCCGATGGCTCCTGGTATGACGGGTACGCATACACGATACCGAGCAGATGGGACCGCTCGACACACTACGTGACCATGGCCATGATGGGCACTTGGATGGCATATAAGATAACGGGGGATGACAGATATTCTGATTCCTTGAGCGCGTCATGGGAATGGCTTGTGGACATGCAGATTTCTTCAGGCGCGGTCTATGACATATGGGTCGACGACGAGAATCTCCAAAAGGCCCCGGAAAACGATGACAATCGTTACGACTTTCTTCAGGTGGATGGCGACACCAATGTCAAGGATTACTACAATTACGCCTTCAAGACCTTCCTTGGCGAGTTCTCATTCATACTCTCGGGCTCTTTCATGAACAATGTGGGTCTGGAATCGGACGGTTATGAGGTGACCAAGCAGTACTTGGACGAACGGATGGCCATATCGAACTGGTATCTTCTGTCCCTGACATTGGAGACGGAAGAACAGATTCTGCCCTATTGGGCTGTGGGATATGACGGCATCGGATCCGCCCTGTGCTCCTTGGGCGATGATGAGGGAAGCTCTTCTGGAGATGTCCTGAATTGGTGGCCCATGATGGCGGCGGTCCTGATCGCGGCGATGGTCTATATGTTCCTTAGGAGGAGAGGCAATGAGAATTAGCAATGAGAGGATCGCGCTTTTGGCAATATTCATCGCAGGCCTTGTCCTGAGACTGCTGATGATATATCCCTTCGGGCACCTTCTGGGAGAGGACACCTACTTCCACAGGGACCTTGTACGATTCCTGCTCGACGGCGGCGGGGTGGCACAGTTCAATGTCGAGGACTGGGGAACCCTCCACCCGTACTTCCTTTCGCTTTCGGCCAAGCTGCAGTCATATCCCTATGGTTTTCACTTGATACTTTACCCAATCGCAAAGGTCTTTGGTGAATCATCCTTCAGGTACGCCCCCTCTCTCCTGACCTCTTTCATCCCTGTCGCGATATATCTTTTCATGAAGGAGTTCAGCGGAAGGGGGGATATAGCACTGGCGGCCGCCGTCTTTTACACCGTGCCCAATGTCATTGCCTTTTCAGTTCTCCTTCTCCCGCAGTCGCTTGGCATGCTGATGCTGCCTCTGGCGCTGTGGCTCTATCTGAGGACGGAATACGGCGGGGTAGTTGGAGCATTGTTCTCTTTCGTTCACCCCTTCAGCTGCGTCGTGATAATGGTGGCAATGTTCACACTCTCGCTCTATAGGCATGAATATAGGAAGTTTGCCAAGGTGTTCACACTTTCCGCCATCGTTATCTCGATCTACGTCGCGATCACACTGACGATGTCCGACCCCGGCAGCACATTCTCGATGACATCGCCCAGATTCGTGTTTTACGGCGTTCAGAGATATGTCTCGGCATTCTCTGTGGCATTGCTTTTTCCGATAGGTCTCTTGTTCATGCGCGAGCGCAGGGAATGGTACCTTGTTGTGGGGGCGTTGCTCTTCGCATTTGCATCCTTTTTCCAGATATCCAATCTTCCGCCAGAGCGCATGTTCAACTTCCTCGCGTTCTTCCTGGCGTGCATTGCCGCATATATGGTGCGGGGATTCTGTAGCAGGGAAGGCAAGGCGGTGTTCATGGGTGCCCTGATAGTGGTCTCCATGACGGCATGCACCGACATATTCGGGCAGATCGGCCCGGCATATGTGGAAATCGCCTCATGGGAGTTCATCAATGAACAGACCATGGACGATGTGGTCGTCTGGGGTTGGGACAGGTACCCGCAGATATACACGACGGAAAGGAGCATCATACTAAGCCCGCATGAGGATATGGACTACATATGTCCGGAGTCCCATACCTTGGGCAAGGCCATAATAGAACAGTATATGCACTCCGATTGGGTGGGTGTCATATACGACAATTACGTGCCTGTGATGGTGACATATGACAGATGATGGGGCATGTGGCGAACGAACAATCATTGCAATATATAAATAATATAAAATAGGATGGCGTCAGGGCAGGGATTTGAACCCTGGATCTCTTTCGAGAACCGGATTAGCAGTCCGGCGCCTTACCAGGCTGGGCCACCCTGACACATCAGCATTAGAAAGATATTGTCTGGACTTTAAAGTTTTTCTATTGCGTTCTTGATTTATGCGGTGCCATAACTGCCCGAACATGGCAAAATGGACTTCCACCAATATGTTTTTTAAAGATGTTTATCCTGTTAGTTCCATGAAGGTCGAATCAAGGTCGACATTGGTGTTTTTGGCAGCCACCTTCATTCTTTACATATACGACAGGGGTCTGCTTGCGCTCTTTGCCGTGGTCCTGGCACTGTTGTTGCTATTGTTGGACCTGGACTTTGACTAGACGTGATTGGGGATTTTGCATGATAATTTTCGATTATGACATAAGGATAAATTACCTGCCCCTGTATCTGGCAGTACCTATATGGATAGTTCTCATAATAATAACAGGCTATCTCGTATGGTGGCTCATACATGGAACCTGGACAGCGATATTCTTCCTGATGGCGTCTTTGATGATGATAGTTGAGACGTGGGACCGGACCAGGCAGGAAAAGAGGGAAAAGATGTTTTCACTAAGAAAACTCGATCCCCTGTGACAGCCGGGCATCGCTTCCCCAGTTCATGGTCACGGTCTGTCTTCTCATGTATTGTTTCCAGGCGTCGGAACCCGCCTCCCTGCCGCCGCCCGTCATTTTTTCGCCGCCGAAAGCGCCGCCTATCTCGGCGCCCGATGTGCCTATGTTGACATTGACTATGCCGCAGTCCGATCCCGCCGCCGACAGGAATTTCTCGATCTCCAGAAAATCCGTTGAGAAGATGGAGCTCGACAGTCCCTGAGGAACATCGTTGTGAAGAGAGATGGCCTCTTCAAGGTCGCTGTAGGGAATCACATAAAGTATCGGGGCGAAGGTCTCCTCGCACACTATCGGCATGTTGCCGGGCATCTCTATGATGGTGGGGTCGACATAGTTCCCTCCCCGTCTGCCCCCTCCGTACAGGAGACTTCCTCCCTGGTCTATGGCGCTCTCTATGGCCATCATCATGTCGTTTACGGCCTTGGAGTCTATTAGCGGGCCCATCAATGTACCTTTCTCCAGCGGATTGCCTATGGCTATCGAAGAATATGCCTTTATCACCTTGGACAGCATGTCGTCCTTGATATTCTCGTGCACGATAACGCGCCTGATCGTGGTGCATCTTTGCCCGGCCGTTCCTATGGCCCCGAACACGAGCGAAGGAAGCAGCACGTCAAGGTCCGCCTTCTCGGTCACTATCACGGCGTTGTTCCCGCCAAGTTCCAGGATGGACCTGCCGAGCCTTTCCGCGACCGCCTGGGACACCTTTCGCCCCATGGCCACCGAACCCGTGGCCGATATCAGCGGCATCCTCTCGTCGCGCGACATCGTGCGTCCAATCTCCCCCCCGCTCCCGCATGCGAGGCATGAGACCCCCTCGTCCCATCCATTGCCTCCGAAAACCTCGTTGCAGATGTGTTGGATGGCGATGCCACATAGCGGCACCTTCGTGGACGGTTTCCATATCGTGGTATCCCCACAGGCATATGATACCATCGCGTTCCATCCCCATACCGCCATGGGAAAGTTGAATGCTGTTATGATGCCGACGGGGCCCAGGGGATACCATTGTTCGTACATCCTATGGCACGGCCTTTCGCTTGGCATCGTCTTTCCGTACAGCTGTCGTGAGAGTCCGCAGGCAAGATCGGACATGTCTATGGCCTCTTGGACCTCGCCGAGGCCTTCTTCCAGTATCTTTCCCATCTCAAGGGATATGAGCCTGCCGAGGTCCTTCTTCCTCTCCCTGATCAGATTGCCCATCTCCCTGATGATCTCCCCCCTCTTCGGCGCGGGAAGCTGCCTCCAGTTCTTGAACGCCCCGACGGACGCATTTGCTATCGTGTCATAATCCTTCTTTTGGACAAGTTGCACCCTGGCAATGGGGTCTCCCGTGGCGGGATTTATAGAGGATATCACCTCCCCCGTGGCGACCCACTTGTCGGGACCGATGCACCCACCAAGATTCAATTCATCGATACCGAGTCTCTTTAGGAATGATTTCATGATACCTCCCAGTATGATATACGTCGGGAAATTTAATAATCGTTTTCGATGAACTGGAAACTGTCGACGTCGAAAAGCCCCTTGTCGGACAACTTCAGGTGCGGAATGACAAGAAGCGCCATGAACGAAAGTGTGGTTATCGCGTTGTTCATCTTCATGCCGTGTGCCGATAGAAAGGCATTGAGTTCAGCAAGCCTCTTGGCAGTCTCGTTCGGAGCCATGGTGCTCATAAGCCCCGCTATCTCCAAGGGGACCTCCTTCGTTCCATCTGACGAGCAGGCCACTATCCCGCCACCCATCGTTATAAGCCGATTGACCGCCTTTGCTATCAGACCGTCTTCGGAGCCTGTGGCAATTATATTGTGCGAATCGTGAGCTATTGTCTGTGCCAGGGCGCAGTCTTCCATCCGCATGCCGTGGATGAGCGCGACCGAGGGCGCGCTGACACCATACCTGCTCAGGACAACGAGCTTTTGAACATCCCTGCCATCAACATCTTCTGGTACTAGGTGCTCTGTGATGAGCTCGCCGTCTATGGAGCCGATGATATGCCCCCGCGACGTTTCGCCGACCGGCAGGTCGCGCACCGACATTTCCATGGCCCTCATCACGTCCCTTCTATTTGTTGCGGGGATCGTCCTTTTAAGGGGCTTCCCGGAGACGCACACCGGTTCACCATGGAAGTATACCTTGGCCGGCATGAACCTATCGATGTCATCGAGCACCAAGAGGTTCGCGAGTTGACCTTCCTGCATCCTTCCGGAATCGAGGGAGTAGTGAAGGGAAGGGTTGTGGGTCACCATCTTTATCGCTTCTATCGGGTCCTTTCCGTATGCGACAGCCATTGAGAGAAGATGGTCCATATGTCCATACTTCAGAATGTCGTCCACATGCTTGTCATCGGAACAGAGGGCAAAGGCCTCTTTAAGCCCTATGAGATTCTTGAGGTTCTTTGCGCTCGACCCCTCCCTTATGAAAATCCTCATTCCCTTGTCTGCCTTTTCCTTGGCTTCCATGAGCGTCGTGCACTCGTGTTCCGTTGTGATCCCTGCCGCAACGTACCTTTCCAAGGCCTCGCCCGACAGACCTGGACAGTGGCCATCGATGGGCTTTCCAAGCGCCTTGGCGACATTGATCTTTTCCATGCACTCCTCGTTGCCGCCCACAACTCCGGGATAGTTCATCATCTCGCCTAGGGCAACGAACTCCCCGCGTAGCAGGAGCTCCCTGATGTCAGATGGCGTTATCACTGCGCCCGCAGTTTCAAAACGCGTTGCCGGAACGCAGGACGGGGCGGTGAAGTAGATATCAGCTATCGCGGACCTCGAGTCCTGGACCATCAGCTCGATGCCTTCCATTCCCAGGACATTTGCTATCTCGTGGGGATCCGCCACCACTGCCGATGTCCCATGGGGTGCGACTGCCGAGGAGAATATGGAGGGGGGCATCATGGTGCTCTCTATGTGGATGTGCGGGTCTATGTATCCTGGGCATATGAATCTGTCATAGCTGTTTGAGTTTTCGGTGATCCCCACTATCCTTTCACCGAACTCCACCGTTCCTGGAAAGACATCGCCACTGCCGGCATCTATTATGTTGCCCTCTAGCAGAACCATGGTAGAGAATGTGCCTTTGGGTATATACTTTTTTCTAAGGCGCCCAGACCTTCAGAAATAATATTAAGCATTAGGCAACATAATATTGAGGGGAGGTTTAAGATGGATCTACCACCATACACAAACGAACCCTTGACGGATTTTTCCAAGGACGAGAACAAGGAAGCCATGTTCAAGGCCTTGGACACTGTATATGGCTCCTTTGGGGAGGAATATAAGATTGTTATTGGCGGAGAGAGGATAGAAACGGGGGCTTTCATAGAATCCAGGAATCCCGCATCGCCAAACGAGGTGGTCGGCAGGGTCTGCATGGCTGACAAGGAACTTTCGAATCATGCCGTGGAGGTTGCCCACGACGCCTTTGACAAATGGTCCAGGACCCATGCCAGGACCAGAGTAAAGCACATGCTGAAGGCGGCATCCATGCTGAGAAGGAAAAAGCACGAGTTCTCGGCCACGATGATATTTGAGGTCGGAAAGTCCTGGGCGGAGGCGGACGCCGACATCGCCGAGGCCATAGACTTTCTTGAGTACTACTCCAGGCAGATGTTGCGCCTGGCCGGCGACCAGGAGGTCTATCCTTTTCCAGGGGAGATGACCACATACAGGTACATACCTTTGGGCGTCGGGGTTATCATACCGCCATGGAACTTTCCGTCGGCGATCCTCACGGGAATGACGTCGTCTGCCCTCGTTACAGGGAACACCGCGGTGTTGAAACCCGCGTCGGACTCTCCGGTGGTCGGTGCCAAGATTGCGGAGGTACTTTTCGAGACGGACCTGCCAAGGGGAGTCCTGAACTTCGTGCCCGGGCACGGAAGCACGGTGGGAGAAGCGCTCGTCGAACACCCGCTGACACGATTTGTCAGTTTCACGGGTTCTATGGATGTTGGCAAGGGCATATACGAGAAGGCTTCCATAGTCTGGGAAGGGCAAAGATGGCTCAAGAGGGTCGTGACCGAGATGGGCGGAAAGGACTGCCTAATAGTGGACGACCCGTGCGATGTCGACCAGGCCGCCCATGAGACGATCCTATCCGCATTTGGGTATCAGGGTCAGAAATGCTCCGCCTGTTCTAGGGCCATCGTTGTCGAGTCGATATACGATGAATATGTGAAGAAGCTTCACGACGGGGTAAAGGGCATCAATGTGGGGCCCACCTACGACCCGACCCACTTCATGGGCCCCCTGTCCTCTGAGCAGGCCTTCAAGAAGGTCATGAAATACATAGAGATTGGCAAGGGCGAGGCCGTCCTCATGGCGGGCGGAAAATGGATAGGGGAGGAAGGCTACTTCGTGGAGCCCACCATATTCGTGGATGTCGACCCTGGGTCAAGGCTTGCTCAGGAGGAGATATTCGGGCCGGTCCTCTCGGTCATCAAGGCGAAGGACTTCGAGGAGGCCCTCTCGATTGCGAACGACACCATCTATGGCCTTACTGGGGGGATATTCTCCAAGGACCGCAACCACATAGAGAGGACAAAGAACGAGCTTGCCGTTGGCAACCTGTACGTCAACAGGAAGATAACCGGCGCACTGGTGGGCGTCCAACCGTTCGGGGGTTACAAAATGTCCGGCACATGCTCAAAAGCTGGCGGGCCGGAACACCTTTTGCTGTTCATGCAAGGGAAATCCATAGCTGAAAGGCTGTGAAATCATTCCAATACGGCGCTTAATATAAAAATGATGAAATAAAAGAAATAAAAATAATTCTTAATCCCGCAGGAAGGCATAAGCTTGTCCAAACTGATACCCGACTACAGGAAAATATTTGAAAAGGCCGTGGACCCCATGATAATATGCGACCTTGAGGGCACGTTCCTATATGTGAATGATGCCCTATGCAACATCTACGGGTACACCAGGGACGAGCTGATGGGCATGCGGCCCCAGGACCTTGACGCAATGGAAGATGAGGACAAGGCCATGGCAAGGCTCGAGGACATCAGGCAGAAGGGACAGATATCCTTCGATGCTATACATTCCTCAAAGGGGGGCAACCTCTTCCATGTCCATGTCACCTGCAGTGTCATCGACAACGAATATTTCTATACCATATTCCATGATATCACAAGTTACAAGGAATGGGAAAGGACACTGAAGGTCCAGCGCGACGAACTTTCGGAGTTCTCCCACACCGTGGCGCATGCAATGCGTAACAAGTTGTCTATAATATTATATTATCTCGATTTTCTTCAGGAGGGGGATGTGAACAGAAAGATCTACCACAAGAAGGCGCGCAAGGTGATAGAGGACTCCCTGGATTACATCGAGAAACAACTGAGGCTTGCAGACGCCGGGAAGATAATAGGGGAGATGAGGATGTTCGACCCAAACGCGATACTTTCCAAATATAAGAAGCTCTATCATGTGGACCTGGTGTATGCCGACCTGCCGATAGTCATGGGGGATCCTATCAGGCTCGAGGACGTGTTTGACAACATCATCAGCAACTCCATAATCCATGGCAAGGCGAAAACGGTCAACATAGAATCCTTCAAGCATGACGGGATATGCAGGTTCGTTATCAAGGACGACGGCACAGGCATCGATGATGACGTCCTTCCCCACATCTTCAATGCGGGATTCTCCACCAACAGTTCGGGCTACGGCCTGCATATAGTCAAGAGGATAATAGAGGCTCACGGAGGCAGCATCGAGGTCAGTTCCCAGATTGGGAACGGAACCTCTGTGAGCATCAGCCTGCCGCACTGCGGATAGGGCGGCCATCTGCCAAATGACACCCCTGTTCACGCATCGTTTTCCAAAGCTTAATTTTATAAAGGCAAAAGAGATAGATATACTCTCGGTGAACAAATTAACATTTTTCAACAAGACGCTGCCGACGCGTTCTGTGCCGACGAAATTCCTGGCGGAATGTCTCATTTCTTGCTCTTTTTTGGCATCAGGGCCGATTGCGTGCGCCAACGGAATCGTCCGGGGCGTGGACGTCATACAACAAGTGACCCCCTATGGAGGACAAACAGGTACAACTCGTCACTATCCCAACTGGTATCCTTTTTTTTGTCAATTTATCAACGTAAACTATTTATTACGCGCTCAGTTTAAAACACCAGTCACTATAATAAGGACACTCAAGGGTTATGCAAATGCTTAATGATAACGGAAAGAAGGCCATCTTGGCGTTGGCCGATGGGACGGTGTACCAAGGCAGGGGATACGGCCCTTTGGGTGTCTATGAGGGGGAGGCGGTATTCGCCACGGGCATGGTCGGATATCCCGAGTCTATGACGGACCCCTCATATCACAAACAGTTTCTCGCGTTTACTTATCCTCTCATAGGCAACTATGGGGTCCATGACTTTGTCGATGGTGGGTTTGGAATCCCTAAATACTTTGAATCCGATTCTATCAAGACCGCCGGCATAATAACACACGAGATATGCGACAGACCAAACCACTGGACCAATACGAAAACCTTGGAGAAGTGGCTTGACGACGAGGGCGTGCCCGCGATCTCTGGGATCGACACGCGAAGCCTTACAAAGCGCCTGAGGGAATATGGGACGATGTCCTCCTGCATATGCATATGCGACGGGTCCACGGATATCGACAGACTGCTCGACAAGGCCCGGAAGATGAAGGATCCCACAGACGACAATCTGGTAAGGGAGGCCAGCACAGAGTTCACGAGAATATACAACGACAATGCGAAGGACACTGTGGTCCTCCTGGACTGTGGGGCGAAGTATGGCATCGTCCGTTCATTGGTTAACAGGGGGATGCGGGTCGTACAGGTCAAGTACGATACACCGTACGACGTGATAGAGGGATACTCTCCCAAGGGACTCATGATCAGCAACGGGCCCGGAAATCCAGACAAGGTGGATTCCATAAGGGACACGATAAACGATGCCATATCAAGCGAGTTGCCGGTCTTTGGCATATGTATGGGAAATCAGTTGCTTGCCCTGGCCAGGGGCGCCAGCACATACAAGCTGCCGTACGGGCACCGTTCCCAGAATCAGCCCTGCGTTGAGATGGGAACAAAAAGATGTTACATTACAAGTCAGAACCATGGTTATGTGGTGGATCCCGATTCCCTTGAGGACACCGACATGGAACTTTGGTTCGTAAATGCAAATGATGATAGTTGTGAGGGACTGAGATCTGACAGGGTAGGGGCCTTTTCAGTGCAGTTCCATCCGGAGGCCTCTCCGGGGCCGGAGGACACGAACTATCTTTTCGATATTTTCATGAAAGCGATGGGGATATGATGCCAGCCGACAAGAGTATAAAAAAGACACTGATATTGGGAAGCGGCGCAGTACGTATCGGCCAGGCAGGCGAGTTCGATTATTCCGGAAGCCAGGCCCTCAAGGCCCTCAAGGAGGAGGGCATTAAGACCGTACTCATAAATCCGAACGTTGCCACCATCCAGACCGACCCGAGATTGGCCGACAGGGTGTACCTGATGCCCCTGACAAAGCGCTATATCGAGGAGATCATCAGGGAGGAGCGTCCAGACAGCGTTCTCTTGGGTTTCGGCGGCCAGTCGGCCCTCAATGCGGGCATCTCTCTTTGGGAGGACGGTACATTCGAAAAGCACGGAATAAGGGTCCTTGGGACCTCGGTCGAATCCATCCAAAAGACAGAGGACAGGGAGCTTTTCAAACAGGTCATGGAGAAGGCCGAGGTAAAGACACTGAAAAGCAGGACCGTCCACACCTTCGAGGAGGCACGGGACGTCGCCGAGAGCCTTGGATACCCTGTCATGGTCAGGCCCGCCTACACGCTCGGCGGTAAGGGCTCGGGCGTCGCATACGACGAGAACGAGCTTGAGACCGTTGCCACCAAGGGACTGTCCCTCAGCCTCATAGGCCAGGTCCTCATAGAGGAGTATGTCGGCGGCTGGAAGGAGATAGAATACGAGGTGGTGAGGGACGCCGATGACAACTGCATCTGCATCTGCAACATGGAGAACTTCGACCCCATGGGCATCCATACCGGCGATTCTATAGTCGTCTGTCCATCCCAGACGCTGACCAACGAGGAATACCACATGCTCAGGAGCGTCTCCATAAGGGCGGTTAGGGAGGCCGGAATAGTCGGGGAGTGCAACATACAGTATGCTCTCGACCCCTCGTCAACGGAATACCGCGTCATAGAGATTAATCCACGATTATCAAGATCATCCGCCTTGGCGTCAAAGGCCACGGGCTATCCATTGGCATACATTGCCGCCAAACTGTCTGTCGGGTACTCGCTGACAGAGCTTGTCAACGGCGTGACGGGAAAGACCACCGCGTGCTTCGAACCCGCCATCGACTACATCACGATAAAGATGCCGAGATGGGACCTCCAGAAGTTCGAGGGGGTGTCGGAGGTGCTGGGCTCACAGATGAAGAGCGTCGGCGAGGTAATGGCCATCGGAACGTGTTTCGAGGAGGCCCTCCAGAAGGCCGTGAGGATGTTGGATGTCGGAAAGAAGGGCATCGTCAGTTCCTTTGGCAGGAATCTCCCCAAGAAGGACCTGCTTGAACGTTGCAGGGTGCCGACGCCCACTAGGATATTTTACATAGTCTCGGCCCTCAGAAAGGGAATTTCCGTGGATGAGATAGCCGAGCTAAGCAGGATAGACAGCTTCTTCCTTTACAAGATCAAGAACATAGTCGACTTCTATACCCATCTCAAGGACATCAAGAACGAGAACGTCAATCTCTCGCAGGACGAGCTCAAGGCCCTGTTAAGAGGGGCGAAGCTTCTGGGTTTCAACGACAGGCAGATAGGGGAGACCCTCAATCGCGGCGAGAATGAGGTATGGGAGCTGAGGACGGGATGGGGCATTGTGCCCTGGGTCCGGCAGATAGACACCCTTGCCGCCGAATGGCCGGCGACCACGAACTATCTATACATGACATACGGCGCCCAAGAGGACGATGTTGAGTTTGACGCCCAGAGCAAGGCCATCGTGCTGGGGTCCGGAGTGTACAGGATCGGCAGCAGCGTGGAGTTCGACTGGTGTGCGGTCAACATGATATGGGGCCTTAAGGACCAGGGGATGGAAGAGGTCATATCCATCAATTGCAATCCCGAGACGGTGTCCACGGACTATGATATCAGCGACAAGCTGTACTTCGAGGAGCTGACCTACGAGCGGGTGCTCGACATATACGAGAAGGAACAACCGAAGGGCATTGTGCTTGGCGTGGGCGGCCAGACATCGAACAACCTCGCACCTTACCTTGTGAAGAGAAGCGGCGTGAAGATACTTGGCACGACCCCGCACGACATCGACAGGGCGGAGGACAGGTCCAAGTTCTCGAAACTTATGGACACGTTGGAGCTCAAGCAGCCGGAGTGGACCGTGGCGACCTCCTTCGAGGAGGCCCTTGAGTTCGTGAAGAAGGTGTCGCTACCTGTTCTGGTCAGGCCTTCCTATGTGCTCTCCGGCGCGGCCATGAAGGTCGCTGACACCGAGAAGGAGCTTGAGGAGTATATATCCAACGCCGTCAAGGTCTCAAAAAGGTATCCTGTGGTGGTGTCGAAGTTCTTCGACAACGCCAGGGAGATCGAGATTGACGGGGTGTCCAACGGCAAGGGAGACATGATAGGATTCATCCTCGAGCATGTCGACCCGGCCGGTGTCCACAGTGGCGATGCCACGGTGGTGACGCCGTCGGGAAAGCTTTCAGAGAAGTTGAGAAAGGACCTGCACGACTATTCGAAGAAGATAGTCGGCGCACTGAACATCAAGGGGCCTTTCAACATACAGTACCTTGTAACGAGCGACGACAGCGTCTTTATTATAGAGTGCAATTCCAGGTCTTCCAGGTCGATGCCCTTCGTATCGAAGGTATATGGGATAAACCTGATGGAGGAGGCGGCCAAGGTGGTACTCGACACGGACGACCTTGTGGAGAATCCGCCGCCGATACGCGACCACATCAAGAAGGGCGTCAAGTTCCCCAAGTTCTCTTTCGTGAGGCTCTCCGGCGCCAAGCCGGTCACCGGGGTGGAGATGATGTCCACCGGGGAGGTCGCAAGCATAGGGGACGACTTCCATGACGCCTTCAAGAAGGCGATGTTCTCTGCAAATCCCCATCTTGATAAGGAGTCGCTTGGGATATGCATACTATGCAACAACGAGAAACAGGTGCCATTCCTGGTGCACATAGCCCAGGAGCTTTCCGGTTTTGGAGCCAATCTCTACACGATTCCGAAACACTCGTGGATATTCGAGGATTCCCACATAGATTGCACCGTGCTTGAGGAGGGAAAGGGAAAGGGATCCTTCTCCCGCGCGGTCTCCGACAGGAAGATAGACGCACTCATAGACATCCCATGGTATTCCAACGGCAATGCAGAGAACTGCATGTTCAATGAACCCTACTATGCCACATTCGCGGCCGGGTTCGACGCTTTCATCATCACGAACATGAACATGGCAAAGGCTTTCGCCCATACGCTGAACAGGACCAATGAAAGTAAGGTCACTATAGACTATCTGAAAAACTACACCAACATATAGCTGGCAATTCAGGATATATTGGAACAGTGTCTGTTGGACCAATTTTGGGAACCGTCGTTTTTTTATAATGCATGCAAAGCGGTCTTGGCCATGCGACGAGGCTACGCATTCTCGCGTTTGTTTACATATACAGAGAACCGAGCGGCCATGGAGGCCAGGCAGATGACGACGAGAAGAACCAACAGTGCTTCTCTTAAAAAGGGCAAGGGAAATAGAAGCGAAATAAACACCATCAACATAAGATAGGTCCCTATATGTTTGCCAATTGGATCATAGATCGGTTTAGCAAGTCCGGAAGTTGCAACGAAAAGCAGGAACATGCCAACGATTGGCAAGAGTATCAACGGATTGTACCATCCATGGATGACATAAGCCACAAAACACGCCACTATAAGAATGAAATCGGCAGTGACATCGAGATACGCACCGAAATCCGTGGTCGCATCCAATTTTCTGGCGATATGACCATCCAAAACATCTGTGATCAATGTTAGAACAAGGATAGATGCCGAGATTAAAAATAGGTCATTCAGAAATACATAGATGAATATGGGGGCAGCTAGGAATCGGACAGATGTTATAACATTGGGAATATGGAATTGGTACGACACGTTTAACCCCCATGTACCCCCATTTTTGGCATTGGGGTTTTTATTTTTGGTCCCTGATAACGGTGGTCGTCCTATTTTCCAAGTGCTTCTTAGAATATACTTATTTTTAAACCACAATGCTCTGGTACACCTTTTTCGTATCGGCGTCTTGGACTATTATAACGACGCCCCCGTCCTCGGGAATGTCCATTGTGATTGTGACGTCCTCGGTCTTGTTAAGGAGCGATATCCTTGATTCAAAACCATCGACAACGACATAGTTGTATACATTTGAGGCATGGTTGGGCAGCGAGAGGCCGTTTCTGAAAGTGACGAATAAGACGTTCACTGAAGTGTACGAGTCCAACCCCTGTGGTTTTATAATCACGTTGATGTCCTTTTCGCCCGGGCTGAGCGTCGAATCGGACACTGTCGCCTGTATCCTTACCAACGGCTCATCGTCAAGGAGAGGTTCGACAAATGAGACGTATTCGTTATATGTGTTGGAGTTGCCCCCTTTTACTTTCCTATTGCCGTCTATCATTGCGGAGGGATATCCGCCCACGGCGTATTTGGAGCCCCTTTCGCTTGAGAAGGCGGTCTCGAAGGAGTCGCCCATCCCATGGTACTCCAGTACCACTATCCTGCCCGGGTAGTTTATCAGCAGGTCTTCCGCCGCCTTTTCGGCGTATGGGCAATAAGGGCATCCTATGTAGGTAAATACCTCCAATAGCACGAACTTGTTCTGCTCCTCCACTGTGCTGACGTTGAAGTTCATTGCCTCCGTGTCCCGATTTCCTCTGGACATTATCTCGAGATTCACCGTTCCCTCAATACTCCCGGGCGCGTCCTCTGGGACAACTATCGAGACGCCGATGGTGATCTGGCCATCCTCCTCCAATGTCACGCTCTCCTTGGAGAGCTTATACGTCCACCCCGACGGTAGCGATGATGTGGCCGACAGGTCATACGTGTCGGAGAGGTTGCCCATGTTCATAAGTTTGAATGTGAAGTTCGTCGTGGTCCCGGGGAGGACCTCCCTTGACATCTCGGTGCTGGTGACATCAAATGAGTAGGAAGGATTGACCGTCGCTGAGAACGTCACTGTCTTCACATCTTCGGGATTGGATTGGGAAGAGACCTTTAGCACGACCTCACCCACATCGTTGCCCTGAGCGTTGCTCGGGGCCGTCATGATCAGTATGACACTTCCTATACTGTCCGCTTCGATGGTGACCTGTTGCTCGAGCAGTCGTGCGCTCCATCCGGATGTGAGGTCCTCAAGCGTTATGTCATAGGTGTCGGCACCGCTTCCTGTATTCTCTATCTGTGCGCTGAACTGCACTTCGCCTCCTACGGCGACATAACCCTCCGTGTCGTCCCCATCGAGCTCAAAGTCATAGATGGTGTCTGTGTAGACGACGAACACCTGACTGCTCGCGAACTTCCCGTCCTTCGTCCTCGCTATTATCTTGAAGGTGCCCTGGGCGTTGGCCTCGGAGCCCGACGTCGTCGATATCCGCACCGTGAAGCGATACTTCTCCTCGGGCTTCAACGACACTTCGATCGACAGGTCCTCGTAGGCGGCGCTTTCATCGAGAAGCGTTATCTGCCACCCTGCGGGAAACGCAACGCTGTCGTCGTCCACAAATATGTCGTACCTCGAGAAGATGTTCCCCGTGTTCTGGAGCGTCACGGTGTAGTCGACGGTCTGGCCCGGCAGCGTGGTCTTGGAGTTCTCG
>Ga0116164_10000142_pt1 | contig 69114 bp, 63 predicted proteins | sample AD_UKC109_MetaG_FD_89888 | JGI IMG/M metagenome (GOLD analysis project Ga0116164, IMG submission 89888) | Active sludge microbial communities of municipal wastewater-treating anaerobic digesters from Hong Kong - AD_UKC109_MetaG | ecosystem: Engineered > Bioreactor > Anaerobic > Digestate... | reverse complement strand
ATTTTCTATCTGAAATTCGATCAGTTCCCTGAGCGCTTCTTCATCCACCGCTCCGTCCTTGAACGGTGTTACGATCGCGACTATCGCCCCTTTAAACATAACTTTCCTCCTATTGAAAAATTTTTCTTATTTCTTTTTTCGAACATCTTTTGTTATCGCATAAAATTGGGAATGCTTTCACCCCTTCTCAGGTCTTCACGGGTTTCTCTCGACCGGATCACGTAAAATGCGTCATCCTTGACTAACACCTCCGGAACCCTCGGCCGAGAGCAGATCGGGCCGACTACATCGGAACGGAGATCCTCCCGCTTCCTGAGTCCTACAGGCCGGATCTCATGATACGAATTATACAGACAGGGTCTCGTAAGATCATTCATTACGGCGTCAGTTATAACAAATCTCTTATCCGCGTTGCTCTTGGTATACAGTACCTTACAAACCAGAATACTTGCATTCCCGACGATCATCCTGCCTGGTTCAAAAATTAAGGTACAATCGATATACCGGGCGCTGTCCATAATAGCTTTAGCATATGCCTCCGGATTAGGCGGCGTTTCCTGATCATAGGTAATCCCCAGACCGCCCCCCAGAGTATTCGCAATCTTGATAGAATGTAAGTTGTGAAGAAAACTAGAACGCGGCTGCTTCAAGAATAGTGAAGCTCCCCGCGGCAAGCCGCGGGGTATTTTGCAGAGAGGGTTAATAAAAAACCAACAATAGACCTTCAACAACGGTACTATTTGTTTGTTACAGCATCAACAACCATCTTAAACTCATGATCTGTCAATGCGTGGTGTTTATCAATTGCTTTTGCTTTTACCCGATTCAGAATATCCGTAACTACTGCTTCATCGGGTATAGGAATACCTAATTGTTCCATTTTCACTTTGATAGATGTGCTACCGCTCATTTTTCCAACTATAATTTTTCTGTTTCTACCTATAATACCGGCAATATCAGTACCTGGAGGATTTGCTTTCCCTGCCTTTGCCATTTTGAAGACAGAATCAATTGCAATGCCTGACTCTTGGGTAAAAACTCGTTCACCTACCAATGGCCAATTTGCTTGTAATGGAATCCTAGACAGTTCTTCCACAAGCTGTGAAACCTTGTAAATGTTTTCCATTTTGATTCCTGTTTCAACTCCAAGCATTAATTCAAGATCCATTACTACGGTTTCCAATGGTGCGTTACCTCCCCCCTCACCAAGACCGTTTACGCAAGCATGAATAACATCTGCACCGGCCATAACCGCTGATAGGGCACCTGCTGTGCCCATACCATAGGTGTTGTGTGGGTGAATTTCGATGCTTTTATCCGTCAATGACTTAACACGCCGTACAAAATGGTAGAGTGACTGAGGTAGGCAAGTCCCAAGTGTATCGGCCAGAGCTAAGGCATCTATCTCGCCTTCCTTAAGAATTTTTTCAATCATTTTTCGAACAAAGTCCCAAGGCGACTGCGTGGAACGCATCAAAAAGGCGGTTACTCGAAGCCCGTTTTCTTTAGCAAAATGTGAAGCTCTTATTATTTTTTCCGTTGTTTCTTCAAACGTCCATCCGAAAGCTTCTATTTGTGGCGGAAAGGTCGTAATCTCTAGTTCAATAGCAGAACATCCTGCGTCAGCCGCCTTTTGGATATCCCCCTGTACCGAGCGGCAGAACCCTACAATTTCGGCAGAAAGTCCTAACGAGCTCAAAACACTAACAGCCTCAAAATCATCCTGAGAAACAGCAGGCATCACCTCAATACGATGAACTCCCAGCTCGCTTAATGCCTTTCCTATTAAAATCTTATCTTCCTTTGTAAAAACTACTCCAGCGAACTGCTCACCGTCACGAAGCGTTGTGTCGTGAAGGTAAATCTTTTTAGGTAAAAACTTCTTTTCCGCAGTTACTTCTTCTATAAAATTCAAAGGACTACTGTTAACTCGCTTCCAATCTTCCATTATTATATTCTCCTTCTAATGTGTGTATTCAACCGTAATTACACTTAATTTCTTTATATAAATGTTTGTACTCCAACCTGTTTTCTGTTTGATCATTTTCCCTTTAGTAGCTTTGTCAGAATTGAAATATTACTAACAGTCTCTAGCGATTCAACAGTTTCAATTATTGCACTGATCTGTTTCTCATCGAATACTGTCGAGGCAAGTACCTTGAATTTATCTTTAAGTTCCTGTTTGGTGAATGGGTTTTGTGGGGTTCCTTTAGAATATTTAACAGTCTTTTTAAAAATTCTTCCATCATACGTTTTTACTTCTACAGCAGAAGGAATTGCCAATCCCTTCTCTTCACTGAATATTTTCTCGGCAACAGGATCAACCTCCAGTTTAACCTTTTTGGCAACAGCCTCAGCCTCTCGATTATGGAAAATGTTCTCCTCGCTCATCCATTCATGTCCAGGCAGTTTTTTGAGAGCGATCATAGAAACTGCATGTGGTAGACTGAACTGTGCGTTAATGATAGACTCCACTTTTTCAGGGCTTGATAAAAGATCTATGGCTCTCTTTATCGTTTTTATATTGATATATTCTATATCCTCAGTATTAATTGTATTTTCATCAAATATATCCTTCACTGCATCTACGCTTGTATGACCCCACGTGCAAAGAGGATATGGTTTAAATTTCGTATCAAGGATATTGTAGGGTTCACTAATGTCTCTATTGAGTTCTTCGAAATTATGATAATCTGAACCCATAGTGGCCCAAAATCCTGCATCTCCGTCAAAAACATGCGCGATCCCCGACGAGACGCCTTTCTTTGCTAAGAGGCTCCAGAATACTCCAGAAAAAGTTGACCATCCAAATTGTCCCTTGGAAAAACCGGTATTATGTTCTGCAGATTTTTGAAGATTAATTGGAAGTACCGCTACTTTCCCCGCAAGACCAAAAGCGTCATAAAGTCGCTCTTGCTCGAAACCGAATAATTTCCCAGCTACAGTTACAGCATCAAAAATCTGCCATGTTGAGGGGAAATAGGTCCGAACTTTAGATTGTGATGGCATCGAATACATCATGATGCGGGATCCCACCTCAAAACCTAAAACGATAGCATGAATAACCTCCAAACCAGAAGAGTTTTGCGTTTCCCCCACTCCGATAGCAGTTGGAACCAGACAGTTTGCTTGATGTGCTGATCCTGCATATACATCATCCATATCCAGCAAATTAGCCAGAGTTGAATTAGCCCAGCATGCGAAAGGAAGAGAAACTTTATTATCACTTCCAAAGATAGATGCCTCTTCTCCACTTTTAAACTCTTTTGCTTGGTCAACAATTTTTTTACCTATTGTTGTGCAATATCCCCCGATAGCACATCCTAAGGTATCTAAGATTAATATTTTAGTATTCTCAATAACTTCAGCAGGAAGAGATTCTTTCTTTGAATTAACAATGTTATTAATAAGCATTTCTGTATATGTCATTTATTCCTCCTTAATTTGATAATCTCTTCTGACACCTAATCACGGTCTTTAATCATTATGGTATTTATGAACCCATAGTGCGATATTGGACCTTTTTGTCATTGAAACATACCGTACTTAGCTAAGAGAGCCTCTTTTTCTTTTCAAATAGCCATCGAAACCAAGGCCGTTATATCCATAACCTCTATTGAATCTGTTTTCCCCAAAGATTTAACCGCATCACTTAGAGTTATGTTGCAAAATGGGCATGCTGTTAATAATATTTCTGCTCCGGTATCGAGTGCCTGTTGAACTCTTCTTTCGGCTATTTTCTGGGATGAGGTTAATTTTTCAGGCGGTTCCATCCACATTCGGCCGCCACCCATACCACAACAATCGCTGAGCTTTTTATTGTTTTCTATTTCTTTGAAGGTAATACCGGGAATACGTTCAATAAGCCTCCTTGGCTCTTCGAATACTCCGCTGTGTCTCCCCAAATAGCAAGGATCATGATATGTAACTTTCTTATTTACCTTTGTTGAAAACTCTAACTTTCCCTGATCTAAAATATCATTAAGAAACTGAGTGTAATGCTGAACTTTTAACCCATTAGAATCGGTAGGGTACTCTTTGATAAATGTGTAATAGCTATGGGGATCTCCCGTTATAATATAGCTGATTCCTGCTTCCCTAAACATGTTAGTATTAGTCTCTGCCAAATATTCTCCAAGAGCATTTTCGCCCATTCTCCGAGCTTCATGTCCATCACAGCACTCATTTTCTAAAATTCCAAAATTAATATTTGCATTTTTGAGAATCTTGCTTAGATATTTTGCTATTTTCTGGCCCAAAGGATCATATGAAGATGTGCAGCCTACAAAATACAATACATCTGTTTTATTGTCTTTAGAGACAAACGGGATATTAAGACCAGTGGCCCATTTCGTCCTTTCATGAGAAGGGTTACCCCATGGATTACCACGAACATAAAGATTCTTTAAAACCGCCGTCTGCCCAGGCATTGGCCCTTTCATTTTTTCAATTAACAGATATTCCCTTGCCTTTTCTACTAATTCCCGAATTGGAAGCGCCATCGATACCTTTGTACACATTACCTCGCATTTCCCACAAGTTGTACATGAATAGACTAAGTCACGTAGGCTTTCGGAAAATTCGCTCCATTTGAACCCGTAATAGATAGCGCGGTTAATCCCAAAAGAACCCTGCGTGACCCTAGTATCAACAAGAGGACAGAATAAATTACATAAATGACATTTTTTACATGCATTGAGCGTTTCAATTAATTGATTTTCTATGTTTTCCGTAAGCGCCTCTTCGTTCATTACACTTCTCCTTCAAGATTTCCGCGGTTGAGAATATTGTTAGGATCAAAAAGATTTTTAATCTTCTTTATTATTTCATAACTCGTGTCGCCGTATGTTTCTCTATATAAAGGGAGACGATAAGGGAACCATCCCCAGTCGCCGCCAATACCGCCATATTTAAGCTGCAACTCTTTTTCTACATTCCAAATATCATCTATAAATCTCTTCATTTTTTCATCGGACCACCCGTGTGGATACGTTAAATAACAATGAAGAGAACCAGAACCCACATGTCCATAAAGATATGCTTCTGTTTCAGCAATAAGATCTGTCCTTGCCTCCGTGATATGTTCTAAACTTGTTATAGCTTCTGCCATACGTGGAAGAATGGGGTTTACTTCTATGGCTCTACCCCCTTTCTTTCCCTTTTCTTTTCCCCATCTCATAACGTTTTCTCGAACAGCCCATACATTCTCTGCAACTTCTTGATCTTTAATAACGAAAGCCTCCGTAGCTCCTTCGCTTTTGAATAGGTCGACCACTTCTTGAGCATTTCTTGTGGCTTCTTCCTTTGTTCTTCCCATTGCTTTAATTACAGCCATAGCGCCTTCCGGAAAATTTAGCCCATAGTTCTCACATCCAACTTTACAGGCTTTTTTACCCACAAATTCCCCATCCATGGGAAGAGGTAACTTTTTTTGATACATAAGTGTCATTACATGTCCCACTTCTTCGTTTGTTTTAAAGAAACCGACGGCGTCAACCGTTTCCGGCATAGGGACAAGAATCATTCGTATTTTCGTAATAACACCCAACATTCCTTCAGAGCCTATAAATACCCTTCCTAAATCCCAGCCAGCAGATCGTCTCAAACACTTTGAACCTGTTTCGATTACCTCTCCTGTCGGTAAAACAACCTCAAGACCCAGCACATTGTGTACTGGTCGCCCAAAAATATTATCTGCCAAGTGTCCTATGGTGTTAATACTGACAGCCCCCCCCATGCTGGAACCTGCCTGTGTTTGAATCGGAAGGAAATATCCAAGTTTACCTATTTCTCTTATAACTTTACCTGTCTTTATTCCGGGACCACATTCGAGATACTGATGTTCCTCATCTATATTTAGGAAATTCATTCGCTCTGTGCTCATTGTTATGCCTTGATGTTTTGGCTTGGTTGGAAATATTAAATCCGTACCGGAACCATATGTTGTCACGGGTATGTTATGTTCTGTGGCGTACATTAGGATCTTAGCAACCTCCTGGGCATTACCAGGCTGAATCACAACATCCGGCAAAAATTCTTCTTCAACATCATATGGTAACAAAGTATCTGCATAATTTATTCGCTCAAATAAATCTCCATACACATAATTCTTACCCACAATATTTTCTAAATCACAAACTAACTGATCTAACCCAATATTCATCTTACCATACCTCCCCTGCAAACAATTCATATTGAGACTTGCAGTAACTATTGAAATTTAATAAGTTTGAAACGCATCTTCTCTCGATTCGGACGACTATTTTAAGCGAGATACACCTATAGATTTCTCCTCATATTCTCATTGTTACACGACATTTTTACTTTTACTGTTTTATGTGTTTTACAGACCGGTGTCAGGATTATGATCTACCCAGCACTCATTAGACTTGGTAGCCATGTGGTAACTTTGGGAAAAATCATTACAATAATTAGACACAGCACTTGAATCCCAACAAAAGGCACTATTGATCGGTAGATGTCCATCATTGTTATCTCTTTGGGTACCACTCCCTTTAAGACAAAAAGATTAAATCCAAATGGTGGGGTGAGATAACCCATTTCCATGTTTACAACAAAAAGAATCCCAAACCATAACGGATCGAAACCAAGTTTAATGATAATAGGTACAAAAAGAGGACCCATAAGAGTCACAATAGCTGCAGCATTGAGGAACATACCCATGATCAAAAACGTTACTTGCATAAAGATAATAATCCACCAACGCCAGATATCTAGACCAACAATAAGTTCGTGTATCTTATCGTGGATACCTGCTACAGCAATAAGATGGGAAAAACATGCTGCACCAATAATGATCCACATTATCATTGCATTCGTAGTGATTGTAAATAAAAGAGCAGACTTTAATCTTTCAATGGTCAATCGACGATATACTGCCATGCAACCTAAGGCTCCCAATGCACCTATTCCTGCCGCTTCCGTTGGCGTACACACGCCTGTATACATTGTGCCAAGAACAAGAATAACAAGTAACACTGGAAGGACTGCCCCTTTAAGAATCAGAATCTTTTCTTTAAAAGAAAATTTTATATCCACTGCCGGTCCCACATGGGGCTGAATCGAGCATTTGATGCCGATATATACAATATATAAAAAGGCCAAGAGTATTCCAGGTACGACCCCCCCCATAAATAATTCACCAACAGACACCTCTGCCACACCTGCATAAACAATCATTATTATACTCGGGGGGATAAGAATGCCAAGGGCACCTCCAGCCATGATAGATCCAAGAACCAACGATTTGTCATATCCGCGTTGCAGCATAGAAGGCAAGGCTATAAGGCCCATTGAAACAGTAGCTGCAGAACTGATGCCAGACATAGCACCGAAAATGGCACATATAACTATCGTACCCATTGCCAATCCTCCCCTAACATTTCCAGCCCATCGATAAATTATCTCATACATATCGTCAGCGAGCCCACTATTTTGGAGAAAATTTGCCATCAAAAGGAAAAGTGGAATGGCTACATAAATAAAGTTTGTTGCATTACCTAACGTTGCGCTCACGACCATAAATAAACCTGACCAGCCCCAAACTATGATAGTGCCAATAATTGCCACACCTGCCATTGTAAAAGCTATTGGAAGACCCAACGCCATCAGGATCAACAAACCACCCACAACAACGCAAAAAAATAGCCATAAGTCCATTTTAAATTACCCCTGTTTAGAATGGATAAGCATCAGAAGAGATGTATATCCGAATTAAATAAAATCTTAGAGATGCAATCACTCAGATTGCCATTTGGGCAGAAGAATAAGCATACGCAATGAAATTACTTACTCATCACCAATTAAGGTAATTATATGTCGAAGATATCGTGCTATTACCTGAATGCATATTAAAAATCCCCCAAAAAAAATCATAAACCAGACTGGCCACAATGGAAACTCCATCGCACTATTTGATGTTTTATGTTCAATCAGTGCAAACCAAAATTCACGACCGCCGAAAAAAAACAGTACCGCACACAAAATTATAATAAGCGGGAAAGTACACATTTCGACAATCGCCATAGTTTTTGTAGAATATTTTTGGTAAAAAAGGTCCACTCTAACATGTTGATCTAAAAGCAGGCAGTAACCACCGCCCAGTAAAGTAATGGTACAAAATAAAAATTGGTTGATCTCCATGGACCACAGTGTAGGGGCATTGAAGAAATGGCGTGCAATAACCTCATACAAAATCGCAACAGACATCACAATCACCAACCAGCTTAGGATATTTCCGATGAGATTATTAAATGCATCAATTATTTTTATAATGCTCTTCATTTTTTTACCTTCTATTCATAAATATCTTTTTAAAAAACTGCATAAGTTGTTTAAAAACATGTGAGACCTTTGAGCAGTGATCCTATAAAAGACTCAAAGGTCTCACTTTGAATGGCTAGAAGCTTATCTACCCTTATCTTTTGCAAATTTCTTGAGAATTTCTACCTGTTTTGCACAAAGAGGAGACTTTTGTGCATATTCATCATATGCCTCAAGCGCTGCTTTTTTAAATCGGGCTGCCTCGTTAGGGTCTAATTCTATAACTTCAACCCCTTTTTGCTTAACAATATCAAGTATTTCGTTATCAATGACTAGACCTTTAGTCATTGAACGCCACATAGTTTCCGTTCCAGCCCTGGTAATTGCTTCCTTATTTGCCGTCGATAGCTGATCCCATACTTTTTTACTTATTATTAAATCAACAAGTCCGGGACTGCTCACAGGAGGCATAATCAAATATTTGACCACTTCACAAAATCTATAATTTATAAGCGTATACCATGGGTATATTGTGCCATCAATTGTTCCTCGTTGAAGGGCTGTGTATTGCTCAACAGCGGCTATGGAAGCAGGAGCAGCACCCCATGTTTGCACTGCTTTTGCTTCGCAGCCTCCACCACCTGCTCTTATTTTTTTCCCTTTCATGTCTTCTAATGTATGTACTGGAAACTTAAGAAGCAGACTCCTATTATTACAGCTTACTGGTGCAATATAGTGAATACCATGCTTTTCTGCTGCCTCACGCAACACATCGATATATCCATAGTCATAGTATATTTCCACAGCCTCCAATGGATTATTCCAGCTATAATAAAATTGACCCGATGCTTCAGGCATATCACCACTAAAATACTGCAACGCGCCACAATACCCTTCAATCGCTCCTCTTTGTATTGCGGTAAATGCCTCTGCAGTAGGCACTAATTGGCCTGGCCAGAAAACTTTAACCTCTAACTCGCCTTTTGAGTACTCACCTACCTTGCTGGCAAAATAGTGGTAGTAATCACCTTGATGACTAACTTTGGGGTAAGCGGATTGAAATTTGAGTACAGTCCCAGCATCAGCTACATTCATACCAAGCAAACACAACATCAAACTCAAAAATGTGCATCCCACCACGTTTAACAATACTTTTCTCATCTCATCTCCCCTCTCTGATCATTCTATGGCTAAAAATTAATTGAGTCGCAAAAAGTCGTTACCCTTCCTTTTGGGGAAAAAGGGGGATACGGTAAGAGAAAAGCTTACTGAGCACGGTCAGTTCCTTACCGTATCCTTTCCTTGCGAGGACTGAAAACTGCTTTCCGCGGAAAACCAATAAACGATTACATACCAATATTGTATTTTGTCGACAATGTTCTCCTATACTCTCTTTTAGATTATGTCAAGAAGAAATTAAACAAATAATTTGTTTCTGAAGTCACAATTGATCTTAAAGTATTTAAGCTCTAAATCCAAGCCAACGAAAATATTTCTTTAAGGATCCAAACTAGTTAAGCATGGGTAAACTTGCTCAAAGGCTAGTCATGACAATAAATAACAAGCAAATTAAGCGTTCAAAAACTTTTGAGGCCAAATTTAAAGAATTGATAAGGTATCGTTCTCTTGATCTTGACACATATACAATTGCTTTTTTACCAGCCCCAATCATAACACCGCTAATCGATATTTGCTCTTCATAAGGAGTAAGATTACCGAATGTTGCAAATAATCATTTCCTTTTTCTGAAAAAATCGAAGTGGATGAATCATAATTTGGAGTTAAACGCATAAAGGAGAAACATGGCAATGGTGCTTACGGCAAAACCCCTGTTTTGGGTATTCTGCAAAAAGGAGGCAAGGTTTATACTGAGATCGATCCAGATTGTTACCGAAAGATCTTGCAAGCCACCATACGTTTATACGGTGAAGGGTATGGCCCGATAGCTTTATCCATTTTGATGATGGCTTGTGTATACCAGTTTGATTGAATAGTGGGTTAATTCAGTCTAGAATCTTCATAAATATTGTCTTCTATAAAAGTACAGACATTCCTACATTATGGTGGTTGATTCCCAAACCCGAAGTTCATAAACTCTTTCAATGATATTTTTTGAATCAAAGAGATAATTTCGCTATTAAGATGCAGGTACAGGATTAAATACAAAGTTAAATTTACTTTGACATAATAAAAAAAGGAATATAAGTTTATTTAAATAGAAGGTGGGAATATTATTATGACTATGAAAAACCTAAGCGTTACTGATGCTGTAGTTCAACACTTACAAGGACTAATCATAACCAATGTAATTAAGCCAGGGCAAAAATTAAACGAAATAGAATTAGCGAACAATCTTAACATTAGTCGGGCACCTTTACGAGAGGCATTTCATATCTTAGAAAATGAGCAACTACTGGTAAAATTCCCAAGGAAGGGAACATATGTAACTGAAGTATCTGTTGAAAGATTGAGGAAAATATATAGTGCAAGAAAGATGATCGAAAGTTATACAATCGACTTTCTCAAAGCAGAAAAAATTCAAAATCTACCGCAGCTCTATAACTCCGTGACTCAAGCCTCTCAATTATCTTTACCCAATCCAGATAACATTGAAGAAGAGTTAAAATATCTCAAGGACCTCACCGATTTCCATGTAAAACTTGTTGCATCTACAAATAATCCATGGATCATTAATTTTTATGATTCTATAGTTATTAATCTAGCACGATTCCAATTCTTTTGCAGTTTAACACCTGGATTTTCAAGTAAGTCCCAAGCCACCCATGAGAAAGTTTACCAATTATTGTCTGATGCTTCATATGATGAAGCAAAAAAGCTCTTACTGAATCACATCGATTCAACTATGATTATTATAGAAAATCATATCGGAGAAGTAGGGATGGCAGAAAGAAAGGCGGAATCCAGAGAATCGGCGAAAACTTTAATCTTTCCTCAAAAAAGTTTAAACTCATCTAAATTTTCTTTATAAAATAACATATTCCAATTACTTGATAATTCCTTGTGTTCTTCTCACTGGTTTTGGTTTTTTAAACAAACAATTTATGTCACCAGTCAACCTGCCCTGATCATTCCGGCACACAATTATACTTGTTATCATACTCAACCCTTAGGATCGATTTCGTAAGCTTCCCAAAACAGACAAGTCAAAAGTAGAGTTTTCTGGCTGTCAATGAATAATATTGAAAGATTTCAAACAGAAGGTTTCTTTCTCATTCCAAATTGCTCTGCCATTAACAGCAAACAAGAACGGTGGGCTTGGTCCTCCCTTTCTTGTAATCGGATATACGTCTTCCAGTGCATATATTTCGGTTTTTCCGGGATATACTCCGGCAGATAACCACTGCCGCCAAGACGCCTTCTGATTGCCCGTGCCTTCTCCATGAGACGTTCATAGGGCTGTTGGTTCTGGCTGGCATAGGTAAGGTTACAGCAGTGACGACACAAGAATTGTTTTTTGTCTGCATATAGCAGCGCTACTCTCTTCTTGCACTGTGGGCACAGAAACCACGTTCTCTTTCCGCCATAGGTACAGGGGGTCCAGGCAAAGAAAACTGCTTGTTGTATCGTTTCCCACAGGTCATTTTTGAGACGTCGTCGGTAGATGAGAATCATACAGTCTTCTCCCATACGAAAGTGTAGGGTAGCTATTGTCTTGCCATACTGTGTCCAGGTATCTACACCGACAGCGTTGGGCCGGAGATAGCCTTCTTTTTTCAGTTTTCGAATATCAATTCCGTGTTTCGATCCGGTTGTTTTTTTCACACTGAGTTTTTTTCCTAATCTATATCTATATCTATCCATTGAACCTACTCCTCAGTATCGTTATCGAAATCATTAGCAAACCTTAGCATTTCATAGCAAAATACGATCTAATCGGTTATTTTTTAAGGGTTTTGCAGTATGTTTACGTGCAGTTAATTAAGGGTTTGGGCACGTCCACGGTGCTTTTTTAGCGATTCTTGGACGTGCCGTGATGGGATTGGTTGAAATGTGTCCGATATATTATCTCTAATAAGGTTAGCATTTGTTAGCATGTATGAGGACTTCTCTTTGTCGCGCGTCTGTTTTTGCCAGCCCAATTTTCTTCCGGTATCTATTAACCTTTCTGGAAACATATCCATTTTTCAAAAAGCTTTTTGTTCATCTCACCAACGTCTTTCTGGTTCTATCGACCTCCTCGATCACCATAGCATTCCATAGCATTTTAGAAACGTCGGCCTAGCCTCTTGACCCTCGGATATGCTTGGAGGTACGCCTCTGTCCCGTTGAAATCGAGCTTAAAATACTTATCGATGAACAGGAACTGTTTGGGGATCAGCCTCTTTTCTTTCTTTTTCATTTGTTTTTCTCCTACACTTCTTATTTGCCTTCGGCTTCAAATGACCCCTATATTACGTTCTCAGTGGTTTGTGAGGGTCAACATTGACCCTATATCTACCTTTTTCTGATAAAATAGCTCGGCCTTCCGATTATGATCTATGAATATTTGATTCTATTTATATGATGTGATATCCACCCTTTCTTTTATAAAGAATGTAACTAAATTGTAACTGTCTAAACCTAAAATAGCCTAACAAAACCAAAAGTAATCAAAAGTGGCCCTTATAACTGTATGATATATATAACATTAAAATTGGTGGAAAATCACCTGAGTAATGTTTCGGACTCAAAATCCCCCGGGCTCACGCCCATCTCGGTTCGATTCCGAGCTCCGGCACCATCGAAATCAAGGGGTTGTGGCTGGAAAGGTTACAACCCTTTTTTCTTTATACTGGTCAATATACCCATCAATAACAAAAGGTGCAGACCCTTGATTTTTTTGTAGACTATGAGTTACACAATACTCAGGGGAGGGGCATGAGTATGAAAACGGACATCGCCGAGTTTTTTGATCTTGCTGACCGGCACATGCGGGAGGGACGCTACGATGAAGCGATCTCGCTGTATCGCAAATTGTCGCAGATGCATCCCGAAGATGATTCGCTTGTCATGTCCTTGGCCTGTGCGTACAGAGACAGCGACAGATTGTCAGAGGCCGTGCTCTGTCTGGAGCGGCTTCTGAAAAAAGAGTTACAGAGGAAGACATTCACCGGCTTCGCCTTTGATGAACTGGTGAAGATATACAGAAATGAGGGTAATCACGAGCGGCTTGTCGCCATCTGTGAATCAGCGGTTGCCGTTCAGCCCGATGACGTTTCTCTCATGATCACCCTTGGAAACGCCTACCTGAAAGCGGGAAAGGCGAGCAAGGCTGTCGAGATCTTTACGACCCTCACCGAAATGGAACCGGATGCCCCGTCTCTTTTCTGTAATCTCGGTAAGGCCAATATCGCGGCAGGAGATTTCAACCGTGCTGAAGAGGCTTACGGACGGGCCGTTGCAATCGAGGCATCAGACGCATATAAATATTACTGTGAATTGGGCATGGCCCTTTTCCAGGCACAGCAGTATGAACGGTCGGAAACAGCCCTGAAGAGATCGCTGGACTGCCGTCCCGATCAACCCCTTGTCCACTGCGCACTCGGCGATGTCTTTATCAAACAGGGAAAACCGGACGATGCGTGGCGATCTTATGAAAGGGCGGTAAAACTCGATCCCGTCTCCGGGGGGGGATACTATAATCGTTTGGGTAATATGCTCGTTGGAGAGCATAATCATACGATGGCCAGCGAGGCGTATCGGAAAGCCATCGAGGCCGATCCGGAAAATCAATTCTATCGTATGAGACTGGCGGAATTATCCAGAACAGAGCCGGACAACAGCTCATTGTTGTCTTCTTAATCCATGACAAACAGAATCTTTTACGGGTGGTGGATCGTATCATCTTGTTTCCTGATCGCACTGTATGTGAGTACGGTCGTATTTTTCGGTTTTACCGCCTTCTTTGAACCGTTGGTGAAAGAATTCGGCTGGAGCTACACACAGATCTCCTTTGCGATGAGCCTTCGCGGCCTGGAGATGGGGATTATGTCTCCCCTTATTGGTTTCCTTGTTGATCGTTTTGGTTCTCGAAAACTGATGTTTTTCGGGGTCATCACCGTAGGGATCGGTCTCATCCTTCTCGGGTTTACCAAATCCCTCCTGATGTTCTATTCTGCCATACTCTTTATATCTTTCGGCAGTGGAGGGTGCGCAACCGTTGTAACCATGACGGTGGTGGTGAACTGGTTTCGCAGAAACCTGGGGAAGGCTTTGGGGCTCATGTCGTCCGGATTCGGGGCCAGCGGACTGTTGCTTCCTTTGATAATTCTGCTCATCGATACATACGGATGGAGAGCGGCCGTTATCATTCTCGGAGTGGTAATGTGGGGTATTGGCATTCCCCTGACTCTTGTAATCCGGGACAGGCCCGAACAGATGGGGCTCTTCCCCGATGGAATACCGCCGGACGAAGAAATGCTGCACGGAACGGATGAAAAGGTCACGATCCGGTTTACGGATGCGCTCCGTGACAGGGCCTTTTTATACCTGTGTCTCGCGGAGGCAATACGATTCATGGCAGTGGCTTCCGTTGCAATACACATCATGCCGTATCTCAGCAGTGTCGGAATATCAAGGGGTGTGGCAGGACTCATTGCTGCGGCAATTCCCCTCTCGAGCATTGTGGGGCGGGTCGCTTTTGGGTGGCTCAGCGATATTTTTGACACGCGGCGAGTGGCGGCTACGGCTTTCGGTTTTCTCACCGTAGGTATGCTGAATCTATGCTATGTAGGTGCGGGCTGGCTCCCAATAGTACTCTTTCTTCTTCTCTTTTCACCGGGATTCGGAGGAATCGCGGTTTTAAGGGGTTCGATTATCAGGGAATATTACGGCACGCATTATTTCGGCAAACTGATTGGGATAATTATGGGGTTCGCGGCGATCGGAGGAATTATAGGTCCTACACTGACTGGGTGGATATTTGACAGATTTGAAGAATATTCTTTTGCCTGGCTCGGATTCTCGGCGTGCAGCATCCTGGCGGTTGTGCTGATATTACGAATGAACCATGGTGCGCATGGGTCAGCCGACGCTGAACCGATCAAACTCTGATTTTTTGATTTTCAAAAGGATGCTTTATAGCATGTCAACAATTTCTTGACATATCCTCTTGATATGGGATATTGAACGCCTCTTAGTAATATTGCACCGGGGATGTAGCTCAGCTGGGAGAGCGCGGCGTTCGCAATGCCGAGGTCAGGGGTTCGATCCCCCTCATCTCCACCATATTTTTTGTCTGATGGTGATTTTCAACTCACCTGTTGGCCGTAGAGTTAATAAGCAATTACATTCGCAAAGGAGGATCATTCTATGGGTAAGAGATTTTTTAGAATTCTGATTTTATGTGTGGTCGTCTCGTTTATTGCAGGGGCCGCCAATTGTCTTGCGAAGGACAAAGTCTATATCAACGGTATTGACGCCAATTTTCCACCCTTTGCATACGTTGACAAAAACGGTGTCCCGGATGGATTTGACGTAAAGTCGGTCGACTGGATCGCAAAGGAAATGGGATTCAAGGTAAAACACCAGCCCATGGATTGGGACGGCATTATTCCGAGTCTGCGCGCGAAGAAGATCGATATGGTAGCCTCCGGAATGAGTATCACCGACAAGAGAAAAACGCAGGTCAACTTCACTCTCCCCTACTGGAAGATCGCTCAGGTAATCGTAGCTCCGAAGGATTGCACCAGGTCGGTAGATGAACTGCTGTCCAACGGCAACAAGGTGGGCGTTCAGAGAGGTACCACCGAAGCGAACTGGATGAAAGAAAACCTGATCGCCAAGGGGAAAAACTTTGTGCTCGTGGAATACGATTCCGCACCTCTCGCGGTTGAAGATGTCCTGAACGGCCGCATCGTCGGAGCCGCCATGGACGATGCCCCGGCGAAGGATGCCATGAGAAAGAAACCAGTCAAGATCATAGGGGAATTCGGAATGGCCAGCGAGGATTTCGGATATGCCGTCCGTAAAGAGGACACCGAACTCCTGAACATGATGAATGAAGGACTGAAAAAACTGATGGCTTCTCCATACTGGGAAGAACTGAAGAATAAATATAAACCATAATAGCAGGTGGTGCCCATAGATTGACAGCGGGTACGAAAAGATGATCTTTTTTTGTGGAAGGCATCAGGACATCGTGTCTTGGTGCCTTCCATGTTTTATGTAGTGAGTTATTTTAATGACCGAAAGTCTAATGGTACTATACGGCGCTCTACCGTACCTTTTGCGCGGATCGTTGGTTACCATAACGGTAGTTGTCGGGGCAATGATGCTGGGCCTGGTGTTGGGTATCAGTATCGCCATCGGACAGGTCTACGGCGGCAAGTGGTTGAGCCGTTTGGCAGGCGTGTACATATGGTTTTTCCGCGGAGTACCGCTCCTCGTCCTGTTGTTCCTTTTCTACTTCGGATTTTGTTCCCTCATAAACATCAATCTCTCCGCATTCACGGTTTCCATTATCGTTCTCGGACTCATTACCTCTGCATACCAGTCTCAGATCTTCAGAGGGGCCATCATGTCCCTTCCCGAAGGACAACTGAAGGCAGCGCGGGCGCTGGGCATGAGCGATTTCAAGGCGGTCGTTCTGATTATTCTGCCGCAGGCGTTGCGGTTGTCGATCCCCGGCTGGTCAAATGAATACTCCATCGTTCTGAAAGATTCCGCTGTTACGTACGCCCTGGGTGTCGCGGAAATAATGGCCCGGGCGCATTTCGTGGCCTCAAGAACCTACGAACAGCTTCCCCTGTATTTTGCGGCGGGCGTCATATTCCTGATCCTGACCTATCTCGGGACAAAGGGGCTTAGGATACTGGAGAATAAAGTAAGAATTGCGGGGTATTCCTCGTAAGGGTGTGATACATGGCTGACACGATCCCCATTCTCAGAATCGAAAACATGACCAAACGGTACGGTGATAACGAGGTGCTCAAGGGCGCCTCCCTGACAATAAACAGGGGAGAACTCAAAGTCCTCATCGGTCCTTCCGGCGGGGGAAAGAGCACCTTCCTTCAATGCATCAATTTTCTGGTCAAACCCGAACGGGGTCGTATCTGGCTCGACGGGAAAGAGATCATCCGCACCCGGAAAAAGGAAATCAACAAATACCGTCAGAAGGTGGGGATGATATTCCAGGATTTCAATCTCTTCGATCACCTGACGGCACTGCACAATGTGCGAATCGCTCTGGTACGGGTCAAGGGAATGAGCAAAGAAGAGGCGCAGGACAGGGCCGTCCGTGAATTGGACAGGGTCGGTCTCAAGGGTTATATGAATCAGTATCCGGCCGAGCTTTCCGGCGGACAGAAGCAGCGTGTTTCGATCGCGCGAGCCCTTGCCATGGACCCCGATATCATGCTGCTCGACGAGCCGACATCGGCCCTCGACCCGGAATTGATTTCGGAAGTCCTCGATGTCATACGAACCGTACGATCGGACGGCATGACCATGATCATGTCAACACACCAGATAGGCTTCGCCAGTGAAATGGCTGATGAGTTTGTCTTTCTCGAAGATGGAACCATTGTAGAGACCGGTCCTCCGGAAAAAATCCTGCTTAATGCGCAGTACGCCAGGACACGGGAATTCTGCTCAAAGATAACCGAGTTGTACGGAAATTCATTTTCTTGATTATGGAAGATCTCTTTTTTCTCCAGCCAAAGGTAGTATCCGCCCTTGCGAAAGGACTGATCGTCAGCATCAAGTTGATAGTTCCCTCGGCCATCTTCGGCAGTATTATCGGGATCATCGTCGGTGCGCTGGGGGTATACGGGAACACAGCCATTAAGAAGATCGCCAACGGGTATGTTCTTATCTTCCGGGGATTTCCGTTGGTTGTCCAGCTCTTCATATGGTATTTCGGCCTCCCCTATATCGGAATATACCTGACCCCTTTCGTCGCCTCGGTACTCGGTTTTTCCCTGTGCAGCGGCGCCTATCAGTCCGAATATGTGCGCGGCGCCTTCCTGTCCGTCAAAACAGGCCAGACGATGGCGGCAAAGGCACTCGGGTTTTCACGGATCAAGATGATCCTCTTCATTACCCTTCCCCAAGCTTTTCGCCGGGCCCTTCCGGGTTGCGGTAACGAAATCATCTATCTGATAAAATATTCATCGCTGGCATATATGGTCACCTGCATCGAACTGACCGGCGAGGGGAAAATCATAGCCTCCGACAGCTTCAGATACACCGAAACCTTCATGGTAATCGGGGCCATCTATCTCATCATGACTTCCGTTGCCTCCTGGTTGCTTCATCGTCTGGAATACCGGCTCCAACTACCGGGTTTTGAACAATACAGTTAGACACTTCTGAACCTATGCCATCATATTCAGCAATAACACCGGAAATTCTCAGGGATATCAAAGAGGCCGTGGGTCCCGATGCCGTCGTCCTCCATCCTGAAAAGCTGTGCGAATTCGGAAAGGACGCAGGAGAAGAGGAGCGCCTTCCCGAACTCGTTGTCGAAGCGACTTCGACGCAGCAGGTCAGCGCGCTGTTACGCCTGGCAAACCGGCATTCCTTCCCCGTCACCCCGCGGGGTTTGGGGACCGGCCTGGCGGGGGGATCGGTTCCCCTGTTCGGCGGCGTCCTGCTTTCGCTCGCGAAGATGAATCGAATCCTCGCCATCGAGAAGGACAATCTGATCGCCGTGGTGGAGCCGGGTGTTGTAACACTCGACCTTCAGAACGCCGTCAAGAAAGAGGGCCTCTTCTACCCACCCGATCCCGCGAGCCTGGACACCTGTTCCATCGGCGGCAATGCCGCCACGAACGCCGGAGGTCCCTCATGCGTCAAATACGGCACCACCAGGGATTATATCCTCGGCCTTGAAGCGGTCCTTCCGTCGGGTGATATAATCAAGGCCGGGGTTCGAACGAGAAAGGGCGTGGTCGGCTATGACCTGCGCCACCTGCTGCTCGGATCTGAGGGCACGCTGGGTGTCATAACCAAATTGATCCTCAAGTTGATCCCCTATCCCGCAACGATAACGACGATGGTCGCCTTCTTCCCGCGGCTGACCTCAGCCATGAGCGCAGTCACCGCCACGCTGACCCGGGGACACGTCCCCTGTGCCGTGGAGTTGCTCGATGATCGATGCCTGGAGATAACGGGTGATCTTCTCCCCTTCGATGAGGCACGGTCGGCACAGGCCATGCTCATCATAGAGACAGACGGCATTCAGGAGGTTATAGAAAGGGAGATGGAGGCTATTGGCGGGATCTGCCTGGAGGAAGGTGCGGATCAGGTCGTCATGGCTCCCGATTCTCAAAAGAGGGCCAGGATATGGGAGATTCGCCGTGCGGTTTCCCTGCGGATTGAAGAACGATTCCCCCTCTATCTGCACGAAGATATCGTTGTTCCCATCGGAAAGATCGCCAAGCTGGTCGGCGGCCTGCGGGAACTTGAAGAAATGTACGGGATGAGGATCTACTCTTTCGGTCATGCCGGGGACGGGAACATCCACGTGAACATCACAGCGGAAGATCCGAAATGCAGGGACCGGATAGAGGAGGGAATCGAAGACCTGCTTCGAACCGTTCTTTCCATGGGTGGAACCATCTCCGGTGAACACGGGATAGGAATCACCAAGAAACCGTTTCTCCCGATGGAGCTCTCAGCAGAAAGCATCCGCATTCAAAAAGAGATCAAACGTATCTTCGATCCCCAGCAGATACTGAACCCCGGAAAGATTTTTCAGGGCGATCTATAGAACCGTTGACTCATTTTACATATTCTGTTAGCTTTTTTCCTATACTTGCAATTCTGTTCGCTCCATGGCCTTATGACATAGCTTACATGAGGTTTTATGAATACACTCCTGACAGAAAAAAATCGTGCCGTTCGCCGTTCCGTCCGCGCATTCTGTGAGCGTGAGATTACGCCCATCGCCGGCGAGATCGACCGGGAAGCCCGCTTTCCCTGGGAAGTTGTCGAGATGATGGGCAAGCTCGGATATTTCGGCATTCAGGTGCCTAAAACCCTCGGGGGTGCCGGGATGGACACCCTGAGCTATGTCATCACCATCGAGGAGATCTCCCGGGTGTGCGCAAGCCTGGGACTGTGCGCAACCGTCCATAACAGCGTTGTCGTATATCCCCTGCTGGCCTTCGGAACGGAAGAACAGAAGGAACGATGGGTACCGCAACTGGCCCGCGCTGAGAAGATAGGCGCCTTCTGCCTCACCGAACCGAATGCCGGTTCAGACGCGGCGGGAATAGAGGCCACGGCGATCCGCTCGGGTGACCATTTCGTCGTAAACGCGAACAAGGTCTTTGTGACTAACGGTGGTGTCGCGGACATCTGCCTGCTTTTTGTAAAGACCGATCCGAATGCCGGCCACCGAGGAATCAGCGTTGTCGTGGCCGAGAGAGGAACACCGGGATTCGTTGTGGGTGACGTGGAAGACCTCTGCGGTATGAGGGCGAATCCGGTCAGCTCCATCCGTCTCTACGACTGCAGTATCCCGGCACACAACCTGCTCGGGCAAGAGGGGCGAGGGCTTCAGATCGGACTGACAGCGCTTGACACGGGAAGGATCGGGATAGCCGCGCAGGCGGTGGGTATCGCGCAGGCCGCCCTTGAAGAATCGGGACAGTACGCGAACCAGCGGCAGCAGTTCGGGGTTTCCATCGGACGTCATCAGTCGGTTCAGTCAATGCTCGCCACCATGGCGACACAGGTGGAAGCGGCACGGCTCATGGTGTACCGGGCTGCCATCCTGCGCGACCAGGGCAAACCCTTTTCCCAGGCGGCGGCGATGGCAAAACTGTATGCCTCGGAGATATCGAGCACGGTTACGGATATGGCCGTTCAGATACACGGTGCATACGGATATTCCAAGGCGTACGCAGTTGAACGATACTACCGTGACGCAAGGGTAACGAGAATCTACGAGGGGACTTCAGAGATACACCGGATGGTCATTGCAAGAGGGGTCCTCGACGAGTACAAATAGAAAGAGCCTGTCTCTTCTTTTTGGGTGGTTGTATGGGTCTTCATATCATTGTCTGCATCAAATCGGTTATCACCAAGGCACCGGAGAACGGGATTGTCCGTTCCGCGGATACGGCGGCATTGAATCCCTTCGACCGCCCTGCCCTGGAGGTGGCCATATCGATGGCAGAAAAGCAGGGTGGCACGGTTACCGCCGTATCGATGGGACCACCTTCCTGCGCTTTCATTCTCAACGAGGCGATGGCAATGGGTGCGGACAGGGGAATCCTTCTCAGCGACCCCCGTCTGGCCGACTCTGATACACTGGCAACCTCAACGGCGCTCGCCGCCGCCATCAAGAAGCTGGCTCCCTTTGACCTGGTACTCTTCGGAACACGAACGTACGACAGCGATACGGGACAGGTAGGACCGCAAACCGCCGTTCTTCTCGATGCACCGCTGGTAACCGGCGTTTCCGGGTTTGAATTTATCGATACCCGGCTTCGTGTAGATCGCACAATCGACGGATTCGGGGAGGAATACGAACTCTCCCTGCCCGCCGCCCTGACCATTAATCCCTCCGCGGCCGCACCCCGAGATCTTCTCCTGAGAGGCATCGAGGAATCCTTTACCGGAAAAGAAATCGAGATATTGGCCCTTGACGATCTGGGAATCGATCCCCGGACAGTGGGGAACAGTGGTTCCCCCACCAGGGTTCTTTCTCTGACACGGGTGACGAGAGAGAGGAAGTGCGAGTTTCTGACAGGGACAATGGACGAACAGGCTGAAGAGCTTGTCGAGTTTATAAAGAAATCAGGGCTGATCGGCTGACGGGATTATGGAAAATCGAGCAAAAAAAGGAATATGGGTCTATGTCGACCTGAGAGACGAACGGCTCTTCGGTTACAGCCTGAATGTCATGGCAAGAGCCCGCGAACTCACCTATTCCATATCTGGAAAAATAGTAGCCATCCTGATTGACTCCCCCGATGATAACTCAAAATCTGCCGGTGAAAAGAGAGGCATACCGTCCGGCGAAGCGGCAGAGAGATGTCTGTCTCACGGGGCAGATGCCGTCCATATCTTCGAAAATCCGGATTTTGCAGTCCCGAGACCGGACATATACGCGCCAGTCATATCAGACGCTGTGCGACACCATGAACCGATGCTCGTCCTCTTCCCGATGACCGAATTCGGCAAAGAGCTGGCGGCCCGTTCCGCACGAATCTGCACTGCCGGTCTGATTGCTGATTGCACCGCCCTGACGATGAAAGATGATCGAATCGTCGCGTCATGCCCCTCCTGGGGAGGCGAAATCCTGGCCGAAATCACCTTTGACGAAGCCTTTCACACAACCGGTTTCGCCACGGTAAACCATCACGGCATTACACCCATTGATACCGCCGGCGACCCCGGAGCCGTGGAGAAGATACCGGTGGAAAAGGTTGTAATTCCCAGGGGGATCAAATTCCTATCGAGCACATACGAATCGGAAGGCAGAAAAAAGCTGGAAGAGGCCGAAATCGTCGTTGTCGGAGGAGCCGGCCTCGGTACAGCCGACGGATTCGGACTGGCGCGCGACCTTGCCTCCGCGCTTGGTGGAGAGATCGGCGCGACACGCCCGCCGGTTCTCATGCACTGGACGGCGGAAGACAATCTGATCGGCCAGACAGGAAAGACCGTCAAACCGGAACTGCTCCTTTCCTGCGGAACGTCGGGCGCGATCCAGTACACGGCCGGGATTACCGATTCGAAAACCATCGTCGCGATAAACCGCGACCCCAATGCGCCCATCTTCCAGGTGGCCGATCTGGGTATTACGGCCGATGCCGCCACGTTTCTCCCGGCACTGACCGCAAAAGTGAAACAGACCGTCATGAGGTCGCTGACCGATAGCATGCATGAGGGAAAGGGAGAGACAGGCACGGTATCCGGCTTTGGTGAAAAGCTACTCAGGCTGAGAGAGTCGCACGGCTGGTCCCGTGAATCACTCGCCCAGTCGACAGGGCAGTCTCCGGAATTTATCGAGCAGTGCGAAAAGAATGAGATCTCTCCGTCCGTCAGTTTTCTTCTTCGCCTCTCACGAATCCTCGATGTCGATCCCGGTACCTTTCTCCATGAGAGCGAAAAGACGGCGATCAGGGATCAGCGGGCCAAGCAGTTCATGCAGCGGACCCAGAATTACTCGTACCAGACGCTGACCCCCGGTGCCGAGAACGAGCACCTCAGATCGTTCATGATCACCATCGAGCCGAGACAGGCCCACAAACCGGTTGCCTACAAACACGAGGGAGAAGAATTCATATACGTCATGGAGGGGGATCTCGAACTGACACTGGGGGGGAAAGCACACAAGCTGAGACCCCATGAATCGATCCGCTTCAACTCCGAAATACCTCACAAACTGAAGAGCCTGTCAAATGAACCAACCCGCTGTCTGGTTGTGCTTTACACGCCTTGAGAGAGCGTTTTTTGCGATACAAGCAACAATCAATTTGCCTTGACATATCCGATCTGATTATTCATAGTGATTTTAATTACCTGATTCTACTTTTGCGGCTGAGCTTGTTGAATATATTAATTGGGGATCTAGTTTCTAATACCAAAAATAATAAAGATAAAGGTCTTCGTTAACCGATTATTTATTGCTGTTTGATTCTCTAAAAAGAAAAGGGCTTCAAGAGATCAAACCGTTATCGATAAAGTTAATCATAAATTTTCAGTTTTGATATAAATTCACAATATACTCATCTGATCCGATAGTAAAAATTTAGATCCTGAATTCATTCGTTTTTTCTAAAGGATATGGATAATCATCTAAACCAACTACAACTAACACCTAAAGAAATTACAAAGGATATTCTTGCGTTTTGTAAAGAAATTGATCCCAATACTAATCCATTATTTGTCTCGGTAAATCCAACTCGTGAAGTTAGATTTAATTACTGCCTAACCGATGTTCCTAAATACGCAATGCAGCATGGCGGAAAAGCAATTTTTGGATGGATTATATGGGAACTTCAAGGGTTACTTTTAGAGGCCGAATTTCATACGTGTTTTGAGGGAAATAATGGTAAATTAATTGATATCACACCAAAATCGGATGGGAATGAATACATCGTATTTTTACCGGATAGCTATCGTGTTTACCAAGGCAAGTTCATGAAAGGCTTCAGGAAAAAACTAATTGACAATGAAGTTGCCCAAATGTACTGCAAATTAGCAGAGAAATTGGACCAGCTCAGAGAAAAACATTTTAGAAATGATGAATACGATGCAGATGCGGTTGATTATGAGTTTCAGGAATGGATTGCTCAATTGGATTCGAATAAGGAGGGACCTTAAAAGAGCACTCTTCATTTTACATTAACGGGTAACTAGTCTCCAGCAGGTATCGAAGTGGTCAATGTATTCAACCCCTAGAAAGAAGAATTTATCACCCGCGATGCCATGAGAAAGGTCCGAGATGTTGACGGTGCTGTGGAATCGGTCTATGCTTTTTATCAATGACACTGCTTTCGATATCAACACGTTGGTAGGGGGAACAATTCATAACTACATAGGATAGCACACTATATTGGATATAGGGTAATCTGATTCGAAGGGAGAGGTAAAAAGATGAATATAACAGAAAAAGATCGGGAGATGGCCCAAAAGTGTCTTACGTGTCCCGTATGCAAACGTGCCAGAGAAAAGCAATCCGGAATGGCGTATTGGTTTGTGAAAACCATTGAAAATGGGCTCTGTCCATACTGCCAGGCATATGAACGCGTCTATGGAAAAAAGGCTCACGAGCCTCTATAGCGGAAGGAAAGATGAAAAACTTTTTGCATCGAAAAAGAATATAGCTTTGGAGATTGTATCATGAACATTATAGACAGCTTCCCAGACAAACAAATAGAATTGATGGGACCAACAAGCCAAAAATTTATCGAAAACGGGATTCATACATTCCATGACGCCTGCCGATGGGTTACAAACCTTCCCTACGGGTACAATTCGAATAAAACCGATCCGTACATCATCTTTATGGAAGGTAAGGGCACCTGTTCGACAAAACATGCGGCAATTGGCCTGCTGGCTCAAGAGATTGGCCTGCCTATCTCGAAGTTCCTCGGCTTGTACAGGCTAACCGATGAAATCATCACCGGCATTGGAGAAATCCTCAAACCGCACGGATTGGAATATATTCCTCAAATTCATTGTTTTTTAGGATTCAAGACTACGTTTGTTGATCTGACAGAGGGGAATTGTACCGGCAAAAACAAACCGCTGGAAAATTTTGATCTGATAGTACGGGTGAAACCGATCCTCAGTGAATCCGAAGAAGAAGATTTGTACAAAACCGGGCTTGATTTCTATAGGCAAGACAGTGAGACTCTCCGTACACATACAAAGGAAGATTTGATAGAAATTCTGAAAGAGTGCAACAGGAAACATGAAATTATTTGTTCATTATTATAGACCCCTATGCCGTCTAATTGCAGGTAACGTAATAACAGTACATACAAATGAGTATCTTTCATATACGCACTATTCTGTGTTAAGATTCACAAGCAGAAATAAATGGGTTGTCGACTCGACGGCACCGGTCACCCGGTTCGAGTTTTGCAAGAGGATGGCAGCTTTTCATATAGGGTAAACCACAATGTAGCCGGGAAGATTTACACTGCTGTCGGGCAGATATAGACGCAACAATAATACCGCAACCGGTCTGAACGTTTCAGAACATAGCTTTCAAAACATACGTGTTGTACTATCATGGTGGAAAGTCTCCAAGCCATGATCGGAATTCATGAAGAGGAACCATGAAAAAAGGGATCGTTAAATACATAGGCCCCGTGCTGGGGATTCTGCTCTTCACTGCGGCACTGTGGGTCCTTGACCGTGAACTGAAAGCCTATCATTTCCGCGATATACTCCATTATCTGGGCTCCATCCCCAGCCGCGGTATCGTTCTGGCTATTATCCTTACCTTCCTGAGTTACTTCATCATGACCTTCTACGATGCCCTTGCCCTGCGCTACATTCGTCACCCTCTTCACTACAGAAAGATCGCCCTTGCCTCATTCACCGGCTATGCCTTCAGTAACAATCTCGGTTTTTCACTTGTGGCGGGAAGCACCGTCCGCTACCGGCTTTACTCTTCCTGGGGCTTTTCCACCATGGAAATCGCCAAAGTGATCACCTTTTGCAGTATCACCCTCTGGCTCGGATTTTTTCTCCTCGGGGGTATCGTGTTTCTCGGCGAACCCCTTATGATCCCCACAACCCTGCACATCCCTTTTGCATCCGTCAAACTCCTGGGGTTGCTCTTTCTTGCTATCGTAGCATCTTATCTGATCGTGAGTCTTGTTCACAAACGGCCCTTTAAAATCAAGGATTGGGAGTTTACTCTCCCCTCGTCCCGTTTCTTTCTCGGTCAGATGGCGGTGGCTCTTATGGACTGGATCCTGGCAGGAAGTGTTCTCTTCGTTTTGCTCCCTGCTTCATCGCAACTGAATTTTATGTACTTTCTGGGACTGTACCTTCTCGCACAGATCGCCGGCCTTGCAAGCCAGATACCGGGAGGACTCGGCGTATTCGAAACGGTGATGATGATCCTCCTGACTCCCACCCTCTCCGGGCCGGTCGTCTTCGGGTCCCTTGTGGCGTACCGAGGTCTCTACTATCTTCTCCCTCTTCTCATTGCGTCCCTTCTCCTGGGCATGGAGGAGATTATATCCAGGAAAGAGGGGTTCCTGAAAATTGGCCGGGCAGTCGGCAAATGGGTCCCGTCGATGGTACCGAATGTATTTGCCTTTACGACCTTTGTGGGGGGAGTGATTCTCCTTTTTTCCGGAGCGACACCGGGGCAAGCTACCAGACTGGCCTGGATCAACGACCTGCTCCCCCTTCCGATTATCGAGGCTTCTCATTTTCTCGCCAGTCTTGCCGGAGCAGCACTTCTCCTGCTGGCCAGAGGTCTGCAACGGAGGGTTGACAGCGCCTATGTACTCACCATCGTTCTCCTGGGGTTTGGTATTGCCTTATCCCTTTTCAAGGGTCTGGATTACGAAGAAGCGTTTATTTTGGCAATCATGCTCGGCGCTCTCCTCAGTTGCCGAAAGTGTTTTTATCGAAAGGCATCTCTTGTGAGCGGAACCTTTACCCCCGGTTGGATAGCCGCTATTGTTCTTGTCGTGTTCACGTCGATATGGCTCGGATTATTTGCCTACAAGCATGTGGAATATTCGAATGAACTCTGGTGGCACTTCACCCTTGCCGGACATGCACCCCGATTTCTCCGGGCTACCGTCGGCATACTTGGGGTATTTTTCTTTTTTGCCATTGCACATCTCCTTCGTCCTCTGCCGGCGAGGCCCTCGCCTCCCTCGACAGGAGACATGGAACAGGTTGCCTCCATTGCCCGGCAATCAACGCAAACCTATGCCAACCTCTCCCTGCTGCAGGACAAGGAATTTCTTTTCAGTGAAAACCGAAATGCATTTATCATGTACCGAATCGAGGGGCGCAGTTGGATCGCCATGGGAGACCCTGTGGGTCCGGCCGAAGAACTGCCCGAACTGGTGTGGCAGTTTCGCGAACTCTGCGAACGCTACAATGGATGGCCCGTTTTTTATGAGGTAGATGGAGAGAACCTCCCTCTTTACCTTGATCTCGGTCTCGCCTTCCTGAAACTCGGCATGGAGGGCCGCGTCAACCTGGAGGACTTTTCCCTTGAGGGAAGCGCCCGCAAAAATCTGCGTCACACCCATCACAAGCTTGAAAGAGAAGGCTGCCTCTTCGAGGTAATTCCCGTAGAACATGTGGTATCCTCCCTCCACGAATTAAAAACTATTTCCGATGCCTGGCTCGCGGAAAAAAATACCCGGGAAAAAGGATTCTCTCTCGGGTTTTTCCAGGAGGAGTACCTGCGCCGCTTTCCCGTAAGTGTGGTGAAAAAGGATGGGAAAATCGTAGCCTTCGCCAATCTATGGGAGAGTGCACGGAAAGAAGAACTCTCCATCGACCTTATGCGTTACACTCCCGAAGCACCCGAGGGAATCATGGAGTACCTCTTTATAGAGATACTGCTCTGGGGAACAGCACAGGGATACCGCTGGTTCAATCTTGGTATGGCTCCCCTGTCGGGGCTTGAGGCGCGAGAACTGGCACCGCTTTGGCACCGGGTGGGAGCTTTTATATTTCAGCACGGAGAACATTTTTATAATTTTCAGGGGTTGCGGCACTATAAACAAAAGTTCGATCCCGAATGGAGACCGAAATATCTGGCATCACCGAGCGGCTTCGCTCTGCCGAGAATCTTAACCAACCTTGCCTCCCTGATTTCAGGCGGTCTTTCAGGGACTATATCAAAATAATTAGATCGAATGCTCCCAATTACCGGAGGATATGATAGATTGATCACCATCCAGGAAGCGCTTGTCAAATCGGATATAGACCTTGTGATGAGGAGAAAAAAGAGTGGACGTAATACACAATACCGGAGGAGAGCCCATGTCTTGCCTCAACACGTATTGTCCTTTGATCTCAATTGCTTGATATTTTAACAAAAGTCCTGTATTCATGTATCCATGAAAGGCGCAAACACGGAAACAGCGAAAACTTACCGAGGGAAGGCGCTTATCGCCGACCCCATATACCAGTATATCTGGTTTACCGTGCCGTCTCCCGATCTCCCCTCTGAAAAGACAGAAAAAGATCTGATAGATTCCCAATGGTTGCAGAGACTCAGGAGGATATATCAGCTTCAGAGCGCCCGCTGGGTGTACCCCTCGGCGGAACATACCAGATTTCAGCACTCTCTCGGTACCATGCACATGGCCGGTGAATTCGGTAAGCATCTCTATCCGGGACTCAGAGAAACCTTTCCTGAAATACCGTCCATCAACCTGATTGAAGAACTCCTGCGGGTGGGAGGTCTTCTCCATGACGTGGGGCACGGACCGTACGGCCACTTCTTCGACGACCATTTCCTGAGCGAATATGGACTGACCCACGAGATACTGGGTCAGAAGATTATCACCGACAGACTCGGCCCTTTGATACAGGATATCAGGCGGAGCCCTTCGGGTCCTTTCGGTGAGGGAGAACGTCTTGATCCGGAGCAGATAGCCTTCCTTATAAAAAAACCCGAAAGTGAGAGAAAAGAGCAGCCCGGATGGCTCTACCTATTAAGACAGCTCTTTTCCGGTGTCTATACCGTTGATAATCTTGACTATGTTCAAAGAGACGCCTACATGACCGGGTTTTCAATCGATATCGTTGACATGCAGCGGCTTCGATTCTATACCTTCTTTACGGAAAGGGGTCTAACCCTTCACCAGATGGGGATTTCGGCGCTCACCAGATTTCTGAACGCCAGGCTCAATCTCTATTCCAATGTATACTTCCACCGGACCACACGGGCCCTCGATCTCCATCTTCAGGAGATATTCAGTGACACCATGAACATCATATTTCCCCGTAACCCAGTCGACAATCTGGATGACTATCTGAACTGCGACGACTGGAGCCTGTTCAACGAGGTAAAAGGGTGGCCGACGTCACAAGACACGGAAAGGGTACGACTGGGGAGACAGTGGGAAAAACTCCACAGCAGGCAGGTAAAGTGGAAGATGTCTTTCTCATCGGAGTTCTTCGTGGAAAAAGTTCAGCGAGGGATCAGATTTTCCAGCGTGGAAGAATATGAACGGCAGATCAGGGAAGCCCTTCCCGAGACACTGAAAGAGATGGAGTTTCGGGTGGATCTGGCGACACAGGACCCCAGGCCGATCAATCCCATGGCGGAAGGTGATAAGAAAATAAACGTCTTCAACCCCTCCACTGAATCCATATCGCTCGAACCCATGAACGATATCTACCGCTTTATACCGGCGCGGGTCATGCATTTCCGGGTGTTTGCTCTCGACCACCGTCATGACGAAGCGCTGACGGTCGCTTCCGAAAAGGTCTTGGGCACGATCGGTGAGGTTGTGACCACGAATATTTGATCCCGGAACAGTACGACCGCTTTTTTATCCGTACCTCGATTCAGCTGACAGTTTCCACCTTCGTCAGCTTTGCCCCGATCAGCGAAGCGATGACAACCAGGGTTGTGGAGATGAAGATCATCATAATCCCCAGAGCGGAGAGCTGTCCCCACAAGCCGTCTTCGGCGAACCGGAAGATCTGAACAGCCAGGACCTCTGTCCCCGGCCTGGAGAGAACAACCGAGAGGGTCAATTCACGGACAAACATGGTCGCCATCAGGATCCATCCCGACACAACACCGGGGATCAGTAAGGGAATGACAATCCGTCGGAGGGTATAGAGTGTACTCCCACCACAGACCCTCGACGATTCTTCCAGATGACTGTGGATCTGAATGAAGGCACTCGTGAGCGGTCGAATCCCGTACGGAAGGTATGTGGCAATATACCCGATCAGGAGTGCCCAGATCGTCGCATAGAGCGGTGTTTGAACAAAAAACCACATAAAGCCGACACCAATGACGATTCCGGGGAACGAGAACGAAAGAAAACTTAACGATTCCAGAAGGCCTGACGCCCGTGTACGAATCTTAACGATGACATAGGCCACAAAGACCGAAAGGACTACGCCCAGCGACGATCCGACGATGCCCAGAAAAACACTGTTTTTCAGGGAGAGCAGCGAGATGGGATCTCTCAGTACTTCTATCCAGTGCCGCCAGCTCATCATGGAGAAGGCCTTCGCGCTCGGTACCATGGAGTACGGAACGAGTGATGTATAGAACAGTACCAGAACCGGCAGTACGATCAGGACAAAGGAAAGGATGCCGACGATCACAAAAAGGGGATACTTGGCTTTTTTAAGGTCGACTACGGAGGGTTTATATCCCCTGCTTGAGATCGTCACATACTTTTCACTTTCCGAGGTCAGGTATCGATACAGGTAAATGAGTGTGATCGACGCGGCCAGGGCGCTCATGCCGACCGCCGCAGCCATGCCGTAGTCCGCGGCAAAACCGGTCGCGACAATCCGGTATATATGCGTCGCCAGCACATAGATTCGTCCCGGCATGCCAATAACGGAAGGGACGGCAAATGATGCCAAACTCCGGACGATAACCAGTATGAAGGAGGCCAGAATGGCAGGCCTGAGAACCGGCAGCGTTACCCTGATCAGGGTCCGCAGGTTTGATGCCCCGCAGACCTTCGAAGATTCCTCAAAGGACACATCGAAGGACGCCATGGCGGGAGCAAGGATCAGATAGGCGATGGGCAGGTCCAGCAACCCTTCCACCATGATCATACCCTGCAGCGTGTAAATGTTGAAGGGAGAGCCTTCCAGTGATAACAGTTCTTGTAAAAGCAGGTTGATCATACCGTTGGATGGATTCAGCAGAAGCACCCAGCTGACGGAGAACAGGATATGGGGAATCATCATAGGGATAATGGAGATAATCCGGAACAGGAATTTGAAGGGGATGTTGGTTCTCGTATTCAGGTAGGCCAGAAACAGTGCCAGACAGGTAGCAATAAAGGCGGACCCGATGGTGAATATGACGGTATTGATAATGATTCCGGCAAAAGCGGGGTCGGTATAAGCCCGTGTGTACTTCTCCAGGGTAAAACTGCCGAAGGCCCCGAGACCCTCGGAAAAGCTCCCGAAAACAAGCATAACGACAGGGCACACCGTCAGGAAGCCCACAATTACAATCAGGCTTGGTGTCAGTGCCGCTCTTGTATTAATCGTTCCACTCATTTCGACAGTACAAAGCAGTGATCCGGATCAAAGAAAAAGGTAATCTCTTCCCCTTTTTCGACAACGGCGGTCGGTTCAATCTTTGTAAAGAGGGGGGTATCCGCAATGAAAACCTCACCCTCGTAAGCCTCTCCGATAAAGACCAGAGAATCGACCCTTCCCCGAAAGATATTGCGGCTCTCCCGGGTATCGTGTGCTACCACCCTGATAAATTCGGGGCGAATGCATACCGAAACGGTATCTCCGGGGGTTGTATCGAGGCTCTTGAGGCAGGTAACGGCTCCTATTGGGGTATCGATAACCGCATACGAATCCTCAACAGCCCGCACCTTCCCTTCGATCAGGTTGGCTCGTCCGATGAAATCCGCCACAAATTGATGATCGGAGTTGAAATAGATCTTTTTGGGAGACCCTATTTCGATAATGTGGCCGTCCTTCATCACCGCAATGGCGTCCGACAGTGCGAGGGCTTCGACCCGGTCATGCGTCACATAGACGGCAGTGATCTTCAATTCGGTTAGAAAGTCCCTCAACTCTTTCCGGGTTTCTTCTCTCAGCTTGGCGTCCAGATTGCTCAACGGTTCGTCGAACAGGATCACCTTGGGCTCGGCAACCAGCGCCCGGGCCAGTGCGACGCGCTGCTGCTGACCTCCGCTCAGTTTCGTCGCCGGACGGTTTTCAAACCCTTCAAGCTGCACGAATTTCAAGGTTCTTTTTACTTTTTCTATAATGCTTTTCTTGGGTTCCTTCCGGGTTTGCAGCGGGTATGCAACGTTATCAAACACATTCATATGAGGCCAGATTGCATAGGTCTGAAATACCATGTTCAGCCCACGTTTTTCCGGAGGTATGAAGATGTTTTTTTCTTTCGACCAGACCGTTTCCCCGCCGATCGCTATTTCTCCCGAATCCGGCGTTTCCAATCCGACGATACACCTGAGAAGTGTGGTCTTTCCGCATCCGCTCGGACCCAGCAGGGTAAAAATTTGATTCGACTGAATAGTCAGGTCAACATCGGCCAGAGCTCTTATTCTCCTGCCGTCCGAGAAATAATCCTTGTTTAATCCTGTTATGCTGATACCCATAGATACGCACCGAAGGGGTTCTGAAACCGGTAACACCCGGCTTCAGAACCCGGGATGGTTGACTCCATCAACAAAGAACCCCGGTTACGGCATGGCGAAGATCTTCTTGAATTCTTCCCCCCAATAACGAATCTCCGTATCCGGCAGTTCACGAATGGGCAGAACGGTTGCTTTATCGATGCCCTCTATCGGTGGATAGACACCAGGGCAGAGGACATATTCACCCACCTTATCGGCCAGCATCTGCATGGCGTCTTTCGACAGCCAGTAATCCATGAATAGTCTTGCGGCATAGGGGTGCTTGGCGTTGGCAACAACAGATATCCCTCGGGGAGTTCCCAGCAGAGGCTGATCAATCTTTGCCCAATCCAGTGGGGCCGGAGCCTTGGTGATAATATATTTCGGCATGGAGATGGCGATCAGCTTCTCGCCGCTCTCCACCGGTGCAGGGGTGGGTCCGAAAGATGTGACAAACATCGGTTTGTTCGCCGCGAGGCCCTTGACGAAATCCATCCAAGCCTTTTCAGAGGAAAAGACATGCTCTTTCAGTCCGATGAGCCAGGAAATAGTGGTTGCATGGCTGGAAGGATTTGCCATGACAATCTTTCCCTTCCACTTTGGGTCCGCCAGATCTTCGTATCGTTTGGGGACATCTTCAGGCTTGACAAGTTCCTTATTGTAAATCAGGGCAACATACTCGATGCCGAAGATCTGGATCTTATCGTCCTTTCGTGTCCATTCGGGATAGATGGCTGCAGAGGGTGATGCATAGGTCTCCAAGACCCCCTTCTCTTTCAGGAGTTCCATGATCGGCAGGGGGGACTGGAGGACATCGGCAATAAGCTTTCCGGCCTGATACTCGGTCAGGACGGTGGCGAAGAACTTTGCGGTGGAGATTCTCGTATACTCTCCCTTGACACCCTGATCCCTGGTGAATGCCTCTATGATGGGTTGAATGGCCGTGATGTTGGCGTAAAACGACACCTTCCCCTCCGCCTTTGCTTTCTCAAGCATGGCTTGATCCGCTGAATATGCAGAGGGAACCACAAGAAAACCAATCACCAACAAAGTTATGATCTTCTTCATACCTGCACCTCCTTTGGCATCATATTGTATACTGTTATTTATCTCGGCTTGATGAGCCGAGCCACCGGAATCGGAATGGGATGGGATGATACTTAGATGGAATTGATGGTCACAGGATTTTTATACTACTCAACTATCGTATATTCAATAAAAATTTTAACCTATATACCTGAGGAATGATACATTGATAGAGTCTTCTATCTTGCTTGACCCTGCTTCGTTATCAGGTAATGAAAAGATCCTTTGAGGAAAAATGGGGATCGCTCGTAAGATTGACGCCTATACGCCTCAGACCCGCCTCATCTCCCGGCGTGGGGATATGGGTCATGTGTACCTCACAATCCTTGAGATCCTTCAGCCGTTCCAGGGCAAGCTGGGCGGCGGGGTTTGTCGTTGCGCTTATTCCAAGGGTGATGAGCGTTTCGTTCAGATCGAGGCTGACCGATTTTTCACCGAGGATGTCCGTCTTCAGATTCACCACCGAATCGATCACGTTCCGGGGCAACAGTTTGATCTTTCCCGGGATTTCCGCCAGATGCTTTATGGCGTGTATGACGAGACTGGATGCCGCGTGCATGAGAGGTGAGTTATTGCCGGTAATGATGGTGCCGTCTTTCAGTTCAATGGCGGCCCCACAGTAGACCCCCTCATTACCCTTCTCTCTTCTCCGCGCTTCATCGGCAGCATCGCGAGCCGGTCTTACGACCCTTCTATCCTCAGGTTCGAGATGGAAGTCTTTGATAAAGTTTTCTACCCGCTGAACCATTTCCCTTTCGGTAAGTCCCAAAGCGTATTCACACCGGTATCTGAAGTATCGTCTGAGTACCTCCTGCTTTGCGGCCTCCTGCGCCACCTCATCGTCTATGATCGCAAAACCGCAACGATTAACCCCCATGTCGGTTGGAGATTTATACAGGGACTCGCCTCCCGTGATTTTTTCGAGAATCCTCTTGAGAACCGGGAATGTTTCCACATCACGGTTATAGTTGACCGCTTCCCGGCCATAGGATTCGAGGTGAAAGGGATCGATGAGAATAAAATCGCCGATGTCCGCCGCTGCCGCTTCATAGGCTATATTTATGGGATGGTTCAGGGGTAGATTCCAGATCGGAAAGGTTTCAAACTTCGCGTATCCGGCTTGTAGTCCTTTCTTGTAGTCATGGTACAGTTGGGAAAGACAAGTTGCCAGTTTACCACTTCCAGGGCCCGGGCCGGTAACGACAACCAGGGGCTTTTCCGCTTCGATATATGCATTCGTGCCATATCCCCCGTCACCGACGATCGCCTCCACATCCGTAGGATATCCCTTTGTATACCGATGCGTATAGACCCGTACTCCCCGACGTTCCAGTTTATTCCTGAATTGTATGGCCGATGGTTGATCCTCAAAACGGGTTACGACAACCCCCAGGACATCGAGTCCCCAGCTTCTCAGGTCGTCTATCAGTCTCATCGCATCCGAATCGTAGGTTATGCCGAAATCCGCCCGTATCTTCTTCCGCTCGATATCACCGGCGTAAATACAGAGGATGATTCCGACCTTCTCGCCGAGCTGCCGGAGAAGTCTTACCTTCACGTTCGGATCGTATCCGGGTAAAACCCGTGCAGCATGATAGTCGTAGATAAGCTTCCCTCCGAATTCGAGGTACAGCCTGTTGCCGAATCGTTCGACCCTGTCCAGGATGGCTGCGGTCTGTTCTTCAAGATACCTCTTATTGTCAAAGGCAATGGCTTCCGTCATGGTTTCCCTCTTTTCTTATTTTCTGAAACCACTCAGCTTTTTGACTGTTCTTGACAAGTTCCGGACTGTCAATGCACGAAGAAAGAATAGTAGACTGTCCTGCATAAGTAAAGACGTTTCTGCCGGTGTATCGTGCAGAAATGATACCTTGGTTGCTATCGAGTTATATACTCTGATATTAATCACATACGAATAGTCCCTGGAATCTATCATATAGAAAGCTTGCAATATTTCCATAAACAGAATACCTATCGGCTATAAAACCAACGCGGAAATAATCTCAGGAACTATATTCATGACAGGCAACGAAACAACAGATATAGCGCTCTTCGTCAGGACGTCAGGAGAGGACATCACCGGCTGGGACAGACGAAAGATTGTCGATGCCCTGATCCGCGAGGCAAACGTAGATCTTGATACGGCGGAGGAGATCAGCAGAGAGGTTGAAGATCGGATAGCGGCATCAGGAAGCGATATCCTTACCAGCTCGCTGATACGGGAACTGGTAGATGCACGGCTTATCGAGAGGGGTATGAAGGATGCGACGAAACTACATGCCCGTCTGGGATTTCCTCTCTATGACGTGGGACAGCTCATGCTGTACCGTAATAAGGAAAATGCAAATATACCCCATAGTCCGGAAGGCACCAACCTTACGCTGGCCCAGGGGATCAAGAAGGAATTCGCTATCCTCAACGTCTTTTCGGAAGATGTCGGATACGCTCACATGACGGGTGACATACACATCCATAACCTCGGTTATGTAGACAGACCCTACTGCTCCTGTCAATCTCTCGAATATATAAAGAAATTCGGCCTTAACCTTCCCAATTCACTCGCCGTGGCAAAGCCGGCCAGGCATGCGGAAGTTCTGCTGTCGCACATGATACGGTTTGCCGCCGCCCTTCAGGGTAACTTTGCCGGAGCCATAGGATGGGATGCCGTCAACATATTCTTTGCCCCCTATCTGGAGGAGTTGAGCGACGGGGAGGTACTGCAGCTCGCCCAACGATTGATCTACGAATTTGCCCAGCAGGCTGTCGGTAGAGGAGGACAGACAATATTTACCGACGTACACCTCTACTGGGAAATCCCCCGGCATTTCGAAGATACCCCGGCTATAGGACCGGGCGGGACATATACCGGCAAGACCTACCAAGAGTATGAGGTCCACGCCCAGAGATTCATTCTGGCGATACTCGAGACATTCAGAAAGGGAGACGCCGCCGGCCGGCCCTTTGTTTTTCCCCGGCCCTTTGTGCATATCACGGAGAAGTTTTTTCAGACATCGGGGCATGATGAGTTTCTCACCACCGTCTGTGAAGTGGCGGCCGAGAAGGGGAATCCCCACTTTATCTTTGACCGTAACGGCACCCTCAATCTGTCCGAATGCTGCAGCCTGAATATGAACGGCAGAGAAGAAAGGGAGGATGCAACCGAACCATGGAAGATGCGGTATTTCGCCATTCAGAATGTATCGATCAACCTGCCCCGGCTGGGATACAAGTCTGAAGGAGATGATTCAAGGCTCTTCGCGATGATTTCCGACATCATGGACCTTACCGCCAAGGCCCATCTACAGAAAAGAGATTTTATCGAGAAGCTTCTGTCGCACGGCAACGACGGACCCTTGTCGCTCCTCGCAATGGATTATGATCATACGCCGTACCTGAGGATGAAACGGTGCACATACCTCATGGGGATGATCGGCCTCAATGAACTGGTCTGGGCGCACAAGGGATATCAACTCCACGAGTCCGAGCATGCACGCCTGTTTGGCCGCACGGTTGTCGCATACATGAAAGACGTTGCGGATCATCTGACCGAGAAGCACGGCATACGGTTTATCCTAGAGCAGTCACCTGCAGAGAGTACGCCATACAGGCTGGCCTGGCTGGACCTGAAACATTATTCCCCGACAGCGGGACATTTTGTGCGCGGCGACTTATCCAAGGGGAACATATACTATACCAACTCGACATCGCTTTCGGTATCCTCACCCACAGATCCGTTCGAACGGGTAGTCCTTGAAGGCGGTCTGCATCCCTTTATAGAGGGGAATACCGCGACCTGCATATGGTTGGGGGAGGTGGAGCCGGATAAAAAGTCTCTGACCCAATTTATTACAAAGGCATTCAGTGAGACCTCAAACCAGCATGTGGCATTTTCGCCCGAATTCACCACGTGTCTGAACTGTAACAGTACATCGAAGGGTATGAAAGATACATGCCCCCGGTGCGGTTCCAATACCGTTGAGGGAATTACGAAAGTGGCGGGATATTTTTCTCGGATATCGAGCTGGAACAGAGGGAAACTGGCGGAACTGAACGACAGAAGAAGTCAGAGCTCGATTTGCATATAATACTTAAGGATCTATTTTCTACTTCCGTGTCACCTCTGCCAAGCGATATCCACGGTCTCTCAAGTCTGCCGCAAAATCTTCCGCTGATTTCTTTTCAGGGAATACACCTGTCGCCAGAAACCAGGCGCTATCGGTACTTCCCTCGACAGGGGGAATGATGTAGGAGTTTATATCTCCGGAAATTTTATTTTTGATATATTCCCGGATGTCATCTTCCGAATAGAATGATCCTAACAGAACGGTGTAGGATATCCTTTTGACAAGATAGGTTGAGAGAATCTTCCGCCGTACCAGGGACTGTCCGAACTGCTGCGCCTCCTGCGCCGACTGAAAATGTCCGATGTACAGTCTGTACCATCTCGTCCCGCTGACAACCGTCTCTCCGGAAAGGGTGTCGTGTATACCGGATTGCCAGATTTCGCGGGTGCCCTTATGTAAGTTCCCCATATCTTTAAACGCCGCAACCTGGATTGTATAGGGACGGCGCTTAAAACCGGTCACTGTCAGGCCGATGTTCCCATCCTCACCGACAGGTTTATCCTCTACCGGTTTTGGTGCCAGGATCGAATGCTTTACCGCCTTTGTGACGCTTTCAGGCTTTTCGATTGTTGCGGGTGTTTCGATCTGCTGCGTTTTGGAAGGCACGTGCAGATTCTGTACGAATTTCTTTTCCTGTACCAAGTAGTCTTTGATTACCTTGTTCAGGACCAGCGATTGTCCGAATTGCCGCGCCTCATCGGGCGTGAGGAAGTGTCCCACAAACATTCGATACCACTTGGTATCCCCGATCTGTGCCTCCCCGATAAAGACATGCATGCCGGAGCGGGTCTCAATCTCCCTCATTCGTTGGTCGAGATTTTCAGAGCGCTCAAATGCACCAATCTGAAGGGTGTACGGCAGAGAGGACGGCATTTCGGGAAGCGGTTGCACCTGTGATAATACGACATCCTCTTGTATGGGAGACTTCCCGGATGGGTCCTCAACGTGAGGGGGAGCCATGCTATTCTCGCATTCGCTCAAACCATATCGTGATATGAACGGGACAGCCAGGGCAGATACGATAATCAGGCAGATTATAAATTCGCCTGCTATGTAAACGATGCGGGAATACCGTGGAATCAGCTGATTGAAATACGATTTTGTATCCAACGAGGAAACAAATTTTTTATATCTCCAGGATTCAAAGAGGTAGGTAAGAATAATCGCAATTATCAATCCGGCGATCAATATAAGCGACACCATGTCATTCATGACTGATCCCCCCAGGATTTTTTAAAAAGCAATCCATATCAGCATGTTAAATGAAACGAACAAACCATAGTACTAAACGGGAACAAAAGCAACATGAAATATTATCGGTGATGATCCATTGATAAAAAAGATAATAACTTTTCTTGACAGTACGATCTTCATGACATATATAGGATCACAAAGGTAAAAGCTATGGAAGCAATCAAAACAGCCCATCTCCAGGTAGCGATAATAATTATCAGCATACTTATAATTACCTCCTTTGCATATGGGGGATGGGCAATGGTTTGATTATTTCACATACGTTTAGCATCAAGACCGTTGCCGGACCCGGCAGCGGTTTTTTTTTGGAAAATCGACACATACAGGAGGAGCTAGATTGAAACTTACAGGAGCGCAAATTCTTATCAAAACATTGGAGGAAGAAAAGGTTGACATGATCTTCGGGTATCCCGGAGGTTCCGTTCTCGATCTCTATGATGAACTCTACAAATCTTCAATCAAGCATATCCTGGTCCGACACGAACAGGGCGCGGCACATGCGGCAGACGGATATGCCCGGGCATCGGGCAAGGTTGGGGTGTGTCTGGTAACATCGGGTCCCGGCGCCACCAACACGGTAACGGGTATCGCCACGGCGTTTATGGACTCGATACCGATGGTTGTCGTGACGGGACAGGTTCAGACTCCTTTTATCGGAACCGATGCCTTTCAGGAGGCGGATATAACCGGGATTACGCGCCCCTGTACAAAACACAATTTTCTGATCAGGCATGTCGACGAGCTGGCAAACACAATGCGGGAGGCATTCTACATCGCCCGTTCGGGCCGCCCCGGTCCCGTTCTCGTCGATCTACCCAAAGATGTCATGCAAGCCTCAACTGAATACCGGGAACCGGCCGCTATTAGTTCTCGTCGGGCCTCCGCACCGGTCTATCTGCCCGACGCCGGGCTGCTCACCCAGACCCTCGATCTGATCAAACAGGCCAAGAAACCGATCCTCCTGATCGGGGGGGGCATTATCCAGGGCCAGGCAACGGCCGAACTGGCCGAATTCGCCCGTAAGGTCAACATACCCGTTACCTCAACGCTCATGGGGCTGGGGGCATTTCCCGGAACGGACCCCTTATGGTTGGGCATGCTCGGCATGCACGGAACCTACTATGCCAATATGGCCATCAGCAATTGTGACCTCCTTATCACGATGGGGGTTCGGTTTTCCGATCGTGTAACCGGCAGGCTCGCTACCTTTGCCTCGAAGGCGACCATTGTGCAGATCGATATCGATGCCGCCTCGATAAACAAGAATGTTCTCGTCCATATACCGATCGTCAGCGACTGTAAGTCGGCCCTGATTCAATTGAACGCCATGCTGGACAGGAACGGTCTTGAGAAGATCCGGGAAGGACGAAGGGACTGGCGTAACCAAATCGAAACATGGAAGTCCGAGAGACCCATGACCTACTGCCAGGGTGATTCGATCAAGCCACAGAGAGTCATTGAGACACTCCATGAACTCACGAAGGGAAACGCCATCGTGACGACGGAGGTGGGACAGAATCAGATGTGGACGGCGCAGTTTTTCCGGTTCAATGAACCGAACACCTTTCTCACATCGGGGGGTCTCGGGACGATGGGATATGGTTTCCCTGCCGCCATTGGCGCCCAGGTTGCCTTCCCCGACAAACTGGTCGTCGATATCGCCGGTGATGGGAGCATCCAGATGAATATCCAGGAGCTTGCCACGGCCGTGAGCTATAGGCTCCCCGTGAAAGTGGTGATCCTCAACAACGGCTATCTCGGGATGGTACGTCAGTGGCAGGAACTCTTCTACGGAAAGCGGTATTCCAATACCAATATCGGTGGCGGATGCCCCGATTTCGTGAAGCTGGCCGAAGCCTACGGCGCCTTGGGTCTGCGGGCCACGAAGCCGGAAGAGGTGGAAGCAACGCTCGCCAGAGGGCTGAAGGAGCCCGGGCCGGTGCTGATGGACTTTATAGTCGAACCCGAAGAGGGTGTCTACCCCATGGTGAACCCTGGTGCATCGCTGACAGACATGAAACTCAGCGGCGGCATAGGAATGTAACGGGGATATAGTTTGAGAGAATTTTCTTCAGGCAACACCCCTGGTATAAGAACATAAGAAAGGACTATGACAATATGGAGGTAAGGGAGCATACGATTTCACTTCTGGTGAATAACAAACCTGACGTACTTGCACGAATCGCAGGAACATTCAGCGGGCGTGGATATAATATTGAAAATATCAGTGCCAATGTAATGATGGATCCCAATGTCACAAAGATTACCATTGTAACAATGGGAAATACGGCAACAGTTACTCAGATTCAAAAACAGCTCAAGAAATTGATTGATGTTATTAAAGTTTCGATCCCGGGAGAAAACAGGTACGCTCAGAGAGAAATGGCGCTGGTTAAACTGAGGCTTCATGAGGCCGATATGACAAAACTATTCGATGAACTAAAATGCAGAGAAGTGGTGAGGAACTCCGATTATTGCGTTGTTGAGATAACGGGTGATAAGGAAGAAATTGATCAAGCCTTGACCAGACTTGATGCTATTGGTATAGACGATGTCAGTAGATCGGGAGTAGTAACTTTATAACAAAAAGGAGTATGCAGATGGCACAACTGGAAATTGGAGGAGTTTTAGAAGATGTTATTACATCTGAAGAATTTTCCCTGGAAAAAGCCAGGGAGGTTCTGAAAAATGAAACGGTGGCTGTGCTCGGGTACGGTGTTCAGGGACCCGGACAGGCCCTCAATATGAGAGATAACGGCATACGGGTGATTGTCGGTCAGCGTGAAGGAGGCGCTTCGTGGGACAAGGCGGTGGCAGATGGTTTTGTACCAGGTAAAACCCTTTTTCCCCTGAAAGAAGCGGCCCAGCAAGGGACAATCGTTCAGTACCTGCTGTCGGACGCCGGCCAAAAAGACATGTGGCCGGTGATCAAGTCGTGTCTGACCGAAGGTGACGCATTGTACTTTTCTCATGGTTTTTCCGTTACCTACAGCGACCGTACTGGTGTTGTTCCACCGGATAATGTTGACGTGATCCTAATCGCACCCAAAGGGTCAGGGCGTACGGTACGCACTAACTTCCTGGCCGGCAGCGGGATAAATTCGAGTCTTGCTGTCTATCAGGATTATACCGGAAAGGCCCGTGACAGGGCTATTGCCCTTGGCATTGCCATAGGCTCGGGGTACCTGTTTCAAACCACATTCGAAAAAGAAGTTTTCAGTGATCTTACCGGTGAACGGGGCGTTCTCATGGGATGTCTGGCAGGCGTCATGGAGGCACAGTACAACTGTTTCAGAGAACACGGCCATAACCCAAGCGAGGCCTTCAACGAAACGGTGGAAGAACTTACTCAGAGCCTTATCCGTCTAGTCGGGGAAAACGGGATGGACTGGATGTATGCAAATTGCAGTACAACGGCGCAGCGGGGAGCCCTCGACTGGAAGGATAGATTCCGCGATGCGGTAGTTCCCGTCTTTGATGAGCTGTATAAAAGCGTTGCGTCCGGCGTGGAGACGCAAATCACCCTTGATTCCAACAGTGCCCCCGATTACAGGGAGAAACTGGACAAAGAGCTGGAAGAAATGAGAAATATGGAGATGTGGCGGGCTGGTGCCGCGCTTCGTTCACTCAGGCCGGAGAGGCGAAAAAAGTAACGGTCAAGGTCTTATAGCGGCTACATAAACAACGTACCAAATTTCCTTCAGAAAAAGACGGAAAATATTTTCCGGCGCAATGCAACAGACTGAGATTCCCCGCAACCTTTCCAGATCCTACTATGGGGTTACGGGGAATTTCATAACATACGAGGGAGAAACCTATGAGAAGTAATCTTATGAAAAATGGGTTGGAACGGGCGCCTCATCGCTCCCTATTCAAGGCCATGGGATATACCGATGAAGAACTTACTCGGCCTATAATAGGAGTCGTAAATTCCGCGAACGAGATCATCCCCGGTCATATACATCTCGACACGATTACTGAGGCTGTTAAAACAGGCATTCGCATGGCCGGCGGTACACCGGTGACCTTTCCGACCATCGGCGTATGCGACGGCATCGCAATGGGGCATATGGGTATGAAGTACTCCCTCGCGAGCAGGGAACTGATAGCCGACTCCATTGAGGTGATGGCAACGGCACATCCTTTTGACGGACTGGTCATGGTCCCCAACTGCGACAAGATTGTCCCCGGGATGCTCATGGCCGCCCTCCGCCTTAATATACCGGCGATTGTCGTCAGCGGGGGACCGATGATGGCAGGAAGATTCAACGGGAAGACCGTGGATCTGATCAGTGTTTTCGAGGCCGTGGGAGGGGTAAAGTCCGGCACAATGGATGATGATTCTCTGAAAGCACTGGAGGATTGCGCGTGTCCCGGATGCGGTTCGTGTTCCGGCATGTTTACCGCCAACTCCATGAACTGTGTCACGGAAGCATTGGGTCTCGGTCTGCCAGGGAACGGGTCGATACCCGCCACATCCGCCGCACGGGTGCGTCTTGCCAAACAGGCGGGAATGCGGGTAATGGACCTTGTGAACAAAGAGGTCAGGCCGAGAGATATCGCAACGCTTCAGGCCTTCAAAAATGCTATTGCCGTCGATATGGCCCTGGGATGTTCCACCAATACCGTCCTCCATATCCCGGCGGTCGCCCATGAAGCCGGGATTACGCTGGATCTCGACCTGTTCAACGATATCAGCAGCAAGACACCGAACATTTGTCATCTCAGTCCTGCCGGACCTCATCATCTTGAAGATCTTGATGAGGCGGGCGGTATATCGGGCGTCATGAAGGAGATCAGCAAACTGGGCGTCGTCGAACTCGAATCGATGACGGTTACCGGAAAAACGGTAGGCGACAACATCGAGGCGGCTTCAGTGCGGAACCGTGAGGTCATACGTTCCATAGAAGATCCTTATACCAAGCAGGGCGGTATTGCGATCCTGAGGGGAAATCTTGCCCCCGACGGCGCCGTGGTTAAGCAGTCGGCGGTATCCCCCGATATGATGACGAATGAAGGGGTCGCCCGTGTCTTCGATTCAGAAGAAGATGCTATGCACGCGATTATGGAAGGCAGGATACAACCCGGCGATGTTGTGGTGATTCGCTATGAGGGACCCAAGGGAGGCCCCGGGATGCGTGAAATGCTCTCTCCCACATCGGCCATTGCCGGAATGGGGCTCGATTCATCGGTGGCCCTCCTGACGGACGGAAGATTCAGCGGCGGCACGAGAGGAGCCGCCATAGGACACATATCTCCCGAGGCTGCGGAAGGCGGTCCTATCGGTCTGGTCAGAGAAGGTGACAAGATACGTATCGATATTCCCAATAAAACCATCGAATTGAAGATAACCGATGAAGAGATGGATGCGAGGAGAGCAACGCATACTCCCCGTCCGCCCGCGGTACGTCACGGCTACCTGGGAAGATACGCGAAGATGGTAACGTCGGCCAGTACGGGGGCAATCTTTAAAGATTAACAGTTTATAGGCCCCATAACATATGAAAGCAGCGTACGTATATCTTGCAGTCGCAATCGTCGCCGAAGTGGTTGCAACCAGCGCCTTAAAGGCATCGGAAGAATTCACGCGGTGGATACCGAGCCTGATTGTCATCATCGGGTACGGGATGGCCTTCTATTATATGACGCTGGCGTTGCGGTCTATACCGTTGGGAATTACATACGCCGTCTGGGCAGGACTGGGAATCGTCCTGGTTACCGTCGCCGGCGCGGTGCTCTATAAACAGATACCCGACATACCGGCAATGATCGGCATAGGCCTGATTATTGCTGGTATTATTGTCATTAAACTGTTTTCAAAAACGATCAGTTCCTAAAGCCGCCCCTATCCACTCAGGCGGAAAAGGTGAGCTTTGTTCCGCTCATATTGAGAACAAAGCTGTCCGGCATCTCTTTTTCCATGTGCATGATCGCCTCTCTCCCCGTACAATGACAGGGGATGAGGTAGTCGGGAGCCAACAGTTTCATCTCTTCCGTTGTTGCGTCGATTATCGGTTCAAAGAGCGGACCGGAGAGATGAAATCCACCCATAACGACGTGCACTTTTTCTATCCCCGTGATCTTTTTGGCATAGCGCACGGTGTTGATGATGCCCGAATGGGAACATCCCGAAAGAATGACCAGCCCCTTTCCCTTCACATGCATGACAATGGCGCTATCATCCTCGATAGGGTCCCATTCCTCTTTTCCGCTCTCCTCCCGGTAGGCAATCGGGAAACCCTTCTCGAAGTCGGTCGTGCGCTCGATCTCCCCCAAAAACAGGGCACGCCCGCCAAGAAGAGGGTGTGGCTCGGCTGTTTCCACGATTTCAATTCCCTCGCCTTCCAGGGCTTCCCTGGTCAGTCGCGGGAAGAACATCTTGAAACCGGGAAAGGGCTGGATATACCGAGGGTAGGAAAAGACACGGGGATGAAGGACGAGACCGATCCCGGGCTTACCGATCATGCGGGTCAGTTCCGTCATACCCCCGATATGATCGCTGTGACCGTGCGACAGTACCATGACGTCCACCTCTCCCATAGGAACACCCAAAGCCTTTGCATTGTAAGCCGCTCCGATGGGAGAAAAGCCAAAGTCGAAGAGAATGGTCCCCGTTGAATCTCCGGTCGTGATCTTCACAACGGCCGAGAAACCGTGTTCGGCCATGACGGAGTTTTTTATTTCCCCATCCAGGAGTGGTACTGCCCGGGTGACCACAGCACTGTTATCCAACGCGGTAATGTCGATATAATTATCCTGAAGGGTCAGAATTTCTACCTTGTCAACCTCGGTGATATCGATCATAGCTTCTCTCCTTTCCCGCATGGTTGTTGCTGTTAATGGTATATTATCCCGGCTTATTGCTCCGTTTTTCTCTCTTCAATACACTGCCTCACCGCCTTCTGTATGGTCATGGCCGCCAGCAGGGCGCAGTGTTCATGATCTGCCGGCATCTTTTCCAGATGTTTCAGAATGGCGCTCTGATTAACACCGATGCACCCGGCGAGAGTCTTCCCCCTCGCCAGCTCCGCCGCGGCTGAGCATGCGGCGATACTGAACATACACCCGTCCGTATTGAAGGTAGCATCCTCAACCGTCCCGTTTTGCACCCGGAGGTACATCTCGACGGTATCCCCACAGGGGCCGGTAATCTTCGCATACCCGTCCGGATCTTTGATTGGCCCGTAGTTGCTCGGATTGACTCCATGTTCTATAAGCGTCTCCGAATAGAGTTCCACGGCCTTTTCACGGACCATTCCCAGCATGATCTCTTCAATCGCTCTGTCTGTTTTCATGTGTCCCTGTCCCCTCAGTGGTCGCAGGTGTTATCGCCCAGCTCAAGGGTGCTGTTCATGTACGATAGAACGATCTCCTCGGGAGCGGCAGCGGGAGCGCCCGTCGAGACGGCAATACCCCGCTCGGCAAAGAGTTCCTGCGCACGGGCTCCCATCCCTCCCGCTATGATGACATTCACACCTTTTTCGCCAAGCCATCGGGGAAGCAGGCCGGGCTCATGGGGGGGCGCAGGTATCTTTTCCTGCCCGACAATCTTTTTGGTTGCCAGGTCAACGTCAAAGATCGCAAATTCTTCACAGTGGCCGAAATGGGCCGAAAGATGCCCTTCCACAATCGGTACCGCTATCTTACACATGCCATTCTCCTCTTCTTTCTTTGATACGATGGTTGTGGTTTCCTGTTCGGTTTTGTTATTCATCTGTAGGAGCGGCTGCACCACTTGGGCAAACGCTTTCGCCGCTTCCGTTTCTCCATGAAGGTAAACAAAGGGCGTTCCGTTGTCGGATGCCTCGACAATCTGCGGATCGATGGGTATCCTGCCCAGGAAGGGAACGTCCATCTGATCGGCCATCGCCTTTCCTCCCCCCGCCTTGAATATATCGATCACTCCGTTGCAGTGGGGACAGACAAGACCGCTCATATTTTCAACCACTCCCAGAACGGGAACATTGACCTGCCTGCAGAAATTGATGCACTTTCTCACATCGTTGAGAGAAAGGTTCTGCGGCGTAGTTACGATGACAGCGCCGTCCGCACCGGGAATAAGCTGGGCGACTGAAAGGGGTTCGTCTCCCGTTCCGGGAGGGAAATCTATGATCATGTAATCAAGGTCTCCCCAGTTCACCTCGGTGATAAGCTGCTTGATGACTCCCATCTTCATCGGGCCCCTCCAGATAACCGCATCATCCTGGTTCGGGATGAGAAAGCCGATGGACATCACCTTGAGCCCGTCGCTGAATTCCACAGGAAGGATTTCGGTACCGTTACTGCTCGGCCGTCGGCCTTCGAGGTTGAGGAGCGTCGGGATGCTCGGGCCGTGAAAATCGGTATCCAGGAGACCGACCTTGTTTCCTTCCATTGCCAGCGATACCGCTATATTGGCCGCTACCGTGCTCTTTCCCACGCCCCCCTTGCCGGAAAGCACCATGATCTTGTGCCGTATCCTGCTCAGGCGGTTGTCAAGTGCTTGTTGTTCCTGTGCCTCCTTGATCCTCTTATTCTCCGCAACGGTCTCCAGACCTTGAGGGGTTGTATTCTTTTCTTCACTCATCTTCTTCAATCACTCCTTCGATTATTTATTTTCTTTTTCAGTGTACGGAGTAGAGCCTTTTTCCGCAACGCTCCTCCACACGTATCAGCTTTTTATCCGCCAGTTCCTGCACGTATTTGACTGCTTCATTCCGGTGAATCCCCAGCCCGGCAGATATATCCTCTACGGAGCAGGGACGTCGTCTCAACAGATCGAGCACATCTTCTCCAGTGGAGATGAATTCACTTTGATCATGTATTCCGGTATCGCTCGCGATAACCTCGCAATGAGGGCCGAAGAAGCGGGATATCTCCTGCAATCGTTCCGTACCGACCGGTTTTACATATTGTTCAGCCGGGGTCCTTACCGCCGTATTGAGCTGTATCCGCTCCGGCCCGATACGATCAGCCAAAGCTTTGATTTTAGAAAGCTCGTCCTCCCCGTCGGTCACGCCGCCGGTTATGAAAACTTCCAGCCATACGGCCCCCCTGCAGTCATTCCGAACCGCAGACAATCCCTCTACCATTTCTTGAAAACGAATGCTACTGTGGGGACGGTTTACACGTAAAAAAGTTTCCTCACTGCCGGCGTCCAGCGACGGAATGATCAGATCGGCACCGGAGATTGCTCTGCACACCTCATCGATCCACAGCAATGATCCGTTCGTGAGAACCGCCACAGGCACATCCGACATATCCTTGATACCGGAAATAATATCGCCGATACGGCTGTGAAGCGTCGGTTCTCCCGACCCCGAAAGGGTAATATAGTCGGGGCGCGAAACCTGCTGCAGCGTCTCCCCCATCTCCCGCAACACATCCCGGACAGGAACATACGTCTTTCTATCCATCGTCTTTACGGTCGTCCTTCCAAGCTGACAATAGATACAGTCATACGTGCATGTCTTGAAGGGAACGACGTCAACTCCCAGAGATCTGCCCAGGCGTCTCGACGGTACCGGACCAAAGGTGTAGCGTTTCTTCTTGTGAAGCATCGTCTCTGTATTCTATATATCTTTCAAATACCTATGTCGGGACTTCAGCACTATGTCTCCGAGAGCACATCCGATCTTTTCAGCAACGACATGACACTTTGTCTGGAGCAGAAAGAATATATTCTTGTCCTCTTCGCTGAGCGATTCATAGTTTCCCTGGCCTTTTGAAAGGATCATGTCCGCACCGTTAAAATACCCAAGAAATTCATCTGAACATGCCGTCGGCATTACACCGGGGAAGTCGATTCCCGTATCGATCACGCGCACCATATCGGTCATGCCAACGAACCGTGCGTCTTCCATGGTGGCATCGTTGATGACGGGCCCGCCCCTCACGGCATAGGTTATATCAAGCTTCGTCTCCCGCAGGAGGACGCCGATCAGTATCTTGTCCAGTACGATCTCTCCGGCATTGTCGCCCAGGTAGAGGAGCGTTCCGGCTTGACCGAGAGACTTTTCAAACGACGCGTAATCAAAGTACGTCGCATCCCTCTTCGTGAAATCACGGAATATGTCCTCCATGCTGTTCCATCTGCGCTCCGGTCCCATATCGATAAGATTGCCAACCGCGGCAAGCTTCAACGCGTCGGACAGGGGAGAGAGCGAATCGTCAATCAGACCGGCCAGCTTATCTTCCAGGTCAAGCATCTGTTTGTTGTGGAGATCTTTTATCTCCCTGTATGGATCACACTTGCCGGTCACCGTGCTGATCGTGCGGTGAATCATGCTGCCGATCTGCGGGGGTGTTTCTCCTTCGGAGATCTCAAACAGCTTATTCATCACACGGTGCACGACCTCTCTCTGAGTATCCTCATCGGCCCCCGAAAGTCTGCTCGCCTCCAGCGCCTGCCTCATGAGACAGGGAAAGCAGTCCAGATATATCTTCAAGCAGCCGTCCCTTTCTCACCGAGCGTACGGAGCACGTTGTGCCACACATCTCTTACATCATCCGAAACGGCAGTATCGGTGTATTCGATAACACTGGTCTTCATGATTTGAGCCTTTGTGATCGCCGTGTCGTAACGGATCCTCCCCGCTGCTTCGACCCCGTATGTGCCTGCCTCTTTCTCGATCTGTTCGGTAATATCGGCATTCAAGTCCCATTTATTGACGCAGACTATGGTGGGAATCCTGAACTGCTTAGTCAATGCCGCTACCCGTTGTAAATCGTGCCGGCCGGAAAGGGTTGGCTCCGTTACAACCAGCACGAGATCGGATCCCGTTATAGATGCGATAACAGGGCATCCGATACCGGGCGAACCATCGATAATGACATAATCAAGCCCTTCTCTCAGGGCGATATCCCGGGCTTCCCGACGGATCTGCGTTACCAGTTTTCCCGAATTCCCCTCGGCTATTCCGAGCCTCGCGTGCACCATAGGCCCGTAGTTTGTTGAGGATACATACCAGGTACCATTGACGACCGGCTCAAAGGATGCTGCCTCAACCGGACAGACCCGGACGCACACCCCGCATCCTTCACAGAAGATGGGATTTATAGAGGGAATACCGACTTCTTCCGAAGCAGGATACGATATCGCATCGAAACGACACTCCTCGATACAGCGATTACAGGCTATGCATTTATCCTCTATGATCTCCGCCTTCTTGCCTCCGCTGAAATCTTCCCGACATTCGATCCGTGGGTTGAGAACAAGATGCAGATCGGCCGCATCAACATCACAATCCGCCAGGACCTTCTTGTCCGCCAGGGCTGCGAATGAAGCGACCATACTGGTCTTCCCCGTGCCCCCTTTTCCGCTTATCACTACAATTTCCTTCATACCATTACCATTCCGTTGCTGTCTCCGGCTGCCGTTCGGCCCGTATCGCAGTCTCATGGAGATCCGTCATCCTTGTCCAGCAGGCATCAAATGTTCCGTGATATTCCGGTATCGCATGAATCACCATCTCTCCTTTGGAATAGGCTTCGGCGATTCTCCGGTCATCCGGTATCTCGAGGACAACATCGATTCCCTCCCTCCGACAGTATTCTTTCACCTCTTCATTGCCGACGTCGGAGCGGTTAATGGCTACGGCAAAGGGGACATGCAGTTCCCTGACCATTCCGACGGCAAGCTCAAGATCGTTCAGGCCGAAGGGAGTCGGCTCCGTAACCAGAAGGATAAAATCCGCGTCCTTTATGGCTTCGATAACGGGACAGGAGGTCCCCGGCGGAGAATCGATAATCAATATGTCCGGATCTCCACCGGCTTTTTTGACTCCCCTGATAACAGCCGGTGACATGAGTTCTCCGATATTGAGCAATCCATGGACGAAGCCGATTCCATAGGCCGTTCCTTCTTCGATACTGCCAATCTCTCTGGGAACCTCTGAGAATGCGTTTTCGGGACAGAACAGCGTGCATGCGCCGCAACTATGACACAACTCGGGGAATATCAACACCGTTCCTTTTATGACGGCAATGGCGTTGAATTCGCACACATCCGCGCACACACCGCATCCCGTACATTTGCTCTCTATGACCTTCGGGATCGATACCGTCACAGGTGCGACCTTTGCAATCTCCGGTTTCAGGAAGATATGACAGTTCGGTTCCTCCACATCACAGTCCAGCAGTTGTACGATATTCCCTTTATCGGCAAGAGTTACGGCAAGATTCGTCGCTATCGTTGTCTTTCCGGTGCCGCCCTTGCCGCTTGCTATTGCGAGCTTCACGATCTCCTGTTCCTTCCCATTCCCATACCGCGGCCACCGCCCATTCCAAAGTGATCTGCCACATTGGGCTGGTCCGACGCGGTAAAGGCACCGGCCTTGAATTGTTCGACCACACGGCGGGCCGTGCCGTTTACACCGACAATTACCTGAATACCCGCAGCCGAGAACACCCTGAATGCGTTCGGTCCGCAGTTTCCCGTCAGGACATGGCGGACGCCGCGGTCCGACATCAGTTGTGCCGACTGGATGCCGGCACCTCCTCCCGCTGCGACGTTGGGATTCTGCACCGCCTCGTATTCCATGGTATCCGTATCGACAAACAGATAGTACGGAGCCCGTCCAAAACGGGCCTCAACCTGATCATCAAGGGATGAATCCGTCGCTGTTATTGCTATCTTCATTTTTTATTTTCCTCTGCTTTCCTTCTCCAATTCCGCCATACGCCGTTTAATCCCTTCCAGAGAATCTTCAAAGTACTCTGCCTGGCTTTTCAGTGCGTTCAGTTCTTCTTCTTTGGTAAACTCCGTTTGGAGGTACGGCATTCCCCACCCGTGAGCCGGATACCCGTAGGCAGTCCGTTGCCAACCCGGCAGACCTGTCGCATAAAACCAATTACGCCAGCCCCGGCCACCGCCATGACCGCGACCGAAACCTCTACCCATAACAGGGTTCGCAAATCCGGGGACCCCAAAACCTGCACAGTACCCTGCTGCCCTTCCTGTCATTGGTCCCATTCCCGCGGGACCCGTTCTATCTCCACCCGGCATGATACATATCTCCTGATATATTGATTTATTACACATCCGGCCCTATCAGAGCGTCCGAATGTTAACGATTACGGACTCGACCCATTCCACGACCCTGGTCTCGTCCCTGTTTCATCCCATTACCCTGACCTGATCGGCCAAGACCGAACATTCTTCCCAGCCTGCGGAAAAAACCGACATTCTCTTCAGATACCGACATGTCTCCCGTTCCACACGATCCCATGCCGCGGCATGTTTGAGGGCCCTGTCCTTGCGGGCCGGTTCCATCTCCTCTCGGCATATGCATCACCTCTTTTCATCTATGGGTATCATCGCAACCCTTACACCCAATGTCCTTCAATGGTCGATTCGCTCGTCTCCTCAAGGTTCCCCTGTTTCCATTCGGAAAGGGCCTCCTGAACCGTATTATCCCCTTTGATAATATATATCTTTATGGATGCGGCACTTAAAACCCTGAAGGCATTAGGCCCCACATTGCCGGTAAGAACGGCTTCAGCGCCCAGATTCGCCACGTTCTGAGCGGCTTGAATGCCAGCTCCCTGCGGCGCGTTCACGTTCTGCTCATTGGCATGAGCCTCGAAGGCGCCTGTCTCGGTATCCACCAGGATAAACCACTTCGCCCTTCCGAAACTCTTGTCAGTCTTACTGGTAAGATCCTCTCCGTATGAGGTAATCACTATTTTCATATACGCAATCCCTTCCTGTTATTATTCCAACCGGAGCGGCCGTGACCGTGCCTTCTCCGTTCCATACCCTTTCCAAAGCCCCCTTTCCATGGACAGCCCGGCAACATGAAGCCCGGTCCGAACAGATGCCCTGCAAGATAGGCATTGATCACATCGTTTACTCTTCCCCTGATAAAGGGGATCGTCGTTATTCCCGATGCGATAATCATCCGTTCCATGGATCGTGAAACCGCCCCGCAGATGAGGACCTGTATGCCGAGTTCCCTCAGTTTTGCCACCTTTCCCACCATTGTGACCCCGGCAAAATTGACCATATACCGGTTGTGTATAACCCCGGCTTCAAAGTCGATGACCAGGAGACCATCGGAAAAATCCAAAACCGTTGAAATGGAATCATTCCAGACAGGCATGGCAAGCTTCATACGTTCAAACCCCTTTTCCCTGTAGGAGTCTTTACAAAGATCGTGCCACGTGATCGGCAGCACGTACGGAATAATACATGCAGTCATTACATATTGTTACGATGCAAGGCATGGGGGAGGGATCAACAAGGGCGCATTTCCGCTACTATAAATACAAATTTTGGTAGCATTATTGCGACTTGCCAACACTCGGGCACCGCTGAGGCGTTCTTTAGTATGCTCTGTCGGTCTATTTCAGACCTTCGGTATATCAAGGCCCAGGGATTTTATCTTTCGGAAGAGGGTACTTTTATGGATACCGAGTTCCTTTGCGGTCTTCAGACGGTTCCAGTTGTTTCTCCTCAGGGCATTCGTCAGAAAGACGGCCTCCATATCTTTGAGATTTGTTATACCCATATTTTCCGAACGATCAAGACCTCCGGACCCGCAGATAGGATCGGGAAGGTGGGAAAGCATGATGACCTTTGATTTGCACAGGATAAAGGCACGTTCGATAATATTTTCCAGTTCCCTGATATTGCCGGGATAATCGTACGACATCAGACAGGCGAGTGCTTCGTCGGTGATCCCGTCGATAGCCTTGTTTCGAACGGAGCAGAATGTCTTGATAAAATGGTCGACCAGCAGAGGGATATCCTCTTTTCTTTCTCGCAGAGGCGGAAGTTCAAGTTTAATCACGTTGATCCGGTAGAGGTCCTCCCTGAATGTTCCCTGCTGAACCATGTCAAAGAGGTTCCTGTTGGTAGCGGTTATGATACGAACATCCACCCGCTCGCTCTTCACCGCTCCGAGGGGTTCATAGGTCTTTTCCTGCAGTACGCGCAGCAGCTTCGATTGCAGGACCGGAGATATATCACCGATCTCATCCAGAAATATGGTGCTCCCCTCGGCGAGTTTAAACCGTCCGGGTTTATCCCGTCGTGCGTCCGTAAAAGCCCCGGCCTTGTAGCCGAACAATTCCGATTCCAGCAGGGTGTCGGGCATAGCACCGCAGTTCACTACGACAAGGGGTCTGTTCTTTCTCGGACTCAGGTTATGTATGGCCCGCGCGAACAGCTCTTTCCCCGTTCCGCTTTCCCCTTCGATCAGGACGGTGCTCAGGCTGTCCGCCACGTCCGGAAGTATGTCAAACAGCTCATACATCCTGTGGTTTTTCGATATGATATCTTCAAAGGTATATTTTTCCTCTATCTTCTTGCGCAGTTTTTCGACAAGACTGATATCCCGGAAGGTCTCCACGGCGCCGATTACCTTCCCGTTCTCATCTTTCAGTAGTGCGGTGGATATGCTTATCGGTATCTGTTCCCCTGCTGCGTTCACGATATTGACAACCTTGTCCCGTATCGATCCCCCTGTTTCCAGGGTCTGTCTGAGGACACAGTTTTTCTCGCATATGTCGGCCTTCAGAACATCCTTGCACAACTGACCAATGGCTTCCTCACGCGACACTCCCGTTATCTCTTCGGCCGACCTGTTGAATGACGTGATGCGCCACTCATGATCCACTGTGAAGACGCCGTCGGTTATTGAGTCAAGTATAATATCCCGTCCTTTAATATCCATAAATGCGATTCCCCTTTGTTCTCAACATATGCATATGCCTGTTTCTATTACAACTACTATATCAGAGCGCACATCACAAGAAGATAATTGTCCGCCTCACAATTCCCAGCGCGTGTACCCTGAAGCTTCCAACCGCGCACACTCCACCGCCGCTGATCCGGTTCAAACACAGGGAACCGGATAAATGGGGACTGAACCCTTTCCGTTCCGTCACATACCCCGATCCACATTCAATGTCTACGACGGATACGGTACATTACTTTTTTGATGATATCTTTATGTTCTTCGTGTATGGTTTCTCACACATGAATATCCGGACGGTTTACACAAAACGATGAGATGTGCAAAGGATTTCAATCCCGAGGCCGACATACGGTCCGCTGTAATACGAGCAAGGAGGACTCTTCGATTCATGAGATATGGGTTTGTATGTACACTATTACTAATGGCTGTAACGGTATCCGGATGTCTGATGCATCAAAAGATAACTCCCGTAGATTATGCCTGGACCCTGGAATCGGTACTCAACGTGGATCGCAATGGAGCAGTCAAGGGTCCTCCAAAGACACCCACATTCAATGCCAAACAATTGTTTACATGGGAGCAGTGCGCAGGCACAATGAATCAACCGGAAACCCTGCGGTTAATCCAAAATCAGGCAGGATTTTATTTCATAACCGCACCCGGTTTTAAAAATGTCTATGTATTCAGACCGGGGGATGCATCGCTGGAATTGATCAATACGATCGGAATCGACCCCAACGGCATGTCCAGACCGGCTTTTAATCAGAGGGTGCCCTTTATCCAGTTAATTCATGGATCGAAGGTCTTCATGCTCGATGAAAAGGGTATAAAAAAATAATACAACCATAGAGATTCGAACAAAGACGAACGGTCGAATCAAAATCAATGGTATCACTGTTTAACCATACCAATAGACAAGAGAAGGACCATATGAAAGGGATTATCCGCACCGTGATCGTCGTGGGATTTGTTTTGCTGGGTACTCTTGCACCGTTATTCGCAGAGGTCTCCGATTATGAACGGGTAGAACGATTCAAGGCCGAATATAACGATATCATCAAGGCTATTCATACTACCGGCGATCAGTCTGAAATTACGCTGATTGCCGAACGTATTAAAAGGCTGAGCGACGAGTATGAAGATTTCAGGGCTTTTTTGAATGATGCCCTCTATCCCCAAAAGTATGACGATTACATCGGTGAGTTGCGACGTTCATTAAGTCGTGCAACGCAACGGGTTGCATTGACCAGTGAAAAAGTTCAACTCAGCAACAGACTCACACAAAACAGACAAGAAAACATAAGGTTATCTCTTACGGCCTCCAAACTGGCTGAAGAAAATCGTACACTGAAGGCTCTTATCAACAAACTGAGATTGACCCGGGAAAAGGACAAAGAAACGATCGATAAGTTAAACACCATGGTTGCCGAACTTATCGAGAAGGTCGCGGAACAGGAGAAGCTGGTTGCGGAATTGAAAGACAAGATTGAAGTCCGTGACCGGGCCGTGGTGGGTATGACCGGTGAACTGATGAACCGTTTCGACAAAAAGATAACGGATAAAGGTAAGGATAAGAATATACAACTCACCGTTGAGAAGAACGAAATTTTCGATATTATCTTATCGACCATCAAGGAAAATTCCGATTTTGTGAAGTCAGGCTTCTTACAGCCCGACGATCTGATTTTTGCCAAAGAGGAACATGATAAGTTGTCCGACATATGGGAACGTTTTAAACCTGAATTCGAAGCCATGCACGGAAAAAACACAGAAAGCGCGGCTTCCATGCGGAAGATTCAGGCGACACTCGACGATTGGGCCAATCAGATCGATTCATCTCCATGGAAAACCCTCCATGCCCTCTTCACCGATAACGGCTTCGAACTCGCCAATTTTCAGAACGGATCAGAGTTTAAGAATGCCGTCGTGACATTTGTGGATCAAGAGATTCAGCAAAACAAGAGAAAGAGGTATGGTCTTTTTGTCGAAACTCTGTGGGCGGAAGAGATCGCACCACAATGGTTGCCGTACCTGATCGACACGCAACGGCTCACACCAAACGAGACGGCTGAAATCGAAGCAAAATTCAGAGAGTGGGCCGGTCTGAGAGACTACCTCATGTGGGGTATTATCGGCGGGGTCGTGGTGTGCATGCTGGTCATAGGTGCCGTTATGGCCCGACGTAGGAAATCATAGATCTCATTACCCGTGTTCTCAAGCCGAGACGGAGATATCACGGTACTCCAGCTTTTCATATCCACTGATAACAGTCCGATCCTGCGGAAACAGTGCAAGGACAGGTTGCTATGGTGTACCCAATCCCCGTTGGAAGGCGTCGAGGGGGATGTCTGTTTTGCCTGAGGCGATGAGCTGGGCGATAAGATCGCCCGTAATGGGTGCAAGGGCGATGCCGTCTCCTTCGTGGCCCGCCGCCATGATGAAGCCGTCCAAGCCCTCTACGAAGCCGAGAAAAGGGAGACCGCTGGGCGTGTAGGGGCGCAACCCCGCAAAGGCGCGGATGATGTGCACCTCATTGAGCCGGGGAATCACTTGTGATGCCCGTGCCGCAATTGTCGCCATTCCCTCGTTTGTCACACAGCCGTCGTAGCCGACAAATTCCCGAGTCGATCCAAGGACGAGGGTCCCACTGGCCGTCTGTTCGATGGAGATCCCCTCTCCTGCCTTCTGTGCCAAGTCGGGATTGAATTTTGCCGCAATATATTTTGCCGAAAGAAAGATGGATGTGATGAGCCGGGGCAGCGTTTCGGTAACGAGAAGCTGGCCTCTCCTCGGCGTGATGGGGATTTCAAGATCCACCATCCGGCCGATTTTCGGTGCAAAGGGGCCCGCTGCATTGACGACCAGTGCGGTTCTGATCTCCTCTGTCCCCGTTCTCACAATCCATTCCCTGCCGCCGGTACGAGTGATAGCGGTTACTTCTCTATCGGTGAATACCCGGGCACCCAGTTCCTTTGCCCTGTCGATGAAGGCAAAGGTGAGGAACATGGGATTGACCTGGGAATCCTGTGGCGAGTAGGTTGCCCCGACAATCTTTTCCGAGAGGGCGGGTTCCCGCTTCCGTGCTTCGTGCTTGTCGAGAAGGGTCACGTCGAGTCCGATCTCCTGCTGTTCCTTCACATATCGTTCCATTGCGGGAATTTCTTCCGACCCTTCTATGATGACCATGCCGCCGCAGTTTTCATATTCGATGGGTGCGCCCAGTTCCGCCTCCAGCGTCTCGAATCGTTTTGCGCTTTCAAGGGCGAGTTCGAGATGGATTCCCGGTTTCTTTGACTGCATGAATACAAAGCCGTCACAGGAACACGACGTAGCGGAACAGATACTCGAACGCTCGATGAGTACCGCTTCTATCCTCCGTTTTGCGAGATGATAGGCTATAGAAGCGCCGATGACACCACCGCCAATGATGACTACGTCCGCTCTTTGGGGCAACAATGCTGTTCTCCTCCCAGTTCTTTTACCTTGATCGACCGGACTGGTGGCCGTGCCGTGGCGGGCATGATCTCTTTCAGAGGTCTCCCTGTATGCTCAGCGATAATCCGTGCCACTTGTGTACCGCAGGTGCGCCCCTGGCAGAGTCCCATCCCGGCGCGTGTCCTGCGCCGTACTTCATGGAGCGTCGTCGCCCCCCGGGCTATGGCCTCTTTGATCTCACCGAGAGTTATCTCTTCACACCGGCAGATAAGCACATCGTCATCGGGATCGGTCATGTGAATCCTTCCTCTTTTGCGGTATCGTCATGCCCCGTACTTCCATGGCGAACTCTCCGGGAACGGCAATGGTAACAATGGGCGTATGATCATTTTTTATTGGATTTTTTACGGAGAGCACCGTCCCGTTCGTCACGGTATCGCCCCTGCGATTGACGGCCTCGACCTCGTCCCCCACCTCAGGCAGGGGGAGATATTCGAAGGGAAAAGAAATCTCCGCCTTCCCCGCGGTCCCGGTCGTATCGACGAGGAAGATGGCGAGTCCCGGACAGGCAGCGAGACAGGTGCCGCAGCCGCTGCATCTGTCTTCGTCCAGTACGGGAAGATTGGTAATAGGCTCGCCCACACTGATGGCGCCATAGGGGCACACCTCTTCGCACGGGTTGCAGGGTATCTCCTGAACGCATTCGATGACCGCCACTGCGCCCCGTTTCAGTCTTTCATCACTGGGGCACCCCGGTGTGCTTTTCAACTCTTCAAGCGTCAGGTAGCCGCGCTTTTTTATTCCTTCAACCGGCATGTGTGATTTCCGGTCCTTTCATGAATGGTTCTTTCATGTCCCTGCGCAGTTCCCCGAAGGGTCCCTCTCTGAGCGAGGCAAGGCGTGCGCGGATTTCGGTCTTCAGTGTTTCAGCCTCGTTGTCTGCGATCAAGCCGAGTGACCGCGCCGCCGCGATCCCGGCGAGGCGTCCCTCTTCCATGGCCGTACTGGCTTCTTCGATCCCCGAGATATCTCCCGCAATATAGATATTCTCTTTGCTTGTTCGCATGTCCCAGTTGTGAACGGGAACATGACCGCCCAGGGCGGGGACATAGGTAAATCGGCATCCGGCCATGCGCGCCAGTTCCGTGAGAGGCGTCAGCCCAACGCTGAGACAGATCGTGTCTGCCGGAATATGCTTCTCCGTTCCTTCTATGGGATTCCATCGTTCATCGAGTGCCACCAGTTCAGCGCCCTCTACATGATCATTCCCGATGGCCCTTTTTACCGTGTGGGATGTATAGATGGGAGTGCCCGCGCGGCTTATCTTCGCCGCATGGACGCCATAACCGCCGATAGATGGAGCCGCCTCCACGATAGCCGCCACATCCGCGCCGGCCTGCATGGTCTGGTAGGAGACGATAAGTCCCACATTGCCCGATCCGACCATAAGAATGCATTTCCCGGGGAGGACGCGGTGGACGTTTATCATGGTCTGCAGGGCTCCCGCTCCCATCACTCCGGGGAGCGTCCAGCCGGGAAAAGCAAGGGCGTTTTCGCTGGCCCCCGTCGCCAGTATAATCTGTTCGGCTTTAAGCGTCCATGCGCGGCCCCGGCTCACAAGACCTATTTTATTGTCGGCGAAGATTCCATAGGCGACGGTGTCGAGTAGCGTGGTAACGCCGAGGCGTTCGCATTCTTTCAGCAGATCTTCCGCTATCGTGATGCCGCGCACCCCTGCACGGTGCGCCCGTGATCCGAAAAACTTGTGTATCTGCTTGAAGAGCTGTCCCCCCGGTTTCTTGTTTTCATCAATGAGGACAACCTTGCCACCAGCCTGTGCCACTTCTATGGCCGCCGCCAGTCCCGCCGGTCCCGCCCCTATTATGGCTACTTCCGTCTCTTCCATCCTACTTCCACTCCCCCGATTCTGTCTGTGTCTCTATGACCATGCCGTCTTCGACGGGGGTGACACAGGTGCGGACGTTGGGTACGCCGTTGACATTCATGACGCAGTCGGTGCACCTCCCGATGGCGCAGAAGACACCCCGCGGTTTCTCATATCTCCTGGTGAGACGAAAATACCGCTTTCCCGCGGCGACCAGTGCCGCGGCGATGACTTCGCCCTCATAGGCTTCGATCTTCGTGCCGTCGACAATGATGCTGATTTTTTTTCGCTTTTTTTCTTTCCCCAGGATAGGGTGGTTGATGATGCGCATTGCTACATAAATCCTCTGAATTCCCAGCGCGCCACCGCGTGATATACCAACGTTGTCAGGGTGTATATATCGAAGACAGGAAGGCCGGTCGCCTCCTGCAGACCGGCGGCATAAGGGGGCATATTGGTACACTCCAGGACGATGGCACCGACCTCGGGATGATCCTCCAGCATATGTCGGCCGCAGGCGATCATCTCGTCCTGCATGTGTCTCATGTTCAGTGTTTCACCATCACCCACGATCGTCGGTGTGAATTCGGGGTATCCCTCCATGCCGTATATAACCGTCGGTATCCTGTCGGCACCCGCTCCGGCGAGATGGTCTTCCGTCAGGGCTTCGGCATTTATGGTGATGATGCCCACCTTCTGCCCTTTCTTCAGCATGGGATACACAAGAGGTACCTGCATGAGACTGGAGGTAAAAACGGGGATGGAGACGCTGTTGCTCAGTTCCTTCTGAAAGGGAGCGAGAAAACCGCAACTCGTGGTGATGGCCCTGACACCGTCCGCTTCCAGATTCCGCGCGGCATCGATGAAATTCTGAAGCCCTGCAAACCCCTCCCGCCGGACAACCATGGAGGGACTGATCCCCCGGACAATCTCGTAGACGACGGGGAAGTCCCATGTCGTCGCATTTCCGATGTCCCCGGGGATGCGCGGAAATCGAGCCTCCAACATGATAATGCCGATCGCCTGACCGTATACATTTTTCCCGCCTTTTACGACTGTCGTCACTGTTTCAGTCCCCCGTCATTCAACCGCTCCGATGGGCGGCGCTTTCTTTGTTTGTCTCCTCCGGCGAAGAGCGATTAACAGTATGAAGACTCCAAAAGCAGTAAAAGTCAAGAACTTAACTGCCGGCAGATTAATAATCTCTCCATATGCGCAGACGGTGAAGAGTCCGAAGGCGATGGCAACGATACCGATCCTTTCCCCACTGTTCAGTGCCCGATGCAGATATCCGCCCATACCTGCCGCCAGGAGGATTACTGCCATGAGAAGTATAATAACCGCGACAGCGATATCGCCGAAGGATCCCCGCATAAGGAGTGCCGGGTTATGGACAAATACGTAGGGAATGACAAATCCTATCAAGGCCAGTTTAAAGGCCTCAAACCCGGTATGAAGCGGCCTTGAACCGGCGATGGCCGCCCCGCAGTAGGCGGCGATACACACGGGCGGTGTGACACCTGCCAGAATCGCAAAATAGAAGACAAAAAGATGTGCCGATAATAAATCGACGCCGATGGACTGAAGGGCCGGGCCACCGATGGTTACGGCAATAATATAGGCAGGCGTGCAGGGGAGACCCATGCCCAGTATGAGTGATGTAATCATGATCAGCAACAGCGCAGGCATCATGAAGCCGCCCGACCAACTGCCGATGACTGAGGCGATTCCCAGGGCGAGCCCCGTGTTGGTCACAATGCTCACCACCATATCGGCGCCTGCACAGGCTATGGCAATCATGATCATGTTTCTTCCACTCAGGTGGAGAGTATCAAAGAGCTTGCGCGGTGTCATGCGTGTCCCCTTGCGCACGAAACTGAGGACGAAGGTAATGATAATGGCCGCACTGGCGGCAGCGAAGGGTGAGTATCCCGAAACGAGAGCGTACACCAGGGCGACCAAGGGTATCAGTAGATAAAAGTCCTTGAGCAGGTCTTTCCAGGTGGGAACATTATCGCTGTCAAGGCCGGTGATATTTCTCTTCAGCGCCTGAAAGTGGACCCTGAAACCGATGCTCAGATAATAAAAAATAGCGCCCAGGGTTGCCGCTACGATAATATGCAGGTAGGCTATTCCCGTAATTTCCGACATGACGAAGGCCCCAACGCCCATGACAGGGGGCATGAGCATACCGCCCGTCGATGCCGCCGCCTCGACGGCCCCGGCAAACTGGGGTCTGTATCCTATTTTTTTCATCATCGGGATGGTGAATGTCCCCGTTGCATAGACATTGGCCGCCGCCACGCCACTGATAGAGCCGAAAAGCCCGCTGCTGATAACGGCAATCTTTGCCGGTCCCCCGGCACTCGTTCCTGCCAGACGGCGGGCGAGATTGGTGAAGAATTCGCCCGTCCTCGTGTTTTCCATAAAGGCGCCGAAAATAACAAAGAGTGCGACAAAGGTTGCCGACACTCCCGTGATAGACCCGTAGATGCCCGACGACGATGTCAGGTACTGCATTTCTATGAGATGTTGGAGGGGGGGCAGTTTGTTGTAAAACACGCCGGGTAGATAGGGTGCCGCAAACATATAGGCAAAGAAGGTGATGATCAGTATGGCCATTGCAGGCACCACTGCCCGTCGTATCGCCTCCAGGAGGAGCACAATGTTGATGATTCCCAGCACGATTTCCGTTGTAGTCAGGGCGTCGATAAATTCGAGGCGCATATTAAGGGGATCGTTGTAGATAATGAGGTAGATCGGTGGCAGTAACGCCAGCAGGACCAGCACCATGTCGAGCATGGTGACGCGGTCTGTGGGTGACTTCTTCGTCGCGGGGAAGAGAATAAATGCGGCCGGTACGAGGAACAGCAGGTGTATCCCCCGCTGGACGCGGGGCTGCATGATTCCGAAAAAGGCGGTATACAGCTGGAATGACGAGATGGTTGCCAGCCATACGCCCAGGAACCAGTTGAACCGGTCACTCAGTTGTCGCATACAAGATTCCTAAACCGGCAGAGCCGGATACTGTAAAAGCATCTATCATATCTTGCGGAAGGTTGTCATGCAGAATGCCCTTCCATTCGAATGATCTTCCGAAAAGCCGGTACTATCGCTTAGCCCCGTTAAAGGGGATAAATTCGTTCACGACTATGCTTTCCGGTGGAAAGCATAGTCTCACCTGCTAAAAAGCCGTAAACTGCGGCCCGCCCTGCAAGGGATGGCCGCAGCCCCGGCTCGATGTTATTATGTGCGTCCCCGACCGAATATCGTCTATTTCATGTACCCGGCTTCTTTGTAATACCGTGCCGCACCGGGATGCAGCGGGGGAACCACATTGGCCCACCCATCTTTCGCTACAAAGAACTTGTTGGCCGGGTTTATCTTGTAGAGTTCTTCGACATTCTCGCAGATAATCTTGATAATGGCATAGGCAACTTCTTCGGGCACGTCCTTATTCACCAGCAATTCACCGGCCGATACCACTGTGGGCACATCCTTGTCAAGACCCTTGTAGGTCCCGGCAGGTATTATGTGGCGGCCCGATTCGCGTGACAGCGTTCCGATTTCCTTGTTGCAGAAATCAATGGCTTCATCTGAAAGAGAGAGGATTGTCGTATCGCGTGACACTGCCATCTGCGTTACCGCTGCTGCGGGAATAGAGAGATGAGTGAAAACGAAATCGACATGCCGGTCCTGATAGAGACTCACCATATCGGCGTAAACGGCATTGAACACCTTCCCGCCTGCCTTCGTGATTGCATCAAGAGAAACACCGTAAAATCCGAGTATCGTTTCGACCATAGGCAGATCTGAGGTCCCTTTCATAGGCGCCCCCACCTTGATTGCCTTTCCGTCCTTGATCATTTTTGCCAGTTCACCGAGAACTTATACCCATCTCCTTGGCCGCAACGAAGTGGATGTCATAGATACCGAAGACACCTCCCATGGAACGAAGATCGGGATATGCCTGTTTAAAGATCGGAGGCTTCCCTTTGAGGGCCATCTTGTCTATGAAGGTTATTCCCCACCCGAGATCATTGGCATTGGTCGCTACCCGAATGGGATTGACGACACCGGCACCGGGAACTACCTTGATGGTAATGTTTGGTTCCTTCTGGTTGACGAGTTGAGCAATTCCACCGGCCTGGACATACCAGCCGCCACCCACGCCGCCGGCAACCCATGAGAGCGTAATGGGCTTGATCTCTTTGGCAGCAACGGATCCGCTAAACATAAAAACAGAAAAAAGACAGAAAGCAATAACGACAAAAGTTGTGATACATTTTCTCATTTGACTACCTCCTTGCTAATTTGTGAATCTCACGATCTAATAAAATCCCCATAATCGTTTTATCCTGAAGTACGCTACCGCCTTCATTCCCATTTGTCCTCTTCACAATCGTACAGGCCGCATCCGTCAGTCTCTTTTTCCACAGGCAGGCCCACGAGGACCAGAAATTGATATGTTCCAATCAAGTTGCCCTTTTATTGATTACCCATACATAGCTGGTGATGAAAAGAGGGCCCGCGGGGCAAAAACCGAAATGCGGTGTCGAGGATCTCTGTGCAGCATGAAACTGCATGTCAGGAAATACTGTCATAACAAAGGGATGTGCTATCAGGCATTTTACTGTAAAACCCCTGTGCGTCAAAGGGGGTATGTGCTCCAACCTTTACATTATTTTAACGCTGCAATAGCGTGATTCACTTCCGCATGTAGTGGATCTCTTAGAACTGAGGCAGTATAGAGGCAGAAAGGTTTCATGTCAATAATATATTGATTTTGTGTTAATGTATAATAGGCTAATTTTTTGAAGAATGGCGGGTTGTTATGCTCGTATAAATTTACACAACTTATCTTATCCTAATCATTTTTCCGGTTTTCATACAGTAAGAAAAGGGGCCTTTTCTTCTATAAACCGACTCTGTTTTGTTAATCCCTTACTTCCTGAAAGTGTTAGATCTGATTTTTCTGAAGGTATATAAGATTTCGAATAGTAATGATCACATTTACGCTGACCCCGGATACTCTTGGGACAACTATATCCAGTCATGATGCTTTGGCATGCAATCTGAGGCGTATCGAACAGGAGTTTGTTTTATTTCCGAGAGAAAATATTCTTTGCAGACATAACGGCATAATAACAAACATATTTCTCAAAGGTACAGGTGCCGCAAGGTACCTTCAACGCAGTCATCAATGCAATACTCCATTTGAGCACGGCCTGCCGTTGCCATGAGGTTATGACGGGCATTCAAGCGAAAATGACAGCGCAAGCGGTCTGGAATATTCCATCAATCAAAATGACCGGGCTGCTTAATATAATTGAAAAATGTGACGATTTGCATTAATATACGGACGCTGTTTGGGATTATCATGATAATCCCAAACAGTCTTGAGGCAAGCATTGGTAAATAAAAGGTAAAAATAGCATTTTCTAACTGACCCTTTATTTCGAATTTACAGGATAAAAATATTTACTGAGCATAAATCCATATTTGACAATTCTCAAAGAAAGGTTTGATCATGAAAAACTTCTTAGCCGTATGTACTATCTTGTTTGCAACCCTTTTTGGAACCAATGCCCCTGCACATCTGATCGGAGTGGACTTCGGCACTCCCGGACAAACTACCCCGACAAACTGGATAAGCGTTTTAGGTGCGGGGACAACCAATTTGCTTGGCACTGAAACCGGTGGGTCAACGGTGGTTGGACTTGAAGTCACGGGAATCATCGGTGGGAACCCGAATAATTGGTCTGCTGGGGTTAACGCCAGCACAATACCGGCCCATGCGAATTCTCTGGCAAACATTGGGGGGAATATATATCAATTTAGCGGCACACTGGAATTGAAGATCAGCAACCTGGAGGCGGGAAGGAATTATGATGTCTGGGTTTTTGGTTTAAGAGACGGCGGCGCTGGGGTAAAACAAGATGTCTCCATACAGGGTGGTGCGACGACATTCCATCAAGAAGCGGCCAGCCAAAACCTCGTCGTAAATGTGAATCAAGGCAGCAGCGCCAACGATCTATCGACTTATGCGTTAGCCATCGCTGCCTCAGCCGGCGGGGAAATCACCATCACGGTCACTGCCGATGAGGAGCTTTATGGCATCGCGGGCGTTGCCATAGATGTTCCGACTCCCACGGTGACCACTCAGGCGGTGACCGCCATTGGTGAAACAACCGCCACCGGGAATGGTACGATCACGGATCTCGGTGCTCCCAATCCCACCCAGCACGGCGTCTGCTGGAACACTACCGGTACCCCCTCAATAGCCGACAACAGAACCACAGACGGCCCTGCGGCAGCGACAGGACCATTCACTTCCAGCATGACAGGGCTTTCTCCCGGCACCACCTACTATGTCAGGGCATACGCCACAAATGACGTCGGAACCGAATACGGCGCGCAAGTTTCTTTTATCACCAGTGCCTCGATTCCCACCCTCAATGAATGGTCTATGCTCTTGTTCGGCCTGCTGCTTCTGGTGTCGTCGGTTTTTATTCTGCGAAAACGCAGGATCTCAGGCGATAGTGCCTGAAGAGACCGGGATCATTGAGTCTCGTGCGTTTCTGAGAACTCATAGGTGACGTCAAGATCCGGCCCATATCGTATTTTTAAGAACAGCACTTATCCCGTTCAAATACAAAGTGTTAGGTTGGATGAATTGACCAGATCATTGAATGTTGGATGAAAGGCGCTACTACCCGACAGCTTGTTTTCTGTGTTTCCTGGCTAAGACTTGCATCCTGAAAGCGAGTGTTCGATAGATTTGCAAGATATGCTGTACTTCAATTCATATTCATTGTTAGTCGTTGCCATTTTTCCTATGTTTTACCAACTTGGGTTTTTACTTTTTATTACCACAAAATGCCTAATCGAAAAAATCCATTGGTCTTGATTTTACATTATATTTTTCTGTTTTCATTTTTAGTGAAATAAAGTAGGTTTACATGAAAGTTCCGAAAATACCTACATAGGCATATTAATTGTTAGGTGTAAAAGTGAAAAATCACTATCGACTTATGCGGAAATGGAACATTTGTTAGATATAAGCAATCCAATAGACATAAATTATAATTTTTACACTGATACACCTCCGAACAAGGACCCGGATACTCACAGTCCTACTCTCCGTCGCTATCATAAAATATTGTGGAGCAAACCGTTACCAAATGGGCGGCAGTTTCAACTTGTAGACACTCACCCTAAAACTTATTTGTACCATAAATCGGATCTAGGCGTATTCTTCCTAAATAGCGATGCCATCACACATTCCTATCGGAATACGAAAAAAATTGCTCACATAATAGAGCAAATACCAGCCGATGACGTTAATTCCTTATTCGACCATGGCAGCACCATTGGTGCTTACACTGTTTTTCCTGGAAATAGAATCGATAACAAAATGACCATTAACGGCGCTAGGGGCTGCAACTCAAAAATTAGCGACCGGTTTGATATTACTCTTGAATGTATCAGGCTTTATTACAACAACGTTGAAAACCCATTAACCTCTGTTTTTCAAAGATATGGTTATTTCTTTGCTTTATTTATTAATTTTAGAGGCTACGTCGATTTCTTCTTTCTTCAAGACCTAGTAACAACTGATTATTGTGAGGTGAAGTTTCATATACCGTACAAATGCTTTGAAGATTCTCCGTTACCGAGAAGTAAGGAAGAATATTTAAAATACAAGGAAAACACTGTCAAATTTATTAAATCTAGAGCTAAACGTATAGAAAACTCACTATGATCGTAACTAAGCCAAATCACACACCTAATAAGGCGCTGCATCTGACCACTTTTCCGCTACACTCCAAAGCGTAAGGTGAGCTTCGTCGTTCTACTACACTTCCAACGATAATCCTCAGTATTCCCTCTTGATCACCATCATTTGTTTGTAGGTGAAGCGTAGATAATGATAAGTGATTGCCTGCAAAGATATGAACTACCGGAATAAAAGCGGCTCAATGAACATACCGCTTATCACTCCGCTGATCGATGTGATCAATATCTCACGCTAGGATCTTCCGGCCATCTTCTTCATATTGGCAAATGACAGGCTCCCTGGAGTCCTTCTGAATATAACCTTAGACACTTCCGGACCGGTTCAATTTTTTCAAAATCCCCTTGCACATATCGAATCATGTGTTATTTTATGGTCGGTCTTCTTCCTGGAAGAGCCGCTACAGACAACAATCTCAATAGATATGTTGATATATTTTTAAATCCGTTAATTTCGGGCAAATGGGACGAGATCCGCTGGAATTGACTCATGACAACCTATATATACAATCAACCGTTAACCCTTACATTGAAAAGAATTTTTTGGCCTGGACAATTGGGTTCCCGGCAACATAAAGGAAATAGACAGATCAAAGCGGGTGCAAAAAAAGGTAAAATAGTGTAGTAATGCACACCCCCATACTGCAAAGTGATAGAGGAGATATCGATCATATGGACATTACAGAGATCACACGTCGTATTGAAAAGGAAAGTCTTACCTTTCGGCAGATTACGGCTGAAATAGAGAAGGTTATCGTAGGGCAGACCGAGCTGTTGAACCGGATGCTGATCGGTCTCCT
>Ga0116164_10000141_pt1 | contig 69792 bp, 63 predicted proteins | sample AD_UKC109_MetaG_FD_89888 | JGI IMG/M metagenome (GOLD analysis project Ga0116164, IMG submission 89888) | Active sludge microbial communities of municipal wastewater-treating anaerobic digesters from Hong Kong - AD_UKC109_MetaG | ecosystem: Engineered > Bioreactor > Anaerobic > Digestate... | reverse complement strand
CGATAGCGGTCTTTTAGGGAAGTTGGGCTCCGACGCACGATTTCAGGAACTTTTGGACGGCACGGGATGCTGTCCAAAAGTTCCTGAAATCGTGCGTCGGAGCCCAACTTCCCTAAAAGACCGCTATCGGGTCCACCGAGCAATTCCAGTATGGATCGTCTGTCCTTGTCTGCAACATTTTCCAAGGCCCGTCCGATGATGGCCTTTAGGATCGCTTGGTCCATCTCCGCGGCCGAGCAGGCGCATTCGCTCAAGATACTGTCCTTGGTCCTGGAGTATCGCGTCAGGAACTCCCCTATTTCCTCGGGCTGCATGGGGATCTAGATGTCCAAGAGCCTCTTCTCGCCCTCGAGGTTCATTATCTCCCCTATCCTCTGGCTCGCCTCAAGGCATCCGAGGTAGTTGCCGTCGCCGTCCCTAAGGGCATAGTACTCTATCATGACCTTTTCCTTGTCGCCGAGGTCTATCCAGAATCGCGCCTTGTCCCGCTCTCCAGACTTCATCTCAGATAGTATCCTCTCGACCTTCTCCACGCTCTTCTTGGGATGGCAGTCGTGCACGTCCAGCCCGATGGCCCCGAGGGGCCTCTTGAACAACCTTGTCTCATGCTTGTTCCAGGCCAGCACCTTGTCGTCCGCGTCCACTATCGAGAACTCGATCGGGATGGTCTCAAGGAAAGCCTCCAATATTTTGCCTTCCAAATCGCCTATCATGGTGATCACCGGCAATATTATGACTGTTCCTATATTTATTTCCTACGCAATGCCCATGAGCTTTTCATAGTATTTCGAGGAGCCCGTGTCCATGATCTCCCTTATCAGCGAGGCGGTACCCTGGCCCACGCCCCTTATCGAGGTGAGGTCGTCCAAATCGGAGATGCTCGACTGAAGATTCGATATCTCATGGGCAGCCCTTCCGTACGACGATGTCTTTCCCATTGCGCGCGTGATGTGCTCCATATGCTCCAGCATCACGGCCACCTTGTCGTTCAGGTCCAAGAGACCCTCGAAAAGGTGCGGTGGCATCCTCGGCGGCATGGAATGCTTCTGCGCCATCTTTTGGAATCTCATCCCTATCCTTTGGTAGTACCCGCCTGCGGCGTTCCCCCACCTGTCACCGGTGTACAATGCCTCATAATCGTCTATGAGATCGGGACGATATGACCCCAAGACATCATAGAAGTGCTCCTTCTGCCTGCCGTCCTTGAGCGTCATCCCACCGAAGACCACGAAGTCGGCGCCCGCGTCCTTTGCGGCCGACACCGCGTCATCTATGTGCCGCAGGTCGTCTGTTAAAAGAGGTATCACCGGCATGAGGAAGACTCCGCAGGGTATCCCTCTCTCCTTGAAGGCCCTTATGGTATCCAATCTCTCGGAAGGGGGCGGCACGCCGGGTTCGAATATCCTGCTGACGTCGTCGTCGACGGAAGAGAGGCTGAAGCTCAGGACCGCGCCCCTGCGCCCTTTGATGTCCCCGATGACGTCAAGGTCCCTTTCGACCAGTGTGGACTTGGTAAGGATGTGCACTGGATGGCCGAATCGGTGCATCAGTCTGAGCGCGCCCCTTGTGAGCATGTAGTCCTTCTCCAGGGCCTGATAGCTGTCGCCCACTCCGCCGCCCAACATGAAGTAGCCTCCCTTGAAAGGGGCCCTCTTCCTTCGCGGGTCAAGCTCCCTTTTAAGGACGTTAAACGCATTGGCCTTTACCTCGACGTCTGAACCGAACTCGCCGTTGACGCCGTATTTCTCGGCCCTGCCGTCGCAGTAGGCGCAGTTGTGGAGGCAGCCCCTGTAAAGATTCATCCCGTATCTCGAGAGAAACCACGAGTCTATCCTCTTGTGTTTGATGAGTATGGACTTCGACTCAATCTCGGTGACCGTCATTGAGCATATACCTTCTTTTTTTGTATTTATATTCGCTCACGCCGAGAAGCCCCATGGCGCGTTCGGGATACTTCTTGACAAGGTTCCGGCATGCACGGTAAGCTATCCAGTATGAGTTCGGGTCGCCCGACGATACAAGTTCCCCGACCAAAGAGAAAACAAGCTCAGGAAGTCTTCTCGACAGGTCGCTGAGATTGTTGCCGACAGACGTCCTCGCGTATCTGTCCGATTCCATGAAGAGGCCTCTAAGGATGGAAAGGGGATATTCCGGGTCCTTGTAGAACCATCTGTTCTCCTTGACAGGCCTCAAGGTCTCGGCAACGAACCTTCTCATCTTGGGATCGCCCGACCTTGAGAACTCCGTGAGCATCTCTCTGGCCTCGTCCGGGCGCGCGTTTATGATGCGCCTGAAGAAGTATTGCGAGAACTCCCTTGTTATCCAGTCCTCGGAGACGGCGGCGGCCTCAAGATACATCATCACCTCGCCAGGGGAGGACATTCCATGATTGGCCATGACGCCCAACGAGACCAACCTGGTCCTCTCTTCATCGGCTTCTTCGAACATGCGGATGAAGACCCCGAGAGATGATGGGACGTCCACATGCGAGAACAAATAATCGCTCAACGTGTTGATGACATGGACGATGCCGTACGATACCCGCTTCTCGTCAGGTATCCTTGAGTAGAGATATGCCACAGTTTCCTCAATGCCTTCCATGGCCGCCTCAAGCTCGCCCGAATCCAAGGGCGTGATTATGCTTCTGCCTATCATCTCCATGACGCGATCATCGATCAGGTCCATAAAGAAAATTCCCACCTCATCACTTATCCATTTATCTTTGAGAACCCTTATAAGCTCCAAAGACTTACCAGATATAAGATGTCCAGCGCGAAGAAGATCGGCTCCCCTCCGGGAACACTGGTCCATGTCGGGAAGAAAAGAACGCACGATGTCAGGATAACCCAGTACATCTACGACAAGGAAAGCGTGGAAAAGTACGCTATCGGAAGTGTGGATGACATCAGGGACCCTGGGAAAAGGAATTCCTGGATAGATGTCTCGGGTATCCACGACATGGACATCATAGAGAAGTTCGGCGCTCGATACGACATCCACTCGCTGGTCCTCGAGGACATAATGAACACCCATCAAAGGCCAAAGCTCGAGGAGTATGAGGACTATCTGTTCATCGTGCTCAAGGGGCTCTCCGCCATCGATGGCGGCATCGAACTGGAACAGGTCAGCCTGCTCTTGTTCCACAATCTTGCAATTACGTTCCAGGAAGGGGAAGAGACCATGTTCTCGAACCTCGAGGAACGGCTGAACGCCCCCAAAGGCAAGCTGAAGAAGTACGGCAGCGACTATCTTGCATATGCGGCGATAGATATCATCGTCGACGGATACTTCATAATACTGGAGAATCTGGCAGAGAAGATACAGTGCCTCGAGAGGGAGGTCATAGTGGAGATGTCGGAAGAGGGTCTCGTCAAGATCCAGAGGTTAAAGAACGAACTTACCGAGCTCCGCAAGACCATCTATCCCCTCAGGGAGGTGATGAGCAAGCTCGAAAAGACGGGGAGCGACCTGATAAAGGACTCCACCGACATCTACCTGAGGGACGTCTACGACCACCTCGTCCAGATCCTCGAGGCCATTGAAACGTACAGGGAAATGCTGTCCGGACTTCTGGAGATCCACCTCTCCAATATGAGCAACAAGATGAACGAGGTCATGAAGATACTGACCATCATAGCCACCATATTCATTCCTCTTTCATTTATCACAGGGGTGTTCGGAATGAACTTCGTATACATGCCCGAGCTTCAATGGAAGTACTCCTACCCCCTGACCCTCGCGGCCATGTTCCTCATAGTTATCGTCATGCTGCTGTTCTTCAGGAAAAAGAGATGGATATGAGCCTGGCTCACATCCTTATGGAATCGTGCTTGCACGCGTCCTCGCACCGGTAGCAGAGGATGCAGTGCGCTCCGGATATCCCGGCATCGTCCTTTCCTACCGTTATCGCGTCGGTCGGGCAGACCTTCTCGCATGCCTTGCAGTGCTTGCAGCTGGAGGATATCTTGGGCATCAGCGGCCTTGCGGCCGCGGGCAGCCTCATTATCAGACCGAAGGGACAGACGTACCTGTGCCATATCCTCGGCGCCAGAGGCGTCAAAAAGACAAACGCGAGCATGAGTATGGGTATCTGGACCCTTATCTTCGTGTATGGCATCAAAGCCTTCATTACAAGTATCGCCAATATCGCGACGGACAGCATGTAGAACACCGCCCTGAGGCCGTCCAGCCTTCCCGAATCGATCCTCCTTATGCCGAGCCTTCCAAGGACCGCGCCAAGCATCTTGTCGTATGCGTGAAACGGGCACAGGTAGCCACAGAACAGCCTTCCGTAGAATACCGACCCTGCCGACAGCAACAGCATCAAGGTGATGGCCAGCGGTTCCCTCTTGGTCCTGACCATGAAGAAAAGGACGGCAAGGGAGGCCAGCAGCGTCATCCATTGTATCATCCTGCGAGCTTTCATCGTTCCATTTCTATTAGGGCCCACTTTAAAGAATTTCCATAACTATAATATAGTAAAGTTATTAAATATATACAGCGACATTCCCACATGCAGACCAGGGAATCCCTGCAGGAGGTGGGCCTGACAGAGTACGAGGCCAGGGTCGTCATCTCCGCCGTCAGTGCCGGAGGCTCCACCGCCAAGTCTCTCTCAGGCAGTTCGGGCGTGCCATATTCAAGGATATACGGGACATTGGACTCCCTTGTCGGGAAAGGTTGGCTGATCAGGACGGATGGGCGGCCCTCCATGTTCCTTCCGGGGGATGTTGACGCGCTCCTGGAGAAGCACCTGAAGGAGAGGAGACAGCGCATAGACGAGCTCAAACACCATCTCTCGTCCATGAGGCGGGACGGGGATGCCGTCATGAATCCGTCGTTCTCCATTGGTTACGGATGGGAGGCATTCCTTGAGAAGCTGTCCATGCTTCACGGAGCGGCCGGCTCGGTCAACGGCGTCATAGGATTTTCACATAAGGAAAACCTCCCGAACCTGATGGACATCCTGAACGAAAGATTCGTGCAGGGCCTGGTATTTGTAAAGGAGAAGGTATTTCTTGAAAATCGGGAGACGATGGGGAGGATTGCCGACAAGAACGTCAGGACGCTCTCCTTCACGCCGCCGCTCTGGTTGTTCTTCATCGACGGCAAGGACATCCTCCTTGCCATACCATTGGACCCCAAGGACGAGGACGGAACGTCCGATGTCAAGTATCTTGAGCTCAACAACTTCACCATGGGAGACATGCTGAGCGAGATAATGGGCGTTGCGCTTAGGGACTCCAGGCAGGCAGAAGGGTTGTGAGAGGGCCTTATCCCTAGTCCTTGAACTCACTTTTCACGGCCTTTACGACCATGCCCTTCGGGACCATGTGTCCCTTTAGAGGGATCCAGAAACTCTTGTAGTACTCGAAAGAAATGTCGTCAAATCCGGCGGATGTCAAAAGATCGCTTAGCTCTTCCCCGCTGTAGAGCCTCAGATTCATCTTTCTTATGTGGCCCGCGTGGTCAAGTCCGTCATCCTTGTTGTACGCCATCTCCAAGACAAGCCTCCCGCCGGGTTTCATCACCCTGTATGCCTCCCTGAGGGCCCCCTGCGGGTCGGACCAGAAGAAGAAGGTCTCTATTGCCGCCATGGCGGAGAACTCATTGTCCTTCCATGGCAGTGACGAGGCATCGCCTTGAACGAACTCTGCCTTGCCGGACCTGACAAGGTCCTTGTTCATGTCCTTTGCCAGCCTTACCATCTCCTCGGAGCAGTCCAGGCCCGCTATCCTCGAGACATGGGATGCGTACTTCTTTATGAAAAGGCCAGAGCCGAATCCTATCTCAAGGTAGGTGTCATCCTCTTTGAGGTCGAGCACCCTTGCCGTGTTCTTATAGAAGTCCCTGTGCCCCCACGCCATGCCCCTCGCCAAGAGCCTTCCAAAAAACCCGGTCGGGTTGGAGTATTGCGACATTGAATTGTCATATGAGATAGTATATTTACAGTTTTCTATGGGTTCTTAAATAATATGTCATTTATCCATCCTTTATCTAATACAAATTGAAATGTTCTAATAATATGATTTTTTTCAAAGAGCATATATATATTCGGGAAGAACTTTAGTTTATTATTAATCATTTGTGTCCCATATTGGTCCTTCACTATATCTCTATATTTAATAGGAAAAAAGAAAAAAGCTTTCCATATTGAATTTATTTCATCTTTATGAGTTCTTAATTCAATTTCAAATTTGATTGGTATTTCTTCATATAATTTCTTATATAATTCTCTATATCTGTCTTCAATATGATATTCATCAAAGAATTCCTTTGAAGGAGGATTGTATGTTATGCGAGAATATGCGATATCTGAATCTGATAATTCATTGTAAGGAAATTCTTCCAACGAATATAATAGAGCAGGAAACTTGCCATCTATTGAAACATGATATAGATAAAATTTTGGTTCAATATTATCAAGATAAAATTTTGTTATTCTATGTATATCTTCTATAGTGATAATGTAATTATCATTTTCCCCTTTATATCGATACATTTCATTAAAAATAGCTTCTACATGAGGATTAAGATAGAATATATCTTCCAATAGAATACCGTGCGCATAAGCATAATTCACGGCATTTTTAGTATATCCACTTGTTGAATAATAAATACCTGTATCTGTGAACCGTATTAAATCCTTTTCAATTGGTTTACCATTTATATAGGAAAAATAACATTCAGAGATATCTTTCATCACTCCAACGAAATCCCTTATTTTTGGTAGACCTACTTTTTCATTATTATGTTTGCATTCACATATCAATCTAAGGGGATAAATATTAGGTACTCGTTCATATATGCCAACAGCATCAATCTGATGTTTTTCTCCTCGACCATAAATAAATATTTTATTACTGGGATCAATCTTGACGTTATATTTTTTCTGTAAGAGGTCTTTATCTATAGTGCCGGATAATACAATGTCATGCAATTCATGGTATCCTTGACATTTTATTTTTTGAAAAATTAAAGCTTCAATAATATATCCGTATATTTGTTCTTTTTTCATATTTCTAATTTTATATGTTATAATATTTTAATATATTCATTATATTACAAAATATATTTTGCACATATAATGATCTAATTCATGATGTGTTTTGATTTGTCAGGATGAAACTCATCATATTTTACATTGCTCGTGGTTTTGTATTTGGTGGGCTTCTTTATTGTATTATCTGAGATATCTGTTATTATATTTTTTATATAACAGTTCCGAATGTAACTTAGTCTGGCTTCTATGGCAACTTATTTTTATATAATGAAAAACATAAACCGGACATGCTCGAAGCGGACGATATTTCTGTTCAATTGAATACAATTATCGATGCCATATTCGAAGAAATAGAAAAAAATAGAGCAAATCTAAACCCCACCAAAAAATTATTTTGGAAACGAAAATTCGAAAATTTTAATGAGCTTGGAAAGAATATGTCTTTTTCTTGCGAAACTGTTGCAATAGATGATTGGGAAATTGCGAATATAAATATATTTACTATACTTTCTAAGAAAAGGATATATCTCGAGACTATTGACAATATTAAAAGAAATTATATGAGTGATGGCGTTCTAGGATTGCAAATATTCGTCAGAAAAATAATATCAAAAATATTAGAATGTAATCTGACAAGAGAATCCTCTTTTTCTGATGAAATCAATATATTTGTCAAAGAGTTAGAAAACAAAGATTTGGAACATGAAATAAATATAGCTTTAATGAATTTGATTGTTCAGAAAGATTTCAGTTTTAAAATAGAAAATATGGAAATAAAATTTAGAAAAACAAAGAAAGAAATCATGGAAAAAGAGTTATTGCCACATTATGCATTTGAACCTGAACTAATGGAAAAAAGTACTTATCATACAGTTCCAACTTCGTTTTTAGAGATTAGATACATTTCACAATCAAACCCACATATTTACTTTACTATGAACCAATTAAAAGATAGAATAATTTCAATATTAAATCTTTACAAAAATTGGGGTATTAATATAGGCTATTATAAGGTGAACTCCCAATCGTATTGTCCAATGGTTAATCTACATAGGGTTGAAAAAGAAAATAAATATTATCTTCCAAAATACCATATTAATGAAGATGAAATTGATGGTTTATTGCATTTTTTTAATAATATGTATTGTGATTTTCCTACTTACTTATATAATCCACTAACGAATAATGCCACTACTAATTTGAGCATTGCTTTTGAACGATACAATGAAGCAATATTATCTAAGGACATTGTAAAAAAAATATTTCTTGCCATTGCGGGCATAGAAGGATTGTTATCTCAAGATAATTTAGAAGTGACATATAAGCTATCTATTAGAACGGCCAAATTGCTAAGTTATTTTGATATGAATCCATTCACTGTTAAAGATATAATCAAAAACGCATATGGAATTAGAAGCAAATTTGTTCATGGGACAATTATCAAAGAAAATGATAAGATTATCAAGAACTTTAGGGAGAAGTATGGAATTGATTTAAGTAATAGTTTACTGGGAATTTTAAGGTTATTATTGATAACATACATTCTAGGAAAAAAAGACAAAAAAGATATAATATCGTGGATTGAGGATGCTTTAATGTATAAATCAACAGAATTAGATAAAATGATAAATGTAATAAAAACTAAAATTCCAACAATATCTCAAGATGTGTTTTCTTAAAAAAATATATTGAAATCCTCGAAGAAAATAATTACATTCGCCCATATAGATCACTGAAAAAAAAAGAGAAAAATGGGTATTGTCTGATAAAATGAAGTATTATAATCCCTTGAATATAAAAAAAGATAGATATAAAAAACATAAAACAAAATGATATCATTTTAGTTATGAAAATAGGATAATTAAGGATATTATGTATATTAAAAAAATAGAAATTGCAGGTTTCAAAGGATTTGGTGAAAAAACATCGATATTTTTTTCTATTCCAGATGGAAAAACCGGTTCAGGGATAAATGTATTTGTAGGACCCAATAATTCTGGTAAATCAACTATTGTTGAATGCATACAGATAATGACAAGAAATATAAAAAGAATTAGTTTTGATAAAGAAGAGAGAAATCCCAGATATGGTAATAAAATAGAAATTTCACTATATTCTATAAATAACCAAGATGAAATTATAAGAAGTATATCAACAGTTGAACAAGGTGGCAGTGAAACAATAGTAGATAATAAAGCTCATCCCATTTGTTTCCCTATAATGTCTAGAAGATTTTTTAGTGCTTATTTTGGTGCGGGTGATTCAAATACAAAAAATTATGCTATTACTAAACCTTACGACCAAGATAGAAATAGAGTAAAAAATGAATTCTTAAATTTATTATCAAACATTTATAGAGACAATGATAAATATATAGAATTTAATAAACTATTATCCTATTTTATGGGAAGAGAACTAACTTGGAGAATTGAACGTAATAGGGGACAAAATTACATTGAAATAGAAAAAAAGGATAATATTTTTCATACTACTTTGGGTTTGGGAGATGGCATTATCTCCTTACTGTTCATAACAGCTTCATTATTTAACATAGATGATTTAGATGTAATACTTATAGATGAACCTGAATTATCTCTTCATCCCGAGATCCAAAAGAGAGTTATGAAAAAAATCTTAGAAATATCACAAAATAAACAAATAATAATCGCAACTCATTCACCATATTTTATAGATTTTGATATTTTGATTAATGGGGGAAAAATATATAGATGTATCAATACTGGCAATGTTAATATAAGATCTGTTTCTGAGGATACAATCGATTTTATTAAATCCTGTAAAAAGAATATTTTTAATCCACATATATTGGGTTTAGATGCAAAAGAAATATTCTTCTTAGATGATAATGTTATTTTAGTCGAGGGACAAGAAGATGTTATATTATTCAATAATTATATATTACCCTCATATCCAGATATTTCTATAAATGTTACTTTTTTTGGTTGGGGCACTGGAGGAAACCACAATAGCCCAAAAATAGCTAAGCTATTATATGAATTAGGATATGAAAAAGTTGCTATTGTATTAGATGAATGTCACGATTATGAAGAAATAAAAAGGGAAATTAGTGAATTTGCATCAGAATATTATACAGATAAGATTCCTGCAATGGATATAAGAAAATCGAAAACAATAGGTGATACTGAATATTTAGGTTTACTTGATGAAGATGACGAATATAATATTAGAGATGAATACAAATCAGATACTCATAAATTATTAACTGGTCTATCTACATATTTTGAATAATATATAATGTTACAGACATTCTGAAAGTAATATATTATGAAGAGTCAATTAAACAAAGTAAGCGAATAAATATTCCTGTCCAATAAATAATGAATTCTATTTCATATTTTTCAGTTATCTTGTCACCATGTTTTGCAACATCGTTAAGATAATTAGAATATATATCATATATTTTCATAACTATATTATATGTTTCTGGATTAACACTATGTGTCCCAATATACTTTACAAGAACATCTTTCTGTTTCTCTAGGGGTTTTCTGTTGCTAAATATCTTTCTTAAAAATTGTTCCAAACAAAATCTTAAATCATCAGCTATGGTTCTATTATCTTTTCCATTTTCATAGTTATCTAGCAAAAGGATGTACCTTTTTTTAATCTCTGGAAATTTATTTAAAAATTGTAAAGTATCTTCTATTAATTTTTCATCAAATATTTTTTCACCAGTAGGATAAAATATAAGGGAATTGGTAGTTTCATCATAATGGGTGTTTATTGCAATACTGTATTTGCTAATTAGACTGTCTAAGGATTCTTTTAATTTTAATATATCGTCTTTAGGCATAAATAATGATAATTTTTCTATAAAATACAATAATTCTTCCAATTTCTCTGTATCTCTTAGAACTCCATAAATAGTGCCATCTTTGAACATTTCAGTAGAAGGAAATTGACGGCTCATAATAAGTATACTCGCTAGAGCTGTAGTATCTCCATGTGTTTTACTACTCCCAGATAACAATTCAAATTTACCTATTTCTTTTAGAAATGATTTTTTTATATCTGGATTATCTAAAATGTAATCTCCAAAATGAATATCAACATAATGCAGTACTCCCTTTTTAAAATCATCTTCCTTATTAATGGAGAAATCATAAAACCTTTCAGAAAATGGTTTAATAGATTTCTTTTCTTCGGGCATAAAAATAATGAATGGATATATTTATATTAATTTTTTGTATTTTTGTATCTCTTTTTTATCATAATTAGCTAGTCTAGTAAATACTTCTGGCCACTCAACTTCAAGTTGAATGAGAATATCTTTAATATTGTTGGAGATTACTTCGGCAGTTATAAATAATAAAAATGTGATATAACCTATTCTATTTTTATAAAATGTGCTTCTTATATCGTCATTAATCATCAAGAGATGATAATCCCTTCTTGAAAGATACTTCAATGTTTTGTATTGACAATGAAATTTTGTACCATATAGATATATATTAAGCCAATCCTTGTTTAAATATTCTGATTTTGGATTATCAGAGCTTTCATCTAAACTATGGATTTCCATACGAATTTTATCATCTTTAACTATCACATTAAGTAAGCTCTTGCTGTTATAATATTTTTCGAATTCATCTATCATTTTTCTTATGTTTTTTTTATTATGATTTACATTTTTAATATCTTTAAGCTCGTTGATGTCAGTGTATATTTTATTAAAAACTAATTTATCATCTTTACCAAATAACAAAAATTGTCGCAACCTTAATAGACAATTATCAATATCTTCATAAGTAGAGTTAGTATTATATTTGAGGTATTTTTTTTCATCTTTAATAACTTGTGTACATAAATTGAAGTTCAATACTTCATCTGTTAATCTATTAAAGTCTATTAATTTCTTTACAAATTTTATTCTTGAATCAATATCTTTCAACAAAATAAATAAAGTTAAATAAATAAATATTTTTTTAGAACTCCGGACAGAACCTGTCATACATCTCCTTCTGTTTTTCAGTAGTGATATGAAGGTACACTAAGGTGCTCTGGATGTTTCGATGTCTTAGTTGCTTCTGGACAAATGAAATGTCAGCACCATTTACTAAGAGATTGGTGGCTAGTGTATGCCTCAGCACATGGGCAGTGACATTCTTCTTTACCCCTGCCTTATTGGCATACTCCTTGACAAACCTTGTGATCCTGTCAGGGCCTATCTTGCCTCCGTTCCTTGATGTGAACACATAGTCATGGGCCACCTCAGGCCTCCTCTTGAGCCAGTCCTTGAGGGCCAAGACCACCTTCTTGGAGATTATTGACTCTGCCTCGATGTGTGTCTTGGTCGTTCTGACGGTTATAATCCTGTTCTCAAGGTCCAGATCATGTAACTTAAGATTGACCACCTCAGAGCGTCTGAGGCCTCCGTAAAGCAACATACAAAGTATGGCATAGTCTCTGTAATTGATGCACTTGTGGAGCATCATGGTGGCCTCCATTTCCGTAAGAAAAACAATCCTTCTCCCAGTGTCCCTTGGGGCCTTGACATCAGGCAGTTCCTTTCCTGCCCATGCACAGTAGTGCTTGAACATCTTTATTATATTACCAAGCCTTGCAGGGCTTAGCTTTCTCTTTATCATGGCAGAGTACAGCTCTTCCATCTTGTCCTTGTCTGGAAATATGCTCCCAGTTCTCTTGACCATGTACTTGTAGTCATTTGACAGGGAGTAACAATATGGATCGGACAGTCCCTTCTTCTCAAGATGAGATTTGAACTGTCTTGATATGTCCTCAATCTCCGTTTCCATACGAACCACTAGCCTAAGTGGCCTAAGACATTGGTTGGCTATGGAAATATACAATATCTCAATGAATATACCTCTAAATTAGAAATAAAGAATCAAGTGGGCCCGACGAGATTCGAACTCATGATCTTCGCCTCGTAAAGGCGACGTCATAACCAGCTAGACCACGGGCCCCAAAAAGGAACAAACTATTCACAATTGTTGTTGTTTATAAAACTTGCGCCTATACACAAGGAACGCTCCGAAGGTCAGCGAAAGCCCCACGACGAACCCGGACGCGAACTCTATTGGCGAGTTCAATATGCCCCCGTCACCGGTCGATTCCGCCTCTGCGCTGGAACTTGGCTCATAGCCGTCGCCAGCGTCGCCGAGCAGATACTTGAACGCATTGGCTATGCCGTTCGCGTACTTGTAGTATATCATGGCGCTCTCAAGCTCGCCCTGCTCCTCGAAGACCGTGGCGAACTCGTAGTACGACATCGAGAGGACAGGCGTTATCCCGTTCGATATCTGCTCCTCTATGGCCTTGGCCGCGTTCTCCTTCGCCCTTTCGACGCGGGACTCTATGATGTCGTCCCCCGTAGAGTAGAGCTCTATCGCAACGGACGAGCGCGTCTTGCTCTCTATCGCGTTGAAGAGCGCGGCGGCGTAGTTCTCATCGCTGAACTCCTCATAGGCGCTGTCCAGAAGGTCGCTCGCCTGTACGAGCAAGCTGTTCGAGGACATCAGATTATATGCGTATATATATGTGAGGTTCGCGTCGTTGAGTATCACCTCGGCATCCGTCTTCAGCTCGTCGACCTCCACGGTGTCGCCCTCGGAGTAACGGTTGCATATGGCAAGCCAGAACTCGCTGGTCCTGGCCCTCTCCACTGCGAAGGCGAGGTCGTAGAGCGCCTCGGGCTCGCGTCCCTGGACCAGGTACAGCTTCGCGTCGCCAATATACTCTATCGCCTCGAAGACACGTTCCTGGGCCGCCGAAAAGGCCTGCAGGGAGGAATAACCCTTGATCTCGCTGACGGTGTCCTTGACCTCGCCGTCCACGTCGTTTATGTAAGACTCTGCCCAGTCGAAGAGCTCGTTCAATGAAGATACGTCCTCTCCGGCATTCAGGTACTGCAGGGCATAGTCCACATAGGTGTACGATATCCTGGCCTGGAACAGGAATGACATGGCGGAGTAGTAAAGGCCGTCGTCGATGGCGTCCTCTGCGTCGGAGAGCCTCTCGTCGGCGTTGTCCACGTAGGCCTCGAGGTCGTCCTTCACGGAAAGCGACAGGTCGGATGAGTCGAGCGCCGATGTGACCTCATCCCTGAGCTCCTGCGTGGACTCCATCTCGGTGGTCACGTCCTCGGAGAAGAATGACGTGTCTATCGTTATGTCGCCCGTGTACTCGTCGCTCTCGTACTCCATCCCCGTGAACTCATAGACGGCATCGTAGATGTCCGTTATCTCCTTGACCTCCATCCCCCAGTTCTCGGGGGCGTATGTGGTGAGGTCTATCACCTCTCCGTCGTAGGTGACCGTGGCCTGTCCCTCTGGGACGAGAAACGTCTTTATCCCGAACTCGCTCGCGGCCAGTGCCTTTTGGTATATCCCGCCGACGGGGCCTATGGTGCCGTCGGGATTGATCATCCCTGTCATCATGACCGATGTGTCCACCTCCCACCCGTTGAGGGCGGCCACCGTCGCAACGGTCAGGATGCCCCCTGCCGAGGGTCCGCCTATGACGGAGGATGAAGAGGTTATCGTATAATAGAAGTTGTAGTCGTAGAGGTCCACTCCGCAGACCTCGCTCGCCACGGTGGCGGCAAGCCTTGCAGATGCCTGCGTGTCTATCTCGGAGAGCGGCCATGTCTCGACGAATATGGACCCGTCCCCTTCCGAGACGCTTGCGGACATCTCACTTATGACGCCGACATAGTCGCCGTTCTCATCGGTAGTGACTGCCGGAGCGTTTACCGTCACAGTGTAATCAAAGGCCTGGGAAGCCAAGTTCAACGGCAGGGGCACCAGCATCAGGATCAGTAGTAACGCTATGAATATCTTTCTCATGATATCTTCCTCAGATTATATCTAGACAAAAAGACCATAGTCTAGGGTTGTTATTAATTCTTTTTCCCAATTATGCCCAAATTTGTCGCATGAAAGAAACAACTGCCCGCCCAAGTGCGCATGACGGCACTGGATCGGAGCGAAGTAGGAAAGAAAAGAGAATAAAATGAACAAAAAGGAAGAAAGAGGTTCACTTGTAGACCTTTTTGTCCTTGGCTATCCCCAAGACCTTGTCGGTCTCGTATATCGCCCTCATCTTGTCGCTCTCAAGCCCGCACATGGCCTTGATGCAATCGATGTTCTCAGGGACCACGATGGACTCCTGGTGGACGTTGGCCATGACGTAGATGTAGTTTCCCACCACGTCGAGCGGCTCATCCCATATGAAGAGCTCGGGCATGTCGTACCTGATCCTGAAGTCGCGGTAATACTCGGCGATCTGCGCCGTGTCCCCGTATCCTTCCTTGCCCTTGCCGACCACTATCCTGGGCGTCCCGTTGAGGAGCTCAACGACGTCCTCCTTAGTCGTGGCGTCCTTGACCTTGACCCTGAGGGTGTGGACGTGCGACAATGTGTGAGGGACTGCGACCGCCATCGAGTATATGTTTATCTGTGGCATTACGGTCTTCACGTCGGGTCCGTGGTGGGACACGCCCAGCACGGGTTTGACCGCGTTGATCGGGCCCTTCTTGGACTCCTTTGGATCGGCGGCCCTCCTGATCAGGGAGACGAAGACATCGTCGACCCCGTAGGCCCTGTCCAATGTTGACAAGAGCCTCGATAGGCCCGTTGTGTTGCATGAGACGACCCTCGACTTCTGTCTGCCCATGGCCTCTTCGTAATTTGCCAATGAAGAGAATGAGAATCCGGTAAGGTCATGGCTCTCCCCCCCTTCCACGATGACCTTCACACCATGCTTGTCATATACTGACATGTTCTGCACCGGAATGTTGGAGGATGTGGCATCCACTATGATATCAGCCTGGTCGCAGAGGTCGTCGAAGTTGCCGGCAACCTCGAATCCCCTGTCCCTGAACCCTTGGGAATTGTCCCCTATCATGTATATGGGGAATCCCCTCTCCCTAGCAAGGTCCATCTTCGCCGCATACGAACGTCCGCTGATGCCGGCAATCTCCATGCCCTTTGAATCCTTGACACCGTCGGCAACTCTCTTGCCAATCGTACCATAACCTACTATACCGACTTTTATGGTCATAAAATACCACCAGTTAATTGTTTGTATCTGTAATTTAAGTTTATTGCTAAATCTAGTTCATCTATCCTCTCGTTTTAAAGGTTATGCTACCGTTAACTCGAAGGTGTTAAAGAGAGGGCCCGCCCCGTTGCAGTTCCAGGCAAAATAAAAACCATTATAAGCCAAAATGGACATAGAAAGGTCATGGAGCTGACTCTGGAGGACCTCGTGGGCATGATAGACCACACCCAGCTTCGTGCACAGGCGACCGAAGAGGATATCGGGAGGCTTGCGGACGAGGCGAAGAGGTACCATTTCAGGTCAGTGTGCGTCAATCCTTTCTGGGTCTCCACGGCAAGCGAGCTCGTCAGGGGCTCGGACGTTGGCGTGGTGTCCGTCGTGGGATTCCCCCTGGGCCAGAGCAGGACCGAATGCAAGGTCGAGGAGGGAAGGATGGCAGTCGAGGACGGCGCCACGGAGCTCGATATGGTGATGAACATAGGCGCGCTGAAGTCCCAGAGATTCAGCTATGTCGAGAACGACATAAGGGACATGACAAGGCTCGGAGTCCCTGTGAAGGTGATAATCGAGTCCTGCTACCTATTCCCAGAGGAGAAGATCATGGCCTGCGAACTCGCCATGAGGGCCGGGGCCCAGTTCATCAAGACGTCCACGGGATTCGGCGCCTACGGCGCGACCAGGGACGACGTCATGGTGATCAGGCACGTCGTGGGGGACAGGATGAAGATCAAGGCCGCCGGCGGCATATCCAACTGGCAGAAGGCGAAGGATATGATAGATGCCGGGGTCGACAGGATAGGCGCATCGAAGAGCGTGGAGATCGTCGATGGGTTCAAGGCGTCTCAGTAGACGCCGACCGCCCTGAAAAACATCTTCTTGATGGCCTCTCCGACAAGATCCTTGAGTATTTCCTTGTCATCTATCATGCCGAATATGCCCAACGGTATCTTCGCGGCGGCGGATGCCGAATGTCCGCCCGCGGAACCTATCTTCCCAAAGGCGTTTTCCATGGTCTGCCCAAGATTGAGCTTCACGTCCTTCGTCCTTGCGGATATGTAGAGCGAATCGTTGAGCATGCCGTAGACAAGGACCGTCTTCACGCCCTCGAGATTCAGGAGGAACTCGGCCGCCTGGGGAAGGGAGTCCCTGTTGGTGATGTACCCGACATTCGAGAGCACATAGCCGCTTATCACGTCCCTGCCGAGCACCGACTTGCCTATGACGTCCAGGACATCCGGGGATATGGTGGGGCTCTCTATCTGGCTGAGGACGGAAGGGTCGACCTTTGACTTGAGCAGCGCGACCGCCTCGATGTCCTCCTTGGAGAACTTCCTCCGGAGGTAGTTCGTGTCGGACATGACCCCGTACATGAGGGCCGTTGCGAGCCTGCTATCGATCTCTATTCCGAGATCGACCAGATACTCCGTCATCATCGAGGAAACGGAACCCAAGTGCGTCCTTATGTCCTCCAAGGGCGCGTCCAGCTCCCCGGTCTTTGAATGGTGGTCGATTATCATGTCGGGATAGATCTCGGGCGGGAGTATGCTCGTGTTGGTGCCGGAATGGTCGACGAAGGCCAGCTTGTCGTATCCCCTCAGGAGGTATTTGGTGAACTCGTCTATGTGTATCAGCTCTATGTTGAGCAGATTGACGAAGACCTTGTTCTGCTGGTGCCCTATCTCCCCCCCATACAATATGTCGGTCTCCATGCCCCTTTCCTCCGCAATGATCTTTATGGCCATGGCGGACGCTATCGCGTCGGGGTCTGGATTGTCATGAAGCACGACCCCTAGCCTCTCGCCCTTCTTGAAGGCCGCCTTCAACTTCCTGGTCCTCTCGAGAGCCTCCATGTTCTCGAGATTCTTGATGGCCTGTTCCGCCATGGCGACCTGCGGTATCACTACCACGTCGGCCCCCACCTTCTTGAGCTCATCAAGGTCCTTGACGGCGAAACCCCTGGAGATGATATATATGTCGGGGTTGAGGGCCATGGCGTGCTCTATGGCCTTCTCGTTGAGGTCGCTGTGATTGGTCATTACAAAGCATATGTGCGCGCCCTCGATGACCCTCTGCACCTGGGAAGAAGTAGAGAAGAAATCGCCCTCTATAGCGTTGAAACCCCTGGATTTGAGGTCCTTTGCCTTGGCCGGGTCCTTCTCTATAATGTAAAGTTCCTGGTCGCGTTCCTTGAGTATGTCGGCTATGGCATAGCTGACCAGACCAGATCCTAGAATAAGATACATCTGAAGATACACCTAGCTCGATTAAGGAGACAGATATTATAAATAATTAACTACTCAATTTATGAAGATTTACCAAATAAAGTCTCTAAGTGATGGTAAAGTTTAAAAAGGGATGTCATAATGTAAGACTAATTCACGGGGGATTCAATTTGGACGACGATTTATTCAAAGAGCTAGGAGACCTTAGGAAGAAGCACCAGGAGCTAAGAGAGTCTTGTGAATCTTTGAAGAAAGAGATAGACGAAAGCGTGAACAGGAGAGACGAGAACAACAAGCTGTTCAAAGAGATGTTAGAAGAGCTCAAAAACGCCAAGTCCGAAAGGGACGTGGCGAACGACAAGGTGTCTGAGTTCAAGAATCTCAGGGACAACGAGAGAGAGGAACTTTCAAAGTTCAAGGACGAGCTGAAAGACATCAAGAAAGACATGACATCCGATTCTTCAACACCCAACCCCTTTCACCTCCAGAAGAAGATCGATGAATTGGAATGGAGGCTGGAAACGTCTGTACTGCCCCTAAAGGAAGAGAACAAGCTTATCAATCAGATAGCGCAGCTGAGAAAGGACCTTGAGAGCAGCAAGCTCTCCAAGGAAGTACGGGAAAAGATGAAGGACCTCAGGGGCAAGATGAACGAGAAAAGGAAGGAAATAGATTCCCTCCACGAGAAGGTTGTAGAGTTTTCCCAGGAATCAGCAAAGTTCCACGAAAGGGTGACCTATTTCTCACAAAGGGCCTCAGAGGCCAAGAAGATAGCAGACAAGGCTCATCAGGAATTCCTTTCAAAGAAAAAGGAGCTCAACAACAAATATGCTGAACTTCGTGAAATCCGTGACTCCATGAACAAATACAAGGGCAAGATCACGGACAGAAAGACAGAGAAGAGGGTAAAGAGGGCCAAGGAGAAGGAGAAGGAGAATCAGAAGATGATGGACCAGCTCACCGACCAGGCCAAGGACCTCTACGAGAGATTCAGCAAAGGCGAGAAACTTACAACAGAAGAGTTCAGGATATTGCAGGAATCGAACTTCCTGTGAATATCTCTATCTTATTTTAACATATTTTGTTATTGCCCTCAATCCGATTGACAAAATCGATTGTAGGACAGTTTTATTTATCCTTATCTAACGTAAAGCGCAGATAATGATTTTTTTTAGGGAACTGGACTCCAGCAAAAAAGATTTCATAAAATAAAAACATATAATTCAATATTTATTATATATTAAGAGAAAATTTATATATGCAATTTATCATAGCTTTTTCATAATCCTCTGGCCAGGTGTTATGGAGTGGTTGACAAGATACTCGTTCTAGGTGTCGACAGGGACAACGATATCGGAGACAAGACAGGAATAGGCGGTCCCATACTGGGCAGGGTGGCCGTGCAGGACGCCGCGCTGAAGCTCGGGATCGCAGATCCGACCGAATCTGACACCAACGTCCTCTTCCATTGCATAAAGCTGTACGACAGGCTGGTCAAGGAGGGCAAGGAGACCTACATCTCCATCGTCACGGGCGACCGGTCCGTTGGCATCAGGTCCGACATGATAATATCGGACCAGCTCGACAAGATCATAGAGGAGTACGGCACGAAGTCCGTCATATTGGTATCCGACGGCAAGGAGGACGAGAACATCCTTCCCATAATCCAGTCGAAGATGGCGATCGTGTCCATAGAGCGGGTGACGGTGCAGCAGAGCGAGAGCCTGGAGGACACATACTTCATACTGCACACATACCTCAAGAGGATGATGGACGACAGGAAGGTCTCAGGCCTTTTCCTCGGCATACCTGGCATAATAATCATAATCTACGGCCTGACATACATATTTCCGGAATTCACGAAATATGGCTGGTTTGCCGCCTTCTCGATCCTCGGGCTGTACCTGTTCCTCAAGGGATTCGGCATCGACGACTACCTTAAGGACGCCATCACGCCCAAAAGGATCAATCTCATCGCATACTCTGTTGCGATGGTCATCGCCCTCTACGGGGGGTACGAAGGTTTCAAGAACATACACTGGAGCATAGTCCCGTACATAAACTGGGAATCCGCCAAATACGTGTTCACGGCATTCTTCGACGGGTCGTTCCCCCTAATGTACGTCGGGATCATCGCCGCGCTTGCAGGTAACGTGATAAGCGCCTACTCCAACAACAAACAGAGATTCTGGTCGCACATGAGCGTGTTCATAGGCGCCTTCGCGATATTCGGGAACGTGTACCAGTACACGTCGTATGTGCAGAACGAGATAACCAGGAACGAGGTCATGTTCTCGTTCGTGTTCATAACCTTCGTAGCAATAATGGGGATAGTCATATCCCTCCTGGGCAGGTCCAAGGCCATGAGCCCAGAGAAGAAGAGGAGGATGCCCCTCAGCAGAAGGGGGATAATAACGCTTTTCGTCATCGCGCTGCTGATCGTGACCGGTATGACATACTTCGACCAGGGCACGCCTGTCGTCGTGGACTCGGACCCGTCGTTCAGCATAAGCACCAACCTGGCGGACCAGGAGAACGTCTCGATGGGTGTTGTGGACGACAAGATATACACTGTCTGGCAGGACAACAGGGACGGCAACTGGGAGATATACATCAAGTACCTGGACTCCGGAGAGGTGGAGAACATCACCAACAATCAATACCAGCAGGTGAATCCGATGGCATGCGAGGACAGGATCGTCTGGGAGGACAACAGGAACGGCAACTGGGACATATACATGTATTACATATCCACAGACATCCTGGTACGCGTGACCGACAACGAGTACGACCAGATCAATCCCGATATAGACGGGAACTGGATCGTCTGGGAGGACGAGAGGAACGGCAACGCGGACATATACCTCTACGATGTGACAAACAGCGAGGAGACGAGGATAACCGTCGACGAGACGGGATTCCAACCGTTCCAGACAAGCCCTAGGATAAGCGACGGCACCATAGTCTGGTTGGACAACAGGAACGGGGAGTTCAACATCTTCAGCTACGACATCGCCAACGAGACAGAGACCGCCGTTACAAGCGGACGCTCGATCAAGTTCAATCCCGAGATAGACGGCGACACCATAGTCTGGGAGGACAACAGGAACGGCAACTGGGACATATACATGTACGACCTGGAAGAGGGTGACGAGCTTCAGCTTACATCAAGCTCGGACAATCAGGTGAATCCCACAGTGAACGAATATTACATATGCTGGGACGACGACAGCGAGGGAAACACCAACATATATGTCTACAGGAGGGAGGACGGCAGCGTCCTGCAGGTGACAGACCTCATATCCGACCAGGAGGCGCCCTATGTCATGGACCAGTACATGGTATGGATAGACTGGAGGAACGACCTGGACGGCATCGAGACGGGGACGGAGGACGACAACCCCGACATATACGGCATTGAGCTTGATGATCTATGGAACACTGAATAGTGCGATTCTTGACTGCATGTGATAATATGGGTGGAAAGGGAATTACTGGATGGTTAAAAAGGAACGATCTCTTGCTGCTGGTGCTCGTCTATGCGTTCGGGCTTTTCATAAGACTTGAACCGAAACTGGACGCGGACAGCCATCTCCCGGTGTTCCTCGGAGACGTGTGGTACAGGATCTGCATGTCCCAGTACATACTGGACTTCCATTCGCTTCCCATACCCGACATCAGGTACATTCCATACGGCGACGTTCCGCTATGGTACCCGCCCCTCTCCATGGTATTCTTCGCAGGGGTGTCCACCATCACCAGTCTCGATCTTCCAACGGTCATGACAAGGGTGATACCTTTCATCGAGGCCTTCACGCCCATTCCCACATATTTCCTGGCCAAGGAATGGTTCGGCAAGAACGTTGCAAGGATCGCGGTCGTGATGCTGGCCATCACCCCATCCTTTATCCTGTACAGCTCCATCGCGGACCCGCAGGTCCTCACATTGATGGTCATACCAATCGTCCTGATATTCCTCTCCAGGCAGCAGTACGGATTCTCCCGGAAGGCCGCCATAGGCATAGGGGTGCTGCTGGGCATCAACTTCATGACGCACCTCTCGTACTTCATAACAGTTGCGCTGATGTTCCTTTACCTGGTGGCCAGGTGGTTCGACAGGAAGCCCCTTCGCAACGAACTGAAGTTCACCGCCCTGTCCATAGGGATAAGCCTGCTCATATCGAGCTGGTGGTGGTTGCCCGATTTCCTGTTCTACTGGTGGATATTCATAATAACGACATCCACACTTCTGCAGACATTCGGCTCGCACTTCGACTCGTACGGCGCCCCGTTCATGGTCCTGGGATTCATGGGGTTCGGCTACATCCTCGTGAACAGGCTCTCATACCTAAACGACGAGAGCAACAGGAATCACAAGCACCTGCTCGTGCTGTGCATAATATTTTCCGCGCTGTGCGGGATATTCCTCGGAAAGGGGGTCACGATACCTGTCATAGCCATCCTCGCGCTCCTTTACTCGTTCGTCATGATAATAACGCTGAAGTCGAGCGGCAGATTCGCCGCCGCCTCATGCATTTTGATCGCTGTTGTCATGACCGCCGTGGCCTCGGCCCTGGCCTATGACGCAGGGAGCATAGGCACATGGACCAAGACGTTCACCTTCGTGCCGGCGCTATTCGCGAACGTCTACGAGGGAGTCATCATCCTGGCCGTTGTCATATTCATCCTCATGATGCTGGCCGTCGTAATCTCAAAGGGCGCGTCCAGGCGTCCGGAGCTTACGCCGTTCGTGTCGATGTCATCCTTCGTGTTCATACTGCTCATAGTCACAGTGGTGGGCAACCAGCTCACAAGCGTCGAGATCGAGAACATGTTCAGGGAATATCTCAAGGGATACAATCTCCTGGCGGTGCTGGCGGTGCTTCTCATACCCGCGCTCTTCGCCCACCAGTACAGGGGAAAGGTCGCCAAGTACATACTGGACCACAAGTACCAGACCTTCATGGTGCTTTGGACGATCTTCATGCTGTACGAGGTGTTCAGCGAGAACATACTCTCGATAATCAGGGAGTGCGGACTGATGTGGGAGACCACGGTGAGGCCGCTCGAGGGATACAGATTCTACATATTCCTGGCACAGCCATTCTCAATCATGGCGGCAATGATGATCAACGAGGCTAGGAAGCATAAGAGGGCATACACCACGGCGTTCATACTGTTCATACTCGGTCTGGGGTACATGTCGATCGAGAAATACAGACTGCCCGACTACGACATGGACTTCAAGATCACCAACTCCGGCGTCTTCATAGAGGACTACAATGCCGCGGTCTGGTTCAGGGAGAACTCGGACTATGACGACAGGATAGTCGCCGACTACTACACGGCGCAGATGTTTAGCGGGGTCTGCGCGGGAAGGGCGCTGATAGGTGGGCTGTTCCCGCTGCGGAACATAGACTTCAACGAGTACATAGAGGCCCCGGCGCAGGTCCAGGACGACATATACTTCTTCTACAGGACCGACGACCTGGAGTACACCCTCGAGATCGCCGAAAGATACGGGATCACCCATGTGTACATATCCGACAACATGGTTGGGAGGGGTTGGCTCGGCTCGTATCAGGACAGCAGCTTCGGAGTGACGGTGAACTGGACCAAGTTCTTCCAGACCGACACGTTCAAGATCGTCTACGAGGACGATTCAAATCCCTATAACAACGTGTACATACTGGAAATAGTAAAATGAACACCGAAATTATTAAATCCCTTGGATTTACCTTATTTTTATGAATATTGATTTCCTATGGGGACTGTTGGCCGAAGATGTCGGATACGGGGACATCACCACGTCCCTCCTGCCGGACAGGACGGTCAGGGCCAGGATATTCGCAAAGGAGGATCTTGTCGTTGCGGGTGTCGGTGCGGTCTCAGAGCTCCTCCTGGACAACGGGATAGGGATATCAGTGTCGCGCGACGACGGCGAGAAGGTCGCTGCGGGAGAGGACATAATGCTCCTTGAAGGCAGTGTCAGGACGATACTGACCCTCGAGAGGACCGTTCTCAACATCCTGCAGAGGATGAGCGGGATAGCCACGACCACCAGCAGGTGCGTGGAGATCGCTGGACCGGGCGTCAGGGTGGCTGCCACCAGGAAGACCATACTGCCATACCTTGACAAGATGGCGGTCCAGGCCGGGGGAGGGGACCCCCACAGGTGGAGGCTGGACGACATGTTCCTGATAAAGGACAATCACATAAAGGTCCTTGGCATAGGCGAGGCGGTCAAGAGGGCAAGGGCCTCTCTTTTCTCTAAGAAGATAGAGGTGGAGGCCGAAACCCTCGAGGAGGCGTTGGAGGCCGCGGATGCCGGAGCCGATATAATAATGCTTGACAACATGTCGCCTGAAAGGATAGTGGAGGTCATCGCAGCGATCAGGAAAAAGGTGAGAGACGCTCCGCTGTTCGAGGCCTCGGGGAACATCACGCCGGAGAACATCAGGGAATACGCAAATAGCGGAGTGGATATCATCTCCATGGGTTGGCTGACCCACTCCGTCAGGGCGTCGGACATATCACTCGAGGTATGCGGTGATTGAGTGGGCAGGCACCTCACGACGCACCAGGCCCTGACATATTGTGAATGCCCGAAAAAGTACTATTTTAGATATGTGGCCAAGGAGACGCCGAACTATACCCAAGAACATGTCAGGGACATGCTGTCGATGAGGGGATGGCTCGCGTTCCTCAGGAACGAGAGAAAGGCCCTCGGGGACGTTGAGGGACCAAAGGACCTGGAAACGGCATATGAAAGGATCATGGACATCTCCGTCGCCACCGCCATCTCAAGGACGTCCCATCTCCTTGGTGACACAGAACCTCTGGATGCCGCACAGGTCGTGAGGGAGGAACTGGGACGGCTCGCAGCCCTTCGCATGGAAAGGGCCGAGAGGCATATGCGGCTGTATGGCCTCAATGGGAACCTGCTGGGCCAGATAGCGTATGCCCCTGAGGATGTGGAGCGCAGGATCGTCAGCTTCAGGCACAGGACCTCGGGGAAGGTATCCTTGATAAAAAGGGATGAGGGACACGCGACCCCCATCCAGGTGACAAGTTCCGTGCCACCCCTTGGGAAGGCGGATATCGGGGGCGAGATCGTGGCAAAGATAAACGCCATGCTGCTCAGGGAGGAAACTGGAGATGACATTCCCCTCTCCGTCGTGCACTACCTGCGCATTCACAGGACGGCCCATTTCTCCACAGGGGAGGGGGACAAGGAGGTTATCAAGACATTCTCCGAGGATGTCAGGGAGGCCGGGACCTATCACAAAAGGGAAGATGGGTGTCCCAGATGCGAGTTTGGGGAGGTGTGCGGCAGAAAATGATAACGGTGACAGACCTCTGCGACTATGTATGGTGCCCATACCAGGTCTATCTCAAGAAGGTAAAGAGGATAAGGCCGCCGCCCACGCCTCAGATGGTCAGGGGCACGGTGATACACAAGGTCAAGGAGGACATATCCAGGAGCGAGAAGATACTGCTCATGGACAGGGTCGGAGAAGGGTCGGGCATCGATGACATCAGGAAGGTCATCTTCGACAACGCCTACCAGTGCGCGAAGAACGCGGTGCTGAAGGAGAGGGCCAGGCTGGAGGGTGCGGGGCTTGACCCGATGGACCTGCTCTCGGAACTGAAGAGGGACCTGTACTACGACAGCATCTCCACCGCCGCCAAGCTGAAGAGGGCGCTTGAGAGGTCGGACCTCCCCACGGCATTGGAGTCGATGTATCCGGAATGCATGATGGAGTGCATGCTGGAGGACGGGGAGCTCGGCCTGCGCGGCAGGATAGACAGGTACGAGCAGGTTGGTGACGTCAGCATACCAATAGACTATAAGTCAGGCAGCTTCAAGGGGGAGGTCACAGACTCCCAACGGGTGCAGATAGCGGCCTATGCGATAATAATGGAGAGAAATCTGAACACCAGGGTGCCGTTCGGCCTGATAGAGTATACTAATCTTGACAGGATACTGCCCGTCATAGTGGACGATGCGGCCAGGAACGATGTCATGAAGATACTCGATGAAGTGAAAAGAATAGTATATGAAAAAAATGAACCTGAAAAAAATAAGGATTGGAGATGCAGTTACTGCTCCTTCAAGGAGCACTGCACCTAACCCTGTGGATTCTGATAGTCCGATACCTTCGGCGGCTCTGGCTTCATGCCCTTCCTTGTTCTGATCTCACGGACGACGTTGTTCTGCAGTTCCCTTGGAAGCTGCTCGAATCCTATCTGCTCCGTGGTCCAGAGGGCACGTCCCTCGGTGGCGCCGCGTATGTCGCTCGTGAAACCGAACATCTCGGAAACGGGCGTCTTTGCAACGACCGTGGTCAGCTCCCCTTCCTGGCTCATGTCGAGTATCTGACCCCTACGGGACTGTACAAGCTTGGTTATGGAGCCCATGAAGTCCTGAGGCGCGGTCGTGTAGAGCTTCTGCATCGGTTCCATTAGGATCGGCTCGGCGGACAGTATCGCCGCGAACAGGCCCTGCCTGACGGCAGGTATGACCTGGGCCGGACCCCTGTGGATCGCATCCTCGTGAAGCTTCGTGTCCATGAGCTTCATCATGACCCTGGTCGTCGGTTCCCCGGCCACGATGCCCTTGTCCATTACGGAGTGGAACGCCTCTATCACGAGCTCGCGGACCTCGCCTATGTGCACGACACCGCGGGTCATGTTGAGGTACATGTTGCCCTGGTATACGTCCTCGACGCCCTTGGCGGTCTCCTTGTCCAGCCCAAGACCCCTCAGCGTCTCCTGAAGCTCCTTGCCCTTCACCCTTCCCTCGGGGATGGTGCCTTCCTTGATGGCGCTGTAGACCTCATCGGACATGGGTTCGACTATGATGTAGAACTTGTTGTGCTTGTTGGGCGACTTTCCCTCCAGCTGTGGCGACTGCTTCGTTATGGACTCGCGGTACACGACTATGGGCTCGGACGTCTTGATGTTGACACCCTTGTCCTTCCTGATCCTGTACTCAACGACCTCCAGATGGAGCTCGCCCATGCCGGATAGCAGGTACTCGCCGGTCTCCTCGTCTATCTTGGCCTGGAGTGTCGGGTCCTCCTTGGCGACCTGCCTGAGCACCTCGATGAGCTTCGGTAGGTCCTTTGGATTCTCCGGTTCCACAGCCACGGTCACCACGGGTTCGCTGTAGTGCTTGATCGCCTCGAACGGCTCGATGGGCTCGGGTCCGGACGATATCGTCTCTCCTGCCACCGCGTCCTTGAGTCCCGTAACGGCGACGATGTTGCCTGCAGGCACCTCCTCCATGGACTCCCTGTCTGGGCCCATGTAGATGCCAAGCTGCTGCACCCTCTTCTTCTGCCTCGTGCCGGCGATCCATACCTCCTGGCCCGTTCTAAGGGTACCTGAGAATATCCTGCCGGTGGCGATCTCGCCCGCATGCTTGTCAACGTTGATCTTTGTGACGACCATCGCGACATTACCATTCTCGTTGCAGTTGATCATGTCCTTGGCTATCTTCGACTCCAGGTCGTGTCTCCACAACTGAGGTATCCTGTACTTCTGTGAAACGTCCGGATTCGGGAGATGCCTTATGACCATGTCAAGGATGATCTTGTGGATGGGAGCTTTCCTTGCCAGTTCCCTGCTCTCGCCCCTGTTGGTCATCTCTATGATATCCTTGAACGTTATGCCGTACTCCTTCATGAAGGGTACGTTGATGGCCCAGTTGGCATAGGCGGAACCGAAGGCGACACTGCCGTCGGTCACTGAGACCTGCCATGACTCCTTGAACTCCGGAGGGGCCATCTGCTTTATGAGCTTGTTTATCTCGGAGATTGTCTTCATGAACCTGGCCTGCATGTCCTCGGGGTTGAGCTTGAGCTCCTTTATGAGCCTGTCGACCTTGTTTATGAAAAGTACCGGCTTCACCCTTTCCTTGAGGGCCTGCCTCACGACCGTCTCCGTCTGCGGCATCTTTCCCTCAACGGCGCAGACCACGATTATCGCGCCGTCTATGGCCCTCATCGCCCTGGTAACGTCCCCACCGAAATCGACGTGACCTGGCGTGTCTATTAGGTTTATAAGATACTTATTGTCATTGAACTCGTGCACCATCGAGATGTTGGCCGCATCTATAGTGATGCCTCTGGCCTGTTCCTGCTCGTCGAAGTCGAGGGCAAGCTGTTTCCCAGCAAGCTCCTCGGCCATCAGGCCAGCACCGAACAAGAGATTATCTGAAAGTGTTGTTTTTCCATGGTCAATGTGCGCTGCGATACCGATGTTCCTGATGAACTCCGGCTGGTGCATGATCTCCTGCGCAGCCTTGGCCATCTTTTCCTTCCTACCCATGAACTTCACCTAGCTGATTTAGCGATACGCTCTATTTCTTCCTTCTTGCCGACAGCGAAGCTCTTGATATCCTTCTCGTATGCCGCGATTATCTCATCCGCCAAGGCCTCGGAATAGCTCCTCTTGGACTTGAAGGCCCTCGCGTTCGCTCCGAGCGAGATGTTCTTCAGGGCCACATCGATCCTCCTTTGGGGGGCGATGTCCACGGCCTGGTGGTATTTCACGCCACCGTATGCGATGGTTGTCGTCTCCTCCCTCGGGGACGAGTTCTGGATCGCGATGACCAGGACCTCAATGGGGTTGTTCTTGGTCTTCTTGTTTATGACATCAAATGCTTCCTTGACTGTCTTGTAAGCTTTGTTCTTCTTTCCTGTAAGGCCGCCCGCCCTTCTGATGAACTTTCCACTGACCTTCTTCTTCACAGCGCCGGAACGCATTGTCTTGTTGACCAAGCGCTCCACTATGCTCTGCCTGATCTTCCAGAATCTGTGGGCCTCGTGGCGTCCGCCTGAATGGGGTATTAGGACCGGGGTAAGATTTATGTACCTCTTGAGACCCTCGTCCTGGACCTCAACGTCGGTGTCCCACTTACCAAAAAGCTTGAATTCGTACGGTTCGGACATAAGATCACCTGATTGGTTTCTCCTTTCTGCCCTGGACCATCTCGTTGAGGGACACTCTGTTGACCTTGGTCACCTTGTACTTGACACCAGGTATATCACCCATTGATCCGCCCTTGCGTCCTCCGATTCCCTCGATGACCACCTCATCGTGCTCGTCGATGAAGTTAATGGCCCCGTCTCCGGGACAAAAGGCTGTAAGCTGTCTTCCGTTCTTGATGAGCTGTACCCTCACACATTTCCTTATGGCCGAGTTGGGTTGTTTTGCCTCTACAGGGACCTTTTCCAGAACGATCCCTCTGCCCATCGGCGCACCCTCCAGCGGGTCGGACTTCGTGCTCAGCTGCAACACTCGTCGCTTGTAATCTATGTCCTTCCATCTGAAGGCCTGTCTCTTCTTCTTGAGATTACGTGCTGCAAATTCTCCTCTTGGACTCTCCATTGATTCACCTCATAATCATAATATCCGTTTCTTTGCAAAGTTGATTTATAAATCTTTACATTATCATTACATCGTCCACGGTCTGGTGCCTTTTAAGGAGCACCTTGGCCCTTTTGATGTTCTTTCCGGACCGCCCTATGGCTATCCCGCGGTCCTTCTTGCTAACCTCGATGCTCGCGACCTTCTTTCCGTCCTTGTCTGCGTACTTTATGTTGATGATCTTCGCAGGTTTCATCAGATTCTCTAAGAACTTGGTCGGGTCCTCTGAATATTCAACGATATCTATGCCCTTGTTAATCATTTCCCTTACCTTCGCAAGATTTGCCCCTTTCTTCCCTATGGCGAGGCCCATCTCGCCTTCCTTTACCACGAAGACTATTGTGTCATCGTTCTCTTCCACGAGGCAATCCTTGACGGTCGCTCCCGTTATGCTTTCAAAGAGTCCAATGTATCGTATTTCATCGGCACCCAACCTCAGACGCATCAATCTCCCTCCGCTGAAAGGATGGTTGAGTCGCCTGCGGACAGGACGGCAATCATCGACACGACAAAGGGCTTACCACAGACCATGCCCAGGTCGACGCATGTGCCCTTGTACTCAAGGGTGGGTACATTTCCAAGTTTTGAATAATAATCCAGATCATCCCTGCTCTCGATCTCGCAGTTGCTTGCATAGATGACCAACTTGGCATCGCCGTTCTTCAAAGCCTTCATGGACTTGTTGGTCCCTAGGATGACCTCGCCGGTCTCCATGGCCTTTCTGATCTCTCTAGCTATGTCCATCTATTTCATACCTCCTTAATATCAGGCATCTTCATTATAAGGTCCACTATTCCTGTGCCCAAGGGTATGGGTTGTCCGACTATCACGTTCTCTGTCACACCGTTGAGCCTGTCCTTCTCGCCTTCCCTGGCCGCCTCTAGCAGGTGCCCGGTCGTCACCTCGAAGGATGCCCTGGCCAGGACGCTGGCCTTCTCGCCTGTAATACCGTGCCTGCCTATCTGCTGGATGTCGCCCTCCAGGCACATCGCATCGGCAAGCAGCATTATATGTCTCCTGTCGACCTCGAGACCCTGCTCGTCAAGCACCTTCTGTATCTCGTTTATTATCGTGTTCCTCGCCGCCTCTATGCCCAAGACCTCGAATATCTCGTAAATGTTGTTGGTCCTGGTACGCTTGTGGTCGACACCTTCTATCTTCAAAACCTCGGCAAGATCGGAGCCCTCCGTATAGACAAAGTACTCCTCTCCCTCCTTCTTTATCATGGCACGTTCTATACCTTTTATCCCTTTTAAAGGCAATGCCTTGATCTTTTGTGAGAACTTTCTCAGCTTTAGAAGATTCATCTGCCCGGGTGAGACTATTATCGTGTATTCGGCCTCGTCGTATCTCAGCTTCTCCACGGACTTCACCCTCTTGAGCTTCTTGACGACGTGCTCCATGTCGAGCCCCGCGTCCTCCATCCTCTCGCTGTCGAGGTCTATGTGGAACTCCATGTTGATAACGTCAAGGGCAGTCGCCCTGGAAACGTTCTCGACCGTCGTCCCCTCTATCTTCTGGGCGATCGAGATGGCCTTTTCCTTCGATGAGGAGAACTCCTCCTTCAGGGCCACGAGCATGACCGGCGTCGACGGGTCCTTCCTGACATCGACAATCTCGATGATACGCGGCAGACCCAAGGTCACGTTGATCTCGGCCACGCCAGCATAGTGGAACGTGTTGAGCGTCATCTGCGTACCCGGCTCGCCAACGCTCTGGGCCGCCACCGTTCCCACGGGCTCGCCGGGGTCGACCTGGGCCCTCTTGTATTCGATGCATACCTCCTCGAGTATGGCCCTGAGCTCCTTTTCTGAAAGCTCCTGTTTCTTCTCGTTGAACCTGATGAGGGTCTCTTTGGTCTCGTCGCGTATGTAATCGGAGACCCTTCCCGTGAGGACCTCCTCGGATATAGCGGCTATCAAATCTTCGGAAACCATCTTTATGCCCCCTTTCCTGATTTCAATACCTTATGTATAACCCAATCGATGTCCACGGCCTTTCCGTATGTTGACTTGGCGGGGTCTATGCCGTCCTCCCCATACTGGAACTGCACTATGACGTCATCATTGGTCCTAACAGTACCGTCATATCTGACGCTCATGTCCTGCAGGGCGTTCGTGAGCCTCCTCTGCATGTAACCGCTCTGGGCGGTACGCACGGCGGTGTCCACAAGACCTTCCCTGCCGCCCATGGCATGGAAGAAGAACTCCTTCGGATTGAGCCCCTTCTTGTAGGAGGCGGAGACGAATCCCCTTGCCTCGGCGCTTATGTCGTCCTCATCGAAGGACGAGAGGGACCTCTTTATGTAACCCCTGCTGAGCCTGTTGCCCCTCACCGACATCTGTCCAAGGGACGCGCTCATCTGCGTGAGGTCGAGCATGTTTCCCTTGGCGCCAGTCTTGGCCATGACGACTGCGCCCCTGTTCATGCCCATGTACCTCTCTGCGATGGAACCCGCCTTGTCCCTGGCCTCGGCCAGGGCCTGCATTATCCTTGATTCAAGCGTCTCCTCGACACTTCTTCCGGGCAGCGGCTCCAGGTATCCCTCCTTGTAGAGGTCTATCAGCTTGTTCACCTTCGCCTTCCCGTCCGAGATGACCTTGTTTATGAGGTCCATCCCCTCCTGGGGTATGTCCTCGTCGTCTATTCCCGTGGAGAAACCGATTATCGAGTTGCTCCAGAGTATAAGCTTTGTGACCGAGTCCAAGAATATCCTTCCGGTGTTGGTCCCGTAGTCCTTGACCAGCTTGTCTAGAAGCTTGCACGTCGACCTCGCCTTGAACGTGGCGCCGTCGATTATGCCCGACTTCAGCTGCCCGTTCTCTATCGTGACGTAGGCGTCGTACCTGCAGTCCTTCCTGTCGTCGATGGCGCATCTGTCGCACTTCTGGCATGCCTTTGACTTGTACTCGATATTGAGGTCTTCAGGTAACAAAAGAGAGAAGAGCTGCTTGCCTGTCCAGTAGCTTTCCCCGTCCACCTCGCCGGCGGGTTCGGGCAGGTCCTTGCTGATATCGGCAACGAACAGCATCTGGTCGACCTGGCTCCTGTTGAACTTCATGCCCTTCTTGGTAAGCAGGTACGCTCCCGAGAGATAGTCCTGACTGCCTCCGATGACGGGCTCTCCGAATCTGGGAGATATAATCTGTTCCTGCACGCGCATGAGTATCCTGGCCTCGGCCTGGGACTCTTCGGTCTGGGGAACGTGAAGATTCATCTCATCGCCGTCAAAGTCGGCATTGTAAGGGGGACAGACACAGAGATTCAGCCTGAACGTCTTGTAAGGCATGACCCTGACCTCGTGCGCCATTATCGAGAGCCTGTGGAGGGAGGGTTGCCTGTTGAACAGCACGATGTCGCCGTCCATGAGGTGCCTCTCGACGACGTATCCCTCCTCCAGCTCCTCTGCGAGGATGTCGCTGGTTATCTCGGTGACCCTCTTCCTCTTGCCATCCGGCCTTATGATGTAGTTGGCGCCGGGGTAGTTCACAGCGCCGCGCCTCACGAGCGAGCGCAGCCTCTCGAGATTCCTGGAGGTCGCCCTCTCGGGGAGGGTAAGCTCCATGGCGACGAACTCGGGGACACCGACCTCGTTGATAGATATGTTGGGATCGGGCGAGATCACGGTACGGGCGGAGAAGTCCACACGCTTGCCGGAGAGATTGTTCCTGAATCTGCCCTCCTTTCCCTTTAGCCTCTGTGTAAGGGTCTTGAGGACCCTGCCGGACCTGTGCCTTGCAGGGGGCACTCCCGAGACCTCGTTATCGAAATAGGTGGTTACGTGATACTGCAGAAGCTCCCAGAGGTCCTCGACGATGAGTTGGGGAGCTCCGGCGTCCAGATTCTCCCTGAGCCTCTGATTGATCCTGATGATGTCGACCAGCTTGTGGGTAAGGTCGTCCTCGGACCTGATACCCGACTCCAGGGTGATCGACGGGCGGACCGTCACGGGTGCGACCGGAAGAACGGTCAGAATGCACCATTCAGGTCTCGCGGAAGTCGGATGCCAACCCATTAGGACCGAATCCTCATCGGTGATCTTCTCGAACCGCTCCCTGATGTCCGACGGCGTCAGCTTCTTGTCGGCCTCCTTGTAGGAGGTGGGTTTCTCGAACTTGATCTTGATCTGTTCCGCGCCGCAATGGGGGCACTTGTTGTCCTTGAGCACGCCCTTCTTCTTTGCAGCCTCGTTGAGTATGTCGGATATGATGCTCTGCCTTATGCTGCCCCTGACACCTTCCTCCCTGAGCTTCTCGTTGTAGTAGAATATCCTGTCATCAGGGATGAGCAGCCTAGAACAATCCTTGCATGTGGCCTTGAGGATATCGTATATCTCCTTTGCGTAGCCGACGTGGATGACAGGCCTCGAGAGCTCTATGCCCCCGAAGTGCCCCTGGCACTCGCCGAACTTGAGACCGCACGTGCGGCACTTGAGCCCCGGGTCGATCACCCCGAGCTTCGGGTCCATAAGGCCCCCCATTATGGGATATCCTTCATCGTCATAGGTGTCGGCATAGACGACCGTCGTGACCGACATCTTCCTGATCTCTTCGGGGGACAGAAGGGCAAAGGTTATCTCCTTTATCTTCTTTGGGGCCCCGAAAAGCATGATCTCATCTTCGTTCATGATATCACGCCCTGTCCTCCAACTTCAATTTAGGCCATATGAGCATGGACTCCAACTCCTGTATGAGCAGCTTGAACGCATATGATACCTCGACCACGTGTATGTCTATCTCCTCGCCGCAGATGGAGCAGTACTTCTTGTTCCTGACCTTGTCATAGATAGCAAGATTCCCGCACTTGTTGCAGACGAGGACATTGTACTTGTCCGAAGACTCCAAAAGCCTCTCCTGTAGCAGCATGGCCGCGCCGTGCCCGACGAGACAGTCCCTTTCCATCTCGCCGAATCTCAGACCGCCTTCCCTGGCCTTACCCTCCGTGGGCTGCCTTGTGAGCATCTGTCTCGGACCCCTCGAGCGGGCATGCATCTTGTCGGATACCATGTGGTGCAGTTTCTGGTAATAGGCGACGCCCATGTAGATGTCCGCCACCATCATCTCCCCAGTTATGCCGTTGTAGAGGACCTCTCTCCCCGTGTGCTTGAGGCCGTTGTTCACAAGGCCCTTCCTAAGGTCGAGCTCGTCCTCGTTGTCAAATGCTGTCGCGTCCACCCTTCTTCCCTCGAGGGAACCGACCTTGCCGCCTATCATCTCAAGCAGCTGGCCGACGGTCTTCCTGGAAGGTATGGCGTGTGGATTGATTATGAGGTCCGGCACTATTCCGGACTCTGTGAAAGGCATGTCCTCCTGAGGCATTATGTAACCTATGACACCCTTTTGCCCGTGGCGGGAGGCGAACTTGTCCCCAAGTTCGGGTATGCGCTGATTCCTCATCTTTATCTTCGCGAGCTTGTTCCCGTCCTGGGTCTCGGAAATGATGACCTTGTCGATCGTTCCCTCCTCCCCTGGCCTTATCGCGATGGAGGTCTCGCCGCGACCGGCTATGTCGATGCCGAACTCATCGAGCTCCTGGAGGAATCTAGGCGGGCTTGTCCTGCCTATGATAACATTTCCCCCCGAGACCGTGGACTCGGGCCTGATCACGCCGTCGTCGTCAAGGAACTCATAGGCCTCGTTGCCGCGGAATCCCCTGATGTTCTGGTCCGGTATCTCGAACTTGTCCACCTGGCCGCCCGGATACCTGCGTTCCTCAGTCGAATATGTCCTGAAGAACGTGGTCCTGCCCAGGCCGCGCTCGATGGAACCCTTGTTTATTATCAGTGCGTCCTCTATGTTGTAACCGTAATAGGAAAGGATCGCGACCACGAAGTTCTGGCCGGCGGGCCTCCTGTTGAACTTGACCGCATCCAGCACCTTGGTATACGCCAGAGGCACCTGGGGATAGTGCATCAGGTGCTCCCTCGTCTCCACGCCCCACATGTAGTTGGCCGAGGGGAATCCAAGGGCCTGTTTCGCCATGCCGGCACCGTATGAGATCCTTGGAGCGGCGTTGTGCTCCGGGAACGGGACGATGCTTGCGGCGATCCCGAGTATGGATGCGTTGTAAATCTCAAGATGTGTATGTTCCGGCGTCATCTCATTTTCGTTTATGGCCACCAGGGCGTTCTCCTCCTCTTCGGCATCAAGGAACTCTATTATGCCCCTCTCCACGAGATCGTTCCAGTTGAGGTCCCTGTTCTTGATCTGCTCGACCATATCGGGAGTCAACGATGGAATGCCGTCGTTGAGGATTATCAGGGGCCTTCTCGCACGTCCGCCGTCACAGTTGATCTGGACCTCGTTCGTGGACGGATAGAACGCGACATTGACCTGGCGGGATATGTATCCCCGTCTCCTGTCCTCGCGTATCTTTCCGACAAGCTCCATGCCCTCGTCATGTACGCCGATAAGATTCCCGTTGAGATAGACGTAGGCCCTCACCTTCGGGCCCGAGCGCTTCTCCAGCTTCTTGAGGCCAACGAGCCTGAGGTATTCCAAAAGGTCCCCCTCGTCCGATGCGACAGATACGGCGCTCATCAGCGACATGTTCTTCACAAGGCCGCAGTTCGGACCCTCGGGGGTCTCGTTCGGGCAAATACGTCCCCAGTGCGTCGCATGAAGGTCACGCGCCTCGAAGTGCGACTGGCTCCTGGAAAGTGGCGATACGACCCTTCTAAGATGGGACAGCCTGGACATGTAGTTGACAGAGTCCATGAGCTGCGACACCCCAGTCCTGCCGCCGGGCCAGCTGCCCGTCGCTATGGCGTGCCTGATACGTTCCGTAAGGACATCCGAACGTACCGACTTCCTTATGAACTCGCTCTGCCTGGTCGAATCGTACCTGCCTCTCGCATAGGTCCTCTCGAGCTGGTACTTGATGTCCCTTGTAAGTTGAATGAATGATAATCTGAACAGGTTTTTCAACAGTTCGCCCGCGAGCTTCCAACGCTTGTTCGTGTAATGGTCCTTGTCATCCTCGGCCCTCTTCCCAAGCGCCAGCTCGATCACCCTCTCGGCCATTATGCCCAGATAATATGCCTTTCTGAGCCTGTCTTCCCTGTCGGTGCCTATGTGAGGTAGGAGGTACCTGTCCACAGAGTCCTCGGCCCTCTTCAAACGGTATTCCTGCAACTGCCCGATGGCCACCTTCTTACCGATGACATCGAGGGCACCCTGCTCGTCCGATATCTCCATCGAGTTCTCCAGGTTGTCAAGGAGCTCCTTTTGTATCTCCTGATCCCCGGATACCGCCATGACGATGTCCTGGTCCGATGTTATCCCAAGTGACTTCATCAGGACCACGAAGGGTATCTTGCCGGGAACGGAAGGGAAGGAAACATCCAACATGCCGTCCCTCTTCCTCTCGACCTTGACGAGGGAACGGAAACCCTGTCTTGTGGAGAAGACCTTCGCGATGCAGGAATCGGTCCTGTCGTCATGCTCGACGAGCACCCTGTTTGGCGCAAGGTCCTCTATGGCGACGATGACCTTCTCGGTGCCGTTGACTATGAAGTAACCGCCGGGGTCGTTGGGATCCTCGCCCAGGTTGACCAGGTCCTGGTCGTCCTTGTTTGATAATATGCAAGAAACTGATTTCAACATGACAGGAAGGTCGCCGATGAAGACCTCCGCGGGGTCGCTCAACTCCCCGTCGGGGCTCTCGGCGCACATCTCAAGGTAAATTGGAACAGAATAGGTGAGACCGCGCAATCTGCACTCAGACGGGTATAGGACCCTTTTTGAGCCATCGGCCTCCTTTATGACCGGATTGCCATGACTGATCTTACCGAACTTGACATTGAACTCATCAAAGTCGGTCTCTATGGTCCCTATTTCATCAATTATCTCCTGCAGGCCCCTTGTAATGAAGTCGTTGTATGAGTCCAAATGTTGTCTAACAAAACCCTTTGCCTCAAAAAAGGATTTAATAACTGGCCATCCGTCCATTCTTATCTTCTCCTAATCTATCACGTATCTATAATAAATACCCTCGCCGGCTGGGGAATTGTGCCTGATAATCTTAATAATCTTTCCCTTTAGGGATATGTTCTCCCTTTCCTCTAACGCCTTTATGATGGGATCGCTGGATTTTATCAATGGCAGATTATTTCTCGTTATACCATATTTTACCAAAAACTCCTCCTCTTCCTCTTCGGAAAGCGGAATGTGTTCCGGTACCAAATCATTCTCCGTTATATCAATCTTGCTCATTTCAACATCAACCTTTACCATACCACAATAAAATTTAAGCATAGAGCGGGCCCGACGGGGTTTGAACCCGCGACCATCTGGTTAAAAGCCAGATGCTCTTCCAGACTGAGCTACAGGCCCTTTTGTATGCTTTCACAGGAGAGGCTTCGCTGAGACCGACAAATATGAAGTCAAAACTATTAAAACTCAAGGTCTCAACCATCTCCAATATATCAACCATCACCTAATACACCATCAATTGGCGCCCGGGCCGGGATTCGGACCCGAGTCACAGGAGTGACAGTCCTGTATGATAGACCGGACTACACCACCCGGGCATGCAACGTTGAGGTAAGTGGCCGGCAGCGTCTCGAGGTTCCCACCAAAGGTAGTACCACCCGAATCGCTAAGAGACTTTACTTCTGGGATCGGAACGAGACCAGGTGTATCCCTCCCGCTTTGACCGCCGTACCGGACATTGTGTTATCATTTCCCTTTTTAAACTTTTCGGTATTGTCCAGGAACTCAGGAGATATAAGGAATCATGTTCCTAAAAGAGGTCCAAAACAATGTGGAAATGGCCAAAATTTGTATAATATTATATTAAATAATATATAAACAAAAATAATGCAACGAAATGTAATGCGGCAGGGCCCCACTCAACAGACCGCTTCGCCGATGGTCCTGGAAACGTCATCAAGGAACGGGATGATGTTCTCGTGCGGGACATAGGCCCCGCAGGCGAAGGCGTGGCCACCGCCCTCCCCTCCATAACTCTTCGATGTTTCCCTCAGGATCTTCCCCATGTTGACATTCCTGCCTATAAGGAGCTTGGAACATCTCAGGGAGATCTTGATATTGCGGTCATCGACAGGGGTGTAACCTATCAGCGGCATGAAGGGATCTGTCCCCTCTGAGCCCAGCAACAGTCCCGTGACCGTGCCCACGAGCGTGTCCGATATTCCGGTGCCGTCGAAGTACTGCAGATTGTCCAGCCGCTCTATCCCCCTGGACTCCACCAGTCCCACGCCCCTGGCAAGTTTCCGCCGGTGGGTCTTCAATAGGCTCATCAACTTGTCCAGATAAAGCCCTCTGTTGCCCTTTGCGACCTCCACCCCTATGTCGGGGGCGCCGTTTCTTCCGGCCGCATTGAGGCATGTGGAGAACTCCGAGGCGTCCCTGAGTGGGGAATACCTGTCTTCGCGCTCAAACGTGTAGGACTCTCCGAATACAAGCTTGGGTGCCAGCTGGATGAACTCTGAGGGGAGTTCGCTCATGATGCGCCTGATAAGCTCGGTTCCGAGCGTTTGCTTCTCTTCCAGGGTAAGGTCGGACGGGGTCCTCCAATCATCCTCCTTTATCGGTATCCCCAAAGAGGAGAGCAAGGCTATGCAGTTCGACTCATTTCCCGACACCCCTGGGACGGGCGGGTCCGAGAAGTACTGCAGCGACTTGTATATCGGCCGCGTAAATCTGCCATACAGCCTAAGGTCGGGAGATGCCGTTATCGTGCCGTTCTCGATTCCGTCGGCAACTATGGTGGTGTTCATGCCTTCAAGGCTGCCCCATATGTTCTGCATGTCGCCGACCGCGCCAACAATGGCAATGGGCGCCAAGTCGCCATTCGAACTGTCCATGGCCTTGGCGAACAGGTATGACATGCCGCTTCCGGAGATCTCCTTACCACCGTCGATCCCGGCAAGGAATGGATTGAAGTGGCACTCGAAACGTGAACTTTCGAACTGGTGATGGTCTATGATGGTGATGTTCGAATCAGGAAAACACCTCTCAAGGGTCTCCTGCTGGCCGCTGCCCAGGTCACAAAATATCATGTTCTCGCACGGTTCAAGCTCGGCCAGTTCGTTGATCTTTACGCATTTATAAGTGTGTTCTATGCCTGCCCTATCAAGGGCTGTTGACATTATCGCACAGCTCGATATGCCATCCGCATCCATGTGCGATATCAGGAAAAAATCATCGTTTGAATGGTCAAGGACATTGGAAATACACTTGCTGGCCAGCCCATGGATATCCATGATAATGCTCATTGCATGCATTAATAAGGATTTCGCCATTAGACTTGTATATGCATGTCCTTCCAAAATTCTCCCTTTGGTTGGAGAGGCTGCTCTGACATCAGCATCGCCGATATCTCATCCAGACGTTCCTGGATCCAGTCATTGCCTTTTCCCTTGGACCTTTCCCAAAGATATGAAAAATAATCGCCAAGTGACTCGGAATAATTCACATAGTCCCTATCAAGGAGATCGAAAAGGTAGGGCTCGCCCCTTTCATTGCAGTCACCGCTAATGCTGGCATATCTGATGTACCATCCCGTATTGGTCTTTTTTATGCCGTATATGTTCTTATGACCCCACTTTATCGATAATACAGCTAATTTCATATCAATTAACCTACAATCTCATTATATTAGTCTCTATAATAAATATTTATCTATCTTAAAGGATTAAAGGTCATAAAATGCCTTGAATATTTGATAAATGAAGACAAAATACTGTTCTTTGAGTCTCGTTCATTAATTATAAATATCTTGAGAGCCATAGATATATGGAGGTGTGTCGGTAACATGGATGAAACTGGCCCAGGAGGCGGATCGCGGGTCAGGGGATTCTGCATATGTCCAAAATGCGGATATGAGACGACGCATATGGACGGTCGGTCGTGCTGTATCCTAAGATGTCCTGAATGTGGCGCCATCATGGAGAGGGACCTCTTACTGTAGGTAAAGGTCTTAAACATATAAGCGCATGGTAGACCATGAAGGCACTTCTGAGCGTCCATGACAAGGAACTTTTGGATGTATTTGCAGACGGTTTGATCCGGAACGGGTATGATGTCTTCTGTACAGAGGGAACCAACGCCTTCCTGAGGGGGAAGGGATTGGAGACGCATATGACATCGGAGATCACGGGTTTCTCCGAAATGCTCGACGGTAAGATAAAGACCATCCATCCGGACATCCACTATATGATCGCCACCGGGGAGATAAGCGTGATGGCAGTCAATCTCTTGCCGCTCGCGCTCAAGGGGGACTCGCCCCTGGACTCCATGGACATCGGCGGCGTGAACCTCATAAGGTCTGGTATCAAGAACTGGAGGAACGTGTGCGTGCTGACAGACTCCAAGGACTATCTCAAGGTCCTGAACGACATCAGGGGCAACGGGATCAGGATGGAGACCAGGCATGAATGCGCCATCAAGGCCATAAAGACCGTTATGACATATGACTGGAACGTGCTGGAGACACTGAAGAACCTTGACCTATGAAAGGATGTTACATACTGCTTACCCATCTGGACAATGGGGCGGCAATCGATATTGGAAGGCTTGGAACGCTAAGATTCGAGAGAGGATATTATGCTTATGTCGGCTCTGCGATGAACGGCCTGGAACAGAGGATATCACGGCATCTCCGGACCGAGAAGAGAATGTGGTGGCATATAGACTACCTTCTTCAAAGGACGAGGATAACAGGGGTCTATACAAAGGAATCGGAGGACAGGGAAGAATGCCTCATCTCGGAAAGGCTTTCAAGAAAATATGAGGCCATAGCCCATTTTGGTTCCAGCGATTGCAGATGCAAGGGGCATCTGTTCAGGATAAGGGAGGCCGATGAACTGATCGCCGAGCTCAAGATGTGCGGATTCGAGAAATACGGATGATCACGTGACCACCAGGTTGATGTAGTCCATCTTGCCAGAGATCTGCAGATTGTTCACCATCTCCCTTATGTCCTCGCCCTTTCCTTTCAAGACGAATATCTCAAGGCATCTGTCATCTATCACGTGTGTATGGATCTGGGTATGTATGAGACCCTCGTTGTCGTGCTTGATATCGGACAAGACCCCCTCATGTTTCTGTTCGTGTATGAGGAGGAGGACAGAGCTCACATCGCCCGTAAGTTCTCTCTTTGATTTATAGTCCTCGAGGAGCATCCTAACACCCGCCCTTATGACCTCCGAGCGGCCCGAGAAGCCCATATTCTCCTGAAGCATGTCCAGTTCCGACAATATCTTGTCATTAAGCGAAACGCTAACTACTGTCATGACTAAGGATGTTATTATTAATATTAATACCTTTTCCATCTTTATTATTAATAATTATTAATAATTATGTGTAATTTTTAATAAATAAATTTATAAATTTTAATAACATTAATATGTCGGTGCTTAAATGAAAAAGAAGATGATCTTTATTCTCTTGATGGTCGTAGTGTCGCTCTCCGCCTGCATATCTGGAGATGGGGAGAATGACAATGACAAGATAGGCATTGTTGTAAGCATACCGCCATACTCCGAGTGGGCATCCTCCGTAGGGGGGGACAAGGTGACAGTGACGATAATCGTGCCCGAGGGACAGTCGCCGCACACATATGAGCCCACCGCCGAGACCATGATAAAGGTTAGCGAAGCCAGTATATGGGTCAAGAACGGAGTCGGACTGGAGTTCTGGGCTGACGAGATAGTGGAAACCAATTCAGACATTGATATAGTCGACATATCGGAGGGAGTGGACCTGATACCAACTGATGGAGAGGACGATGACGGCGATCATGACGAAGGAGGATATGATGCACACATCTGGATGTCCATAGAGGTAGCAAAAAAGGGCGTCGAACAGATATATGCGGCCCTTGTGGAGGTTGACCCGGAGAACGAGGAATACTACAGGGGCAACATGGAGGATTACCTGGATGAGCTCTCCGACCTCGACCAGTACATAATAGACAACATAGGGGCGGATTCCGGGAAAATGTTCATAGTGTTCCATCCTGCTTGGACGTACTTTGCGAGAGACTACGGACTGGTGCAGATATCGATAGAGGAGGGCGGCAAGGAGGCGGGGCCCGAACAGATAGCAAACATCGTCGACCAGGCAGAGGAATACGGGATAAGCGTCATCTTTACCGAACCCCAGTTCAGCAGCGATGATGCAAAGGTCATCGCGAACGAGATAGATGGCATAGTCGTGTCGATAAATCCATTGGCGAGCAACTATGTTGAAAACATGAAAACAGTTTTAAATGCGCTTGTGGAAGGACTAGTGTGAGCTAATGGAAGAAAATGGGGACGTGGCCATCTCTATCAAGGACCTATGGGTGTCATACGGCGATCACGTCGTTCTGAAGAAGATAGACCTTAACGTGCATGAAAAGGACTTCATCGGCATCATAGGGCCGAACGGCGGTGGAAAGTCCACACTGCTCAAGGCCATTCTCGGGCTCATAAAGCCTTCCAGAGGTTCCATCAGCATCTTTGGCAGACCGATAAGGGAGGCCAAGAGGTACATAGGGTACGTCCCCCAAAGAAAAGAGATACCCCGTAATTTTCCGATCACCGTCTTCGAGGTCGTCAGGCTGGGCAGGTATCCCCGCAAAGGGATAGGAAAGAGATTCGATGAGGACGACAACAAGGCGTCCCTGCAGGCATTGGAGAGGGTGAACATGCTGGAATACAGGGACACCGAGATATCTAATCTTTCCGGAGGACAACAGCAGAGGGTGTTCATAGCCAGGGCGTTGGTGAACGATCCAAAGCTGCTTCTCCTTGATGAGCCCAACATCGGGATAGACCTAACGGTGCAGAACGATTTCTACGAGATGTTGAAGAGATTCAACGAAAGGATGACTATCATCATGATAAGTCACGACGTCACGGCGATATCCAGCTATGTGAAGACCGTGGCATGCCTCAACAAGGAACTCCACTACCACGGGACAAAGGCCATAAACAAGGAGGACTTCGAGAAGGTCTATAATTGCCCGGTGGAGCTCATAGCCCATGGCCAGCCGCATTGGGTACTGGAGGAACACTGATGTTCGAATTCCTCGGTTATGAGTTCATGAGGAACGCATTCATGGCAGGCGCCCTGACCAGCATCATATGCGGCACCATTGGTGTGTACGTGGTCCTCAAGAGGATAGTCTTCATCAGCGGTGGGATAGCCCACTTCTCTTTCGGAGGGATCGGTTTCGGATACCTCATAAACTTCAATCCCATGGTCACCACATTGATCTTCTCCTTGGGCGCGGCGGTCTCCATAGGGCTGTCAAAGAAAAAGGTCAATATGCAGGAGGATACCACTATAGGCATACTATGGGCGATAGGGATGGCGCTTGGGATAGTCTTCGTCGGGCTTAGCAAGGGATACGCCATTGACCTCTTCAGCTATCTGTTCGGCAGCATACTGGCCGTCAGCAGGCAGGACCTTTACATGATGGTGACCCTATGCGCCCTGATAATGATCACAGTGACCATCTTTTACAAGGAACTGTTGTTGGTGACGTTCGATGAGGAGTACGGGAACGTCCTGGGCGCACCCACGAACGGCATCTACATCATGCTGCTCTGCCTGGTGGCGCTCTCGATAGTCGTCATGATAAAGGTGGTCGGGGTCATACTCGTGATAGCTTTGCTCACCATACCCGCATCGACAAGCAGATTGTTCTCCAACAATCTGAAAAAGATGATACTGTTCTCCATCCTTGTAGGTCTGGTATTCACGTCCGGCGGATTGCTGATATCCTATTATGCCAATCTCGCCTCGGGCGCCACGATCGTTATTTTCTCAGGGGTCATGTTCTTTATCACGATGATGGTGAAGAGCGTCTTGGACAAAAGGAAGAGGAACCGGGCATTGAACGCGATGATACAGAAACAATAAAGAACTGTGACATCCACTTTTCGACCATGAGAACGATTTTCTATGAAGACGGCCTGGTCAGGATGATAGACCAGACCAAGCTCCCTGGAGAGTTGGTGGTGCACGAATGCGGCAATGTCGATTGTCTCATCGAGGCCATAAAGGAGCTCAGGGTCCGGGGGGCGCCGGCGCTTGGGGCGGCAGGCGCTTATGGGGTCGTCCTCTCCGCAAGACAGCACATATCTGAGAAGAGCGATCAATTCCTGTCCAGTGTGGGCAAGGACTCCGTAAGGATATCCAATGCCAGGCCCACTGCAGTGAACCTCCAATGGGGCGTGGCCTCGCAGATGGGGCTTGTGAGACGCAATGGGACAAATGAGGCGGTCCTAGCGTCCCTCGAGGAGAATGCCGAGAGGATAGCTTCAGAGGATATCGACAACAACAAGGCAATTGGCAGGCTTGGTTCCGCGCTCGTGGACGATGGCGACAACGTGCTCACACACTGCAACGCGGGGGCGTTGGCCTGTGTAGGATACGGAACTGCCCTTGGAATCATAAGGGCGGCCCACGAGGAAGGAAAAAGGATCCACGTCTACGTAGATGAAACAAGGCCGCTATGCCAAGGTTCCAGGCTCACGGCATGGGAGATGGTGAACGAGTCTATCCCGGCCACGCTCATAACGGACAGCATGGCGGGTTTCCTGATGGGCCAGGGAAAGGTGCAAAAGGTGGTGGTCGGTGCGGACAGAATAGCCTCGAACGGCGACACTGCGAACAAGATCGGCACTTACTCGCTCTCGGTGCTGGCAAAGCACCACGGCATTCCCATGATAGTGGCGGCCCCGACGTCCACCATAGACCTAAGCATCGACGACGGGTCCAAGATACCTATCGAAGAGAGGGACGGAAACGAGCTTAGATACTGGAAGGGGATGCAGAACGCTCCGATCGGCATAGGCGTCTACAATCCGGCATTCGACGTGACACCCAACGAAAACATAACCGCGATAGTAACGGAAAAAGGAGTGGCAAAGCCTCCTTTCAAGGAGACATTAGCCAGGCTCAAGTCTTGAGCGTACTGACCCGTACGCCTCCTGCGCACCCTCGATCACGCTTTCCTCATCCACAGATGCAATGCGTCCGTCGAGTACCACGAAGCTGCCATCCACCATGACATGGGAAACGCTTCTGGAGTTGACGGAGAGGCATAGATGGCCCGAAAGGTTGGCCGTGGGGAACGCATCCCTCCCATCAAGTAGTATGATGTCCGCATTTGCACCCGGCGCTATCTGGGCGCCGTCAAGGAGCGTGGAGAGCAATTCATCTGAGCCGAGGTTGTTGGATAGGCCTATCATCCTCGTGTCCGCGAAGATGTCGTATCCATCGTTTATGGCCGGCGAGTCGAGACCGACTGAAAGCCTCACCCCGGCATCTATCATTCTCCTGACGGGCGCGGACCCGGACATGAGCCTCAGATTGGAAGCTGGACAAAGGGCGACCTTGACGCCCCTTCTGGCAAGTATGTCCACCTCACCGGCGTCCATGTGCACGCAATGCGCAATCGTGGTGTCCTCGCAAAGCACACCCTTTCTTTCAAAGAACTGGGCCGGGAGCATTCCATATTCCCTCAGGGAATACTCGGTGTCCATGCCTGTCTCGTTCATATGCATATGATAACCCTTGAAAAGTCCGCGATTGTCCCTGTAGGTCTCGGCTATCCTGTCCACGAGGTCCTCGGATGCCAGTCTGATCGAGACTATCCCAAGCTTTGCATCCACCAGCCGCGAGGTCCCCGCCCTCTTTGCAAGGGAGAGGGACGTCCCTATGTTGGCAGAACGTCCGCCCCAATCGTTGTTGTCCATCAAGGCCTCACTAAGAGACGCCCTTATACCCGCCTCTTCACAGGCACGCAGGACCTCAAGCTCCTTGAAATGCATGTCCTCGAAGTATGTTATGCCGGAGCGCAGCATCTGGCATATGCTGTAAAGACTTCCATGATAGGCCTCCCTGTCCGTCATATCCTTCTCAAATCGCCACAGGGAATCTTCAACCCATTCGTCCAATCCCCCGACAACTGGCATGCCCCTCATCAGGGAGGTGGATGCGTGCATGTGGTTGTTGTGCAACCCCGGCAGTGCTATGAGGCCCTTCGCATCGAAGATGTCCCCGCCCCTGAGGTCCTGGCCCAGCCTGGATATCTTGCCATCGTCGCCTATTTCGATATCGAGTCTCCTGAATCCATTGTTGTAGACATACGCATCCCTTATTATCATGGCATCACGATGTCTTTACAGAACAGAAAGCTTCAATAAATCGATTTCTCAAATATGTGAATAGTTAATCAGCAGCAAATAGTAAAATTTTTAAATACATCCATGTTTATTAGAACTGGTGAGTTTATGGACGATATTGAAGAGATAAGAAAGAAGAAGATGGAGGACATGGCAAACAAGTCTGATGATTTCCATCCAATCACAGCGACCGATGATAATTTTGATAAACTATTAGAGGACAATCCTGTGCTTCTGGTGGATTTCTGGGCAGAATGGTGCATGCCCTGTAAGATGTTCGCCCCAACTGTCACTGAGTTCGCTAAAGAGACCCAAGGTAAGATCGCCGTGGCAAAGCTCAACGTGGACGAGGCCAGGAACACTGCAATGAGATTCAACGTGATGTCCATACCCACATCCATGCTATTCAAGGAAGGGAAGCTTGTTGACAAGCTCACCGGGGCTGTTTCCAAGCAGATGCTCAAACAGTTCGTAGATAGGTACGTTTAAAATGATAAATCCCTTCAGCAAGAACCTCTGTTCCCCAAATCAGATAGAGGGAGTGGACATATACGAGCTGGTTTCGGGGGTCCTTTCATTGAACGAGCTTGAGACCAGCATACTTTTTTCGTTGTTTGATGACAATCTCTCGGCGGTGGAACTGTCAAGACGTTCGGGAAAACATCGAAGCACCATACAGAAGGCGTTGTCCACCCTTATGGGGAAGGGATTGATAATAAGGAAGAAAAGGGGACTCAGGAGAGGATACCACTACACCTACGGGTCGATATCCAAGTCCAGAGTAAAGGACCTCATGATAAAGTACATAGACGATCAGACGAAATGCCTGATCGACAGGATAGAGTGCGAGCTGTAGGTTCAACGGCACGGCGAGCCGTTTACAACATCCTCGAGATCGCCCTTGGCGTGCATGTCCAAAAGTTCCTTTGCGCTCTTTGCCCTGCCAAAGCATACCTTCATGCCCAGCTCATCGGCGTATTCCAGCGCCCCGGGACCTATCCCAGAACAGATTATCATGTCCACGTCGTGGTCCTTGAGCAGGTCCAGCGTTCCCTCATGACCGGGAGCGAAGGCGGCCTTGTTCTCGATTATCATATCTGTGTCCCCTTTTTCTCCGATTATCATGAAATAAGGTGACCGGCTGAAATGCTCATTGATGTGCGAATCCATCCCGTTGTCATCCTTGAGAGGTATTGCTATTACGGTCATTGGATCACCTCATCAAGTAACCGGATATGATCTTCTTCTGGGCCCGTTTGATTATCTCATCGGTGCTTGAAGGGGACACTCCTATCTCTCCGGACAGCTCCTTTAGCGATATCCTCTTCGGAATGTCGAAATAGCCCAGGTCATAGGCTTTCTTGAGAACGCACTTTTGCCTGTTGGTGAGGCTTCCGTTCATGCCGAAGTTCCTCTTTTTCATTATCTCGACAGTATAGTTACGTTCTTTGAGAGTATTGATGAAGTCGTACAAAGAATTGTTGCCGCATGTCAATATGTCCAATGTAATACACTTGTTGTTACACCTGCATCCATTGAAAAGGCATCCGGAACGCAAGAACAGTTCAAAACCTATGTAATAACTCATCCTTAACATGAGAAAATACTCATCTTCCGTCTTCTTATCGACCTCATAGTATGCTACCGAACCAATGGAATCTGAACTGTAACTGTTTATTGATGAGATGACGTCTTCCATAGTGTTGGCAGAGGTATTGAATTCGCAGAGCACAGTTCCTCTGATGTTGCCATCGTAGGTAGGCATTAACTGTAGGACCTTGTAGTCCACGCCGTTGTCCTTAGCAATGTTGATAAGAAAGCTATCATCGCTACACGCTTTTATAAGGACCTCATGCATAGCATTCCCCCCCGCAAATGATAAGGGGTCTACCTTTATATAATTAATTGAAATTGACCATATTTTTAATTATAATTCCTAATCCGTGTCTTTATTTATAAAAAGAATATAATATGTCGGGGCCCCTACAACATCATTCCCAAGGATCCTGGTCCATAAGTTTCCAGCCATAAAGCTGGGTCAACAGGTAGAATGAGGCCTGGGGGGGTATTATTCCCTTCTCGGTCACTATTATATCAACGTACTCGTCGGGCGTGATGTCGAAGACTGGGTTGCGGACCCTTATGTTACTGAACTCATCGGCGATCTCCTGGGGTATTACCTCGTCAGGCGTCCTTTCCTCTATCTCCACCAGCTCCCCAACCAACGTGTCTGGGTGGAACTTGAACGTCTCTGCGGCCACCATCAGCCTGACCCTGGCCTCCCTTGCGGCCATTGCCACCGTCGCGGTGCCTATCTTGTTCACCACAGCGCCGTTCGAGGTGACGGCATCGGCGCCAACAATGACGTGGTCCATGTCCTTCATGTAGAATCTTGCGGCAGAGTCCACGGCTATGTTCACATCTATGCCCTCGTTCGCGAGGGCCTTTGCGGTTATCCTTCCCTGGTACCTCGGCCTCGTCTCCATGGCATATACCTCTATGTCCTTTCCCTGCTGATGGGCCCTCTTCATGATCTCTATGGCCGCATTCGAGTTGCAGATCGTCATTATCTTGTCGCCAGAGAGTATGCGATTGGCACCAAAATCGCCTATCAGCCTCAGGGCGTCCTCGGCATTGGATATGAATCTGTCAGCCGCGCCTATGACAGAGTCCTTCAAGACGTCCAGGTCCCCCTCATTCTCCGTCAGGCCGTTTATCAGGACGTATCTGACGGCATTTGGCAGCGATACGGCGGTCGGTCTGGTCTGTACGAGATATCTTGCCGAGACCTTCATCTCATTGATGAAATCATCGATACCTGCGGCCGATGAGCCCATCGCCGCGACCTTCAATGCTTTCGCGGCGGCAACGGCTATCCTCCCGGCGCCACGAATCTTCATGGACTCTATGTCCTTCGCTATACTAACAAGTTTATCATTCATTGTTTGACCTCATGATAGAGTACATCTTGTCCTCGATGACATCAAGGTCCTGGAACAGGATCTTCTTGCCGTCGGTGTGGGACAACAGCTGGAAAGCAAGACCAAAGGAGAGGGAGCTCTTGAGATTGGAGGTCTTCAGGTACCTGTAGATGAATCCAGAAATGAAAGAGTCATCATATTCTCCCGCATCGTATGTCGGGTCCACGGGGGCGTTGATGACGTAAGGGTCGCCATCCCTAAATACATTGAGGCCCTTCCCCTTGTCGGTAAGGATCACATTTTGCGGACCCATGCCGGCTATTTTCCTGCCCGCGGCGGATGCGTCCGCCTCGTCTGTCGTCGCCATTGCGTCGTGAACGTCCATGAAGAGGAAATTGACCTTATCGTCCAACGACCTCAGGTCGCATGAACCGTCTATCTGACACGATATCAGGACGTCATGCGCCCTTTCAGATATTGAACGTACCATATCGTCATTTCCTGGACATATGTGGACCATCCTTGAACCCTTGAGAAAACGGGATTCGACATTTCGGGGGGAGAGATGTCGATTGGCGCCTGTGAAAACGTATGAACTGGAATTTCCAGGAAGGTCTATGTTTATCCTTTTTCCAGTCTTGGTCTCGCTAATGATGAGCTGGGAATAATCAATGTTGGACTTCTCCAGTATCGACAGGACGCCGGATGCGTCCATGCCGATGGAACTGACAAGGGACACCTTCAATCCCAGGTAGGAGCATAGGACAGAGATGTCTATGGCACTTCCCCCTATCCTTTCAGATATGCTGCCTATCTCAAAGTAATGTCCTTTTATCACGGACGACGCCTCAATGTTCGTCTCCATGTTAATGTCACCAATCACAACGACATCATGCATATTATCCCCAAGGCTGTATCGATAGACCATAATTAAGTTTTATCAAAAATATATAAACCTTTTTAGTTTAACCCTCAAATAAAATGTGAATAGTCGATATTTCTCAATAATACGGAAAAATAATCTTAATTTCACCACATCAAAAATGAATCGATGAGAATATATTTTTAAACAGGACGCATTTAACAACATTTATGCCACCCATCAAGGTAAGGGACCTGTCCTTCAGCTATCCCCATAGCCCAAGGGAGATAATAAAGAATGTCTCATTCGACGTTGAGAAAGGGGAGTTCCTTGCCATCATAGGTCCATCCGGGTGCGGCAAATCGACATTGTGCTATACCCTGAACGGGATAATACCGCACACCATCAACGGAAACGTGTCAGGGAGCGTGGAGGTGTTTGGAAAAGAGACCTTAAAGTCCGAACCTCACCAGCTTGCGGGGGACATAGGGATAGTGTTGCAGAATCCTGAGACGCAGCTGTTTGCCATGACTGTCGAGGAGGAGCTTGCCTTCGGTCCAGAGAATCTCGGGATAGACGTTGATGATATAAGGGAAAGGATAGACTGGGCCCTGTCGGTCGTCAGGATGGAGAAGTACAAATACAGATTTCCATTCAGCCTCTCCGGCGGGCAGAAACAGAGGATAGCGATCGCCGCATCCCTGACCATGATGCCAAAGGTCCTCGTGCTTGACGAACCAACATCCCAACTGGACCCAAAGGGCAAGAGGGACATATTCAACGTTATCAACGAACTGCACGATGAGATGGACATGACGATCCTGCTCGTCGAACATGAGACCGACATCCTGGCAGAAAATGCTGAAAGGGTGATGGTCATGCAGGAGGGACGGATGATCATGGACGGAGACCCCAAGGACATACTCGCCCGTGTCGAATCGCTGCAGAAGATAGGAATCAGGCCCCCTGAGGTCGCCGAGATAACTTACAGATTGGTACAGGCAGGGAGATTGCCGTGTGTGTACACCACACTGGAGGAGGCAGGAGGGGTGCCGCCGTGAGCATGATAGAGTTCAAGGACGTGTCATACAGGTACGAAGACACCGACTTCAATGCCGTGGACAAGGTCGACCTGGCGATAGGCGAAGGCGAATGTGTTGCCATACTTGGCGAGAACGGCTCGGGGAAGACCACGCTCATAAAGCATATCAACGGCCTTCTTAGACCTACCTCTGGCAGTGTGTTCATGGACGGCAAGGACATCAAGGACGCCACGATAGCCGAACTCTCGAGGAAGGTGGGATTCGTGTTCCAGAATCCCGACCACATGATATTCGCGGATACCGTGGAGGAGGAGGTCTCATTCGGACCCAAGAACCTTGAGGGGGAACCCAAGGACCTGGAAAGGAGGGTGGACGAGGTGCTCGCCTTCACAAGGCTGGAAAAATACAAAGACACCCACCCGATGTCGCTCTCGGGAGGGGAGAAACAGAGGCTTGCCTTGGCATCCATAATCATATTGGGACCAGACGTGCTGATCCTCGATGAGCCAACGACCGGGTTGGACTACAACAGCGTCAATTCCATGCTACAACTTATACGCAAGCTCAGCGATGAGGGAAAGACCATCATCCTGATAACACATGACATGGGGCTCGTCTCGCATGTGGCAAAGAGGGTAATCCTCATGAAGGGGGGCCATATAATCAGGGACGGCAGTGTCAGGGAGGTCTTCCTTGACGAGGATGGCCTTTCTGAGACATTTTTGGAACAGCCCTATGCACTGAAGCTTTCAATAGCGTGGGGAAAAGGTGCGAACATCACCCCGGACGAGCTTGTGAACAGGATACTGGAGGAAGATGGATGATAAAGTACTCCATGTACATGGAGAACGATTCGTTCTTTCACAGGATAGACCCCAGGGTGAAGATATTCATATCATTCTTCATATTGTTGACAGGGATACTCTTTACGGAGGCCGACCAACTGTTCGTCATATTCGTCTCGGTCTTCCTTATGCTCAGATTCGGTGCGAAGGTGCCAGTAAGGACGTTCATGAAGTACATCAAGCCAATATTGCCCATAGTCGTCATCCTCCTCGTGATGTGGCCGTTCTTCAAGAGCAGCGGCAACGTTCTCGTCGAGTTCTGGAAGATAAAAATAACGGACGACGGGATACTGATAGGCGTGGCCATGGCGCTTAGGATACTCACCATGATATCCGCAACGTTCGTCCTGTTGACGACCACTCAGCAAAAGGACATAATATCGGCCCTCACCACCATGGGGATGCCATACGAATATGGCCTGACGCTGGTCATAGCCCTGAGGTACATTCCAACGTTGGCGGGGATGGCGCAGACAATAATGGACGCCCAGAGATCAAGGGGTCTGGAGCTCGACAAGGGAAACGTCATGAGCAGGATAAGGAAGTATGTCCCAATACTAGCACCCCTGATAGTAGGTGCCATAAGGATGGCCCAGGAACTGGCGATCGCCATAGACTCGAGGGCGTTCGGACATGGCAAGAGGACGTATATCAACACCATCAAGATGTCCGGGAAGGACTGGACAGTGATGGCCCTGGCAGTGGCCTTATTTGCCTCGATGGTGTATTTGAGATTCTGGGGAACGCCATCTGAATTGGCCTTTTTTTGAGCTTTAGAAGCCTTTATTTATAAAACAATATACCGAAACATTTAAATTTACAAAATGTTAAGGAAATAAGAAATCATATTCATCAGTCATTTCTAACCATGGTGAAACCAATGCCAGAAGACGTGAAGAAATCAATTACACTCAAGGTAGCAGGGGCGGTGCAACAGGATGTCGGTCGAGGTATCGTGAGAATCGACAGGAAGTTCCAAGAGATGTTGGGGATCACCCAAGGGAACGTAGTGGAGGTCATAGGTGAGAAGAGCACGGCGGCGATAGTTGTGGACGCATTCCCCAATGACAAGGGCCTCGACATCATCAGGATGGACGGTCTCATCAGAAAAAACGCAAAAACAGGCATGGGGGAGCTCATAAAGGTCATCAAGGCCGATGTCAAGGAGGCCAAGAGGATAGTCCTTGCCCCGACGCAGTCCGGTGTGCACTTCAGCATCCCGGGGAGCAGGGTAAGGCAGAACATCATCGGCAGGCCGCTTTTCAAAGGGGATGTTATCAGCATCGTGAGGAAGTCCAAGGACACCCCATTCAAGGAATCCATCTTCGAGGACTTTTTCGAAGGGCTCTTCGAGAACGCCACCTTCGCCCTGGGCGAGATAAGGTTCGTGGTGGTGTCCACACAACCGAACGGCATTGTGCAGGTATCCAATTCCACCGAAATAGAGGTGATACCTGAGGCAAAGGAGCTCAAGGACCTGACACTGCCATCCATAACATATGACGACATTGGAGGTCTTGGAGATGAGATCGACAAGGTTAGGGAGATGATAGAACTCCCCCTCAAGCACCCGGAACTGTTCGACAGGCTGGGCATCAAGGCGCCTAAGGGCGTCCTGCTGAGGGGACCGCCCGGGACAGGAAAGACCCTTATCGCCAAGGCCGTGGCCTCGGAGACCAACACCCACTTCATAAACATCAACGGCCCGGAAATCATGTCAAAGTACTATGGACAGTCCGAGGAAAATCTGAGGAAGGTCTTCGACGAGGCAGAGAAGAACGCCCCGGCCATCATATTCATCGACGAGATAGACGCGATCGCGCCAAAAAGAGGAGAGGTCACCGGGGAGGTCGAGAGAAGGGTCGTGGCCCAGCTGCTTGCCCTGATGGATGGACTGAAGGGCAGGGGGAAGGTCATAGTCATTGCGGCCACCAACAGGCCCGATGCCCTCGACGACGCCCTGAGGAGGCCAGGGAGGTTCGATAGGGAGCTCGAGATAGGGGTGCCCAATGCGGAGGGCAGAAAGGAGATATTGCAGATACACACAAGGGGCATGCCGCTCTCGAAGGACATCGATCTCAATGAGATATCCAAGATCACATACGGCTTCGTCGGCGCCGACCTTGAGGCGCTGTGCAGGGAGGCGGCCATGAACACCCTGAGGGGCATACTGCCAAAGCTCAATCTCGATGAGAAGATTCCGGCGGACATACTTGAGGAGATAGAGGTCACGCGGGAGGACTTCGAGGTGGCGATGAAGACCATAGAACCGTCCGCCATGAGGGAGGTGCTCATAAGGACGCCCAATGTATCATGGAAGGACATCGGCGGGCTCGAGGAAGTGAAAAAACAGCTTGTTGAGGCCGTCGAGTGGCCGCTCAAGTCGCCAGAGAAGTTCGACAGGCTAGGCATAAGGATGCCGAAGGGCATCTTCCTCTATGGACCCCCGGGCTGCGGGAAGACGATGCTGGCGAAGGCTGTCGCGAAGGAGTCCAACGCCAACTTCATATCCATCAAGGGGCCCGAACTGCTGTCCAAGTGGGTAGGCGAGTCCGAGAAGGCGGTCAGGAAGATATTCAAAAAGGCCAGGCAGGTCTCTCCAAGCATAGTGTTTTTCGATGAGATAGACGCAATAACCTCAAGGAGGGGCGCAGAGATCGGCACCAAGGTGGAGGAAAGGATAGTCGACCAACTGCTCACCGAGCTCGACGGGCTCGAGGAGCTAGGGAACGTCATAGTGATAGGCGCCACCAACAGGCCGGACATCGTTGACTCTGCGATGCTTAGGCCGGGAAGATTCGACCTGATGATCAATGTGGGCGCGCCTGACGATGCGGCAAGGCTCAGTATACTCAAGGCGCATACCAAGAAAATGCCGCTTGACAAGAACGTGGACCTCAGGAAGATATCCATGGAAACGGATTACTTCTCAGGCGCCGACCTGGAAGGCCTGTGCCGGGAGGCGGGAATGATAGCGCTGAGGGAGAACGAGGACGCGGACATCATCAAACGTTCACACTTCGTGAAGGCGATGCAAAAGATAAAACCGTCCCTCAACAAGGACCTGCTAAGGTTGTACGATAGGGGCTTTGGGATAGAGGAGGCGCCGGTGATCTACCATTAGTGGCGCAATCCCATTTTATTTTGTTATTACGCAAATAATTTAAATAAAAATGATAATAAAGAAACAATTGAGAAGATGGAGGCCTAAAATGGGTAAGATAGTAACATCACGATTGAGAGATAGGATGATTGTAACGGAGCAGGGGCATGAGATAGGAATACTCTATGACCTTGTGGCTGACGAGAGCACAGGGAAGCTGACGGCCTTGATCGCAGAACCCGCCAACGACAACATCAGGAACATCTTGGTAACGGACAAGGACGGCATGTGCCTCATACCCTTCAATGCCGTTCACGCCATAAAGGATTTTATAGTGATCGATGCAAAGAGGCTCCCGAGGAAGACACAAAAGGTAGGGATGTTCGCGAAGAACGAGTAAGCTATTCTAAGGGATATGATGAAAACAGCTATTTTGATGGGTACTCTTACAGCCTTGCTGATGCTGGCTGCCGGTGCCTTGGGCCTATACATAGGCGGAGACCCTATGCCATATCTAACGTTCGCATTTGTTATGGCAATGGTGATCAATCTGGTGTCATACTTCAAGAGCGACAGCATAGTCCTGAGGATGTACAAGGCCAGGGAGGTCGGGGAGGACGAGTATCCGGAGCTTCATCGGATGGTGAGGGAACTCACGCAGACCGCTGACATGCCAATGCCGAAGATAGCCATAGTGCCTTCGAACAATCCAAATGCCTTCGCCACGGGAAGGAACAAGGAAAATGCCGTCGTCGCCGTGACGGAGGGTGCCCTCAACATCTTGGACAGCGACGAGCTAAGGGCGGTGATCTCCCACGAGCTCGGACACATCCTCAACAGGGACATGTTCATAAGCACGATGGCAGCCGTCATTGCCAGCATAATCGGATACCTTGGACAGATGGGATGGTGGATGTCCTGGGGCAGGAGAAGCGATAACAACAACAATAGCTCCGGCGCCATCGGGATGATATTGTTGATCGTGTTCATACCGCTTGCGTCAATGATAATAAGAATGGCGATATCGAGGGACAGGGAATACGGGGCAGACAGAAGGGGTGCCGAGATATCCGGCCAGCCCGACATGCTCGCGAACGCCCTCGTCAAACTTGAGAACGCCTCGATGAGAAGTCCGATGAGGGGTGGGAATCAGGCCACTAGCAGCCTGTTCATAGTAAATCCGTTCAGGGCGCAGTCCCTGATGACCCTGCTATCCACGCACCCGCCAACGATAAAAAGGGTGGAGAAGCTCAACGAGATGGCGATCGATATGGGAAGACCGACCGTCTATGTCCCGCAATACAATTGAATCGTTAACCTCTTCTTGCCCTCTCGCACTTTTTCAATGCGGCCCCCGCCGCCAGGCAGATTGGGTCTATGGTGGGGGACAGGGGTGGCGTGTAGGCAGTTTCCAGATAGTTCAGCTCGTCCAGGCCACCGCCTAGCTGCATGATAGCTGAGATGGTGTCGATACGGGCAAGGACGCCGTCGGTCCCTATTATCTGTGCGCCCAAGAGTTTTTTCTCGGGCGTGAAGACCAGTTTGATCGTTATTTCCCTGCCGCCGGGATAGTACTCGGGCAACGTGCTTCCCTTAAATCTCGCCGTGAGAACATCGAATCCCGAATCCCTGGCAGAATTTGATGTGATCCCGACGGCCGCCACCCCCAAAGAGCCGATATGCGTGATAGATGTGCTCAGCGTGGGTCGGATGGCGATATCGCCACCGGCCAGATTGGCGGCAACCACCCGCGCCTGTCTCACTGCGGACGAGCCAAGCTGGTCCAGCGTCCTTCTGCCGGTGACGGCGTTGGTCGTCTCGATACAGTCCCCACAGGAATATATATCTGGGTCCGATGTGTGCATGTGGTCGTCCACGATGATTCCCATCCCGACATCAAGGCCCGCCTTTTTCGCCAAGGATGTCTCGGCCCTTACCCCGCTTGCGATGACGCATGCGTCCACCTCAAGGCGTTCCCCTGGAATCGAGACGATCACCGACCCCTCGGTCTCCTCGATCCCTTCGACCTTGGTGCCCAGCATGAGTTTTATTCCCATGTTTTCAAGCTCGTCGGTCACCAGCCTGGCCATGTCCTCGTCAAGCATCATATGGATGACCGTGGGCAAAAGCTCCACAATGGTCACGTCCAGTCCTCTTCTCCTAAGGGCGTCAGCCACTTCTATGCCGACAAGGCCTGCGCCTATCACCACGACCTTGTTGGCGTCTGATATGGCCCTATCAAGGGCCTCGGCCTCGGGCATGAACTTGTAGGTGAACGTCCTCTTGCCAAGGCCGATCCCCTCGATGCCCGGTATGGGGGGGACGAAGGCGTAACTTCCGGTCGATATGACAAGCTTGTCGTAGCCGACACTGCATCGTTCACATATGACCATCTTCGATTCCCTGTCTATGCCAACGACCCTGGTATTCAGCATAAGGTCCAACTTGCCATAATCGCGATAGAACCCCTCGTCGAAGATCAGTATCCCCTCGTACGTCTCTATCTCCCTGCCCAGAACGAACGGAAGGGCGCAACAGGAATATTGCGGATAAGGTCCAGCTTCTATCACAGTTATCTTCGCGTCCCTGTTCCTTTTTCTTGTCTCGAGGGCCGCTGTGGCGCCTGCCGCACCGCCGCCTATGAAAACTATCCTCTCCTCAGTCATTGAACACCACGTCCAAAACGCCGTTCAATCTATTGTACACATAGAAATATATCAATCCTGCCACCATGTAGACAGCGACAGTCATGATCTTCCCATCCAATATCCCCACACACCTCTCAAAGAGCAGCAAGGGTATGACGCTAGCAATGTTCAAGACCTTTGGGATCTTGTTCGGCCTGGAATACAGGAATGCCAGGAGGAACGCGACGAACATGCTTGTGCTCGTCGCCAGTGCGGCACCCTCGACGGAATACGACGGGATCAGGATGAAGCACAGGATGATGTCCAGGAACGCGCATGACGAAAGGATGTACATCGGGATCCTGGGCCTTCCAAGGCCCTGAAGGCAGGACGAGATGAGGTAGTACATGGAATAGAAGAACATGCCCACGGCAAGTATCCTTAACGCCTGGGTGGCTTCCACGGAATCGAAAAGCACATAGAGTATCTCCCTTGAGAACGACAATATCAGCAAGGCAAATGGAAGGGAGACCTTGAATCCCACGTCGAAGGCCTTGGAGAATGTCTCCCCTATCTCTTCATGCGAGTTGGATGCCTTAAGGGAGGACATCTTGGGCAGGAGAAGGGAGGAGAGGGCGACGGAGAAGGATGTGATGAGCCTCGCCGTGGGGGTCACCAGCCCGTACAGAGACGTCTCATATGTTGAGAAGTAGCGCCCAAGTACCAGTATGTCAACCTGGAAGATCGTGACGATGGCAAGAGAGGTGGCTATTATGGGAAGGGAGAATCTGATCATCGCCCTCGCCCTGTCCCAGTCCATGGTCCACCCCCTGACGCGGGCAAGGTAGGAGAGCAGGTATAGCGTGCCCAGGGCGTATGCCAAGAAGAACGAGAGCACCGCCCCCTCAACGCCGTACCTTGTTCCCATGGCGTATGCCAGCGCGATGGTCGAGGCCTGTACGACAAACAACGCCATTGCCACCCTCTTCGCCCTCTGTTTTCCAAGATATATCCCTGTGAATATTGAGAACAGGATCCCAAAGGGTATCCCAAGGAACATGACACGGAGCGGGGTGACTATCTCATCGCCAAAGTCCTCTGATAGGAAGGATGCGAAGCTCGGAGCGACTATGAAACCGACTATGAAGAGCAAAACACCAATGAATATGAAGACGAACGGGTAAAGGTCCCTGAAATCGCCCTTTGCCTCATCCTCCGACACGAACTTTGAGACAGAGGGGCTGGTGGCATAGGATGTTATGGTGAGTATGAGATTCTGCACAGGGAGTATGACGGCAATCATACCGAATCCGTTCGTTCCAAGAACGGCCCTAAGCACTATCCTCAAGAAGAAGTTAAGGAATCGATTTATTGAATTCACTACGAAAAGGTAGGTGGATTTCCTGTACATTCAAAGATAAAGGGAAGAAAAGAGATATAAATTAGTATGGGTGGCTCACCTGAATCTCGCCCTTTTGGAAAGGAAGAACGGCAATGGCAGTCCCCTGTACGGCAATCCTTCCGATTTGGATGATATCTCGCACACCAACTCGTCCAGGTCCATGGCGACCTGCTCGCCAGTGGCCCTTACGCGCACGGGAAGCTTGCCTGTCTCGACCTCTTTTTCCCCGACCACTATTATATAGGGCACCCATTCCTTCTCGGCCCCTCTGATCCTCTTTCCAAGGCTCTCCGACCTGTCATCGATGTCCACCCTTATCCTGGGCATCTTGCATGCCATGTCCTGGCAGTGTGGAATCATCTCCTCATTGATCGGTATGAGCCTTACCTGGGTCGGACTGAGCCACACCGGCAGCATGGGTTTCTCGCCCTTCATAGAGTTCATGTAGGCCTGTTCCAGCAAGGCGTATACATTCCTCTCGATGGCTCCGGGTATGCTTGCGTGCAGCATGAGCGGATATTTTTCCCTTCCATCCTCATCGACATACTTTATATCGAATCTCTCGGTGTTCTCGATGTCTATCTGAACGGTCGATAGGGCCGAGGCCTTGTTGATGGCGTCCACGAAGTTGAACTCGAACTTCATCACAAAGTAGAACGGCCTCTCGTTCCACATCTCGAGGAGAACTGGCCTTCCGAGCTCCCTGACGAGTTCCTTTGCAAAGTCCTCGTTCTGTTCATAGAAGTCCCTGACGAACCGTATCCCCGCCTCATAGTTGACATCGAGGTCGTTCATCCATTTGATGCACTCCCTGTACTGATTCATGAACTCTTCCTTGGCGCCGTCCATGTCCTCAACCAGCGTGTGCATGTCGGGCATCGTGAAGGCCCTGAGCCTCCTGAGGCCCGAGAGCTCGCCCTTCTGTTCCCTCCTGAAACTGAAATGCGTAAGCTCGTAGAGTTTCAGAGGAAGATTCCTATATGATATCGTCATGTCATGCTTTATCAGGTACTGTCCGAAGCATGCGGCAAATCGCAGAAAGAATCTGTTGTCCCCCGACATGACAGTGTACTGCCTCGCAGGGAATCGATGGAGGTACCTGGACAGCTTCGGGTGTTCATAATCGTACATGATGGGGGTCTCCACCTCCATCCCGCCGTACGCCTGAATGACCTCTGAGACCCTCTGCTCTAGCAGCCTCTTTATCAGGGCGCCCTTGGGGTACCACCTCAGATTTCCTGAGTCGCTGCCTGGCTCATAGTCCACCAGCTCGAGCCTCTTCATGATCTCGACATGCGGCGGTTCCTTGTCCGCGGCCCGGGTCCCTGTAATCTCATAATCAACGAACTTCTTAAGATTGTCATGGGTGTTGAAGTCGAAGTCCTCGACAGCCGTCAGTTCCCCCTCGGGGGTGAGAATGTACCATTGCGACCTGATAGCCTCCTCGGAGGCCAGCGCCTCGGAGACTACCTCTTCAGGCCTTTCCTTCGATATGTGTATCTCCCTCGAGAGCTCCGAGAGGGGGTGGCCCTTGCAGGACACCTCGAAGGCCTTGTAGTAACCGAAGGGCGAGCGTTTTACCTTGAAGTCCTTTGAAAGCTCCTTTTCGAACAAGGGGAAGAACTCCTTGGCGAACTCAGGACTGGAGGGATTCGACGTCAGATGCACGTAAGGGTATATAAATATCGAATCCACCTTCACCTGCCTGGCGATGTCCCTGACCTGGTCTGAGGCCTCCAGGACCATTGCATCCATGTCGGACATGTCGTCCTTCTCAACACTTGTGAAAACAGTAAGGCATTCTTCCATGCCGTTACTCTTTAGACCTTCATCTATCTCCTCTGCGAACTTGGTCTTCTTGGTGACCTCGTACTTGATATAATCTGAATGAAGAGCAAGTATTCTCATGACAATCCCTTAATATAGGGGAATCGGAGGATATAAAAACATTATCTATTGACATCCACGCCGTATTTACGCAGTCCGGGCATTAATTAATAAATCATCGGATAAAACAGGTGATATGGAGATCATCAAGTCCGTCGACTTCACCGCATGCATAGGGGGAGGCAGATTCGGCACCAGGGCGGCGCTCCTGTCAAGGAAACAAAACGCCGTGACCCTTGTGGTCGACCCCTTTCCGGACTGCAAGGTCTGCAAGGTTGCGGAGATAAAGGCGACTGATCTGGATGACATCGACTTTGAGCTCCGCGGCAAGATACAGTACCTTCAGGGAAACGGATGCGACCTCGTATGGGACATCTTTTCCAGACGATGCCCCGACATACTCGTGCCCGCAGCGCCTGGACATCTCATGGCCCTGGCCGCGGTAAGGCTGCTCTCAAGGTCGGGCATGACGGCCAGACCGTACATTGAGGGTTTTGACCGGATCAGGGACAGGTTGGATGATGACATGGTCCTTATCGCAAGGAGGGAGGAAGGGATATTTGTCACAAGTTACATGGATGAAGGCGTGATGTGCCTCGAGAACTGCCCCCAGCCCGCCATATGCCCAGTTACCGGCAAGGACGATCCGTTCATACACGCCAGGAGCGATAGTTTCAATGCGGATTCCTTCATATACAAGCTTATAGACGAGAAATACATACTCCCAGAAAATGTGATTGTGGTCGGTGTCTCGGACTACCCCAAAGAGATATCCAAAATCGATGACAAGAGGATAAGTGATTTTGTAGACTTCTACAAGAGCTACGAGGAGATGGGACTAACGATCGTGACCAAGGAAATGATCAATAGCAATCCAAGGTTCTTCGATCCATCATCCCTTGAGGTTGAAAAGCTCCACGTGTCTGTAGACATAGACGTGGGCTCGAGAAATGCCATATACGGAGCCAGATTCACGGATTTCAAAGGGCTGCCAGAGAAGGAGATATATTCCCTCATCGACAATATCAAGTCATGTGATGCCAAGGTTGTGAGCAGCGATATAAATGAGATAGATGTCTGGAAGGCGGGGAGCAAGTTTTTTGGCAAGAGCGACAGGACGTACGAGGTAGCCACGACGATAGGCAGGAAATTGTGCAAGTAAGGGGATGTCACCGCAAAAAGTTATTCATCCACGGACATATCGATAATATTGCTCATACCTATTATTGCACATTTCTACAAATAATAATCTGAAGTGAATAAACAGCGGTCGAATATCACATTTTATTATTATATACTATATATTAAGAAAAAGACCTGCATTTTTATAAAAGAAGATAGAATTCCCTTTGGTTCAAATACTTAAAAAAACTTAAAAACCGAAAATTATTTATAGACACAATAAACATCGTCATCGTAAAAATTATGAATCCGGACATCATTCTGGAATTCAGGTTTTTTCTTAGGAATAAAGAAAATTTTAGCAAACGGTGGAGGAAAATAAATGTTAGACTTAGAGTCTTTGATATCCATTCTAGAAGCTTGTAACAAGAACAAGATAGCAGAATTGGTTGTAAGAAAGGACGCAGTAGAAGTGAGAACAGTGTCCGCTGTAGGATCAGCCCCAGCTGCCGCAGCACCACAAGTGTCGCTCCCGGCTGCTCCGGTTATTAGTGCCGCGGTAGAAGAACCAGAAGCCGCAGAGGCCCAAGCTGCCGCTCCAGCTGCCGCCGCAACGCCTTCAAACGGAATTGAACTAACAGCTCCAACACCCGGTGTCGCTTATGTAGCCCCAGGTACCACAATTGACAAGGAACCATTGCCAAAGGTAGGGGACGTAGTTGAGGCTGGACAGGTCGTAGCCCTCGTTGAAGCCATGAAGATGTTCAATGAAGTCACAGCGCCTAGAAAGGCTAAGATTGTTGACATTAAGGTTGAGAACGAATCCTTGGTCAAGATCGGAGATTTGATAATGGTTCTCGAGCCTCTATAAAGTTGGGTATCTTCAGGACGTGAGGAAATGGAAGATACGAACTTCGTGAACGATTTATTCTTCTCACCCGGCAAGAAGAGAGGCACGCTAGTCGATGAAAGAATAGAAGTAGCGAAAAAGGGATGGGACAAGAACGGCGATGATTACGCCAAGAGGATGAAAGATGCCAAGAAGTTCCTCAAGCCAGGGACCAAGATAGTTGATTCCAAGGATGGTGTCGCCCTCCTTGAGGCCACCATAAGATCTGGGGACAAGATAAACATCGAAGGAGACAATCAGAAGCAGGCCGACTTCCTGGCAAGATGTCTCACAAAGATTGATTCATCAAAGATCAACAATCTCCACATGGTACAATCCGTTCTAGCCCTGCCCGAGCACATTGAAGTGTTCAAAAAGGGTATCGCCTCAAAGGTCGATTTCTGTTATTCAGGCCCCCTGTCCAACGAACTTGCGGACATGGTCATGGAAAACAAAATCAGCATAGGGGCAATACATACATATATCGAACTCTTCTCCAGGACTTATCTTGACCTTATCCCTAAGGTCGCACTGGTTGCCGCCAATGCAGCTGACAAGAACGGTAATCTCTACACTGGATTCAACTCTGAAGAAACAACATCTGTTGTTGAGAGCACAAAGTTCAGGAAGGGAATAGTGATAGCCCAAGTGAACGAGATTGTCGACAAGCTGCCCAGGGTGGACATACCCGGGGACTGGGTAGACTTCGTGATACCCACAGAGGAACCATACTACATAGAACCACTTTTCACAAGGGATCCCGCCTTGATAACAGAGTCACAGATATTCATTGCCATGCTTTCCATGATGGGAATCTACAGCAGGTATGAGGTATCCTCTTTGAACCACGGTATAGGTTTCAACACAGCATCGGTCGAGCTTCTCTTGCCAACTTTTGGTGAGGAGATGGGACTTAAGGGAAAGATATGCAGCCATTGGATACTCAATCCACATCCAACGATGATACCGGCCATAGAGTCGGGATGGGTGGACAAGATCATGCCCTTCGGTAGCGAGGTCGGCATGGAGAAGTATATCATGTCAAGGCCTGACATATTCCCAATCGGCCCGGACGGAACAATGAGATCCAACAGGTTCGCCGCACAGGCGGCAGGACACTATGCGATCGACGCATTCTTTGGCTCAACACTGCAGATCGACCAATACGGCAACAGCTCTACGGCCACTGCAGGCAGGATACCTGGTTTCGGTGGCGCGCCAAACATGGCATGCAACGCCCCGGGAAGAAGGCATACTTCGCCAGGATGGCTGATGACGGCCAAGGAGCACGGCATGAGAGAGGAACTCATAGGCCCCATCAACAGGGGAAAGAAACTTGTCGTGCAGATGGTCGAGACCTTCGGTGAGGGGATGGCACCGGTCTTTGTTGAAAAGCTTGACGCCTTCAAGCTGCAGAAGCAGGCCAACTTCGCGATACCACCGATCATGATATACGCTGATGATATCACGCACATCGTGACCGAGGAAGGTATTGCCTATGTGCACAAGTGCAAGACCCTTAAAGATAGGGCAGATGCCATTAAGGCCATCGCCGGCTACACACCGCTAGGTCTTGAGGTAGACGATTCCAAAACTAACAAACTAAGAAAGGAAGGCATAGTCGCACTTCCAGAGGACCTTAATCTATCATTCAACGACGCCAAGAGATCAAGACTCGCGGCCAAGAGCATGAGTGAGTTAGTAGAGTGGTCTGGCGGTCTATATGAACCACCAGTAAGGTTCAGAAATTGGTAAGGAGGAATTAGATGTTTAAAAAAGTCCTTATTGCAAATAGAGGAGAAATTGCAGTTAGAATAATTAGGGCATGCAAAGAGCTCGGTATCGGCACTGTAGCAGTGTACTCCGATGCGGATGCTGAGGCCCTTCATGTGAAATTGGCCGACGAGGCCGTAAACATCGGACCTGCTCCTGCACTGAAGAGTTACTTGAACATGATGAACATCATCAACGCTGCCATAGTCACAGGGGCAGAGGGTATCCATCCAGGATACGGTTTCCTGGCAGAGAACGCCAGATTCTCAAAGCTCTGCAAGGCCAACGATATAAAGTTCATTGGCCCATCCCCGGAATCCATTAACATGATGGGTGACAAGGCCACAGCGAAGAAGACAATGAAATCCAGCGGTGTTCCAGTAACCCCAGGGTCCGAGGGAATAGTGCCAAACTATCAAGAAGCCAAGAAGCTTACAGACAAGATCGGATTCCCTGTGATCTGCAAGGCAACGGCCGGTGGCGGAGGAAAGGGTATGAGACTCGTCAGGAGCGAAAAAGAGCTCGAGTCATCGCTAAGGTCCTGTCAGGCAGAGGCCCAGGCAGGCTTCGGCAACCCCGACGTCTACATCGAGAGATTCATCGAGGACCCAAGGCATGTCGAGATCCAGATAATAGCGGACCAGCACGGGAATGCCATATACCTCGGTGAGAGGGACTGCTCCATCCAGAGGAGGCACCAGAAGCTTGTGGAGGAAGGACCCTCCCCAGCCGTGTCACCGGAAGTAAGGAAGAAGATGGGAGAGGCAGCTGTCAAGGCCGCTCTCGCGGCCAAGTACGAGGGTGCCGGTACCGTAGAGTTCCTGTTCGACGACCAGAGGAACGAGTTCTACTTCATGGAAATGAACACCAGGGTGCAGGTCGAGCACTGTGTCACGGAAATGACAACGATGATGGACATAGTGAAGGTCGGCATACTGGTCGCGGCGGGCGAGAAGATGCCCTACAAGCAAGAAGAGGTCATCATCAGGGGCCACGCGATCGAGTGCAGGATCAACGCTGAGGATCCAGAGACATTCACACCCAGCCCGGGCAAGCTCACAAAGCTGATATTCCCCGGCGGCCCGTTCGTCAGGATAGACACCGCAATGTTCGAGGGATACGAAATTCCGCCATTCTACGACTCGCTCGTAGCCAAGCTCATCGTATGGGGCGAGGACAGGGACGAGGCCATTGCCAGGATGCAGAGGGCATTGGGGGAGTTCACCATAGAGGGTGTACAGACCACGATACCATTCCACATGAGGGTAATGAAGAACAAGGTATTCCAGGGCGGAGTGTTCCACACCGACTTCATCGAGAAGCATTTGAGCAAAGATAAGAGCGGAGGGGAATAAATGGCACTTACAGAGCTTAACTTCGAGTTTAAGCCAAAGACCGCCAAGACCCTCAACGATAGCTGGAGCCATACTGGAATAGTCTCATCCGGTGACCTGGAAGTGCTCTTGGAGAAGGATGAGAAGCTCAAGGGAACGATAAAGGTGCACATAATCACGACCGTCGTCGGCTTTGACAACGTGTGGGAGACCGTCATCTCCAGGTTTGTGGAGAAGACAGGGCTCTCTGGAGTGTTCATGAGCATTAATGACAATGCAGCCACACCTGCTGTCGTGATCAGAAGGATCCAGCAGGCCATCGCGAACGGTGGAGGACTTCAGTAGAGGTGATATGAATGAGAATGGAATGGGAAGATCTTCAAGACAAGAGCTTCTACCAGGCTACGGCCAGGGAAAGGGCTTTTGGTTTGGTGGACAGGGGAACATTCAAGGAGTTCCTGGGTCCAAGGGATAAGATGGTCAGCCCCCACCTACTGATCCTTGGAGAGGCTCTCGAGTTCGACGATGGAATAGTTGTTGGTGTTGGTAAGATCAAGAAGCACCCCGTGTTCGTGGTTTCACAGCAAGGTAAGTACGTTGGCGGCGCCCTTGGCGAGGTCAACGGGGCCAAGATGTCATACACGCTGAAGCTTGCACTAGAGACATATGACAGGATGAAGAAAAAGTACGGTGAGGTTCCGGAGGAACGAAAGCCTATTTGTATCGTGTCGTACGACTCTGGCGGTGTGAGACTGCATGAGGCGAACGCAGGACTTCTCATGCACTCCGAGTGCATGGAAATGTTCTACAAGTTCCAGAACAAGGTGCCCAACTTCTCACTGTGCGGCAGCACCATAGGCGCTTACGGTGCGCAGGGATTTGTGTGCATGAGCGCCGATGTCGTGATAGCCAACGATTACGGAAGGATAGGGCTTACCGGTCCAGACGTCATCCAACAGGAGATAGGAAAGGACGAGTTCGACGCTTCCGACAGGGCACTCATCTGGAGGACCATGGGAGCAAGGTCCAAATACATCCTCGGGGACGTAGATTACCTGATAAAGGACACCATAGGCGAGTTCAGGACCAAGGTCATGGACCTTGCTGACATGCCGATGAAGAGGATCAACAAGCACAGGCACCTGGGTACGGCAAAGCTCATCGATGAGAATCTGTCCCTTGTAGAACTGGCAGCGGAGCTGAAGGTCAACGACTCAAAGGACCTTTGGAAGTACTTCGGGAACGAGAATGTCGATGAAATTCCCGAGATACCTCAAGACAAGTTCCTATCGACCGTTAAGAGAAGACAGAGGGCGGTTTAAATGGCAATGCAATTCTTGTATGTAGGAAAGGGCGACGAGGCCGTCAGGGACATCTTCGACAAAGACTCCTTCGTTGAGAACAAGATCGGGGATACCCAGATAGACTCTGAGCTCGCGCCAGGAGCGATGGTAGGAGAGGCTGCTCTAGACGGAGGGGTCGTAACGGTCATCGCGAACAACTCCAAGAGGCCGAATCCAAGGTTCAGGGTCGTCTACAACGGCGTCATAGGAATGGAAGAATGCTACAAGTTCGCCAAGGCCGTCTATGCGACCATAGAAGCCGACAAGGACAAACCTCTGGCTGAGAAGAGACCAATAGTGCTCATCATCGACACCCCTGGTAACAGCCCCGGAAAGGTTGAGGAGATAGTCGGTATGACCAAGGGTACCGCATCCTACCAGTTCGCACTGGAAGATGCAAGGCACTCCGGACATCCCGTAATCGGGATGATCGTTGGGAGGGCCGTCAGCGGCGCTTTCCTCTGTCATGGCCTTTTGTCCGACAGGATACTTGCACTGCCAATGAAGTTCGGCACCATCGTTCACGTCATGCCAACGACAAGTATCGCGGTCATCACCAAGATCCCATTGGAGAGGCTGAACGAACTTGTCAAGTCAAACCCTGTCTTCGCATCCGGCGCAGAGTTCTTCTACCAGCTTGGTGGAATAAACGAGATGGTAGAGGACCCCAAGGAGATGAGGAACACCATCAAGCGAAATATCGAGGAGGTCAGGAAGCTCAGGGCAGAAGGCAAGGAGGACCAGCTCGGTATCTGGAGCAGGGGCGTAGTGGGTGCAGAGAGAGGCGGCAGGACCAAGAGGATGAACGCCATAAACAAGATGAACGAAGAGTATGAGAAGATCGTAGACGACCTTCTCTAAATCAAACTCTTCTCTTTTTTCTCATTTTTTAATCTTATCTATTTTTATAGGGACAATATTTTTCAAAGATAAAACGATACTCATTCTACTCTTGTTTGGGAAGGATTGGAATGGCCAAGAAAACTAATCAATATTTTGAGGACCTAAAGGAAAGCGTTGAATTTTATTCCACTGTACCCGCGTTCGATGAGATGCAGAGGAGGACCCTGAGCGACAAAGGCATTAACGGACCCACTGCGGCACATGTGATAGAGGAAGTGCACACGCCCCTCAACTATGCATATATTACCTTTACCACAGGTACGACGGCATGGCAGAACCTTGTTGGCATAACACCAAATGAAAAGGAGTATAGGAAGGAAGTGGGAAAAAACGCGCTCAAGATGGCTGGCGTAAAGGCAGGGTACAAGGCGATGTTCTGTTATCCGCCGCTGCTCAACGCCATCACAAGGTACGCATTGGAGGACATGGGCGTCACATGGACATTTCTCACAAAATCCTCCAGAGACTCATTTCTTATGGACCTTTATTATAAGGAACCGAACGTTATATTCGGTGAGTCCTCCTTTTTGAAATGCGCACTCCAGGATGCCATGAGGCTGGACATCGCAGAAGACCTTCCCAAGGTAGACATAGTCAATTGCATAGGCACCCCCTTGGACCTTGATGCCGTTGAGATCATCAAGGACGTGTTGGGTGCGAGGGTGAACGACATATACGGCACCCAGGAGTTCGGATGGATAGCGATGAACGGCAGACCTGTAAGAAAGGACATAGCCATGGTCACTTCCTTATCGGGCAAGGACAACAAGGAAACGGTGGTAGGGGGACTTCCAACGGGCGACAGCTTCCCGGTGGTCGACTCCGGTCATGTGCTCGACAGGGAAGGGAAGATAATCACCTATAT
>Ga0116164_10000140_pt1 | contig 69818 bp, 64 predicted proteins | sample AD_UKC109_MetaG_FD_89888 | JGI IMG/M metagenome (GOLD analysis project Ga0116164, IMG submission 89888) | Active sludge microbial communities of municipal wastewater-treating anaerobic digesters from Hong Kong - AD_UKC109_MetaG | ecosystem: Engineered > Bioreactor > Anaerobic > Digestate... | reverse complement strand
CAAGAAGCAGCGCATTCAGGACATCCAGTCCTCCAACTACAACACCTGCCTGACCCGTTGGGGCCCGGACTATGCCGACCCGATGACGTACCTGGGCATGTGGGTAACTGACTGTGACAACAACTACGGTTTCTGGAGCAATGCGGAGTACGACACGCTGATCGAGCGCTGCGTAAGCGGCGATCTGGCGCAGGATCCCGTTGCCCGTTGGGCCGCGCTGCATGAGGCGGAAGAGATCGTGATGAACGAAATGGTCATTCTGCCCGTGTACCAGAAGGCCAACGCGATGATGGTGAAATCCAGCGTGAAGAACCTGGAATGCCACTCCATCGCCCTCAACCGCGTGTTCAAGGATACCTACCTTGAAAAATAAACGGTAATACGTTTAGCCGCGCAGCGGCCTGCAACGGCTGCTGCGCGGTTTTTGTCCTATTTTAAAAGCAGAGGAGAGTCGTTCATGCGGCGTTATATCGCAAAAAGGCTGCTGATCTCCGTCGGCACGCTTTTTGTCGTGATTCTGCTGTTGTTCACCCTGCTGCAGTTCATGCCGGGTTCTCCCTTCAACGATGAAAAACTTTCCGATGAACAACGGGCTGTTTTGTACGAGAAGTACGGGCTGGACAAGCCTGTGGTCGTACAGTTTTTCCATTACGTCGTCAATATGCTCAAGGGCGATTTCGGCGTAAGCTATACCATCAGCAAAAACACGCCGATCTCACAGCTGCTGCAGACGCGGCTGGGCGTCAGCCTGCGCATCGGCGGGCAGGCGGTGCTGCTGGGCGCGGTGATCGGCCTGATACTGGGCATCATCGCCGCCATCTGGCATGGCACCATTTGGGATACCATCGCGACCATCATCTCGGTCATCGGCGTGAGCGTGCCCTCGTACGTGTTCGCGCTGGGGCTGGCGTACTTTTTCGGGTATGAGCTGAGCTGGTTCCCGCTGCTCTACCAGATGGACGCGCCGTTCAATTCCTCCGTTTTGCCCAGCGTCGCGCTGTGCATGTTTACCATTGCGTCTATCGCGCGCTTCACCCGCAGCGAAATGCTGGAGGTGCTGGGCAGCGATTATATATTGCTGGCGGAAAGCAAGGGCGTGTACGGCCCGAGGCTGATCTTCCGCCACGTGCTGCGAAACGCCCTGATCCCGATCGTCACCGTGCTTGCCCCGCTGATCGTAGGCCTGATGACGGGCAGCCTGGTGGTGGAAAAGATCTTTTCCATTCCGGGCATCGGCAGCCTTTTGGTGACCGCCATCCAATCCAACGACTACAACGTGATCATCGTGCTGAGCTTCATTTACTCCGCCATGTACATCGGCATCATGCTGGTGGTGGATATCCTTTACGGCGTGATCGATCCGCGCATCCGCCTGAGCAAGGAGGCGCCGCATGATTAACGAAAACATTCTGGCGGAGATCGCCTTCAAGGACGACGATTTTCAGCTCAAGGGCGCGGAAAACACGAAGCTCGATATGAACTTCGCCAGCCAGAGCTTCTGGAAAGACGCGTACGTGCGCTTTCGGAAGAACAAAGGCGCGATGTTCAGCCTGATCGTTATTTTTCTGATCGTTCTCCTCGCCATCTTCGGACCCATGATCTCCCCCTACACCTATCAGGAAACGCACATCACGGAAACAAATATGGCGCCGCGCGTGCAGGGCTTGGAGAACCTGGGCATCCTCGACGGCGACGAGACGCTGAAAACATCCACCGGCTTCAAGGAAAAAAACGCCTATGTAGTCGACAAGACCACCGGCGAAAAGAGCGACAGCTATTACTGGTTCGGCACCGACACGCTGGGCCGCGACATCTGGACCCGCACATGGACGGGCACGCGCGTGAGCCTCTATATCGCGATCGTCGCCGTGCTGATCGATATGCTGCTGGGCCTGAGCTACGGGCTGATCTCCGGCTACTTCGGCGGCAAGGTGGACAGCGTAATGCAGCGCTTTGCCGAGATCATCAACTCCATTCCCACGCTGGTCATCGTCACGCTTCTGATGCTGGTGCTGAAGCCGGGGCTGACGACCATTACCATCGCGCTGATGATCACCGGCTGGATCGGCATGAGCCGCATCGCGCGCGCGCAGATGCTCAAGCTCAAGGAGCAGGAGTTCGTGCTGGCCAGCCATACGCTGGGTGCGTCCAACTTCCGCGTGATCTTTTCGGAGATCCTGCCCAACATCATCGGGCAGCTGATCACCAATACGATGTTCTCCATCCCCAACGCGATCTTTACCGAGGCGTTTTTAAGCTTCGTGGGTCTGGGCATTCCGGAGCCCATGTGCTCGCTGGGCTCGCTGATCAGCTACGCGTTCAAGAGCTTCACCACGCATCCTTACCAGATCGTGCCGCCCGTGATCGTGCTGGCGCTGCTGATGCTGTGCTTCAACATGCTGGCCGACGGCCTGCGCGACGCCTTCGACCCGAAGATGAAGGAGAGGTAAGCGTATGCAGGAAAGACAGCGAATCCTCTCCATCCGCGGGCTGGACATCAGCTTTCAGACGACCGCGGGCGACGTGCACGCCATCCGCGGCGTGGATATGGACCTGTACAAGGGCGAAACCGTGGCCGTGGTGGGCGAGAGCGGCTCGGGCAAAAGCGTGACCATGAAGGCCGTGATGGGCATACTGGACCGCAACAGCGTGATCAACGGCGGCGAGATTTTATATACGTACATGGAAAACGGGAAGGAAAAAACGGTCGATATTCTGAAAATGGACCGCAAATTGATCCGCCATACCATCAACGGCCGCCATATCGCCATGGTGTTTCAGGATCCCATGACCTCGCTGGATCCGACCATGTCCGTGGGCAAGCAGATCACCGAGGGCATGCTGCTCCACGAGCACGTCAGCCGCCGCGAGGCGTGGAAAAAGGCGGTGTCCCTGCTGACGCTGGTCGGTATTCCCGAGCCTGAAAAGCGCATGAAAAACTATCCGCACCAGCTTTCCGGCGGTATGCGGCAGCGCGTGGTGATCGCCATTGCGCTGGCCTGCGATCCGGACGTGCTGATCTGCGACGAGCCGACCACGGCGCTGGACGTGACCATTCAGGCGAAGATCCTCGAGCTGATCAAAAGCGTGCAGAAGGAGCTGGGCATCAGCGTGATCTACATCACGCACGATCTGGGCGTGGTGGCGAAGGTGGCGGATTTCGTCAACGTGATGTACGCGGGCAACATCGTGGAGCGGGGCCTGATCAACGAGATTTTCTACGATCCGCGCCACCCCTACACCTGGGGCCTGCTGTCCGCCATGCCCGATCTGGATACCAACGACAGCCGCCTGTACGCCATTCCGGGCAGCCCGCCAAACCTCATGCACGAGAAGGAGGGCGACGCGTTCGCGCCGCGCAATATCTTCGCCCTCAATATCGACGACCGCGTCATGCCGCCGATGTTCAAGGTGACGGACACGCATTACGCGGCCACCTGGCTGATGCACGAGAAAGCGCCGAAGGTGGATATGCCGCCGGAGCTGAAGGCGCGTATCGAGCGCATGAAAAAGGAGGCGGGACAATGAGCGAAAAAACCCCGCTTCTGCAAGTGAAAAACCTGAAGCAGCATTTCCGTATCAGCCGCAGCTTCACCGTGAAGGCCGTGGACGGCGTCAGCTTTGAGATTTATCCCGGCGAGACCTACGGGCTGGTCGGGGAGAGCGGCTCGGGCAAAAGCACTATCGGGCGCACCGTGATCCGCCTGTACGATCCCACCGACGGCAGCATCTCCTTTGACGGGCAGGATATCGGCGGCAGGATGAACCGCGATACGGAGCACCACCTGCGCACGGGCATGCAGATGATCTTTCAGGATCCCATGGCCTGCCTCAACCCGCGCATAAAGGTGAGCGATATCATCGCGCAGGGGCTGGACATCCACCATCTGTGCAAAACGCAGAAGGAGCGCAACCTTAAAATTTCCGAAATTCTGGAGCAGGTGGGCCTCGCGCCGGAGCACGCCGACCGCTATCCGCACCAGTTTTCCGGCGGCCAGCGCCAGCGCGTGGGCATCGCGCGCGCGCTGATCATGCGGCCCAAGCTCATCATCGCGGACGAGTGCATCTCCGCGCTGGACGTGAGCATTCAGGCGCAGGTCGTCAACCTCATGAAGGATATCCAGCAGAACACCGGCTGCGCGTACCTGTTCATCGCTCACGACCTGAGCATGGTCAAGTATATCTCGGACCGCATCGGCGTGCTGCACATGGGCCACCTGGTGGAGACCGGCGCCAAGGACGAAATCTTCCGCAACCCCATCCATCCCTACACCCAAAGCCTGCTGTCCGCCATCCCGCACCCCAACCCCGTGGTGGAAAAGCGGCGCGTCGCCATGAGCTACGATTACAGGGAGTTCGGCGTGGATTACACCAAGGGCACCGAGCACCTGGTGGAGGGCTCGCACCGCGTGCTCGCCACCGACGAGGAGTACGCCAACTGGACGGCGTAGCCTACTTTTCTTTTCGGTAAAAGAAAAGTAGGCAAAAGAAAACCGTTTTTAATAGACAAGGCGAAGCAGGACTGTTTATCCCACCTTTCAATTGGGAAAAGCAGACAGAGGAAAGCCAAACAGCAATAGCAACAGGGCCGCGCATTTGCGCGGCCCTGAATTGGTTTTCTTTTGGTAACTTTTCTTTTTTCCAAAAGAAAAGTTACGGGATCATTTCCTCGATCTCTTCCTGGTCGTCGTGGGTCTTCTTTTCGCCGATGGAGAGCAGGAGGTTGAGGAGGATGCCCGCGATGGCGGCGCCGGCGATGCAGGGGACCTGCAGGCCGAAGAAATCGATATTACCGCCGAAGGCGTACTGGCCGCCCAGCGCGATAATCATGATGCAGGCGATGACTGCGATGTTCTTGGAGGAGAACATGTCGGCCTTCTTGTCGATCATGATCGCGATGCCCTGTGCGGCGATGGCGCCGAAGAGGTAGATTTCCAGGCCGCCGATGACCGCGGTGGGGATGGCGTAGATGGCCTTGACCAGCGGCGTGAAGAAGGAGATCACCATGGCGATGATCGCCGCGACCAGCATGACCGCCGAGGAGAAGACCTTCGTGATGGCCATAGTGGAGATATTTTCGCCGTAGTTGGTGCCCGCGGGGCCGCCCACAAAGCCGGAGATCATGTCGCAGATGCCGTCGCCGATCAGGTTCAGGTGCAGCAGGTCGTCGATGTGATATTTGCCCTTGCCCTTTTGCTTGGCGACGTTATTGACATAGATGTCCAGCTGGTAGATGTGCGCGGTCGATTCGGGGATGGTCGCGATGGCGATGGGCATGATCGCGAAGATCGCCGCGAACGAGGCCTTGGGCAGCGTGAACGCCGGCACGGCGAAGACATTGCCCACCTGCCACAGGGAGGCGTCCAGCGCTTCCTGCGGGATGGCGCGGAACAGGCTCATGTCCTTGCCGCCGAACGCGTACAGCAGCGCGGCCACGCCGCAGCCCACCGCGGCGCCCAGCAGCAGCGGCAGCTGGGAGAGGAAGCCCTTCAGATAGCGGGAGAACAGGATCGTAGAAAGCAGGGTCGCCAGCGAAACGATCCACACCCAGCCGGAGCCGGTGACAAGGCCGGCGCTTGCGGCCGCGGGGGCGGCGTCGCTGAGGGCGGTGCCGGCAAGCGTCAGGCCGATCACCAGCGCGATGGAGCCGGTGATCGTGGGCGGCAGGATCTTTTCCACGGCGTGCTTGCCGCTGATGCGAACCAGAATACCGGCGGCCACGCTGACCAGACCGGACATCACGATCGAATAATTCGTCAATGCTTATCTCTTCTTTTTGTATTCTTTCATAGAAGTAGTTGTAATTGATGGTAAGGTTGGATTTCTGAACATACTCTGTCTCGTCGTCAAACAACTTTCCGAAGGCAAAACGATCATCTTTGACCGGCTTTAATTTGATCCGCGTTTCTTGCGGCTGCCATTTATCAACAAGATAATCTTCATAAATCTGTTGACTGAGCGATGCTGTAGATGGGGATATGATTCCACGTATCATCAAATTATACATAGCGAGAAAAAGCAAAGAAACGGTGGTTAACCGTTGTTGACCGTCGATAATTGAGAACTCGGTGTTTCTGCCGTCAGGATTGTACACGGAAACAAGGCTGCCAAAAAAATGGCTTCTACGGTTTTTTCGGACGGTTTTCACAAGATCGTCGTAGAGTTGCTTACAGTTTTCAATCTTCCAATCATAATTCCTTTGATAAACCGGAATGACGAACCGTTTTTTTGATCCTTCCATGTACTCGATGAGCTTTGATTCCGATCCCTTCATGACATTACATCCTTACGCTGCTATTTATATTAATATTCTATTGATTGGCGAACCGTTTCTACGCTTGAAATAACTCTTCCATTATTCTGTATATATTATACTATATATTGAGGGAAATAAAAAACTGGTTGGATACTCCAGTACATAATAGATAGAAATTGACTGCGGTCCAAAATGAAGAAATTGCTTGTAGAAATACTAATTTGGGAAGCAAGCTGATTCCATACCCCATTCATAATCCGTCCCCCATCCGCCCCAAGAATCCAAATTTCTTTGATTTCGGTCTTGACATCGGCCGCAATCTGAAATATAATTAAATTAAATAAATTGTATACAATTCTTGTTAAGGATAGTATACAATTAATGGGAGAAACATATGGCGAGAAAAAAGGGCCCTGCCGCCGAGCAGGCATACGAGATCATTCTGAACCGGATTCTGTCGTTCGAGCTTCTCCCGGGAGACGCGGTATCCGATAACGCGCTGGCGCTGAAGCTGGATATGAGCCGCACCCCCATCCGTGTGGCCATGCAGCGGCTGGTGCACGAGGGGCTGATCATCAACGCGGGCACGAAATGGGTGGTCGCCTCGCTGACGCTCAAGGACATCGCCGAAATCTGCCAGGTGCGCGAAGCGCTGGAGAGCAAGGCCATGGAGCTGATCTTCCGCAACGGCGGCCTGAGCGAGGCGCAGGCCGGGGAGCTGCGCGAGCTGAACCGGCAGATGGCCAAATACGTGGAGGAGAAGGATTACGAGCACAACTTCATGTGCGACGACCAGTTCCATGCGAAAATCCTGATCTATTCCGACAACGGACGCCTGATCGAGCTGTTCAACCGCCTGAGGCTCCAGATCCTCAGGGCGCGCTGGCTGACGGTGTACCGGTCCGCCGATACGTACCCGCAGTCCCTCAGGGAGCACGAGGACATCATCAACGGGCTGCTAAGCGGAAACATCGAGCGCACGCGGGAATGCATCGGCGTGCATATGCGCGTCACGGAGGAGAATTTCAGCACGATTTTCGACAGCGACAATGTGGATATGCCGCTGAAATCCCTCCACCTTTTGGGCTTCGGGCCCGCGCGGAAATAGAACATGCAAACAAGGAAGAACGATATGAAGTACTGCATCAGGCTTTACCAGGACGACAACGTAGCAACGGTGCTGGCGCATGTGAAGCAGGGAGACGAGCTGACGGTTTTGGACATTCGTATGCAGAAGGCCGGCGTGATCCGGGCCGCGGAGGATATCCCCTTTGCCCATAAGATCGGGCTTCGGGAGATCGTAAACCGTGGGATCGTGATCAAATGCGGCGAGCGGATCGGGCGCGCGACCCGCCCCATCCCCAAGGGCAGCTATGTGCATGTGCACAACGTCGTGAGCATCGAGGGCACGACGGCGGTCAAAAATTCGGACGGACGGGGAGAAGCACGATGACATTTGACGGTTACAAGCGGCCCGACGGCCAGGCGGGCGCCCGGAATATCGTGGCCGTGCTGCCGACCATCGGCTGCGCCAACGAAATTGCGTTTCAGATTGCCAAGGCCGTGCCGCAGAGCGACGCGATGCTGCACAACCATGCCTGCATCCGCCTGGGGGAGGACGGCGCCCGCGCCCGCAAAACCCTCGCGGGGATCGGCGAAAACCCCAATATCGGCGCCGCTTTGGTGGTGGGGCTGGGCTGCGAGCCCATCAAGGCCGACGAGGTGGAACAGGAGATCCGGAAAACCGGGAAGCCCGTGATCCGCGTATCGCTGGAGGAATTGGGCAACTACGACGCGGTGGTGGAAAAGGGCGTTGCGGCGCTGCGCGCGCTGACGGCGCAGGCGGAGCAGATGCGGCGCGAGCCCTGCGACGTTTCCCAATTGACGGTCGGGATCAAGTGCGGCGGCTCCGGCGCCGTATCGGCAATATCCAGCAATCCCGCTGTGGGGAAAGCGGCGGATTTAATCATACAAAACGGAGGGAAGGTGATCTTTACAGAAACGGCGGAGCTTATCGGAGCGGAGCATGTGCTGGCGAAACGGGGCGCTACGCCCGCCGTCGGCCGGGCGCTGCTGAACGTGGTGGCGGATATGAAAACGGAAATCGCCCGTTACGGCGTCGATCTGCTGGGCTCCGAGCCTACCCAGGGGAACATCAAAAACGGACTGACCACAATCGAGGAAAAATCCCTGGGCGCGATTATCAAGGGAGGCACGATGCCGCTGAACGGCGTGCTGCGCTACGGGCAGCGGCCGCAGCAGCCGGGGCTGTATTTTATGGACGGCACGACCCAAGCCTCCCAATTGTTTCTGGGCATGTTTGCGGCGGGGGCGCAGATTCAGATTTTCAGCATGGGCGGGGGGCTTCCCGCGCGCATGCGGGGGCTGCCCTCCTATCCGCCGGGGTTTCCCGCGCTTCCCGTTTTGAAGATTTTGGGAAGCTGCGACGACGAAGCGGAGAAACCCTACTTCGATATTTACGCGGGCGATATTTTAAAAGGCCTGGAGTCCATCGAAGACGTGGGTCAGCGTATCTTCGATACCATCCTCGCCACCGCCTCCGGCCGGAAAACATGCACCGATCAGAAGGACGACTACCGGGAAATGCTGCAATTTTACGCAAACGGACTATTAATGTGAGGAGACAATGCAATGAAAAAGCTACTGACAATCCTTATGTGTGTCGCGCTGATTTGCTTTACCGCGACGACCGCCCTTGCCAAAGCGGAATATACGCTGCGCCTTGGCTACATCTCCCCGGAGCTGACTCCGGACGTCAACAACGAAACCATGTACTGCTACGTGTTTAAGGATTATGTGGAAACGCAGTCCGAAGGCCGCATCGAAGTGGAAATTTATCCCGCCGGCCAGCTGGGCAAGTTCCCGGAAATGATCGAGGGCTGCATCAACGGCACGGTGGATATGGCCATCGTCAACGTCATCCCGATGAACAGCTTCTATCAGCCCAGCATGATTTTCGGCCTGCCGGGCGTGTTCAAGGATATGGACGAGTGCACCGCGGTGCTGCAGAGCGAATGGGGCCTTGAGTTCAACGAGGGCCTGCGGCAGGCGCTGGGCATCAAGGTGCTCAACCACTGGTCCTCCGGCATGCGCAACTTCACCAACAGCGTACGCGAGCTGCGGGTGCCCGAGGATGCCAAGGGCCTTACCTTCCGCGTGATGGAATCCCCCGTCTCCATCAAGATGGTCGAAGCGCTGGGCGCCAAGGCCGTGCCGATCGCATCCTCCGAAATGTACGTCGCCATGCAAAACGGCGTGGTGGACGGCCAGGAGAACCCCATCTCCTCCATCATTCAGGACCTGACCTACGAGGTGCAGAGCTACTGCGTGCTGGACGGGCACTTCACCTCCTCCATGATGCTCATCATGAACGACGCGCTCTTTGAGGGCATGGACGCCGATCTGCAGCAGATCATCCTGGACGGCTCCGCCAAGGGCTACGAGGAAGCCGTGAAGGTGCTCAAGCAGATCGAGGCCGACGGCATCACCCTGCTGGAGGAAAAGGGCATGCAGGTGTATGTGCCGACCGAGGAAGAGAAAGAGGAATGGCACTCCGTTATGTTTGAAGCGACCAACGCGTATGTCCGCGAAAAGCTGGGCGACGAGCTGGTGGACAGCTTCCTGCAGGCCATTCAGGACGTGAGAAACGCAAACGCCGAATAAACCCATACGACAGCGGAGCGGCCCCGCGCGCCGCGGGGCCGCTCCGGATGAAAACCTGCGGGCGGGAGGGAGCAGACCATGACACAATCCAAGGGGACCGTCCTCTACGACAAGCTGAAGCGGCTGGAAGACAGGCTGGACAGCGTGCTGGAAAAAATCACGGTGGCGATGCTGGCGGTGCTGGTGCTGACGATCGTATTCCAGGTGCTGTACCGGTTTGTGATCGTGAAGTTCGTATCGTTTTCCATCCCCTTCACGGAGGAGCTGGCCCGGTACCTGCTGATGTGGATCACCTACCTCATCCTGGGGGTTTGCTTTAAGGAGGGCATGCACGCCAGCGTTTCGTTCCTCAGCACGGCATTGCCCAAAAGGGGAAAGCTGGCGCTGTATTTCTTCATCCGCGCGGCCATGCTTGTGTTTCTCGGCATTGTGCTGGCGCGGGGAATCCGTATCACGGGCCGCTCCTGGCACTATATGACGCCGACGCTGGAATGGCCCATGGCCGTGCTGTATATGGCGGTGGTGGTGGGCGCGGTGCTGATGATCCTGCAGGTGCTGCTGGAGCTCTACGGCGTGCTCACGGGGCGGGAGGAACCTTTTGCCACCGAAAAGAAGGGGGAAGTCTGATGGCGCTGACACTGCTTGTTATTTTTCTGGTTCTGATTCTCATCGGCGTGCCCATCGGCTTTTCCATGGGGCTGGCGACGGTCTGCGCGTTCGTCGCGCTGGGCGGCGCCATGGACGTGATCCCCACCAAGATGATCACGGGGATCGACAACTTTACGTTCCTGTGCATCCCGCTGTTCGTGCTCGCCAGCGAAATTATGTCCGTCACGGGGATCACCAAGCGCATCGTGTTTTTCTGCGACAACCTGATCGGGCACATCACCGGCGGGCTGGCGCACGTGAATGTGCTGGGCAGCATGCTGTTCGCGGGGCTGACGGGCTCGGCCACGGCGGATGCCGCGGGGCTCGGCACCATCGAGATCGCCATGATGGACGAGGCGGGCTACGGGCACGATTTTTCCGCGGGCGTTAGCGCGGCCTCGGCTATCCTGGGGCCCATTATCCCGCCCAGCATGAACATGGTTATCTACGCCGTGGTCGCCGGAAACGTATCCGTGGTTTCGCTGTTTCTGGGCGGCATCGGCCCGGGCGTGGTGATCGGCCTTACGCTGATGCTGATCTGCTACGTGATCGCCAAGCGCAATCACTACCCCAAGCGGGTAGCGCGCGTGCCCGTCAAGGTCGTGGTCAAGAGCTTTTTCCAAATGCTGCCGGCGCTGATGATGCCCATCATCATCATGGGCGGCATTCTGGGCGGCATCTTTACGGCGACGGAGTCCGCGGGCGTCGCGGTGCTGTACGCCATTATCGTGGGGATTTTCTTCCTCAAGACCATTACCTGGAAGGACCTGTACAAGCCCTTCCTGCGCGCGGCCAAGATGACCGCGGTCGTGATGTTCATCATCGCGGTGGCCTCGGCGATGGGCTGGTCGCTCACGGTGCTGCAAATTCCCCAGAAGGTGGCGAAGTTCTTCCTGGCGTACGCCCAGAACAAGCTGATGTTCCTGTTCATGGCAAACATCCTGCTGCTGCTGGTCGGCACCGTGATGGATCTGGCGCCCGCGCTGCTGATTATGGTGCCGGTGCTTTCGCCCGCTGCCATGAGCTTTGGGATCAACCCCATCCACTTCGGCGTGATGGTCGTGGTCAACCTGTGCATCGGCCTGATCACGCCGCCCGTGGGCATGACGCTGTTCGTAACCGCCAACGTGGCCAAAATCAGCATGTCGCGCATGTACAAGGCGATCCTCCCCTTTATGGCGGTGGAGTTTATCGCCCTGATCATCATCACCTACGTGCCGCAGGTGACCACCTTCATTCCGCAGCTGTTCGGGTACTGATCCGCGGCCTGATCTTGAATGCATATCGAGGAGGGCATCCGCAATGATGAAATGTGTGAACGCGCTGCTGGACAAGGTCCCGCTGCCGCGCATGGTTCCGGTCGAGCAGAGCTTTGACGACAGCGAGCTTCCCGATGTGGCGGCGAGCACGCGCGCCGAGCTGCGCCGGTCAGCTATCACGGATACGGTGAAGCCGGGCATGCGGATCGCCGTCACGGCCGGCAGCCGGGGCATCTGCGATCTGCAGACGGTGATCCGGGAAATCGTATCGTTTCTGAAGGCCGCGGGCGCGGAGCCGTTCGTCATCCCCGCGATGGGCAGCCACGGCGGCGCAAGCGCGCTGGGGCAGGCGGCCATCCTGGCGGCGTACGGCATCACGCCCGAGCTGGTGGGCTGCCCCGTGCGGGCGACCATGGAGGTGACAAGGATCGGCGAGCTGGACGACGGCCGCCCGATCCTGATCGACCGCTACGCCGCCGAGGCGGACGGCATCGTGGTGGTGAACCGCGTCAAGGCGCACACGGCCTTCCGCGCCCGCTACGAGAGCGGCGTGATGAAGATGATGACCATCGGTCTGGGCAAGCAGGCCGGGGCGGAGGTCTGCCACAAGCAGGGGATTTTACAGCTCGGGCCCAACGTGGAGAAGTTCGCGTTCGGCATTCTGCGCTGCGCGAACATCCTGTTCGGCGTGGGAATTGTGGAAAACGCCTTTGACAAAACGGCGGCCGTCCGCGCCATGACCGCCAAGGAAATCCCGGAGATCGAGCCGCAGCTGCTGGCGGAGGCCAAGTGCCGCATGGCGCGTATCCTGCTGGATCAAACCGACGTGCTGGTGGTGGACGAGATCGGCAAGGATATCTCCGGCGAGGGGATGGACCCCAACATCGCGGGCCGGTGGATCGTGCCCACGGTCACCGGCGGCATCCGCGCCGAGCGCGTGGCCGTGCTGGACCTGACGGAGGAATCGCTGGGCAACAGCGTGGGGCTGGGGATGGCGGACGTCTGCTCCCGGCAGGCTGCCGACAAGGCGGACGCGGATATGACCTACCCCAACTCCCTCACCAGCAAGGTGCCCTGCCTGTGCGCTGTTCCCATGACCTTTGACAACCATCTGTACACCATCCGCGCGGCGGTGAAAATGGTGCCGGACAAGGAGCCCGCGGACGTTACGGTGATCCGCATCAAAAACACGCTGAGCATGCGCACCATCGAGGTTTCGGAAAACCTGCTGGACGCCGTGCGCAACCAGCCCGGCATGCGCATCGCCGGTCCCCCCGCGGAGCTGCGCTTCGACGCGCGGGGGAATCTTTTTTAGGCAAACGCGGACGAAAATCCCCGCACACCGCCGGGAATCGCACAAGCACTTTCATCAGCTTTCAGCGCCTCCGGCGCCGCCCCGTCCCGAATTTACCGGGACATTTACGGCGGCGTCTTTTTCATTGAAAATACCGCGCGCAAACGGAACGGCAGGCATTGAAAGACCGGGAGGGAGCTACAGCCCGATGCTGGATTTCATACCAATTCAAACCCTTAACGCAGGCATCTTGCATCGTCTTTTGTCCGCACTCATCGTTGTGAAAACTTGATGTAGTCCCCGCTACATCTGCGTTTCCACTCCTCGATTGCGACCAAAATACTCGCAATCTATCCTGTATTAAAGATTTGAATTGGTATCAATCCCATATAGCGGCCGGCATGGGGGAAATCATTTTTGACAAGCTTTCATACGGCGTCCGGCTGCATACGCCCGCGCCGGATATGGTTGACAGCGGCCGGGAACGACTCTATACTGAAGGCAGTCTGATGGGCGTCGTTTGGTTTTCGCAAGGGCTGTGCCGCTTGCGCCGGCTTCCGCAACGCCTGCGGTATTTTTTATATTGCGCACTGAAAGAGCTGGATGTATGAACAAGGTTTTATGGATTGCGATTGCCGTTCTCGTTTGCGCGCTGATGCTGCCGGTCCTGTCCAAATGGCTGGCGCCAACCCCCCGCCTGCTGCGCGGGACCGCGATTTGGCTTTTCATCCTGTATATCCTGATCAACCTGTGCGAAACGCTGCTGTTTCGCGAAAGCTCGCACGACGCCATTTACATGCTCGCCCCGTTCTGGTCCTATCGCGCGGCGCTGTCGCTGTACGAGCCCGGCAGGGGGTTCGGTCTCTTTATCACAGATGTCCGTTTGTTCAGACAAATTATTCTGAATATTCTTCTATACGTTCCGTTCGGCTATCTGCTTCCCTTCGCCTGGCCGAAGCTTGCGCAAAGGAAGCGCCCGCGGCCGCATGGCAGCGGCGCGCGCCGGGCGTTTCCCTGGAGGGTCGTGCTGATCGGCATGGCGTTCAGCCTGACGACCGAGTGTATTCAATTGGTGTCCAGGGTGGGCCTTTTTGAGCTGGACGATATTTTCGACAATACGATCGGCTGCGTTCTCGGCGCCGGATTGTATTATCTGCTGATCGGGCGAAACAAAAAGCCCGCGGAGCCGGCGTAAAGCGGACGCGGGTGCTGGAGCCCATCCGGCTTTTACCGGGTGTGCGCGTTTTTTAGATCCGACGCGGCGGCGGATCTGCGCCGCAGCATTTCCTTATATTGCTCCAGATTTTCCTCGGCCCGTTTCACGATCGCCGGATACGTCAGATCATCCGGCTCGTACTGCGAAACGCCGAAGGAGAAATCCGAAAAGCCGGCGGCCGCTTTCATGTCGCGGCAGACCGACGGCCTGATTCGTGCAAACATCTGCTGCGTTTCCACGGTATCGGCATAGGGGCATACCAGAATGAACGCGTCGCCGCTCCATCGTCCCCAAAAATCCGTTTCGCGGATCTTGGAGCCGATGCTTTTGGCAAACGCCTTTAAAAGCTCGTCCTTGGCGGCGGCGGAAGCCGCGGCTCCCGGAGAGCCGGTGAGATCGATCATCGTAATGGAGAAGGTTTTCAAATACCGCCTGGCCCGTTCGAATTCGTGCTTGAGGATATCTTCGATTTTGCCGCGGCTGTAGACGGAGGTCAGCGCGTCGGTCTCGGCGGCGGCGGCCGGCGGCGGCGGCGCCTGCTTTTGCTTGAGCAGCAGGATCAGCTCCTGCTCGATCGTCGCCCGGAGCCCGGCAAGGATATTCCGGTAGGACGGCTTCAAAACCTTGCCCGTGCTGTTGGGCACGCAAATCACGCCGAACAGCGCCTCGTCCGGCCACAGGATCGGCAGCCCGAAGCAGGTCGTCACGGCGGGCGCGTCCGCCGGAGCGTCGTCCTGCGGGTCGTCGGCGGCTTTATTGGTAATCAGCAGTCCGCTTTTTCCCAGCTCGAATTCACAATAGAGTCCGTTTTCGTAAGGCGCGTCGGAAACGCCGGGGTCCGCGCCGTCGCCCTGCGCGAGATCGCGGATCGAATCCTGCCGGACGCGCAGGATCTGCGCAACGGGCTCGTTGGCTTCCGTGGCGATTAACTCAATCACGCTTTGCCACTGTCTGGCAAAGGGGGAATCAACCGGCGGTTTTCCCGCATCGTTGATTGCAAGTTCCCGCAGGGAGTATTGTTCTCGTAGAAAAGCCACATACTTCTTTTTCATGACGCTCTTTCCTGTGCTTCCGTAAGAGTGCATTCTTCGGCCGGGATTGGCATCGGAGCCGTTTTCCATCGCTTGCCGGTTTGATAGACGATACGGCATACACCCCGAAACCGGGGAAAGCCGGCCGAATGTCCGCGGGCGCGTACGCGCGCCTTTGGGTGGTCTATGAAGAGATTATAACAAACGGTTCTTATTTTGTAAATACTTTTGTAATAATTTTCTGCAATTTATCACGGGAATCCTATGGTTATTTTGACCGGAAGCGCTTGCGTTGCTTGATATTGCTGTACTCCCGGACAGGAGGGCGCACTGAGTGTAACATTATCTTAATATATTCGCGCAATTGAAACAATTTGCCGGAGTTTCAATCGGAGAATTTCAAACACGCCGGGCAGCGATCGCCCGGAAACACGCATTGCGGGGTGCCGGAGGGCGCTCCGGAAAGCGGGCCGCGGGAGGGTCCGCCGCCGTATGCCTGCGCCGAGGGGATTTCCGGCCCGGGCGGCACGGCGCCGGGCCCCGGAGACGGGCACTCCGGCTGCGTTCGCCGCCGCCGGCCGGCCCGCGCGGCCGCAGCCGCGGAGGAGAACGCGCGCAAGCTTTGAAGGATCGCCGGTTTTATTGACTTCACAGGACCGCAATGATATAATCACACTGTGAATCTGTCGCCATTTTTACGATGCGTACTTGTGAATAACGATAAGGCCAAACGGTTCGAACGATGAGGAATCCTTACGGCGGTAAGAAATGCAGGAGAGCATACGACGGAGCCTATCCGGGAATAGGGTCCGGACCCAGGAGCGTTCGCCGCATCAGCGCGTAGATCCTGTTTTGGCTTTCGCGGATCAATGGAAGGAGCCCAGCGATGCGTAAGCGCTGGAATCTCGAAAACGCCGACCGAAAAACCGTTTATGAGGTTTCACTGGCCGCCATTATCCTTCTGGCAATCCTCATCGGAATCGTGTACTGGGTCGGTCAGACGCTGGAGGAGGACAGGCAGACCGTCGAAGCCCGCGGCGATCTGAGCGAGCGGTTTGCGGAGGTTCCCGCCGTTGAATACAACGGCGCGCTCTACCGCCCCTATGAGAACCTCACCAGCATTCTCATGATCGGCGTGGACCGCTACTCCACCGCGGAGGATACGGGGCTCTCGTACCGCAACGGCGGGCAGGCCGACTACCTGCTGCTGCTGGTCATCAATGACGATACGGGGACGGTTACGCCCATCCAGATCGACAGGGACACCATGACGGAAATCACCATTTTGGGCGTGTTGGGCGACAATACGGGCACGAGGATGACACAGATCTGCCTTTCCCACGGGTTCGGAGACGGAAAGGAGCTCAGCTGCCGGCTGACGGAAGAAGCGGTCAGCGGGCTGCTGCAGGGAATCGGTATCGATTTCTACATTGCGATGGATATCGATGGAATCTCGACGCTCAACGACGCGCTGGGCGGCATCACGGTCACGCTGGAGGATGATTTCTCCGCGCTGGATCCCGCCATGGTCAGCGGCGCCACCCTGACGCTTGAGGGCGTGCAGGCGGAATACTATGTCCGTGGCCGCATGTACATCGGCGTCGGCACCAACGAGGCGCGCATGGTTCGCCAGCGGACGTTCATGGATGCGCTGAGCCAGCGGGTCTACGAGCGGATTCACGACAACGGCAGCGCCGATTTTGTCGGCGATCTGCTGGATTCGCTGGACCCGTACCTGCTGACGGATATGGCGCGCGGACGGATCATCAACGAGGCGTGGAACACCCGGGACTTCGACCGGCTGGACACCGTGCAGCCCGAAGGCCGGTTCGTGATCGGGGAGTACGGCTTCAACGAGTTCCATGCGGACGAGGCTTCGCTGGAAGCCATCGTCATGAATACGTTTTATTACCCGGTGGAAACCGAACCCGAAAGCTGATATCGCCGCAGAAAGCGAGACCATACAGTATCGTGCGAATGCGAAGAGGAGTGAGACTATGACAAGAAGAATCAGCTGCTTCCTTCTTGCGCTGACATTGATCATCATCACAATTCCCGCGATGGCGACGGACTCCGGCACGGGGGACGGCCAGAACCCGGGCACTGCGGAGTCGCCCATCCTCAGTGTGGTGCTGAACAACTTGAACCAGGTGACCGGCGTCGTGACCATGCCCGCGCAGTCGCCCACGCTCAGCGCGACGCTGAGCAACCTGAACCAGGTGACCGGCGTCGTAACGAGCCCCGGGCAGTCGCCCACCCTCAGCGCGACGCTGAGCAACCTGAACCAGGTGACCGCAATCGAGGCGGGCGCCGCGCAGTCGCCCACGCTCAGCATAGCGCTGAGCAACGCGAACCAGTTTACCGAGATCATCGCGGAATACGGCGTCCCGCTGGCCGGCCTCTTCACGATCAAGGATAAGCTGACGGAGGACGCCCGGACGGAGTTCGATGCGATCGCCGATTATGTGAACGAAGGCCAGGCCGTTGCGGGATACTTCGGCATCGATCTCCCGGAGCTGGTGCTCAAGGGGGACCTGTCCTCAAGCTACCTCGGCTTTGATTCCTCCACGTTCATTCTCAGCGAATACGTGTCTCTGGGAATCAACGATTATCAGGGGAACAACACGGATGTGGCCGCCACCTTCGGGTTTGCCAGCGAGTACAAGGACGGCCAGACGGTCGTCGTGATGTTCGGGTACCATGACGAGAACGGCAACATCGTATGGAACGCGCTGAACACCGTGGCCATCAACGGCCAGGTGAAAATCGATTTCCCGTCGGAGCTGCTGCTCAAGGCGGGATCCGAAGCCATTCTGGGCGTCCTGTCGTAAGCGCTCGTCATTGCCGGCTAAACCTGCTGCTTTATAAGCGAACCTGACCGAGATAGGAATGACGTCATGCAAGAAAACACCTCCAGGATGCTCTACAAAAAAGCGGAAACGGAGATCGACCCGATTGAACTGATGCGCCAGCTGCTCGCGCATATCGGGATGATCCTGTTCATCGCCATTCTCTGTACGGCGATCGCCGGGCTCTATACCTTTTATTATGTAACGCCGATTTACGAATCCACGGCCAAGCTGTACGTGCTGAACTCGGGTGACTCGGCCATCAACCTGGCCGATTTGCAGGTCGGCTCGTACCTGGCAAGCGACTATATCGAAGTGTTCAATACATGGGAAGTGCACCAGATGGTCATCGAAAATCTGGATCTTCCGTATTCGAACGCCTATATGCAGAATATGCTGACTGTGACCAATCCGAGCAACACGCGGATTCTGTCGATCACCTTCAAATCGCCCGATCCGCACGAGGCGATGCTGATTGCCAACGAATACGCGGCCGTCGCCATCCAGTTTATCTCCAAAACGATGTCCACGGAAGAGCCCAATATCATGTCGGAAGCGCTGGAGCCGGTCTACCCCACAACGCCGAAGAAGGCGCTCAATCTTATGCTGGGCTTTATAATCGGTTTGTTCCTCTCGATTGGCTTTATCGTGCTGCGGTTCGTGATAGACGATAAAATCAAAACGGCGGATGATATACGCAAATACTCGACGCTGCCCGTACTGGCCGTCGTTCCCACGCTGAAACGGAAGCGAACCCACGGCAAAAGCGCGAGGTAGGAGAGGAAACAATGAGAAGCCTAGAATTTACGGAATTTCCGAAATTATCATACGCCGTTACCGAAGCCATCAACACCCTGTGCACCAACCTTACGTTTACCGGCAGAACGTACAAGAAGATCATGATCACCAGCGTGACCGAGTCGGAGGGCAAGTCGTTCCTCTGCATGGAAATCTTCCGCAAGATGGCCGAGCTGGGCAAGAGCGTGATCCTGGTCGACGCGGATCTGCGCCGCTCCAAAATCAGCGCGAGATACGGCATCCGCTACAACACCAGCAGCGACCTCGGCATTACGCATTATCTCGCGGGCAAATGCACACTGGAGGACGTGCTGTATTCCACCAACCTCCGGCGGGCGTATTTTCTGCCTGTCGGGTATTACGTATCCAACTCGCTGGCGCTGATCAGCTCCCCGAAGTTCCGGGAGCTTCTGGAGCAGCTTTCCATGCAGGCGGACTATGTGCTGGTGGACGGGCCGCCGGTCGGGCTGATCGTGGACGGGCTGGAGATTGCCAAGTCCTGCGATGGGGCGGTTTTCGCCGTAAGCTACAACCGCGTGCACCGGGGCGACCTGGTGGAGGCCCAGCAGCAGGTGGAGCGCTCGGGCTGCACGGTGCTGGGCGCCGTGCTCAACAACGTGCCCATGAACGTGTACAACAGTCGGAAATACAAAGGCGTGTACGGGAAATACAAGAACCGGTATTATATGGAAGCCACACCGGGCAAAGATGACGGAAAGGATGAAGCGAAAGCCAAATCGCAATGATCGATATTCATCATCATATCATCTACGGACTGGACGACGGACCCGCGGATACGGAAACGATGCAGCAGATGCTGAAGGCCGCCGCCCGTGAGGGCGTCCGCACAATCATCGCGACGCCGCACATCGCGCCCGGCATCGAGCATTTCCCGATGAGTACTTATTACAACAGGCTGCTGGAGGCGCAGGATCTATGCGACGCTCTGGCTTTAAATTTGCGCGTTTTGGCAGGCGCGGAAATCCGCTATACCCATCAGACGGCGCTCTACCTCGCCGAGGGCCGTGTTCCCACCCTGGCCGGAACCAACAAGGTGCTGCTGGAGTTCCAGGGCAACGTGCGCTTCGAGGCCATTGAGGATGCGGTGCAGACGGTGCTGAGAAACTCGCTCGTTCCGATTCTTGCGCATATCGAGCGGTATCCGCGCTTTGTTTCCCATATCCGGTTCACCGAGGCGCTTAAGGAGAACTACGAGGTCTACTACCAGATCAACGCCGAAAGCATCTTGAAAAGCCCCGGCGGCCGGACCGGCCGCGCCATCCGGCAGCTGCTGCAGCGCGGGATGATCGATTTCGTGGCTTCGGACTCGCACGACTGCGATAAGCGGCGCTGCAGGATGGCTGAAACCTACGAGAAGCTGGCCGCGACGGTGGGGCGGAACTATGCGGATAAGCTGACCGGGAACCGAATGTCGGCCGAAGCCTTTCTCGGCCCGGTCGACGAGCAGGCGATCTCGAATTGTGTGCGGGTATATCGTCAAAAGTCCCAGCTCAGGGACGACGCGCGGAACATACGGTAAGCATCCAATCCTTGCCGGGTATCCGGCATGCAATTACTTTCTTGCTTTGAACAATCTGGTCACTTTCGCGTATGCTCCCGCGGTCAGCTCACTTGTTTTCAAGGTTTCTCTAAAGGGTTTGATTGCGATCAGCAGCCCGATATACACCACCGCGCAAATGACGATTGAAATGAGCTCAAAAGCGAAATCCTGCGATATCGATTGCAATACCAGGGCTACAACCGCCATAATGCTGGATACAGCCAATACGGACGTTATGTTTTTCAGCATTACGGATATTTTTAACTTGAAGTATATTTTGACAATGCTGAAGTGGATGATCATAAAAACAAACATGTCGACGGTGGTCGTTATCGCCACGGCCGTAAATCCGTATTGTGACGCGACAGCGATCGTCGGAATGAGAAAACCCAGATAGATGACCTGTGCCAGCATTGAAATCTTCGGTTTTCCCTTGGCTCTGTAAAGCTCGCTGAAGAAGGAGCTTGTCGGAATTGATACCGCCATTGCCAGGGCAAACATGCCGATGAAACTGGAGCAGTACGCCCAATTTTGGCCCAGCAATATCCTGACAAACAAATCGTTGAACAACCAGATTCCCATCCCGAGCGGTATCACAAACATAGCAACCGTTTTCTGATAGTTGTAGAATACGGCTTTGAAGCGATTTTCGTTGTTCTGCAATCTTGAAAGCGCGGAAAACAGCACGCTGAGAGTAGCGGCGGATACAATGCCGGTAACCGACGTTACCGTGGAGATCGAGGTTTTATAAAAGCCCACCATCTCGGTTCCCAAAAACCGGGAGACAATAAAAACACTCGCATTCCCCGTAAGCCAGATCGATATCGACTCAAACAGGGTCCATACGCAGAAGGAGAGCATCTTTTTCAAAATCTGAAAGCTGTAAAAAAACCTTGGCTTCCAGCTGGAGCCGATATATAAAACGACGGTTTCCACAAGGCTTCTTGCAATCGTTCCGATAATCAAAGCCCAGTAGCTCCGTAGTATGAAAGCCAGGGGCACCGTAAGCGCCAGGGGAATGGAGGAGGTGATGATTCGAACCCAAAACAGCTTTTTATATGCGAAATGACGCCTGTAATGGGCGGTTTGAATACTTGAGAATGCAAATATCGGCAGAGAGAAAGACGCGACGGCTACCGCCACCCCAATTCTTGAATCTCCGATTAAGGAGGCGATCGGATTTCTGAAAACAACAATGATCGCCCATAAGACAAGCGATAACGCCAGATTGGTCCAAAACGCAACATTCGCGCCCTGATCATAATCCGCTTCGGAAGCGAACTCATGCTGTATGATATACTTTTGAAAGCCCGCGTCCTGAAAAACATTCGCGAAGGTAATCACAATCGTTACGGTCGCGACAACCCCGAACGCTTCCGGCGTAAGAAGCCTTGCCAAAACCATATTCGAGATCGGTAAAACAAACCTGGCGGCAATCTCCGCAAAGGACGACCATTTCGTCGCATGCGCAATCTTCGTGTCTAGATTATCCATCGTTTACCTATGCCTTCAAATAATCTTTATACAGATCAAGATCAATCCAATCGCCGATCTGTCGGTTCATTTCGTCGGAATTGACTTTCACAAAACCGCCGGCGCTGTAAAAGGTCATCTCACCGAACACGATGCGGCCGTCCAGGTTATACAGATCAATCCGGACATGCGGAAACGGCGCGGACAGTTTTTCCGCGATTTCCACCATTTTATCAAAATTCTTCGGACGTTCGATCGTATCCGCGGATACCGTTTCGGCAGATTTGAAGTACTTGTCGATCGAATGCCAATCCATATCAAACTTATGGTTTCTGGCCGTGCCTTCAAACTCGCCGTAGGAAACCATGAAGTACCGTGCAACGCCCTGAAAGCAATAAATCTTATAATCGGTCAGGGACGGCTTGCCGGGCTGCTCCAGGTATTCTCCGCACAGAATCCGCGGGACAATGTTTCGATAGCAGTTTTCGCGAAGGTTTTTATAATGCTTGCGTTTGAGAAGCACCTTGTATATTTTTTTAATGGATGCCAGCTTGGCCGCATCCTCTTTGTCAACGATAAAGTTGCATCCCTGCACATGCGAGCATTGAATAAAAAAACGATCGGGCATCAGGGACAGGTCGATGTCTTCCGGCCGAGCGCAGACCTGATAAAGCTCTTTGAGGATTTCCGGATATCCGCATTGCTTCACATACTCGCAGACCGTAAACTTGTCCGAGCAAACATTCTGCAACAGGTTATCGTAATGCATTTTGAGATACTGCAGCTTTTCGGCAAAGGTTTTCGGGTTTACAAAATCAGGCGTATAGTGCAATTTGCTGATAAATGTTTTTCGATTGAATTTCGCGTCGCTCACCAACAGGTACCGCAAAGCCATTTGCCAGTTCCGCAGCCGTGCATACGTAGCAAGATTCATTGAAACGCTCCTTCCCGAACCAGCGCGGCGATCGTACCGGCAACGTTCTCCCGGGATATGATATGGGTTGCCTTGTCCTTGACGGCTTCCGGAGCGCTGTCCACCACGAAGCTGTTGGAATACCGCCTGAACATACTGACGTCGTTTTCATCGTTGCCGAATACGGCGACCGCATCATCCGGATATCCGTATTTTTCCTGAATCGCTTTGACCGACGCGCCTTTATTCACACCTTTTCGTTTCATTTCATACCGGAGATTGTCGTGCACATAGAACGCTTCATAACGGGAGGATAGCTTTGCCATGTTCTCCCCGGTTTCTTCCGCATAGAGTACGATTTTTTCGATATCGTCTATTGGATAGTCGCGGCTGATATATAACACCCTGTGCATTCTCCGCCTCTTGAGGATAGACACGATACGGGCTTTGATATAGTATGCAGAGAAAATCGATTGGACGACCAGATAATTGCCTGTTTTACAAAATGCCCGGGCATACCTGTACCCGGATAATCCCAGCGACACAATATGCCTCAGATCGTCCGTATAATTTAAAAATTCATTCTCTGTACAGGATTGATCGGAGAAATCTTCAAGATATTGGCCGTCCGCAAGGGCGATGGCCCCGCCGTATTGCCGCAGCTGAAGCTTATCAATATAATCACGGGCGTCCGACCTGTTTCTGCCGGTTGCCACCATAAGCTTGATCCCGTTTTCCTGAATCTGTTTGAGCGTATCGGCGTCATCATCGGATAAAAAGCCGTTGTTCAGCAGCGTTCCGTCCAGGTCAACCGCAATCATTTTGATCATTGGCTTTCTCCATAATCATCTTGTTCATACTTATAACTGTCCAGTAGATGAGGATCATAAAGATCAGATTATAATATAAGATGCCGAAAAAACCGCCCACGGCAAACAGAAGCAACAGCGTTATTGAGCGGCCTTTGTCTAAATGCCTGTACTTGATAGAATTTACAGCCCCTTTTACAATAGGGATAAAGAACAGTAAAAACCCGACGATACCGGTACAGGATAACAGCTCCATATAGGTTGAGTGCGAGTAATAATGCAGGTTGGAAACTACGGAAAAGCCGTAGTACCCTACGCCGAATATCGGTTTTTGCAGGAATATTTTGAACGCTATCACATATAGACGGGTCCTGCCGCCATACGATTTTGTGTTGAAATTATCAAGCAAGCGATTAATGCCGGATGTGCCGCTGCCGATTCCCTGGATGTAATGCAATACGAGGAAGACGGCCCCGACACATACGATACCCAGCAGGATTCGTTTCAATATCTTTGAGGATTCGCTTCCGCGTAAAAACTTAAAATTGAAAAACATCGAAAACCCTACAATGGTGGCTAAGCACAAAACCCCGCTTCTTGATCCGGTATTCACGATAACATTCAGATAAACGCCGACCAGAATGATCCGGACAGCCCACATCCACAGGGATTGCTTTTTATTGGGCATGAGCAGATAAAAAACCCCGATACTCATAACCATTCCCAAATTGTTCGGGTTATTGTCCGCGCTCATCGTAATGCCGGAATAGCCTTCGTTGATATAATTATAGCCAAAAAACGTGGCGGAAAGCGCACAAAGCGCCGTAATGATAATCATGGTTCTGGATATCCAGTTTTCATTGTCATACTGGACGATTGATCCAATGCAAATGCAGACGATTAAAAAAGAAAAATAGGTTGATAAGGCGTTATTGACCACATCGACGTAGCTGGTGAATAATCCCACGATGAATGCAATCACGCCAAAGCAAAGCCACCAAACAGCAATCCTTCGGTTGTATTTCTTTCCCTTTGGATTATATAGGGTACAAAGAAGCGCGAAGATGACAACGAGTGCCGCTAAAAGCTGCAACAGATAGGGAATGGCGCCAAACTTCTCGATATACCATCCTTCATATATCATCAGGAAGCTAATGAGAAATTTCAGGATTCCAACAAGCATAGCTCCTGTGAATACCTGTCTGGAGCGTTTGGTTTTAATTTCATGCTCTGTCATTCTATCTCCCTAAATCCACAGCCGCCTGTGCGTATCATCCGCAGCGGGCATTCATAAACGTCAGGATGTTTTCCGCCCGCTTGTCAATGGTCAGCTTCTCGGCGGTTTTCAGCGCGCCGTCGGATAACTCTTTTCGTTTTTCGTGTGAAGCTTGCAACAGGCTGATTGCGTCTGCAATTTCATCTATACTCCTGGGATCAATGCGGATCGAATTCGACGCGTCTAAAATGTCGTCGTTGAACGGCAGGTTTGAGGATATAACCGGCAGGCCGCACGCCATCGCCTCAATGATCGAATTGCAGCATCCCTCGGCCAGCGTCGGCAGCACAAACACGTCGGCAGCGTTTAAGTATGTCACGATTTTATGATGGGGGAGTCTTCCGGAAAATAATATTCCCCTGCAATCCGGAGCCGCCTTGCCCGCTCCGATGAAGATGCTTTTGACCCCCTCCAGCCGTTCGATCGCCTGTGAGACGCGCCTGCTGCCTTTTCTGTTGTCAAAATGACCGATAAAGGCAACGACAAAATCCTCCGGGCCGATGCCGAGCTCTTTGCGCGCGTCGTTTTGATTTGTCACATAGAAGGTCGACGGATCAATCGCGTTGAGAAACACGCCGATCTTGTCTGCGTCAACCAGGTGGTGATCGATCAGCTCGCGGCGGTTCTTGCCGGATACCGCAATCACGCCGTTGACCGTTTGCAGCTGCTTTCGCAAATAATCCGGAGAGAAGGTGCGAAGAATATCGTCGATGGAACTGTCGCCATAGGCAAAGAACACGGGTTTATTGTACTTGCGTCCCAGCTTCACCGCGGTTAATGCCGACGGAAGAATGAAGTGCGCGTAAAACGCGTCGTACTCCTGGTTATGCTTGCGAAGAAACCGCATCGCCGATCTGCAATGCGCCTTCTGATAAAGGCTCAGAAAATTGATCCCCAATCGTTTTCTGCCCATGAAGGAAAGAAACGACGGACAATATACATTCACTTTATTTCCTTGCTTTGTCAGCCGGACACTGTGCGCCTTCGGTTTGTAAGCGATACCCTTGATCCGGAGGAAAAGAGGACAGTGCGGCGCGATTACGTCGCACGTTATGCCCAGATCGGCAAATGCGAATACCAACTGCTCCAAAAAGTGGTTGATCGGATACTCCTCCAAAGGGAACGCATCGGTTACAATACAAAGTCTGCGGCATTCATCCATCTGCATTCTATTTCCGTTCTCTATTCGTTACCGATCCAAAATATCGGGTCAACGTCAGTATACAAACGTCACAGGGCCGTGTCAACGGTGCCTGAGATCAGCGGGACAGATACTGCGCTTTATACCACCGGACAAACTGCCGGAGCCCGGCTTCAATGCCCGTATCCGGATGAAAATCGAAATCACGCTCCAGCTCGCTTACGTCGGCAAAGGTTTGGTACACATCGCCGGGCTGCATAGGCAGGAATTCCTTGATGGCCGGGCGCGTGATAACGCCCTCTTCCATCAGGCATTTTTCGAGCGTCTCGATAAAGCATAAAAGGCCGACGGGCCTGCTGTTCCCGATGTTATAAACCCTGGCGGGGGCGGCGCCTTCGGCGGAAGCCGGGGGATTGCAAAGGACATTTGCCATGCCCCGGACAATATCGTCGATATAGGTAAAATCACGCTTCATATCGCCGCGGTTAAAGATCTGAATGGGCTTGCCCTGAATCATCTTGTTGGTAAAGGAGAAATATGCCATGTCCGGCCGGCCGTAAGGCCCGTACACGGTGAAGAAGCGCAGGCCGGTCGTCGGCATGCCGTAAAGATGACTATAGGCATAGGCCATCAGCTCGTCGCTCACCTTGGTGGCGGCGTACAGCGAGACCGGATGATTGACGTTGTCGTCCGTGGAGAAGGGAGTCTTGGATTGATTTCCGTATACGGACGAGGAGGACGCGTAAAGAAAATGCTCCGCCTGTTTCCCGCAGAGGCTGCCGCTGTGCCGCACGGCTTCCAGCATATTGAAGAAGCCCACGATATTGCTGTTGATATACGCCCGGGGGTTGGTAATGGAATGCCGTACGCCGGCCTGGGCGGCCAGGTTGACCACGATATCGGGCTTGTATTGCGAAAACAGGCCGTTCACGGTGTCCGCGTCCGCCAGATCGCCTTTCACGAAAACGAACTGCGGATGCCGTTTGAGAATATCCAGGCGGGATTGCTTCAGATTGACGTCATAATAGTCGTTCAGGTTGTCAAAGCCAATCACGGCCGCGCCTTGCTCCAGCAGGCGCTGGCTCAGATGAAATCCGATGAATCCCGCGGCGCCTGTGACCAGATAGGTTTTAGCGGGATCGCATTCCTTGTATGTATGCTTTTCCATAGGGTCGTCACGCACCTTTTTCATTCGTCATCAATCTCGTCCGCGAATCCTTGACGGGTTCACAGGGTTTCTGCAGCCGGGGTAACCTGGGATACCGGGAACAACGCGCCGTTCCGGGCGAACGCGGAAACGTAAAGCGGAATGGACTGCGCCGGCTTTTCCATCCTACGGCCGTTTCCATTTTTCCAGCAGATACTTGCCGCGCGTTGCGAGATAGAACAGCACCTGATATTCAAACAGGATCGCATGCGCTTCATTCGGATTCAGGGGGATATCCGTAAGATGCGGATCCAGAATTTTGAAAAGCTTCCTGTGGACCTCGATATCCTTTCGTTCTTTTCTGGACAAGCCGATCCATAGCTCAAGCAGCTCCATGCAGTTATAGAAGTTCGTATCATTGACTCCCATGACGGAATAAATCATATGGATCTGCGATTGCCATCTTCCGCATCTGTTTTCCAACGAAAAGATATCGTAAATATTCTCGGCGCCGTACGGGTTTTGGCGGATCTCCGCCAGGTGCTCCTTGATGACCGGGATTGCGTATTTTGAATAATTATGGAGCTTTGCCCGGAAATATTTCGGCGTGGCGACAAAACGCGGCAGATTCTGGCTCATCGCGTCCACGGCAATCGTGCCCAGAACATCCCCGTTTACGATGGCTTTGCCCGGAAGGCTTTGCGCGATGGAATACCCGTACGAAATGGTATCCTCGGCGTGGTAGTTTCCAATCACGGCGGTCAGGTCTTCCAGATAATCCGAAGGCGGCTGCAAATCGTCAATCATGAAAAGCTGCACATTCTGCTGCTTGCATACCAGAGGCGGGATATAATAATCCGCGGTTTTGTCCGTAAAGTACGGATGATGGTGCGTGAAGCATGGAATATCCGGCTTTTGCTTCTGCAGGAAGGCCAAATTGCACCGGGTGTCCCAACCGGCGGTTAAGGAGTTGATCAGGTCGAAGTTTTTCACAAATTCCTTCACAATGTTGGTAACCAGAAACAGCGTTCTTTCAACGACGTCGTCCAATTTTTGCTTTGCGATGGGCCGGGCCGGGAAATAGCGGTGGACGGTGCTTGCGTATACGTCAAGGTAATGGTTCGGGAGCAGGACCTTCACCTGATCATACAGCGTCAGATCATATAGCATCGGCTGACCATAGTACGAACCGTTTCGGAGGTCCAGCGCTTTTTCGGAGGCCTTCAAGCCGTACTGCCTGGCAACCAGCTCGTCGATGGAGGATAAACAGACCTCATCCCCTGTGTAGTAGTGGACCATCAGCTCGCCTACCGCGTCCGTAAAGGCATATAATCCTTGTGCGTTCTCATATAAAACGACATATTTCCCTGCGAGTCTATAATGGATTTCAAGAACCGCCTGAATGTCCCCATGTCCGTTTTTTACGATATACTCCGGTATTTCCTCCCGAACAACGCATCCGTGGGAATCGATGCAGAAACCGATGATGCATACGGACTCTTTTTCATGCTGATACGTAAGCACGTCCGTTTTTTTTGTGTAGTTGATCACCAGATTGTTTTTGAAAAACCGGAGATGCTTTTCAAACATGTCGTTCTGTTGATTCGATATGGAGTAGGTAAACACGGCGTCGTTAAAACAAAAGCCGCTCTTACCAGTTGCCGTTGCCGCCATAGGTCTCATTCCTCCTTGTCCCCGCCCGGGTTCCAACCCGGCCGCACACTTTTCCGTTACAAATGATAGATTTTTTTAAGTACGGAGACTTCGTTTTGCCAGCAGTATTGATCCGCGTCGTTGATTTCATTTTGCTGACAGCGCCGGTACAGCTCTTTATCCGTCTTGAACCGTACGATGGCTGTTTGTATTTCCTCCGCGTTGTCTGTTTCCACAGCCAGTCCGTACCCCCTGCCGACCACCTTATCGCCCATGGCGATATCGCACTGCATAATCATCGGCGTCGCGGTCAGGATGGCCTCGAAAAATTTGACGGCGTCGAAGTTTTGATGATGCGGGACGTGCTTGTCGTACCCGCAGAAGAGCACGTCCGTATTCTGATAAAGCTTTGTCGATTCCTTGATGCCGTTATACCTGCCGTTGACATGGACGTTGGCAAGCGTTTTGGCCATCTGTAAAAGCTGTTCGTAGTCGATCCCGCCGCCGTTGACGTCCACACGCACGTCCGGCATGTCCTTCACGGCCGTAAACAACGCGGAAAACTGCGGAATTTGATTGCGTACGGCGCCATGATAGCCGACTCTCAATACGTCGCTCGGCGTTTTTTCCTTTCGCTGGATGATCTCCTTGTCCGGATAATTCCTGAGCGAGAAGAGCTTTTCGCGATACCGCCCGTACGGCCCGGACAGATACTTGTCGTTCTCATAGAGGGACGCGATGCTATGGCGGATGCGATTGAGCACAATGCTTCTGAACAGCTTTCTTTTGACCGCGTTTCCGATCTCATGAAACTCGTGCATGTCATACACGTATTGAGCGCCTTTGGGAAGCGCAAACGCGCCCACAATCCCGCCGTCCATATCATGCAGATGAAAATAATCGTATGTGTGCGTTTTCAGATAACGCCTGATTTTTGCAATGAACCGGAAAAAAGCGGGAAGCTGCTTCATCCCCGTGCCCGCTGCCGAGAGGCAGCCGAAGCGCGTGAACTTGACCCCGTTCACCGTATCCGATTCCGGATCCTGATAATCCTGGCTGCGGTCCCAGCGCAGAATCTCCACCTGCGCGCCGTTGCGCGTGAGATAAGCGGCCTCTTCGTAAACACGCACATCGGGATCGAAATTATTCGTTAGAATCATGCAGATCTTCATTCCAGGCTTCCCTCCAGTCTCAAAGACAAAGGCAATTTCGTTATTTATATCCCAAGATCTGTTTCACGGTCGGCTTGATCCACTCCGCGAACCGGTGCCTGGCGCACAGCCTCGTCACCCGGTAATAAACCTCCGGCTTCCCGCCGAACGCCCGGAAGAAACGCTCGATGCTCTCGATCATGGAGCCCTCGAAGTCAAAGATTTCCGATACCGTAGAGGCGAAGCGGATTCCTTCCCAGACCAGAAGCGGAGCCGCGCCGGAATTCCTGAGCTCCGGATCCCCGCCGCCATAGATGTAATAACAGCAATGCTTGTCATATACGAAATATGCGGCGGCATGCACGCGATCCTCCTCGTCGACCGCGCACAGGAGTTTGCAGGCGTTATGCTCTGTCAGGGCGGCGTGCAGCCGGAGGAAGCCTTCGACGTCAAACGGATTCCCGCGGTGCTGGCGTGCAAAGGTTTTGTCCTGGATTTCGATCAGCGTTTCGATCGGCATATCGTCCCGCACATGCACGAGCTTTTGCGCCTTCCGGATGTTGTTGCGGGTGCTGTACCGCAGATTGTTCCAGCATGCCGTTTCGTCGCTCAGGTCCCGGATCCGGTAGGAAAAGAAAGGAGTTACCTTGAACCCTCTCCAAATCCACGGCAGCACGTACTGGCAGCAGTGGCACAGGTATAAATCCACGCTGGTCCTTTTGGGAAGCTTATCGATCATCGCGTTGATCGCGTCCTTCTGCGATTCCATGTGCCGGGTTTGCTTCCAGTCCGGATCGGCGTAGCAGACGCCGCACGTTTGCATAAACGGCGGATTGGTGATGACGTTTTTCCCAAATCGTTTTTTGATGACAAACGGAATCCAGGCCAGCTGATTCCCGCCTTTTTCATACGCGATCGTTTGCGCTTTTCCGTTCGACGCCGCGTCGATATACCACGGCTGCTCAAACACGGAGTTTACGCATTCGATAAAACCCGATTTCAATTCGTCCTGTTTCAGGGAATACAGCCATTGAATATTGGACAGGTTTGCCGTCATTTTTGTGTCTCCTTCGTCTATGGTTGCGGATGCTTCACGCGGTCCGTCCGTCTGCTCCGCCCGGGGCTGCCGTATCGTTCATCATCCGGAGCGGATCCTTGTTGAGCTCCTTGATCGCTTCCTCAAAATCGGTAAAGCCGAAGCCCGCCTGGCGGCAGTACCCGACCAGCCAGCGATACCACTCCTTATACACCGGATAGGCGGCGCAGAAGTTGGTGTCATGGAGAAGTATCGTGCAATATCCGAGCTTCTGCTCGTCCGCCCGCTTCAATATCTCCAGCGTGGTCTCTTTGATTTTTTGCGTATGGTACGGCAAATAGGTGTCCATAATCGTCAGCGGGAATTCCCACATGCCGCCTACCCGGTACGGCGCTATGACGCAGCAGCCCGCTTTTTTATGAAAGATGGACGAATCGAATGCGTAGCCGACATCGCTGAGCGTTTGCAGCATGCTGTCCGCATACCGGACGTAGTGCATCCGGATTCCCCGGGGCGCGCATCCGGTCAGCGCCTGATATGCATCGTATTCCGCCTGTATTCCTATGGCGTCGTCAGAGGCAATTCCGTGAACGCCCGTGGCAAAGCCCTCCGCCTGCACCCGGCGGATCGCCCGCAGCGCCTGTTTCCTGCCGTAGGACATGCCCAAGCCTTTTTCCATCCCGAAGAAGAACGTGGACGGAATCCCGTTTTCCCGGTCAAACCGCATGAGCTCGCCGAGATGATGGAGATCGCGATGAAAGGGGATCATCATCCGCAGCGCCCATTCCTTCGCCGAAATACGCCGGCGCAGAAACCGAAGCGTCTCCCGAACCCAGAGCTTCGGGTAGAACAGGTCGGCCAGGTGGTCGCTCCAATGCAGATGATCCACGTCATGGGAAATAATAACCTTCATCGCGCCATACTCTCCTTCAAAGATTTGATTCCGACTGCGGATCCTGTCATATCCCCATGACCCGCATCAGCTTTTCCGTCAGCTTCGCAAAATCGTAGTCCTCGGCGGCCTTTCTGGCGTTTCGGCCGTACTCCTGCCGCTTGCCGGCATCCATATCCGCAAAGCGGCAAATCGCCGCCGCATACGCGTCCGCGTCCGGCAGGCTCTGCGCGCTGCCGCCCGCGTACCGCCCGATCAGGTCGTACGCGGTTTTGGCGTTGGCGAGGATCGGTTTCCCGCTTGCGAAATAATCGAACTGCTTGTTCATGCTCATGCCGTATTTCTCGATCGGGGTCGGCTTCCAATGCAGCAGGCACAGATCCGCCCTGGAAAGAACGGACGGGATCGCGTGCTTGTCGACCTTGCCCTTGAACACGATGTTGCGCAGGCTTCTCCTCCCGGCCTCCTGCTCCAGCGCCGCCCTCTCGTCGCCGTCCCCGTAAAGGAGAAGCACGATGCGATCCCTGCCGAGCCGCTGCAGCGTCTCCGCCGTATCGACCAGGACGGACAGATCGTTGGCTTTGCGGATCGCGCCGGTGTAAACGACCTTGAAGGTATCCGGAGCATCCAGATCCGGATCCGCGAAGGCATAGCGCTCGCGGTCCCCGTCAAACGCTTCGAGATCGACCCCGTTGTTGATATGGTACACCTTCCCCATATCCAGCGGTCCGCCGCGGCCGGCCTCCCAGCCCTTGCCCGCGATATAATCCCGGCCGCCCTCCATCGTAAACACGATTGCCGAGGCGGAGGTATACAGCCTCTTTTCATAGGCGTACAGGAGCTTCAGCAGCGGATTTCGCGGGTTCACCAGCCCGTACGCCACAAAGCTCTCCGGCCAGAGATCGGCGATCTCGGCAACGCCCCTGCAGCCGTATTTCTTCGCCAGCTTCAGGCCCTTCATGCAGGCCATCGGCGTTGCGGACACGGAGAGGATGACGTCCGGCCTGGGAAAGCGCCCGCATACGCGGCCGAGGCGCGGCGGGAACAGCAGCATATTGAGAATTCGGCTGATCCCGTTGCCCGCGTAGTCAATATCCCGGACATACACGTAATGAATCCCGTCGACCGTATCTTCCTTATACAGGCTTCCGTCCGTAATCAGGTTCAGCCTTGCGTTATGTACGGTGCTGGCGGCGAAGATCGTAACCTCGTGCCCCGCGCGCATCAGATACTTGGCAAAGGCCGCCGGACGCGCGAGGGGGTAGTACCGGGTCGGAACGGCGTAGTGGTTGATCAGCCAAATCTGCATATTACCGCGCTTCTTTCATCCGGTTACTTTGACGGACAATTTCTTCCATTTGCAGTACGGTTTCATTCCCTGCTGCATATGGGCTCTCCCTCCAGGAGGGTCAGCGCTTCCTGCTGACATTCGTGGTATGCGTCATCCGTCACCTTGCCGCTGCGCAGCAGGTAGTCTCCGAAATCCTCCGCCGTTGCCATCCCTTCGAAGCTGATGCTTTCCGTTTTAAATACTTTAATAACGGTGATGAGGAGAATTTTCAAATCCCCCTTGAAGGTAATCCGCTTGACATAATCCAGATCATAATCCAGCTTGTTTTCCCACATGATGCAATTGCGTCCGTTGATCTGGGCGAGCCCGGAGAGGCCGGGGCGCACGCAATGGCGGTGGCGCTGTTCCTGCGTCATAAACACCATGTCCCGGACCAGCAGCGGCCTGGGGCCGATCAAGCTCATGTCGCCCCGCAGGATATTCCACAGCTCGGGCAGCTCGTCGAGGCTTGTCCTGCGAAGCGTTGTACCAAACGAGGGAAGCCGCTGATTATCGGGAAGCAGCCTGCCGTTGCTGTCCCGTTCGTTGGTCATCGAGCGGAACTTGTAAAGCGTAAACAGCCGCTCCTCTCCGGACGCATCCTTCCGCCCGGACCGGACCTGCCGGAACACTACGGGTGAACCCAGCCTGATTCGTATCAGCAGCGCGATGACGGCGAGCAGAGGGGAAAGGACAACCAGCCCGAAGGCCGATAAAACGACGTCCAGGAAACGCTTGAAAAACGACGCGTAGAGCCTTTGGCCGAAGCCCGAGATTCCAGACGACCGCGCCATCGCTTTCGCATGGATCTTCGCGGCTGATTCCCGGGTCACAGTCGTAAAGATACTCTCCACGTTTTGTTGGTTCATGGCCATACTATCCGTCCTTATCCATCAGGTGCTGACAGAGTCGTGCTGCAAGGGTGCATCGGTCGCAAACAGTTATTCCGGGAGCGCCGGCGAAGGCGGCGCGCTTCTTAATTAAAGCAGCGTCTGACGATTTCGATGATCCGGTCCTGCTCCTCGCCGGTCATTTTGTTATCGGAGGGCAGGCAGAGGCCTCTGTCGAAAATATCCGCGCCGACGTCCACGGCGTCCGACACCGTGGTATACGCGTTGCTGGTTCCCCGGCCGTCGCCCATCACCGTAACAAAGGGATGGTTGCGGTAGATCGGCTGCAGATGCATCGGTTTCCAGATCGGCCGGCACTGCGCGTTATGGCTCATCAGCTGCTCGTAGATCTCGGACGGGCAGGTTTTGCCGGGCTCCTTAATATAGAGCGCCTTTTTATCCGAGCGGATCTGCACGCACATCGCGTCCCTGTCGATCAGCAGGCAGGAGAGCCAGAAGTTCGGCTCCATCTGCTTTTTGATGTAGGGATTCATGGTGACGGGAAGGCCCTTGAATCCCTCCCGGTAGCGCTCGTAGATCGCCTTCTTCTGCGCAATATGCTCGTACAGGTAGGGGAACTGCCCCCGCACCACGCCCGCGATGACGTTGCTCATCCGATAGTTGTAGCCCAGCTCCTCATGCTGATACCACGGAGCGTCCTCACGGCTCTGCGTCGACCATTTCCGCACCTTGTTGGCCGCGTACAGGGAATCCGTCAGGACCATGCCGCCCGAGGAGCCCGTAATGATTTTGTTGCCGTTGAAGCTGATCACGTTGTAGGTGCCGAACGTCCCGGTCTGCCGGCCCTTGTACGTTGCGCCCAGAGATTCCGCGGCGTCCTCAATCAAGGTCGCCCCGTGCCTGTCGCAGACCGCCCGGAGCTCGTCATACTGAGCGGGCGTTCCGTACAAATTGGCAACGATGACGACCTTGACTTCGGGATAGAGCTCGAACGCCTTTTCCAGCGCCTTGGGGCTCATATTCCACGTTTCATATTCGGAATCGATAAACACCTGCATGCCGCCCTCGTAAGCCACGGGATTCACGGTCGCGTCAAACGTCATGTCCGAGCAAAATACCCGGTCGCCCGGCTTCACGCCGCACAGCCGTATGCTCAGGTGCAGCGCGTCGGTGCCGCAGGCCAGGGCAACGGCATATTTGCACCCGACCTGGCTGCAGGCAAGGCGCTCGGCCTCGTCGATGTTTTTCCCGATCGTTGACATCCAGTTCGACTCATAGGCCTCGGTCATATACTTCAGCTCGTCTCCGTGCATCGTCGGGGAAGCAAGCCAAACAGTCTTTTCAAATTTCGGGATGTCGGCAATTCGGGCTGCCGTCACGTTGGGCATTACGGCGGATATGTCGCTGGTATCGGTCGCTTCTCTGGTTAAAAATTTATTGTACATACCTTGTTCCCCTCTAGAACCATCGCTGTAGGCTTCGCTTTGCTTGTCGCCGGATTGCAGAATGGGGGCTGTGAATGGCCGCGTTGCATCAACACCATTCCCGCAGGAGGCTGCGGATGGCCGCGGAGAGACAGCGATGCCCTTCCGCCGCCAGGTCTGCATCCCGCGATGGACCGGCGCTGCTGTGCGCGAACAGGCTGAGCAGGGGAAACCGTGCAATCCAACGACCGGCTCTCCATGCCCTTCCCTTGTATGGCTCATGATCCGGCCCGCCGCAGCCGGGAGAGGAAAACCGTCGCTAAAGGTTCTCCGTTGGGGCTTGGTGCGTGTGGGATCATGAACGGGCTTACCAAAACGGTGCGGCAAACACCCCCCCAGGAATTGACGGCCAATTTTCCACAGGCCCGCAGGTATGCCTTTGGCCAGTCTGTGAAGCGATTATAACAATATATTCTTTTTTTGTAAATACATTTGTAATAATTTGTCGTTATTTATTAATAATTTAATAATTTCGTAATATTTATACACAAAATTAGGGCCTATTGTACGCTTATCGGACATATGATCCTGAACTTAACCACATCCGCGCGGGAAAACGCGAAACATATTCTTAATAATTACGGCCGTTTTGCGGCTGCCACGCCGGAGAAGGATGCGCCGGAACCGGAATGGAGCGCTCCGCGGCCGGCAGCGCAAGGCGGCGGCGCGCCGGAGACGGAAGGATTCCGCCGTGGACCGCGGACGGCTGCGCGGAGGCCGGGGCCGCCGCGCCGGGAAACGAACGCGCGGCTTGGGACAGCCGGCCGGCCGGGCAACGGCAGGAGGAACCAAACAGCCGCCGCGGACGATCTGCTGTCCGCGGCGGCGATGTGCATACGGTTGGAAACAACACGGGGAAACGGAGCAATGCCGGAAATCCTGAACGGGCCTGCCGCCCTTACTGGTGAGGCGCGCAGGACCAGGTGAGAACGGCCTTGGTCTCGCCGATGTTGAACAGCCTGTGATCCTTGCCCTCCGGCACGAGCATGGCGTCGCCCGCCTTCAGGCGGTAGTACGTATCGTCCTGCGACACGTAGCACAGCACCTCGCCCTGCACGCAGTAGAACACCTCATGCGCTTCGCTGTGGCCGGGGTCCACTGCGCCCACGCCTCCCGGGGGAAGCTCCGACATGCCGAAGGTGATCTTGTCGGTTTTGTAATACTCTCTGCAAACTTCCTGATCCTCCATCCAGATTTTGGCGGCGTCCTTGGAAGTGACGGTCACCTGTTTCAATGGGATTCCCTCCTTATCGTCGGCGCAAGCGTCAGGGTATCAGCCGATCTTTTCGATTTCGGCCAGCACGGCCTCCAGATTTTCGCGGAAATCCTTGCCGGGCGCGAAGTTCTGGTTGAACAGCGCGGTACCCATAGTATAAGCCCAGGGCTTGATTTTGTCGATAAACCGCAGGCGCTCCGGGCTGTTGATGCTGCCGGCGATAACCACGGGCTTGTCGATGGCCTTGCAGTAGGCCTCTGCCAGTCCGGTGCCGTCCTTGTGCCGGAACGACAGAAGGTCGATGCCGTAAACGCCCTTTTGCAGCAGGCTGTTGGCATCGGCGATGATTTCCGCAAACGTGCCTTCCAGCACGCTCGGGCTGCCGTACACCTTCCCGCAGAACGGCAGGAACTTGATATCCTGCTTGGCAAGGTAATCGAATACAGACTGGTAATAAATCGTGCCCATCAGGTGATCGTATCCCAGCTCAACCGCCAGCTTCGCGCCGCGCATGCATTCCGCTTCGGTATAGGAGACGACTTCCAGGAATGTGGTCTTTCCTGCGGCTTTCATCGCTTCGATGATACGGACCATCTCTTCCTTGGGCACGCCCACATCCTTGAATCCCCAGTACTGGACGGGCAGATCCTTGCATTGATCAAACAGATCATAGGCGTTGGAAACGGTCCTGTCGTTGTATGTCAGCATCACAATCAGATTAGAGTCCATAGAAATACCTCCTATAAATTTAAACAAACGCCATTGTTTGCTTAATTATCCCAGATATGCCTCGACAATGTGGCTATCGCCTTTGATTTTTTCCGAGGTGCCTTCGAACGCCACGGTGCCTGTTTCCAGCACATAGCAGTAATCGGCAATCTCGGACGCCATCATTGCATTTTGTTCAACCAGCATAATTGTCTGTCCCTGCGCGGCAATTTTCTGGATGTTGTCGAAAATCTCGATCACGAGATTGGGCGCGATGCCCATGGAAGGCTCGTCCAGCAGCAGCAGATCGCTGCCCGTGATCAGCGCGCGGCCGATCGCCAGCATTTGCTGCTCGCCGCCCGACAGCGTGCCGCCCGCCTGCGACAGCCGCTCCTTCAGCTTCGGGAAGAGCCCGAAGACGTATTCCTTGCGTTCCTCGTACAGGGGCTTGTTTTTCTTCTCGTAGAGAAACGCGGCCACGCGCAGGTTTTCCGCCACGGTAAGGTCCGGAAAGATGTGCCTGCCCTCCGGCACCTGCACCATGCCCATCTGGGTGATCTTATGGGTCGGAATCCCCAGAATGTTTTGCCCCTTGAACAGCGCCGTTCCGCTTTTGGCGCGCAGGACGCCGGTCAGGGTGTTGATGGTCGTCGTTTTTCCCGCGCCGTTCGCGCCCAGAATGGATACGATCTCGCCGGGATACACATCGAAGGATATGCCCTTGAGCGCAAGGATTTTTCCATAGGCGACGTGCAGGTCTTTTACGCTGAGTATGGGGGTTTCGTTACTTTTCCTATCGCCCATCGTCATCTCGCCTTTCCTAAATAAGCCGCCAGAACGTCGGGATTGTTTTTAATCTCTTCGGGCTTGCCCTGCGCCAGCTTTTTGCCGAAATTGACGACCAGCACCTCGGCGCAGATGGACATGACCAGCCGCATCTGATGCTCCACCACGAGAACGGTCAGCTTGTAATGATCCCGCAGATCCACGATCAGCCGGTTCAGGTCGTCCACCTCGGCCGGATTCATGCCCGCCGCGGGCTCGTCCAGCAGCAGGAGGTCCGGCCTGCAGCACAGGGCGCGCGCGATTTCCACCTTGCGCTGAATGCCGTAGGGCAGGGACCCGGCAATATGGTTGGCATACTGCTGCAAGCCCATGTGTTCGAGGATGGAAAGACAATCGGTTTCAATCAGCGCTTCTTCCCGGCGGAAGGCCTTGGTCTGCAGCAGCGCGTCCGCGATGTTGTAGTGGATGTGGCTGGCGCTGGCGACCTTCATATTGTCCAAAACGGTTTCCGAGTTGAACAGCTTGATGTTCTGGAACGTACGCGCGATGCCCTTGCCGATGATTACATGGGGCTCCAGCTTGTTGATCAGCGTATCCCCGTAATAGATCTCGCCGCTTGTGGGCGTGTAGACGCCCGTCAGCACGTTGAACAGGGTGGATTTGCCCGCGCCGTTTGGCCCGATGATGCCGAAAATCCTTCCCTTTTCGACCTCGAAGGTGATATCGTCGATCGCCTTGACGCCGCCGAAATACATGCAAACATTCTTGAAGGACACGACCGCGTTGTTATTCTCCATGTGTCACATCCTCCTTTGCATGTTTTTTTGTGAGCCTTGCGAACAGCCCGCGGACGGCCGTGCCGATCTCCTGATAGCCGAAGATGCCGTTGGGCATAAAGATCATCACGACGCACAGCAGCAATCCGCCGACCACCCACCGCCAGGTTCCCAGATCCTTGAGGGTTTGGATGATGATCTGCCAGAGCAAAGCGCCCGCGATCGAGCCGGTAATGGAGCCGACGCCGCCGATGTAGACCATCACCAGGCCGTCGATGATATTGTTGTAGCCGTAGGAGGAGGGGCTGGTATAGCCCAGCAGGTGGCACATCAGCGCCCCGGCGATGCCCGCCAGGAACGCCGACAGCGCAAACGCGATGGTTTTCGCCTGGCGTACGTTGACCGACACCAGCTCCGTAGCCACCTGATCCTCGCGGATCGCCTTGAGGTTGCGGCCGTACTTGGAGTTGACGAACCGCATCACGACCTGAATCATCACGAACAGAACGCCGTAAACCCAATAGATGTTGGTATAGATGGCGATGTTGTTCATGCCGCGCGACGCGCCCACGAATTCCGCGTTCATGAAGATGCTCTGGATCATCAGCGAGAACCCGAGGGTGATGATCGCCAGATAATCGCCCTTAGATTTAAACGAGGGGATCGCCACAAGCAGGCCCACGCACAGCGAGGCAAGGCCGCCGACCAGCAGTGCGAGGGGAAACATCCATTGCGAGGTGAACAGGTAACGGGTCGAAAGCGCGGCGGCGTACGCGCCGACCGCCATAAACCCGGCGTGCGCCAGGGAGAAAATGCCCAGATATCCGTTGACGATGTTGATCCCCAAAACCAAAATGGAATAAATGCCGATGTACTGCAGGATCAGCAGATTGGAGGTGGAAACCAGTTTCAGCTCCTTGACAAGCACAAGGGCAGCGACCAGCACAAGCACTACAAGGATATTTCTCCATTCCTTCTTCTTCATCGTTCCAACCTCAAATCTTTTCGGATGAGCGCTTGCCCAGCAGCCCCGTGGGCTTGATCATCAGCACGATGATCAGCACCGCGAACGCAACGATATCCTTATAGCTGGATACCGGCAGAAGGATCGGCGCGAGGATGCTGATCCCGCCCAGGATAAAGCCTCCGAGCACCGCGCCGGCAATGCTGCCGATGCCGCCGACAACCGCGGCGATAAACGACCACCAGTTGATCGTGTCGCCGACGTTATACGCAAAGATGCTGTAGGCCGTTCCGTACAGGCTGCCCGCCAAGGTCGCGAGCACCGCGCCGAAAATAAAGGCGTAGCTGATCACGCGGTTGGTGGAGATGCCCATCAGCCCGGCCGCAACCCTGTCCTGCGCCACCGCGCGCATCGACGTTCCCAGCCGCGTGCGCTTGATGAGCTGCGTCAGCGCGATCATCGCGATGATCGCAATCACGATAATCATGATTTTATATAGGGGGATGGTCACGCCCAGCAGCGCGACGCCCTGATTGGGAATAATCCGGGGCATGCGCTTGGCCTTCGAGCCCGCGAAGTTCAGCACCAGATACTCAAGCAGGATACCGACGCCGACCGAGGATACCACCAGCGCGACCGCCTTGGCGCTGCGCAGGGGCCGGTATGCCAGACGCTCGATGAGAACGGCAATCACGGAGGTGGCAAACGAAGCCACGCTCAGCGAAATCACATAGACCAGCCACGTGCTTTCGATATAATTGAAGAGCCATGTGCTCAGGAAATACAAAAAGTACATGGATACGGTAAAGATGCTGCCGTGTGCGAAATTAACCAGGCCCACAATGCCGTAAACCATGGAAAAGGAGATCGCGGTCAGCGCATAAATGCTGCCCAGCTGCAGAAAATTTACGAATTGCTGCACGATGATATTCATTGCCGTGTCACCTCGTTTATTCTCCGGTACTTACGCAACGCCGTTGAGACTGTTCATAAAACCGGACGCCACCGGCAGCTGCCAAACGCTGCGCTGCCGGTGGCGTGTTCCAGCCTATCTCAATTGGAAAGATAATCTCTGTCGATGGGTCTACGGTTCCACGGTCGCCAGATACTTGAACTCGCCGTCGGAAATCTGAATGATCACAGCGGATTTCGTGGGATCTCCGTTGCCCTTGTCAAACTTCATGGTGCCGGTTACGCCTTCGTAAATCTCGATGCTGGCCAGGCCGTCGCGGATGGCGGAGCGCTCGAGCGACTGGGCGTTTTCGATGCCGAGCTTCAGCAGATACACGGCGTCATAGTTCAGGGCTACGATATCGTTGGGGTCGCCTTCGGTTGCATAGCGCTCGTGGTACTCCGCGATGAAATCCAGCGCGACCTGCGAGGAAATATCCTTGTGGTAGTGGCCGCACCAGAGCGCGCCGTCCAGCAGGTTTTCGGTGTCCCAGTCAAGCAGGGAGGAATCGCCCCAGGTGTCGGAGCCCATGAATTTGCCGGTGTAACCCATGTCGCGGGCCTGCGTGGTCTGGGTGATGATCTCCTCGTAGAAGTTGGGCAGCAGGAGGATGTCGGGGTTCGCCGTCGCGATCTTGGTCATCTGCGAGGTGAAATCCGATTCGCCGGTCTTGCCGTTGTACGACAGGTATTCCACGACCGTGCCGCCGAATTCCTCAAACGAGGCCTTGAACTGCGTCGCAACGCCGACGTTGTAGGGGTTGGACATGTCGTAGAGCACGGCGGCCGTCTTGGCGTCCTCATACTCGTAGGCAAACTTCGCCAGGATATAGCCCTGGAAATCGTCGGTAAAGCATGCGCGGAAGTAGTACGGGCTGGAGGTCAGTTCCACCAGCGTGGACCACGGAGAGATGCTGGGCAGGCCGGCCGTATCCACAATCGCCTGCGTTGCCATGCACATGTCGGAATCGTTGGGGCCGATGCAGGCGACGATCTGTTCGTCATCGGCAAACTGCTGCGCGTTGAGCGCGGCCTCGTCGGTGCTGAAGCCGTTATCCAGCGCCTTGTAGGCAAGGGTATAGGCGACGCCGTCAATGACAATTCCACCGGCATCGTTGATATTGTCCACGGCCATGTCAATGCCCTTGATGGCGGATTCCCCGATGATGGGATACGCCCCGGTAAGCTCGTAGTTGACGCCAAAATAGATGACGTTCTCGTCGGCCAAAGCATAGGTAACACCTAGTGAGAGTGACAGAACAAGCAAGAACACCAACAGTTTTCTCATGATATTGCCTCCCCAATACTTTATTCGGAACCGGATCAAATCCTGACGATTTTAAGTAGAATTGAACGGATTTGAACGTTTCCAGGTTGCCTAAAGTGCAGCAGGTTTCGATACGCTTGTCAATTGGTTCACGCAACCTTCTGCTGTATTGAAATTGTATTTACTTTGTTTACAATTCGCCGCTTTTTGACAAGCCCGTCGAAAGCCGTTATAATTATAAGCGATCATAATCATCCATTTTCGATCGTATGAACGGCCGGACCGAGCCCGGCATGATTTCGGAAACGGAACCCCGGACGCGTCCGGTTTCAACGCTGCCGTACGCAGACCCGCGCCGCGGGCCCGCACGCGCAGGCGCGGCAAGCGGCTTTCGGTTCCACAGAAGTATAAAAAGGTGCGCATACAATGGAGTTTGACGTCATCATTATAGGAAGCGGGATCAGCGGCGCCTGCGCTGCCAGGGAAATCTCCAGATACCGGCTGCGCGCTTTGGTGGTGGAGAAGGGCTACGACCTTTGCGCCGGTGCGACCCGCGGCAATTCCGCCACCGTCCATTCCGGGCACGACGCGGAATACGGATCCCTGAAGGCGCTGTACAACGTGCGCGGAAACGCCATGTACGATGCGCTGTGCGCCGATCTGGACGTTCCCTTTACCCGCAGCGGAACGGTGATCTTCGCGACGAACGAGGCGGAGATGGCGGAGGTGCGCCGTCTGAAAGAAAACGCGGACCGAAACGGGGTTCCCGGCTGCGAGGTGCTGACCCGGGACGCGCTCAACGCCCTGGAGGACGGCTGGGGCGGGGACGTCGTCGGCGCGCTGTACGCCCCGACTGGCGGCGTGGTCTGCCCCTATACCCTCGCCTTTGCCCTGTGCGAAAACGCCGCCGAAAACGGCGTGGCCTTCCGCACGGATACGGAGGTGCGCGGCATCCGGCGCACGGACGGGGGCTATCGGCTGACGACCAGCCGCGGCGAGCTTACGGCTGCCTGCGTTTTCAACTGCGCCGGCACCCACGCGGACGAGATGAACAATTTCGTCAGCGGGCATACGCTGCGCATCATCCCCCGCAAGGGGGAGCACATCCTTCTGGACTGCAAGCTCGCCCCCTACGTGCAGAGGGTATGGTCGCAGACCCCCTCCGCGCTCCCCGGCGGCGGGCACACCAAGGGAATGGGCGTGATCCCCAGCGTGGACCGGACCGTCATTCTCGGCTGCGACGCGCACGAGGTGCACGATAAGGACGACACCTCCACCACCGCGGCCGGCACGGGCGAGATCCTCCGGTATTTCGAGCGAAACTGGAGGCACCTGCCGATCAGCAGGGCAATCCCGGAGTTCCCCCGGAGCATGGTTATCGGCGCGTTCGGCGGATTGCGGCCGCATTCAGATACCGACGATTTTGTGTTGGGCCAGCCCGCGGACGCGCCCGGATTTTACAACATGGCGGGCATCGAGTCGCCGGGGCTTACCGCCGCTCCGGCCATCGCGGAGGCGCTGGTCGCCCAGGCGGCGCAGAGCCGCGGCTGGGTGAAAAACCCCGGCTTCAACCCGCTGCGCAGACGCCCCAAGCCCTTCCGGGAGATGACCGCGGACGAGCGGAGAGAAGCCATCGCGCGGGACCCCGATTACGGGAGGTTCGTATGCCGCTGCGAGCAGGTGACGCTGGCGGAAATCAAGCAGGCGATCCGCTCCCCGCTGGGGGCCCGAACGGTCAACGGCGTCAAGATGCGCACCCGCGCGGGCATGGGGCGCTGCCAGGGCGGCTTCTGCGGCCCGGATGTGGTGCGGATCCTGTCCGAGGAGCTCGGCATCCCGATGACCGAGGTGACCCGCTGCGGCGGCGATTCCAGGATTCTCGCGGGTGAAACCTGCGTGGAGGAGGAACCATGATACCCATCCGGACGGACCTTGCGGTCATCGGCGGCGGCTGCGCGGGCATGGCGGGCGCCCTGTCCGCAAAGGCGCACGGCGTGAAGGATATTCTGATCCTGGAGCGCAGCCCCCATCTGGGCGGGGTTCTGCATCAGTGCATCCACAACGGCTTCGGGGTGTTTCAATTTCACGAGGATCTGACGGGAACCGAGTTTGCCGACCGGTACGAGCGGCGCGTAGAGGCGGAGAACATCGCCGTTCTGACCGAAACCCTGGTGCTTTCGGTCGCGGCGGACCATACGATCACCGCGATGAACCGCGGGGGGCTGATCACGATCGAGGCGAAGGCCGTTCTGCTGGCCACCGGCTGCCGCGAACGCCCGCGCGGCGCGCTGCTGATCCCCGGCACGCGGCCGACCGGTATTTTCACGGCCGGCACGGCCCAGCGGTACATGAACCTCGAAGGGTATCTGGTCGGCAGGCGGATCGTGATCCTCGGGTCCGGCGATATCGGCCTGATCATGGCAAGGCAGTTCGTGCTGGAAGGCGCGCAGGTGCTGGCCGTGGCGGAGATCCAGCCCTATTCCACCGGCCTGACGCGCAACATCGTGCAGTGCCTGCAGGATTTCGACATCCCGATTTATTACAACACCACCGTCAGCCGGATTGAGGGCGCGCAGCGCCTGACCGGGGTTACGCTCGTGAAAACGGACGCGCACGGCAAGCCTGTTCCCGGCTCGGAACGGCAGCTTGCCTGCGATACGCTGGTGCTTTCCGTCGGGCTGATCCCGGAAAACGAGCTGGCGTACCAAGCGGGTATTCCGCTGGATTCCGCCACCGGCGGCGCGGTGGTGGACGACCGGCTGCAGACGGCGCTTCCGGGGATCTTCATGTGCGGCAACTCGCTGCACGTTCACGATCTGGCGGATTTCGTCACGGCGGAAAGCGAGGAGGCCGGACGCCACATCGCGGCCTGCATTGGCGAACGGCGCTGCCTGCCGCGCACGACCGTCCCCGTTTCGGACGGAGAGGCCGTCCGCGGCGTTGTCCCCCGGCAGATCACCGTCGGCACGGAGGGCTCCGTGTGCCTGCGGTACAGGCCGGCGGGCAGGGTTACCCGCTGCAGGACCGCCGTATATTCCGGGGATACGCTGATCGCCCAGAAGCGGCACCTGGTCGTCACCCCCGGGGAAATGTGCGAAATTACGATTGACCGCGCCAGGGTGAAAGGGCCGGTCAGGGTGCAGGTGGAACGATGACAACCGAGCTGATTTGTATTAACTGTCCGCTGGGCTGCAGAATGTCCGTAACGATCCGGGACAAGCAGCCGCCCCTGGTGGAGGGAAACGCCTGCGGGCGGGGCGCCGCCTACGCCTTGCAGGAGGCGGTCCGGCCCATGCGGGTCCTAACGGCCAACATGAAGGCAAAGGGCTGCGCGCGGCCGTTTTCCGTACGTTCCAGCGCCGCGGTTCCCAGGGAAAGACTGCTGGACTGCGCCGCGGCGCTGAAGCGCTGCCACCCGTCCCTTCCGATTCATATCGGCGATGTCGTTCTGACCGACTTTCTCGGCCTGGGCGTGGATATCGTTGCCACGCAAAATCTTGACTTTTCCCCGAATTTGTAATACAAGTTAAGGTATTCAGGTAAAATTGAAACGTAATGATTAGCTCCAAGGAGGGCTCCCGCAACATGCTAAAAGAACAGCGATGCGATTTAATTCTGTCCGAGCTGCGCAAGAAAAGCATTGTCGCCATTGAGGAAATCACCGCGCTTACCAAAAGCTCCCGTTCGACCATCTGCAGGGATATTGACGAGCTGGAAGCCAAGCAGCTTCTGCGCCGGATTCGGGGCGGTATCGCCTGCTATGAAACCGAGACCTCGTTCAAGATCCGGCAGGATCTGCAGCTGGACGAGAAGATGCGGATTGCGGCCGCGGCCCGCAAAATGGTCAGCAGCAACGATACCCTCTTTCTGAATTGCGGGACGACGGTTTACGAGCTGGCCAAAACCCTGGGCGACGTACCGGCCACCCTGTACGTGGCGACCAACGATCTGAAAAGCGCGACCGTGCTGGCGGAATACGGCAATGTAAGCCTGACCGTATTGGGCGGCACGCTGCGCCAGGCCCATTATTCGCTCAACGGCTATTTTACCGACTACATGATCAGCCAGATGCACGCGGACATCGTCTTTCTCGGCGTGGACGCCGTGGACTTCAACCTGGGGTATATGAATTTTTGCACCGAGGAGCTCAACACGAGCAAGCTGATGCTGCAGTCGGCCCAGAAATCCGTCGTGCTGTGCGACCATACGAAGTTTGACCGTATCGCGTTTGTGAGCATCTGCAAGATGCAGGAGATCGACCTGCTGATCACCGGCAAGGAAATCAGCAGGGAGCATCTGGACAGGCTGCGTCAGATGGGCATTCAGGTAATGACGGTCTGAGCGGCGCGAGGGATGAATCGAAAAATCAGGATCAGCCGTACTGGGCCGATCCTGATTTTGGTTTCAAACGAAGATCCCTTGCGCAGCCTGCGCCGGTAAAAGCGTTCTCGGGCTTCAACGCGGGTTTGCCGCGGCGCGCCGAAACGCGGACCGGCCGCGAGGCCGGGATCTTCAGGGCGCTGTAAGGGTATCCAGCCGCGCGTAATTCTCAAACGCGTACAGCTGGGTTTTGCTTTCGTCGCCGTGGACGGCCAGGATGTCCGCGACGAACACCTGATGGTTCCCGGCCTCCGTCTGCCCTGTGACCCGGCATTCCAAAACGATGCGGCTGTCCCGGACATACGGGGGCTTGACAACGGCGGAGGCCGTCAGGGGGACGGCGAATTTCTCCGCTTTGTTCACGTCCCTGCCGGAGCAGGTGCCGCACGCAAAAGCCGCGTCCCTGATCGCGCCGTCCGCCATGCACAGGGTGAACTCCCCGCCGGCTTCGATCAATTGGCGCGAATAGCTTTTGGACCCGAGGCACACCAGCAGAACCGGGGGATTGTTGGAGGCGTAGGTCCACCAGGAGATTGCCATGATGTTGGATTTTCCTTCGGCGTCCGCCGTTACCAGCAGCGCGAACGGATGGGGCGCGCCAAGCCGCTGCGCGTCCCGGATCGTAAGCTTGTTCATAGGCTATCCTTTCCTTTGCCCGCTTCGGCCGTCGTTATTCGCTTTGCCGGTACATGGGGCACAGGTCGTTGTAGAGCTGCTTGTAAAGCGCGAACTGCTTTTGGTACAGCTTGTGATTTTCCATGTTGGGGACGAACTGGCGCTTCAGCGTCACCATTTCGTCCACGGCCTTCTCCAGATTTTGAAACAGCCCGGTGGATACGCCGCTGATGATGGCGGCGCCGAGGCACGCGGCGTCCGCGTATTCCGTCTGCCAGATGACCTTCCCCGTGATATCCGCCTTGATCTGGTTCCATACCGCGCTTCGGGAGCCGCCGCCCAGCACGCGGATCTCGCGCACCGGGATGCCCATGGCCTCCACGGCCTCGATGTTGCGCATGACGATGAACCCGATGGATTCCATCAAAGCGCGGATAAAATGCGCCCTGGTGTGCTTCATCGTAATCCCGAAGAACACGCCCTTCGCCTTCGGGTTGGCCTCGGGCGCCATGGCCCCCTGCAGGTGCGGCAGCATGATCAGCCCGTCGGAGCCGGCAGGCGCCTTGGCCGCCTCCTGATCCAGCAGATAGTACGAATCCAGGCCGGTCTTATCCGCAAGGTTGATTTCCAGATCGCAGAACGCGTCCCGGAACCATTTCAGGGCCATGCCGCCGGTGGTGAAGGTATGCGCCATGTACAGGTCCTTCACGCCGTGGTAATGGCAGGGCATTTCATAGGCCGGATCCTGAAACACCCGGCTGACCGTGGCGCAGATCGCGAGCGCGGCCCCCGTATTTTCGGAAAACATCCCCGGCTTGATGTTGCCGACGCCCAGCGCGCCCGCGGCCTGATCCAGAACCCCGGCGCACACGACGAGCCCCCTGGAGACGCCCAGCTCGTCCGCCGTTTCCGGCGTGACCGGGCCGACCACATCGCCGGGCTCCACGATGGCGGGCAGCTGCGATTCGCGGATGCCCAGGTATGCAAGCATTTCGGGCCACCACTTTTTAGTGTTGATATCCCAGTACACGGTGGAGCAAATCAGGGAGCCCTCGCACGCGAACTTCCCGGTGAGCCGGTAGAGGAAATAATCCTCGATCAGCAGCACTTTGTAAATTTTCCGGAAAACCTCCGGCTCGTTGTTGCGGATCCACAGCAGCTTGCTGGCGGGCCACGTGGGCACGATGCTCACCTGCCCGGTGACCGGGTACACGGTCGCGGGCGGGAATACGGCGGCCAGCTCGTCCGCTTCCTTCTGCGCCCGGTTGTCCATCCAGACGATCGCGTTGCGCAGGGGCTTTCCCTGTTCGTCAATGAGAATGAGCGTTTCCCCCTGCGCGGATATGCCCATGCAGGCAAGGCTGTCTCCGGAAACCCCGCTTTTGACAAGCGCATCGGCAAGACCCTTTTTGAAAGCCTCCCAATAGGTTTCCACGGGCAGCTCGACCGAGAACGTATCCGGCGTCAGCAGCTTGTACTCCTGCGTGGAGGTGGCGAGCATTTTCCCGTTGCGGTCCACGATGGCGACCTTGATGGCGGTTGTTCCCAGATCCAGGCTTAAAATGTGTTTTTCCATGGCGTCCTCCCGCTGTATATCCTGCAGCATTCCCCATGCGAACGACGTGCCGGCCGGCCTTCCGCCGGCTGTATCCGTTGAAAAAACGTACCGCGCCGTCAGGCCCGCGCCGGATGCGTTTCTCCGGAAATGGTTATTAATGGTGTAAAATTACCATATTTGGTTAAATAAGTCAAGATCACGAAACACGCCGCGGGGAGCGCCGCCGGCGGGCGCTGGCGGTCCAATCCGGGCATATCAAAAAAGGTATCTGTTGCCAAACCTTATTTGGCAACAGATACCCATGATACAAACGAACGGCGCGTCCGTTATTCCACAACCGCGGACAGCGTCACCTGAATGTTGCCCATGGTCGCCTTGGAGTAGGGGCATACGGTATGCGCTTCTTTCACAAGCTCGTCCGCGAGGCTTGGATCAACGCCCTTGACCACGCCCACGATATCAGCGCTGAGGAAAAACCCGCCCGATTCATCCTGATCGATGCCCACGGTCAGGCGCACGTCCGGCGCGGGGATGTGCAGCTTTCTCACCCGGACCACGTGCTGCAGGGCGCTGCCGAAGCACGCGGCATACCCGGCCGCGAAAAGCTGCTCGGGATTGAAGCCCGGCTTGGTTCCGCCCATCTCCGCGGGCGGCGACATATCGAATTGCAGCGAGCTGCCCAGCACCTCAACCTTGCCTGCGCGTCCCCCGGTGGATACTGCCGTCGTTGTATATAATGCTTTCATGCTGTGTCCTTCCTTTCATCAGCCGGTTGATAACCCGGTTACGGATACTATACACAGGTTTCAGCGGATTGTAACAGGTTGTGAAAAAAAGCTGTGACGTGCGCAAAAAAACAAGCGGCGCTCTTTATACGCCGCTTGTTTGATCTGAGTATCAGAGCTGATCCGTGCCGTTGGCCTCGTCGCGCAGCATCCGGCCGTACAGGTCCCTGGCGAAATCCATGTACGCGCTCCATTCCTTCGGGTCGATGAAGGGGTTGGCGGCTTCCGGATGGGCGCACATCCGCTGATACTTTTCCTTCGTCCTGTTCTGCCCGGTGTGGTTGCCCAGCACGATATCCACCGGCTCATGGCGCACCTTTTCGAGGCTCTGCAGATAATAATCCCGGAAGAAAGCGTTGTTGTGCTCCTCCAGAAAATCCCGGCAGAGGGTGTTGACGCCGCTGCCGCCGTACAGGCCCGCGGTGTGCGTTTCCTTACCGTCGGTCACGTCGAAGATATACGTCATCACACCCATGGTATGGCCCGGCGTGGAGACCGCGCGGATTTTTATATTTCCAAGCTCGATCAGGTCGCCGTCGTTCAGCTCGATATCGGGGGTGAACAGCTCCGTGTAGGAGTAGCGCGCGTCGGCAATGAGCGCCATCTCGGGCCGCGTGCGGAACACCTCGGCGTCCGGCGCGCCCAGCGCCGTTTTCGCGCCGGACAGGGAAACCATCAGCGTGGTGCCGCCGAAATGGTCGAAGTGGCCGTGGGTATGGAGGATATACTTGATGTCGGCGGGGTTGAAGCCCGCCTCCCAGATGGACTGCACCAGCAGCGCGCGCGTGGTGGGATAGGTCGTATCGATCAGGATCAGCCCGGCGCCGGTATCGATCAGGTAGGATCCGACGTCCGCGTTGCCCACGAAAAAGAGATTGCCGAAGATCCGGAACGGCGTCATGCGGTATTGCTCCGGATACCGGTAAAAGTGCTCGTAGTTTGCGGCGATGAATGCATATTTGGATGGCATACGGTCCACGCTCCTTTACTGCATGAGGACGGATGGGATGAATGAGACGATCTGCGGGAAAATCGCGCACAGAATGAGGATGGCCACGATCGCAAACAGGAACGGCAGAACGCTCTTTGCGATCGAATAGACGGGAATATTGCCGATACTCCCGACGACGAACAGCAGGCCGCCCACGGGCGGGGTGAGGTTGCCGACCACCGAGGTGACGCACAAAATCACGCCGAAGGCGATCGGATCATAGCCGATGCTCAGGATGACCGGCAAAAGGAGCGGCGTCAGGATGGGAACAATCGTCGCGTCCGTCAGAAAGCAGCCGAGGAACAGCACGAACCCGATGATGATCAGCATCAGCAGCGTCGGCTGGGACGTGATGCTGATCAGGCCCTTCGCCATGGCCTGGGGCACCTGCTCCCGCGCCAATATCCAGCCGAAGGTCTGGCCGGTGCCCATCAGCAGCAGCACGTTGGTGCTGGATTTGGCGGACCGGATCAGCACGTCCTTGATATGGGAAAGCTTCAGCTCCTTGGAGGCAAAGCCCAGCACGGCCGCGTAGGCGACGGCGATCGCGCCCGCTTCCGTGGCGGTGAAGATGCCCGTCAGGATGCCAAGAATGGTGACCACCGGCAGCATCAGCGCCGGGAACGTGCGGATAAAGGATTTGAAAATATCCTTCAGCGGGGCCATATGCGCGTTCTTCGCCTTGTACCCGCGGCGCACGGAAATAATATAGGAAATGGTCATCAGCGCCAGGGCGATCAGCACGCCCGGAAGGATGCCGCCCAGGAACAGCCGCGCCACGGATGCCCCGGTAATGGAGGCGTAGATCACCATGATAATGCTGGGCGGAATGACCGGCCCCAGCACGGCCGCGCTTGCGATGACCGCGCCGCTGAAATCGTCGTCATATCCGTCCTTGCGCAGCGCGGGGATCATCATGGAGCCGACGGAGGCGGCTGCCGCGGTGCACGAGCCGCACATCCCGGCAAACAGCATACAGCCTAAAATGCTGATATGCGCGAGGCTGCCGCGGATATGGCCGATGAGCTTGGAGCAGAACTCCAGAATGCTTCTGGTAATGCCGCCCCGGTTCATCAGCTCTCCCGCCAGCATAAACAGGGGGATCGCCAGCAGGGAAAAGCTGTTCACGTTTGCGAAAAGCTTTTGCGGGATCAGCATCAGGGGAATGTTCCCCGCGAGCAGTAGATAGGTGACCGACGACAGTCCAATCGCGGCGAAAATCGGCAGGCCGCTGACCAGCAAGCCCAGGAACACAATAAACATAAGGACGATCGGGCTCATACGCTTCCTCCTTTTTTCACTTTGGACACGATGTCGGCTACGATGTTGCGCAGCGTGCTGATGATGATCAGCAGGCCGGATACCGACAGAACCATATAGACGATGCCCATGGGGATGTGCAGGCTGGACGAGATCTGCTTCATGTTCATCTGCGCGAATTGATAGCCGTAAACCAGCAGCACGTAGGCGATGCAAAGCATGAGCAGGTTCAGCGCGAGGGTATAGAAGAACCGGGCGTTGCCTTTCAGCTTTTGCGGAATCAGGTCCACGGCGATCAGGCACCGGTCGCGGACGCATACGCCCGCGCCCAGGGAGACCGTGACCACAAACAGGTATCTGCATGCCTCGTCCGACCAGGAAAGCGACGAGTTGACGATGAAGCGGGCAAAAATCTGCGCCAGACAGAGGACGGCGATGCTCAGCACACAAAGGGCGAGGATCGAGTTTAAGATTGAGTCAAAGACTTTCCAAACGGTTTTCATGGCGCTCTCCCTCCAAAATGGACATCCGGAAGTGGGATGATAAATGGCCGCCGGCGGCGTTCCCGCCGCCGGCGGCCCTCGCACTGGTTCGGATTACTGAATCGCGCGGATCGCGTCCAGCATCTCCTGGGGAAGAAGGTCGCCGTAAAGCTCCTGCACAACGGCGTCCATCGCAACGGCGATCTCGCTCATGGCTTCGCTCGAAAGCTCCACAAATTCGATGCCGCTTTCCTTCATCTTAGTCACGTATTCGTCGGTATCGGTCACCAGATTGGCACGGTCGGTGGTGGAGGCGATCTCCATATTCTCAAGAATGGAGGCCTGCTGGTCGGCCGTGAGGGACTGCCAGAGATTCTCGTTGATGATCACGAACATCGGGCCGCCGATGTGGCTGGTCATCGTGCAGTACTGCACCTGCTCGTAAATGCCGGAGGTGTAGACCGACGGAATGGGCAGCTCAACGCCGTTGATCAGGCCGGTCTGCAGTCCGGTGTACACGTCGCCGTAGGGCAGGATCGTGGCGTTGCAGCCGAGCGCGGAGAACATTTTCACGTAGAGGGTGACATCCGGCACGCGCATTTTGCGGCCCTGGAAATCGCTCAGGCTGGTGATGGGGGAATCCTTGGTCCATACCTGGCGGTAGCCCTCGTTGAACAGCCCGATAATCCGCATGCCCGTCTGGGCGAGGAACTCGTCGTTCATTTCCTGGCTGATCTCGCTTTTGAAGAACGCATAGGCGTGCTCGGTATCCCGGAACAGGAAGGGAACGCTGTACACGGCAAATTTCGGATAGAAGTTCTCCACCGCGCCGGCGGCGATGATGCACATATCCACCGAGCCCATCTGGACGCCTTCCAGAAAGTCGTTCTGCGCGCCCAGCGTGCTGGACGGGAACACCTGGATATCAATGGCATCTTCCGTGGCGGCTTTAATGTTGGCGCTCATCTCCTGCGAGCAGCGAATAATGGAGGTGGTGTCGGCAAGGGTGGATGCCAGGGTCAGCGTTTTGGTATCGGCCGAGGCCATCGTAAGCCCCATACACAGGGCAAGAACCAGTACCAGCAGTTTTGCCATAAAATTGCGTTGTTTCATCATTTTCTTCCTCCTAAATTCATGGTGCAATCATCATCGGGGAACGAAACAGTTCGGCTGTCGGCAGCGCCTCCCTTCCCTGTGCGGTTGAGGAAATTGCAAGTACGCGTCCCTTTCTGATCCTCACTATAGGGGAAGGAAGCGATGCCTGTAAACGGACGAATTCTTATATGATAAACAATTTATTGGATTATCCTAAAAATTGTTCACAATCGGCTCGTTCCCAAAAAATAGTGTATAAATGTGTAGCCTATGGTCATATAGTGGACTAATCATACAAACGGCGGCACAGGACACGCGTATGCCTGCGCCGCCGCCCGCGGATTTGCGGAGCCGTCCGCACGGTTTGCGGCTACCGCCCGGTCAGCTTTTCCCGGTACTGGCCGGGCGACAGGCCGACGAACCGCTTGAACACCCGCATGAAATTCTGCACGGAGTTGAACCCGTCCTGCGCCGAAATCTGCTTGATGGAAAGCTCGGTCTGCAAAAGATGCTGCTTGGCCTTTTCCACCCGGCGGATGTTGAGGTATTCGCTGAACCTTGTCTGCAGCACCGTGCTGAAAAGCGTGCTCAGGTACGACGGATGGATCCCCAGATGGTCCGCCACATCGTTGAGCGACAGGGAGCCGTTAAAGTAGTTTTCGTCGATGTATTGCTGCGCCAGATAGATCAGCCTGTTCTGCCGTTTGCCGAAGTATTTGCACAGGATGTCCACGTGCTGGCCGCAGATGGTTTCCACCCGTTCGGCCAGCGTTTCCGGATCCGCAATCGATTCGAAATCGATGTTATCCCCGGCGCTGACGAAGATCGGGTCGTTGTCCGTCATGCCGTATTGCAGGTGCATGCCGTACAGGATATCCAAAAACGCCCGGAACGCGCAGGTCAGCTCCGGCAGGGTGTCGTGGTCGCGGATAATCCCGTCGATCAGGTGGCGCACCTTTACCATCGCGCCCTGCGCGTCCGCGGCTGCCGCATCCGCCGTGATGTCCCCGATCTGCTGCTTGATCCGCTCCGGATCGATCGCGCGGCGCGCCTCCGCCTCCGGGCAGCCGTCCTTGCCGGGAGAGGCATCCAGATATTTCGCGAAATTCACCGAGCGCAGGGCCTCCTGATAGGAATGGGGAATCTCGGCAATGGAATCCTTCACGCGCCCGACCCCGACCTGCACGTAGAAATTGCCCGGCCGGATGCTGCCGTGGATCGCGTGGATCAGCGCGGAGATGTGGGCTTTGATCGCCTCCTGGGATACCGCCGGGGCGAACTTGAGCAGCACGGCCCATACGCCGTTTTCCACAACCGTCACGCGCACCTGAAGCTCCGCGGTATCGACCTTGCAGATGGCGTTGTTGATGCCGATGGAATAGATTTCCGTTTCCATCTCCTTCACGCTGTAGCTGTCGCTGCTGATCAGCAGCACCGCCATCATCACGAACTGCCCGCTTCCGCAGAGCTTGGAGCCCACATGCGCAAGCAATTCCTCCGCGGCGTCCGCAGCCGCGCCGCTGCCGGAGAGCATATCCAGAATGACCCTGTTTTCCATCTCCGGCACGATGCCGCCCAGCGTGTTTGAAAGCTCGTCATTTTCCTGAATGGCCTGATGGAAGGAGGAGCGCAGATAGTCCACCTCGTTGTGGTATTTGCGGCCTTCGTCGTCCGTATGGGAAACGGAGCTGCCCACGACGGCGAGCATCAGGTTGCGGATCGGCTTGTAGATGTAGTTTGCGATATAAACGGACAGGCTGATGCTGAGCGCGAACAGAGCCAGCAGGATGGGAAACACCGTCGTCAGCAGGTTTTTGGCCCGCAGCGCGGAGATATCGCTGCGGTCCTCATAGACATAGGTCCATCCGTAGGCGCCGGAGGTCTTGAGAAAATAGCCCGTGTTCGCGGCCGTACGATATTCCTGCCCGGAAGTAAGCGCCTGCGCGTCGAGATCGGGAAGCGAATCCGGCGCATAATTCCGCGCGCCGGAAAAGAGCGGGGTTCCATTTTGGTCAAACACGTAGATGGGAACGTCGATGATCGCTTCGCCCTGAATAAGCTGGAAAAACACGTCGCTGTCCAGCCGGATAATCATGGTTCCCATGCGGTTTTCGCCGGTCAGCGGGAAATCCCGGAGCATATATTCGGTGCCGCCCAGATTGTAAAAATGGGTGGTGACATTCTTCACGTCGTTGATCTGCAGGCTGGTATATTCCCGGCACAGCGCGATGATATCCGGATCGGGAAAGTCCGGCAGCGCATAGATTTGCTGGTTGGCCGAATAAAGGACGTTGTCAAACGGGGAGTAAAAATACAGGTCCGCGATCAGGTCGCTTCCCGCCGCCGCACCCTTGAGCAGGTTTTGTATTTCAAAGCTGCGGTCGGTGCGGTTGATATCGGGCGCGGCGATGGCGCTGATGATGTTGCTGTCCTGGGTCAGACGTTCAATCATATCCTCCAGAAATTTCAGCGAGATATCCACAACGTCGCTCGTCTTGCTGAGCAGGTTTTTGTTGGTGGCGCTGTTTTGCTCCGAAACGCTGGAGGTGATGATATGGCTGCTGAACAGATAGAACGCCGCCATCATCACGACCATCAGGGCCAGCAATGAAAACAGCGTCCTGAAAAAAACGCTTCTGAGCCGGTATTCAAAAATCGGTTTCCGGTTCATCATCCGAACCCCTCACCCAGTCGGTTCGCCGCGCCCCGCGGCAAACGGGAAATCAGCCGGACCGCCGTATCCAATGCAAGCATACAGGGCCGCGCCGCGCCGCCACGCGCGCACCGGATCAACATGTTCAATCGCCGCCGCTGCCGGCGCCTTGCATCCGGGGATCAATCCGTCATTCCATTGGTACATTAAATCATATTAACGTTGGCGCGTTAATCACAGGGTATTCCTGAACTTTTTAGGAAGAAGCCGATGATGATTGCAGTTCATGATAGCATTTATTTCGCAAACGTACAAGGGGAAAGAACGGCGGAGGCCAGGTCGCGGCCTTTTACACGAAAATCACCGCCGCGGACGATATACAGTCCGCAGCGGCGATGCGCGGTGCATAGTAAAGAAATACGGTGAACGGACACCGCCTGCCGTTACGTTCAGTCGGCCTGAATGGGGTGGCTGGAGGCGACCCGGTCGAATTCGTCGAGCACCTCCTGCGGCGGCGCGCCGGTGAGGAGGCTGACGGCGACGTTGAGGATGATGGCGAACACGAAGGCGGGGAGCAGCTCGTAAATCCCCCAGACGCCGCCCATCGGATTGAGCAGGAACTTCCAGATGAACACCATGCCCGCGCCGCCCAGCATCCCGCTGATCGCGCCCCATTGGTTGCTGCGCTTCCAGAACAGCGCAAGCAGCACCACCGGGCCGAACGCCGCGCCGAAGCCAGCCCATGCGAACGAGACGATGCGGAATACGGAGCTGCTCGGATTGAGCGCGATCAGAACGCCGATCACGGCGATGGCAAGCACGGTGCAGCGGGCTACCAGCATGCTCTTTTTCTCGCTCAGCTTGATGCCGAACGCTTCCTCCAGAATGTTGCGCGATATGGAGGATGCCGCCGCCAAAAGCTGCGAGTCGGAGGTGGACATGGTGCTTGCCAGGATTCCCGCCAGCACGACGCCCGCGACCAGCGCGAAGAAGAAACCGTAGCTGCTGAACAGCTGCGCGATTTTGATAATGACCGTTTCGCTTGCGGAGCCTTCCAGCAGGCTGATCTTGCCCTCGCAGGTCATGCCGTAGCCGATCACGCCGATGAAGGTTGCCACGGCCAGGGAGATGACCACCCACACGGAGGCCACGCGGCGCGAGAGCACCAGCTTATGCTCCTCCCGGATCGCCATGAAGCGCAGCAGGATGTGCGGCATCCCGAAGTACCCAAGGCCCCATGCCAGCGTGGAGATCACGGTCAGGAATCCGTAGCTTCCCGTGGCGCCGGTGCCGACGTTGTAGGAGGCGGACAGGCTGAGGTAGCCCGGCAGCGCCTTGGTGTTCTCGATCACGGCGCCCACGCCGCCCGCGGCGGTGACGCCGAAGATCAGCACCACCAGCAGCGCCACCGTCATCACGATCGACTGGATAAAGTCCGTCGTGCTGGCCGCCAGAAAGCCGCCCAGCGTTGTGTACGCGATGATGATGACCGCGCTGACGAGCATGGCGGTCAGATAATTGATGCCGAACAGGCTGCCGAAAAGCTTGCCGCACGCCGCAAACCCGGACGCCGTATACGGGATGAAGAAGATGACGATAATCAGCGCGGAGGCGCTTAGCAGCGCCTTGTTTTCCGAATGCCAGCGCTTGCTGAAGAAATCCGGAAGGGTAATCGCGTTGCCGCACACCTCCGTGTAGCGGCGGATGCGCCGGGCGACGAATAGCCAGTTCAGATACGTGCCGATCGCGAGGCCGATCGCCGTCCAGCTTGCCTCCGCAAGGCCCGTCAGATACGCCACGCCGGGCAGGCCCATCAGCAGCCAGCTGCTCATGTCGGAGGCCTCCGCGCTCATTGCGGTGACCAGCGGCCCGAGCCTGCGCCCGCCGAGGTAGAAGTCGTCGGTGGTTTTGTTCCGTTTGGTCATCCACAAGCCGATCAGGATCATGGCGGCCAGATAAAGCACAATCGAGACAGAAATACCAATCTCAGATGAAGACATGGATCATTCTCCGTTCTATGCATTTTTCGCAATCGACAGTATACGGTTGTACTGTATCACAACCGGTGACCTTACGGTATATAGAACAAAGTATAGACTAGAGTCTATACTTTGTTCCAACATTTCATAATATCCGACGGCTGATCGTGCTTTGCCGGTAGACGAATTTTAGGATGCGGGACCGACGGTTTTGTTTTCTTTTTGTTCTTCCCGTAAAAAGCCCAGTAGCAGCGGCATCATCTGCGCGGCGTAGGCGCTGAGGGAATACTCGCCGCCCAGCAGGCACCAGTCGTACAGCATGGCCCGCTCGCACAGCGCGTACGCCTTTACGATGTCCGTGCTGCTCATGCGCGCGGTGAGCTCCCCCTTTTCCTGCCCCGCCAGCACAATTTGCCTGAGCAGCCGGTAATAGACGCGGTTGTGATCCAGCAGATGCTTGCGCCCTTCCGTGATGAGCTGCGTGGAAAACAGCCGCGTCAGCAGCTCCAGCGAAACGCTGTTTTCAATCACAGCGAACAATTCCCGGTTGAGCAGCATCAGCAGGTCAAAGCTGTTCGTATTCTCCGGCAAACGCTGCGCAAGCTCGGTGTATTTGTCATCGAAAATATCGCTCAGGGTGCTCAGCAGCGCGTCCTTGCCCGTAAAATAGTGATAGAATGTCCCCTTCGATGTCGCGCTGAGCCGGATAATTTCCTCCACGGTCGTCTGCCGGTACCCCTGCTCATAGAACAGCTTCCATGCGCAGGTCACAATCCTGCCGCGCGTTGCGCTCGTCTTTTTATGCATGCTTTCCTCCACCCGCTCTATGCCCGTATTATAGAGGAAAATGCCGCGCCTGACAATCCGGTCCGTCCGTACGGCGGAACGCGCATGCCCGCACGCTGAAAATCAGGGCAGTGTCTCCGCAAGATGATTCATGCCGTTCCAGACGATCCGGCGGTACCGCCCGGGATCGGTGTCGCCCTCGCTGCTGATGAGCAGAACGCGGGATTGCCCGTTCAGCCCCAGCGCGCGCTTCAGGGCGGCGTGGCGGGGATCGGTCATCGTCAGGTATAAAAGCCCCGCGGTGGCCGCGCCCGATTCGCCGGAGACGATCCGCGCGTCCCCCTGCAGCGGGTTGCCCAGCAGCCGCATTCCGATTGCCGCGACGACGTCGTCGCAGGCGGTGAAAACCGACGTGTGGTTTTTCAGGATTTCGAAGGAAACGGTGTTCGGCTCGCCGCAGGCCAGCCCCGCCATCAGGGTCTGCATGTCGCCGGTCGTGGATCTTGCCCTTCCATCCGCCGCGATGGCGGATTGATAGTGGCAGTCCGCCGCAGCCGGCTCCAGCAGCACAAAGCGCGGCGGTTTGTCTTTGTAACGGGCCACGAAATAGCCCTCCATCGCGCCCGCGAAGGAGCCGACGCCCGCCTGCAGAAATACGTGGGTCGGCGCTTCCGTAAGCGTGTCCGCGATTTCCCTGCCCATGGCCGTGTAGCCCTGCATGATCCACGTCGGGATCTCCTCATACCCCGGCCATGCCGTATCCTGCACCACCACGCCGCCGTGCGCCTTCGCCTGCGCGCTTGCGTAGCGGACCGTGTCGTCGTAGTTCATCCCGGTGATCTCCGCGTACGCGCCCGTCGCCAGAATGTTGTCAAGCCTTTGGCGCGACGAGCCCTTCGGCATATAGATGCGGGCCTTCTGCCCGAGCTTCGTTGCAAACCACGCGACGGCCCGCCCGTGGTTCCCGTCCGTGGCGGAATAAAATGTGATGTCGCCCAGCGTTTTTTTCGTCTTTTCGGAGGCCAGCGTGCCGTAATCCAGCACCGTCAGCGGCTTGCCGAGCTTGCGGGCCATGTATTCGGCGATCGCGTATCCCGCGCCCAGCGCCTTGAAGGCGTTCAGGCCGAAGCGCGCCGACTCGTCCTTCACCAAAATATCCGCTACGCCGAGATAGCGCGCGAGGCTGTGCAAAGGATACAGCGGCGTTTTTTGATACCCCGGCACCGTTTTGTGAAAGGCCAGCGCTTCGGCGGCCCCGGCTTCGCTGATGATGTCCGATAAAACAAACGTGTTATTCTTCGGCATCGTGTTTGTTGTCCACCGGATTGCCCCGTTTTGCATGCCGTTTTCTTTTCCATTGATACCCATCGTCGTACCCTCCGCGGCAGCAAGGCATCGCATTGCTGTTATGATCGTGTTTCCACAATAGCGCAAAAACCGCAGGAAGACAAGCACGGACGAGCCATACAGGTATCCCGTGTATTAAAAGGATGGAGACGTGCCACAGCTTGCGAAAAGAGCAGGCGGATGATAAGATAATTTGGTTGCCTGAAATTCATATATCGTAGGGTTTGGCGATAAATTTCGTGCGGGAGGCTGTGAGATGAACACATTCATCATTCATTCCACTTCAGACGCGATTGCGGTCAATCAGCACCTGAGCGCCATGAAGAAGCAGGCGTATTCGCTCAATCCCCTGCTGCTGAAAAACGACAGGCGTTTTTGGAAAAGGAACTGCAAAAAGAAGATTAAAAATTCTCAGCTGGTTCTGTTTTTTGTCGGGGAAAAATCACATGCAAGTCCGTATATCGGATGGGAAATCAAAGAAACCATCCGGCAAAAGAAACCGCTCTATATCATCAAGCTGAATCCGGCATTCAAGGATCACGACGCGCTGGTGCAAAAAGAGGGATTCAGCGACGAGCGGTTTCAATACGGTACGCCGGCTGCCTGTGATGATGTAGCGCGGATCATCACAGACTATGAGATCGGCGACTATCATCTTGTCAACACGCAGTATGACGGAGATAAGGAAAAAACCGCCTTCGAACAATATAAGCTCTTTCTGCAGACGTCCGAATCCCTGGTGTCAAGGCGCCAGAGCGTCAGCACGTTCTATATCTCCATCAACACGGCGATCTTCTCTCTTTTCGGCGTTGTGGCGCTGTTTGGGATCGATGAAAAACTGGTGGTGTTTCTGTTTTGCTTCGGGTGTGTTTTGGGGTACCTGCTGAACATCACATGGATCAAGCTGCTGGATTCCTACGGCAGTTTGAATGCCAGCAAAATGCATATCATTTCAAAAATTGAGCAACAATTGCCGTTTCATTTGTTCGACGCGGAATGGGAGGTATTATCCAGCAAGCTGAATCATAAGAAGTACACCTCCTTTACCGCCAGCGAGAAACGCGTGCCGAAGCTTTTTATCTGCCTGTATTCGCTGTTCCTGCTGTTTTTGGTCCTGTATTATTTCCTGGCGCTTGTTTGATTAAATCTGATACGATCATGTTTTCGGCACCGGAATGGAATCTCCCATACATCAATTGAACAGCCCCCAATTGTGAGACAGTATGAGATACTGAAAACAATCGGGGGCCGTTATGCCAAAAGGAAAAGCGGACAGAAGATACACGGCGGAGGTTAAACAACGCTGCAATTCAACGGAAACGATGATCGCGGAATACAAGCATGGGAACGGATTGATTTGGCGGAAAGGCTTTCGAATAGACCGGTACGGCCGCCCGGCAATCTGCGCCAAACGTCAGTTTTCCGTTTTCTCCCGCCGGCGCGTGATGGCGTCGTGCAGCCCCAGAAGGTACTGGGTACCCAAAGCCCGGTCATACAATCCATATCCGGGCATGGAAACCTCACCCCAAATTGCCCGACCGTGATCGGGACGCACAGGTCCGTCAAAACCGATATCCGCCAGCGCGTTCATAATGGCATACATATCCAGGGAGCCGTCGGCGGCGTAGTGCGCGGCCTCCTCAAATATGCCGGGGGCGCAATGCCTGGTATTACGGATGTGCGCGAAATGGATCCGGCCCTCCAGGCTACGGATTATATCCGGAATATCGTTTGCCGGATTGGATGAAAGCGATCCGGTGCACAGGGTGACGCCATTGTGTACATCAGGCACCGCGTCCATCAGGCGCAGCAATTGCGTTTTGCCGGTAATGATCCGGGGCAGGCCGAATACGGACCAGCAGGGATCGTCAATATGGATGGCCATACGGATGTCGTGTTTGCCGCACACGGGCATAATCGCCTTCAGGAAGTATACCAGATTGTTGAACAGCTCCTCGCTGCTCACCTGAGAGTACAGGGCAAAAAGCTCCTTCACATGCGCCATGCGTTCCGGCTCCCACCCGGCCAGGAGAAAGCCGTTGCTTCCGCTGTCCAGGCGGGCGAACATTTCCTGGGGCTTCACCTTGTCGATTTCCCGCTGGTCATAGGCCATTACGGTTGAACCGTCCGGGCGCAGCTTTGCCAGATCCGAGCGGGTCCAGTCAAAGACGGGCATAAAATTGTAACAGACCATATGGATATCTTCCTGTCCCAAGCGGTCCAGGGTGGTGATATAGTTCTCAATATACCGGTCACGCTCGGGGGTGCCCGCCTTGATGGCGTCGTGTACGTTCACGCTCTCGATGCCAAGCACCTTCATCCCCGCCGCATTGACTTGCCGCTTCATATTCCGGATCGCAGCGGTTTCCCACACTTCACCCGGCTTGGTGTCGTACAGCGTGGTGATAACGCCCGCTATGCCGGGGATTTGCCGGATTTGCCAAAGATGTACAGAATCATGTCCCTCGCCAAACCAACGGAAACACATTTTGATCATACGCTCACGCATCCTTCTTTATTTTTGGCCGTCGCAGAAATTCCCGGCAAATCGGAACCGCCAAGCTGTTCGATATTCGGTTCAAAGTCTGCCGCAAACGGCCGCTATCAGCACCAAGGGCTGTTGAATAATCTTCGATTTACAAGGGGGATTGGAAAATACGGACATACCGCGCAGCAAAGAACGAACGGGATTACCGTTCAGACCGGCAGGATGGACGCGTCTGCTTTGCAGGAGGGGGAAACGCCGCCGGCTGATATGCCCGGTCGTACACCATTCATCGTTCGGATACTAGTATTCCAGATTTGTCAAAGCAAAACGCCCGGTACCGGCGCCTGCCGCACAGTGTATCCAACCCATGCGCGCGATATCTGAATGCGGGACAGACCGCTAGTATCCAAGACGCGCAGCGCAGAGAAACCGCAGGCAAAAGGAGGGCAGCGCCGCGCGTCCTGGATCCCCGGCAAAAGCCGCAGACAAATGACGATGCAAAACGCCTGCGTTGGGGTTCAGAGCAGTGGAAATATGCGTTCGGGCCGTTACAGGGCTTGAATCTCAGCCCATACGCCGTCGTCAACAAAGACACCCTTCTCGCTGTTTTCCGCCTTGTTGATCACATAATCCTCTCCGGGATACCAGATCGAGCCGCCCTCGTGGTCGGGCTTTGCGCTCTTGATGTACGCCTTGGCCCCGGCAATGATTTCTTTCACCCGCCGGTCCTGCGCTATCCGCGAGGGATCGATTACAATAAACACCTGGGACGCGCCGCCGCAGCTGCCCTTTCCGACGCCGTCGATCTCAGACGCGCAAATGCCGTCCGTCAAAACCGCGCCCAGCACATCGAGCATAAACGCGAAGGATGAGCCTTTCCAGTATCCCATCGGAAGGATGCGCATGGATTCCTCAATGGCTCCCGGATCGTCGGTCAGGATGCCGTTCTTGTCAAAGCCTCCGGGAAAAGGAAGCTTCTTCCCTGCCTGCCGGACCACCTGCAGCTTTCCGTACGCGTACTGCGACATGGCCATGTCGATCATCACGGGCTCGTTATCGTCCCCGGGGCACGCCATAACAAAGGGGTTGTTGCCAAGCCGGCATTCTGCCGCGCCCCATGGCGGCATACAGGATTCCGTATTCGTCCATGAGATGGCGACATATCCTTTGCGCGCCGCGTACAAGCCGTAGCTTCCGCCGCGCATCCAATGCGTGGTGTTGTGCAGTCCGACCATTCCGATTCCGTGTTCGCCGGCAAGCTCAATCGCCTTGTCCGTGGCAAAAAGCGCGTTCAGCACGCCGGGACCCATATTGCCGTTATATACGGCAATCGAACCAAACTGCTTGTCCAGCGACGGCTCGGCGCTCACATCCACCCATCCGTCCTGCACATAGTGGATAAAGCGCGGCACGCGATTCGCCCCATGGGAATAAATACCGTCACGGCTGGACTGCGCATGAATGGTTGCACACACACCGGCTTTTTCTTCATTCATGCCATATTTCATAAAAATACGTTTGAACGTGTCCCGCATAACTTCGTAGGGAACTCTCATGACATTCATCCTCCTTTAAAGATCAACCAAACACTAAATTCGGCAGGAACAACACGATTTGTGGCATAAAAATGAGCAACGCGACAACGACACCAACCGATATGATAAACGGCAGAACCGCTCGCGTGTAGGTTTCAATCGGGCATTCCAGCAGAGAACATGCCGTATACATGGTCACGCCGACGGGCGGGGTCATGCCGCCCATTGTGTTGACCAGCATAAACAGCATACCGAAATGTACCGGATCGATGCCGAACGACTTGATAATCGGCATGAAGATGGGAATAAGGATCATGCAGTTCGCGGTCGCTTCCATAAACATACCGATGAACAGCAGGAATATCAGGATAATAAACAGCGCAATATACTTGTTGCTGCAAAATCCGACGATGAACTGTGATAAAAACTGCGGCAGCCGATCCAACACCACCACATATCCGAAAACGGCGGAGCAGATAATAATCAGCATGATGATGCCCAGATCTTTGGCCGTCTGCTGAAGCGTTCGCATCAGTTGCTTAAACGTCAGCTCGCGGTAAACGAATTTGCCGATGATAAACGCGTATACCACGGCAAACGCGCCCGCCTCGGAGGCGGTGAAAAAACCGGAGCGGATGCCGACGATCAGAATAACCGGGAACATCAGCGCCCAGATGCTTTCCCTGAAGCTTTTGGAAACCTCTTTGAAGGGCGCGCGTTTTTCCGTCAGGCGGACATACCCGTTCTTTTTCGCGGCGAACGACGTAGCGATCATCATCGCGGCCATGATCATGACGCCTGGAACAATACCGCCCATAAACAGACGTCCGATGGACACTTCGCCGATACATCCGTACAGGATCAGGCCCAGAGACGGAGGAATCGTCGCGGTAATCAGCCCGCCCATGGACAGGATCGCGGCGGTAAAGCCCTTCGAATAGCCCTGCTTCAACATATCCGGGCCCAAAATGCGCGATTCCATTGCGGCGTCCGCCGTTGCGGAGCCGGAAACGCCGCCCATCAACCCGCTCAGCACCAGGCTAACCTGACCCAGTCCTCCGCGCATATGTCCCGTAAGCACCGTCGCAAAACGAATCATTCGCCGTGTAATGCCGGTCTCGTTCATGAGGTTGCCCGCGAACACGAAAAACGGCACGGCAAGCAGCGGAAAGGATTGTGTGGACGAAATCATTTTCTGCGTGATGATCGACAGCGGGATCGACTCTATAAAGAAAAACGGTACGCTGGCAATGCCGATCGCGAAAGCCAGCGGCATACCGGCAGCCAGGAAAACCACAAATAAAATTGCCACAACCGCCATTATGCTTTACACTCCTCTTTTATATCCTCATCAACCTGCATAAAATGAATTTGAGAATAATCTTTTGCTTTTATATTATGAACGTTTTGAATAATGCGCCGGATGAAGGTGGACGCCATCAGCGCACAGCCTACCGGCCCCGCGGAGGTTACCAGGGAATAGCTGATCGGAAGGGTGTTGAACATGCGCTTGTAATTTACAATCGCAAGATTTGTTCCGAATACAACGGTAAGGCAGCAGAACGCGAGCATGATAATGTTAAGCGCCAATGCCAAACCGTTTTGTACCGCGGGCGGGAAGTGCTGTGTCAGCATGTTGATGCCAACATGCTTATTCTGACGCAACGCTAAATCCGATCCAATAAAGCATACCCATGCAAAGAGCATTTGTGCGGTATCGACGGACCAGGCAATAGAAACGCCAAACCAGCGGAACACCGCGGAAAAAAAGACAAGAAGAATGAGCAGAACCAGCATCGTGACCACGAAGTACTTTTCTATCTTGATGATACGCTTCATGCGCGTCCGGCCTCCCTTATTGGAAAAAGCGGGAAGGCATGGAGCCTTCCCGCAGGCGATGGATTACTTGCCGAGCTCGGCGTCAATGGCGTCTTTCAGCTCACGATACCCCAGCTCGTCATACACGGAAGCGGTCGCTTCCTTGAAGGCTTCGACATCGCAATCCACGATGGTCAGTCCGCCTTCCACGAGCGCTTGTTCAAATTCGGCTTCTCTGTCCAAAACGCCCTGAGACGCAGCGACACCGCCGTTATAGGCCTCTTCCATCACAATGGTCTGATATTCGGCCGGAAGGCTGTTAAACCAGCTCTCGGAGCAAACCATACCGGTCAGCAGATAGAAATGCGCCGTTTTCGACAGATAGCTCGTCACTTCCGGAATGGAAGAGCCCACGGCGGCGGAATAGTGTACTTCTACGCCGTCGATGACCTTCTGCTGCAGCGCCTGATACGCCTCGGACCAGGGCAGCACGGTCGCATTGGCGCCCATGGCTTCAACGGTGCTTGTCACAACAGCGGAGCCGGAGGAACGAATCCGCTTACCCGCTAAATCAGCGGGCGTCGCAATGGGCTCTTTCGTGAACAGATGACGCGTGCCCTGGAAGTAATTGTAGGCGAGAATTTTCAGGCCGTACGCCTCGAATTGATCCGCCAGCTCCTGATATGCCGTGGTATTGAGCAGTTGCAGCATCTCATCGTAGCTGTCCACAAGATACGGCGCGCCAAAGATACCGAATTCCGGAACATAGGTTGCCATACGGCCCGGGTCGGTAAGAATAGCGACATTCGCACCCAGCTTGGCTTGCTCAATCACATCTTCGTCGCCGCCCAACTGGGAGCTGGCGAAAAGCTGGACCTCAACCGCACCGTCCGTGCGCTCGGCAACGTTTTTGGCAAACAGTTCCAGTCCGGCATAAAGCGGGTCCGTTTCTGTAAGCACGGTGCCGACCTTCAGCACGTATTCTGCTTTTTTCCCATCGGCAAGCGCGTTCACCGATAAGAGGCAAATGGAAAGAACCAGTAAAGAGAGTAACAGGAACCAGAGTTTCTTTTTCATTGAATAAAGGCCTCCTTATAGAATTTATGGACAGACTACCGCCTAAGATATATACAAGTATACATTCGTTCTTCTGCCATGTCAATCACTTTTTGCGGAATTTTCGAATTAATTTTTAATTTTCTTGCGAAATACATCCCAAATTGTATATTATCGAATTATTGAAATAAATACTTGTATACATTATTTCGTTTTTGTACTATAATAATGGCGAGCATTGACAATACGCGTCAGAATGGGATGATATGGATTATGGATTTGAAAATTGATAAAAACGCTTCCGGAAGAACCAGTCGGGATCTGGTCTATAAAACGATCAAGTCCAACATACTTGAACTGCATCTTGAACCCGGAAGCGCAATTAATGAAACCGATATTGCTGCCGCATTGAATGTCAGCAGGACACCGATCCGGGAAGCCTTTGTGCGGCTGTCCCGCGAGAACCTGATTGTGTCTTATTCGCAGCGCGGCAGCTTCGTTACCAAGCTGGATATGCAGTTGGTAGAGGAAGGGCGGTTTATGCGCAAAATTCTGGAAAAGGCCGTCTATAAAAATGTCGCGCAAAGCGCCGGGCCGATGCTTATTCAAACGCTGCGCAAATCTGTCGGCATTCAGGAAGCGGTTGTACAGGCGTTAAGCGATTATGCGTCGGAGTTCATGCTGCTGGACAACCATTTTCATCAAAGCATCTTTGAAGCGGACGGGAAGCGGAATGTATGGAATTCTATTCTTGATATCAACACGCATTTCAACCGCCTGCGCTTTCTTGAGCTGAAAGAGCAGAGCAACATTTACAAGGTGCTGTTCCAGCACGAAGCGCTGGTCAACGCGATCGAGGCGCACAACGTCAACGCGATCGATCAGATTATCAACGAGCATACCAGCAATGTGATGAACATTGTGGATACAATGCGAATTAATCATCCGGGCTATTTTTTGGATGACTGATAAAACGGGACGGGAGAGGATACGTTTGAAGGCACTGGTAGCGGTCGGCGACGGAACGATTCGGATGGAGGAACGGCCTATGCCTCCGCCCCCTCAGGGGTCGGAGGTCAATATTCGCGTTCTGGCAGCGGGAATTTGCGGTTCGGATTTGCATATTTGGCATTGCACCAATCCTTTTGCCACGTATCCCCGCGTGATGGGACATGAGATCGTCGGCGAAATTACCGAAATCGGCGAAAGCGCGGAGGGCTTTCACATCGGGGATCGTGTGATCGTGAATCAGCTTCGTGCCTGCGGGGAATGCTATGCGTGCCGCAAGGGACGTCCGAACGTATGCAGATCACTCAGGGTGGTGGGCGTGCATGAGGACGGCGGTTTCCGCGAATATATGCAAATCCCTGTCGCCAACGCCATTCACTTGCCTGATGAGATATCAACCTTCGACGCTGTGATGATTGAGCCGATGAGCATTGCGGTGCAGGGCTGCTGGCGCGCGTCCCTCGCCGCTGAGGATACATTGCTTATTTTAGGCGCGGGCGCACTGGGAATAAGCCTTCTGCGCGTCGCGCGCCTTACGGGCGCCGTGATCATTGTCGCAGACATGCTGGACGAAAAGCTTGAAGCCGCGCGCAGGGAAGGCGCGGATTTTGTTGTGAATACGCGCAGCGAGAACCTTGAGGCCGCGCTTTCCCGCCTGACGGACGGTTATGGCCCAACCGCGGCTATCGACGCGGCTTGTTTCCCCGGCTCCCTGGCGTCGCTCGTCAAAGTGATCGGAAACGCCGGACGCATTGTTACGATGAACTTTTCTGACGCGCCGGAAAGTATTGCGCCCATACAGATTACAGGCCGTGAGATTGATCTGCGCGGCTCGCGGCTGCAGAGCAACAAGTTTCCGGAGGTCATCCGCCTCATTCATCAGGGGCGGCTCAGCGTTTCAAATATGATTTCCCATACGTTTCCTTTTTCAAACGGAATTGAAGCGATGCAGCTGGCCGCGCAGGGCCGGGGCGATGTTCACAAGATTGTTCTGGATATGATGCAATAACATCCGAAATACGGAAGATATACCGCAGATCATCAGCCAATTACGAAAGGATGGGATACCGTGATTTATGACGAGCTTGAAAATTTGAATTACTACGCGGGAGCCGGCGAAAGGCTGGGGGTTATTTTTCAATACCTTAAGGACAACCCGTTGGAGACGCTCAAAGACGGCCGGCACGATTTGGAACAAGGCGTGTATTGTGTCGTCGGCGATTTTGACGTGCAGGAGCACGGAGCGTTTGAAGCGCACCGCCGATATGCGGACATGCATTTGATTATCCGGGGCGGCGAGGTGATGGAGTGGGCCCCGCTTCACGATCTATCCGGTGCGGGGGCGTATGATGAAAGCAAAGATATCCAACTGTTTGAATGCGCGCCAAAACGGATGATCCCGCTTCCCCTGACTGCGGGTGTGTTCGCAATACTCTATCCGCAGGATGCCCACAAGCCGCTGATCCGTCTGCAAAGCGATACATCGCGAAAGGTAATCTTTAAGATTCCCGTATAATATAATACTTCTTACCCACAAGCAACGCCGGTTCAAATCCAATAAT